>Ga0210394_10001928_pt1 | contig 30662 bp, 19 predicted proteins | sample IncBWC12MmetaG_FD_160121 | JGI IMG/M metagenome (GOLD analysis project Ga0210394, IMG submission 160121) | Forest soil microbial communities from Barre Woods Harvard Forest LTER site, Petersham, Massachusetts, United States - Inc-BW-C-12-M | ecosystem: Environmental > Terrestrial > Soil >... | reverse complement strand
ATCGCAGCAGTCTCCGCCGAAGATCCGTTTGCAAGTCTTCGTGAAGTCACCTACGACTACGCGGGCCTGGATATGAGCCCTTTCCTCGGCAAGACGCTCTTCCGTCCCGCTTCCATCTTCGCCATGCGCGCGCTGGCAAAAGCTGGCGGCTTCGATCCCGACGAAGTCTCGCCGGAAAAAGCCGTAGCGCAACGCCCGTTCCCAGTCCTGCTGATTTGTGGGACGAACGATCACCGAATTCCCTGCCGTCATGCGGAAGCCATTTATAACGCTGCGACTGGCCCGAAAGCGCTGTGGATCGTCGAGGGAGCCGGACACGCCTCAGCCCTGGGACAAGCCCCTGCCCAATACGAAAACCGCGTGGTCAGTTTCTTCCAGAAGTATCCGGGAAAACCGTGAGGCGCTACGATGTCATGAAACTTTCAGTATCAGAATCACGCGGTCATCTTCATGCGTGCCGCCGCGCGAGAATGAATCCACTGAGGTCATCACCGCCTGCACGATTTCCTGCGCCGGCAGATGGCGCTCGCGCGTCACCAAGTCCACCAGCCGCTGCGTGCCGAATTCTTCTTCCGAGGAATTATTGGCTTCGGTGATCCCATCGGTGCAGAAAACCACCACGTCGCCCGGATGTAGCTTCACGTGCCCGCGCTCGTAGCGCACGCCCGCGAAAAGTCCCACCACCATTCCGCCTTCGGTGAGGTACTCGACGTCACCGTTCACGTGCACGACCGCGGGCTGCACGTGCCCCGCATTCACATAATGCAGCGTGCGGCGCGGCTGATCGAGCAAGCCCACAAACATGGTCATGAATTTCTGCCCGCGCGTATCGGCCAGCATCATGTCGTTCAGCGATTCCACCAGGCGCTCAAGCGAGTGCAGGTGCGCCAGCAACGCGTGCAGCGTCGCTTGCAGGTTGGCCATCACCATCGCCGAACCGACGCCCTTGCCTTCCACGTCCGCCACCACGGTAAGAATCGTATCCGGGGCGAGCGCGATGAAGTCGTAATAGTCGCCGCCGACTTCCAGCGACGGCCTATGCGCAACGCCGATTTCAAATCCGTCGAGCACCGGCGGGCGCTCCGGCAACAGTCCCAGTTGAATGCTGCGCGCCAGCGCCAAATCGCGCTCCATGCGCTGCTTGTGCAGCAGGTCGCGGTGCAGCTGCGCGTTTTCCAGGGCTAAAGCGACGTGATCGGAAATCGCGCGCAGCAGGTTTTCGTCCGCGTGCGTAAACGGGCCGGATTTTTTGTTCAGCAGCTGCAGCACGCCGATGGGTTCGCCGCTCTTACTGCGAATTGGAAGGCAAAGCAGCGACTTGGTACGGAAGCCGAGCCGTATGTCCACTTCGGATTCAAATCGCGGGTCGGTGTAGGCATCTTCCAGGTTCACCGGTTCGCCGTGTTCGGCCACCCAGCCCGCAATCCCGCGGCTGATGGGCAGCCGAATTTCATGCGTATCGAGGCCCAGCCCAACGAGCGACCAGATTTCGCCGCGCTCGCGGTCCACCAGGAACACCGTGCCGCGCTCGGCGCCGGTGTGCCGCGTGGTCAACTGCAAAATAATGTTCAGAAGCTCCGCTAGATCCAGCGTGGAATTAAGCCGCTTGGTAGCTTCCACAATCGTGGAAAGCTCGATCACCGCATGGCGCCGCTCGCTGCTCTCCAGCGCCACTTCGGCATAACGCCGGAAAAGTTCCAGCCATCCGCGCGTGCGGGGATCGAGCGGACCCTTCGGCCGCGCTTCCAGAATTCCCACGGGATTCCTGCCGTGTCCCAGCACAAACGTGCAACCGTCGCCGTTCGATCCCGAATCTTTCCCCTGCAGAATTCGCTCAATGCGCGCCGCATCCGGCTTGGGAAGCTCGCCGCTTTCCTGCCATACCGACGGCAACCCACCAATCACGCGCCACAGCCGCGCCCCTTCCAATCGCCCAGGCGCCGCCAGCACGCACACCATTTGCGCGGCCAGTTCCCCCGGTTCGGTTTCCGGATTGAGCGTCGCCACTACCTGCTCGAGCGTCTCAAGAGGCAGACCGCCTTCGCTGGGCTTGGCGGATTTCCGCTTCACGACGCGTTTCCCTTGTACTGAATCACCAGGATCGTAATGTCGTCGGATTGCGCGGCGCCTTCGGTGAATACGCGCATACCTTCGCGGATCGCATCGCCGAGCTGGGTGACGTTCTCGCCGGTAAATTCTTCCACGATCTGGCGCAGCCGGAACTCTTCGAACAATTCATTGCGCGTGTTGGTCGCTTCCGAGACGCCATCCGTATAGATGACCAGAAAGTCACCGGGCTCGAATTGCACGCGCGCGCTCTGGTATTCAGCTTCGGAAAACATGCCCACGGGAAAATTCGCCGAGCCCAAGCCTTCCAGTCCGCCCGCCTTGCGTTTCAGCAGAGGCGGCACGTGTCCGGCATTCACGTACTCAAAGCGTCCGAGCTTATCCAGAATGCCGTAGAACACGGTGGCGTAGCGGTCTTCGCCCGTGCGCTCGCACAAATATTGATTGACGCGCGAAAAAACTCCGGGCAGCGAAATATCCATCGCGGCCGTGGTGAAGAAAACGCCTTGCAGCAAAGTGGCCAGCAGCGCGGCCGTAACGCCCTTCCCCGAAATATCACCCACAAAAAAACCGTGGCGCCCGCCGCCCAGCTCAATCACGTCGAAGCAATCCCCACCCACCGAATGGCAGGAAAGCGTCGATCCGGCCACCGCTACGTCCGGCAAATTTGGAAGCGACTTTGGCAGAAGTTGCTTCTGAATCTGACTGGCAATTTCAATTTCGTGGTCCAGGCGCTGCTTCGCGCGCGACGCGGCGAATAACCGGGCGTTTTCCACCACCGTCGCGGCCTCGCGCGCCAGCGTGCGCAGTACTTCGCGGTCCAAATCCGTGAACGCGCTGGACGGCACATGGCTATCGAGATACAGAACGCCGAGCAATTCGCCTTGCCGCGTGGAAATCGTCGCATCCAGCGTTTCGATCACCGGCAGCTTATCCACTGGGATCGCGATCACCGTGTGCAGCTCCAGCCGCGCGACGCTCTCCTGCTGGCTCATCCCGCCGTCTTCGCCCGTGTCGCTGACGATCAGTTCCCGCCGGGTCTGCGCCACGCGCTTCACCACCGATTGCGAAACCTGCAATTGGTCGGGCCGCAACGTACGCCGCTGCGCATCACGCGCTACAATCATCTGCAATTCGCGCCCCTCATTCGCCAGCAATAGCACGCCACGTTCGGTGCGGGTCACTTGAATCGCGGCGTCCACCACGGCGGTGAGCACGTCTTCCAGCGACAATCCCGTGCCCAGCGTGCGCGCTACTTCCAGCAGTACGCCCAGGTGATAGAGCTCGCGCGATCCGGAATGGCTGGGCGCCGGCGCTTCCACGCGCTCGACCAATTCCTCAATCGTCGCGCCCTCGCCCAGGAAAAGCAGCTTGTACGAGTCCCCCATGCCGAAATCCACCTGGTCTTTCGGCTGCAGCTCGTGCTTGATCACCTTCTGGCCGTTGACGAAGGTTCCGTGGCGGCTGCCCATGTCTTCCAGGACCATGCCGCCGTTGACGGAAAGTATCTGCGCCTGCTCGCGGCTGATGCGGCTATCGCGCAAGGTTAGTTCGTTGCCGGCTTGCCGTCCTATGCGGAACGGCGTGGTGGTGATGGCGACTTCCCGGCGAACACCATTCGGTTCTATGACAACAAGTCGTGCGGCACGTGGCATCGGTTTTAGTTGCTTTCTCGGGGGCCGGCAAAGTGGAAGCTCGCCCAGGAGCGACTTGGCTGGCACCGCACATGGTAGGTAAACTCGCGTCCGAAGTAAATAGCTGCCGCTGGTTTACGGCTCTTTTTCCGGGGTTATACAGGGTCACACGGGAGCCCCGCTGTTGCCGTGGTTTCTCCGCCCATGTAGAATTCACTGCGGTTAGAAGAAACTCAGTTTTCATGCACGGAAAGGGCCTTGCGCGGGCCGCCTGGCGGATTTTCGCGGCCCGGGTTGCTCGAAACGAATCGGGAGACTTAATGATCAAAGCTGTTGCCGCCGCGGGATTGATCGCGGCGCTTATGCTCACCGCGCCTGCGGCTGAAAAAGAATGTGGCCGCGTCGAAGATGCCGGTCGGGTCATGAAAGAGATCATGAACATCCCGGACGACATTCCCAAGACCGTTATCGGCAAGGCGGAATGCGTCGTGGTGCTCCCTTCGGTTGTGAAACTGGCGTTTGTTCTGGGCGCGAGCTATGGACGAGGCCTGATGACTTGCCGCAGCGGCCCCAATTTCAAGGGTCCCTGGGGCGCACCAACCATGATGGCGCTCGAAGGCGGCAGTTTCGGGGTGCAACTGGGCGGTCAGGCCACGGATTTTGTGCTTCTCCTGATGAACCAACGCGCCGCCGGCAGCATTCTAACCAGCAAGGTGAAGCTCGGAGCCGACGCTTCGGTGGCGGCAGGTCCCGTGGGACGCAACGTATCTGCCGAGACCGATGTGACCATGCACGCCGAGGTGTTTTCCTATTCGCGCGCGCGCGGGCTTTTCGCGGGCATCTCGCTGGCAGGCTCCACTCTGCGCCCGGACAACTACGCCAACACCATCTTGTACGGGAAGCCCGTGGATGCGAAGGACGTCGTGCTTTTCGGCAAAGTTCCCGCGCCCGATTGCGCCAGACTCCTGATCGCCACGCTGAATCAGAAATCGCCAAAGAATCTTTCGGGAGATTAATGCGCGAAGCCTTAGTAGCGGCGGTCTTTAGACCGCCATCGATCGGAAGCGCACCGGCGATGGCGCATTAAAATGCGGCGCTACCATGGCCGAGTCAAAGGCGCCCAGCTAAAGCTGGCCGCTACAAAGTCAAACCTTTGACGTGCGTACATTTTTGCTCCAACTGAGCTAGCCGTGAATTTTTTCAGAGCTCTCACGCTTCGTTTCCTCGCCGCGACAATCCTGTCGACTGTCTTCACCGCTTCCGCTCAGCCGGCCGCCGCGCAGACCGACTCCGCCAGTCGTACCTCCAGCCAAATTGCTGTGGACGCCGCCAAACAGTGGGTGGACACCAAGATCGATCTGCGCGCTGGAGAAAAACTTCGCGTCACCGCCGCAGGATCGATCACCTATCCCCCGGATAAAAAACATCCCGACGGCAGGACGTTTGGCCCCGATGGACTCGTGCGAGGTTTCGGGGATCTGATCCACGAGTACGCGGCCAGCAACGCAGGACACGGCGCGCTGATTGGGCGTCTCGGCGACGATAACGTCGCGCAACCGTTCCCGATAGGCTCGACTACGGATTATGAGGCGCCTGTGGCGGGTCGGCTGTTTCTAGGAATTAATCAGAGCTTGCGCGACGCAGAAGTCGCCACGGGCAATTTCCAGGTGAAAATTGAAGTGCTCAATCCAGGACTGAGCACCGCCGCCGCGCTAGCCATCGGCGGTCCGCCGGAAACGCCGGTTCTTTCCATCACCGCGGCGCTTCTGCGGAAAATTCCGCGACGAGTTTCCGACCCGCAGGGCAAGCCGGGAGACATGGTCAACATCCTGCTCGCCGGCACGCCGGATCAGGTGCTGCAAGTTTTCGCCAGAGCCGGCTGGGTGCGCGTGGATCGTTCCGTGCAAGACGCGGTTGCGAACGCCGTGCTCGATTCTCTCGAGAAAAAAGATTACCTCACCATGCCGATGAGCACGCTGTACCTGTTCGATCGCCCACAAGATTATGGATTCGCGCATGCGGAACCGGTGCGCGTGGCCATGTCGCGCAATCACCTGCGCGTTTGGAAGTCACCGTACCAAGTGGACGGCCGCACGCTATGGTGCGTCGCAGCCACGCAGGACGTCGGCTTCGAGCGCGACGAGCGCAACAACAAGCTGACGCATAAGATCGACCCCGCAATTGACGGCGAGCGCGAGTACGTCAACGATACCCTCTCGCGCACCGGGCTGGTCGTCGAGCGCACCCACGTAACGCCCCCCAACCCGCTCACCGCAGCCAGCACCGCAACCGGCGGCAGCTTTCACTCCGACGGCCGTATCCTCGTCCTGGTGCTGAAAGACGCAAACGCCACAGGCAAAAGTGACTGATCGCGGTCTTCTTGCCGCTTTCCCTGCGGTTTGAATAAATCTCGTCCTGCGACCCAGGCGCGAGACAGGCCCGCCTGTTCTTCGTTTTCGCTAGTATGTCGGTTTCCGGTCACCGCAATAGTCAGCAGTTGCAATCAAGAGCTACAGTATTCAGTCACCAAACAGGTGCTTAGCGATCGCATTGGCAATGTCTCGGACGGGGGAATCATCGTCGTTCGCCAAGACAATTATGACGACACGCTGGTCAGGATAACGCGCCTCGAAAGCTGCGAATCCTGGATCACCACCTTCGTGATATTCCTTCCGACGTGGAGAAGTTTCAACGAACCAGCCGTAGCCATAGTTGCCTGGTGGGTGCGCTGTAAACATCAACCCAAGCGAATGCGCACTTAATATACCGGGCGCATCGAGAGCCTTGTTCCACTTGAGTAAGTCTTCTCCGGTCGTGTAGATTCCTCCCGCACCGGTTTCCATGCTCCGGTCAAAATACTCTCGGCGGACCCGACGGTCGCCGTCCTGTGAATAACCTTCTGCCATTTTGGGTACTATGGCGGTCATTGTTGCGAACCCCGAACGAGTCATGCCTAAGGGTTCGAGAATATGATGGGCCAAATACGCCGGGTACGCTTCTCCAGAAATCTTCTCGATGATGTAGGCAAGTAGGTAGTACTCCGTGTTCCGATATTTCCATGCGCTACCCGGCGGAAAACCTAAGGGTCGATCACGAAACGTTTTGACCTGTTCAGCGGTTGTATAGGGAGCGCATTTCCCCTTGAAAAAGTTCTCCCATTCATCTTCTGGAAGCCCGGAAGTGTGCGTTAGAAGGTGATGGATCGTCATGCCTCTCCAGCTGGGAGGGCTTTCTACGTAATACTTGCTCACCGAATCTTCGACATTCAGTTTGCCGGTATCCACGAGTTGCAGAATTGCCGCTGCCGTAAATTGCTTGCTCAAAGATGCAATCTCGAATTCCGTGTCGGACGTATTAGGGATTCGCCATTCCTCGACTGCCCAGCCGTAACTCTTCTCGATAAGCGTTTTGCCGTCCCTCTCGGCCACAATAATGCCGCTGAAATGTTTGGCAGGCGCGAGAGCCTTTACGTAGGAATCGGTCCATCCGTTTAAGTCCTGTGGTCGGCAGACTGTGGCAGAGCTGAGGATAAACAGAAGTAGGACCAGCAATTTCGAGTTCATCGCGAAGAAGCCTGCCTTCCGCAAAGCGCGTCGGTAACGAGCAAGGATCGCTTTCCTTGGTAGCCAGTCCGCGCATATTAGAACAGATTCGCGTCCAAATTGTCTGAACAGAGCGAAGTCCCGACAAGCACGTAGAATCGGAAGCCGAGCCGCTCGATGTTTTTCCGTCGCGTTGACGCCTCCGAAGCTCCGCCCCATTTCGGCGCTCCGTCCCGCCTCGCCAAAGTCATTGCCTCGGCGCATCGTTTCGCCTATGATAATGTCCCCGCCCTCAAGGACCCCTATGAGCGGGCAATTTTCCAGTTTTTTTGATCTGCGTGACAATCCTTTCCGCGCCAACCCAGACCCGCGCTATTTGTTCCTCACCCAGAAGACAAAAGAAACCCTGGACCAGATCATCGAAGGTATCCGCGGCCGTAAAGGATTGCTATTGCTCACCGGCGAAGTCGGCACCGGCAAGACGGTATTGCTCAATCGCCTGATGGAATGGCTCGCGCAGGAGCGCATCCCCAAAGCGTTCATTTTCAATTCGCATTTGAAGGCCAGCGAAGTGCTCGAATTGATCCTGGCGGATTTTGGTATTCCCTTTAACGCGAACCGCGGTACACCGCTCGCCCACCTCCTTAGTTGGCTGCAGGACCGTGCCTGCGCGGGCCAGACTCCGGTATTGTTCGTTGACGAGGCGCAAGGGCTCACGCTGCGCACACTCGAAGAGCTTCGCATGCTGTTGAATCTTCAGACCGACCAGGGGAGCCTGTTGCAGATCGTACTCTGCGGCCAGCCGGAATTCGAAGAAACCCTGAGGCGTCCCGAGCTACGCCAGCTGCGCCAGCGCATCGCGCTGCGTTGTCGCACGGCACCACTGACGCTCGAGGAAACTCAGGATTATATCGATGCGCGCCTGCGCGTCGCGGGCGGCTCGGGTGCCGCGGTCTTTCATCCGGAAGCGGTTCAGGCGTTGTTACTTTATTCGCGCGGACTGCCGCGCGTGCTCAATGCGCTATGCGAGCGGTCGCTGATGCGAGCCGCGCGCGAGAAAATCCGTCCTGTGCCCGGACGCATGGTGGGTGAAGCCGCCCACGAACTTCAATATGACGAAATCAGGCCGTTCGTCCCGAATTCCGCTTCGGCTGACGCAGTCTTTTCAGGCATGTTTGAGCAACCGCCGGGTTATGCGGGAACTCCGGAATTTTTCGCCTCAGCCGCTCCGTTCGGCCAGGACACACCGCTCGATAGCAGAGCGCCCGGCGTCGCGAGTCGCGAGCCGAATCATCTCGCTGCGGCCGCCGCTTCGCATGGATCCGCACGCGCGCCGCGCGCTGACTTTGCCCCGCGCACGCCAGCTCTTGAACCTGGTCCCGGCGCGCCGCGAATTGCGCACGCCCCCATCGCGTTTCCTTCGCCGAGTCACCGCCAGTCGCCGTCATCTCCGGCTTCGGAGGAAATTGTCGCCCGTCTCGCTTCCGCATCGAGAACTGCCACGCCGGTCGAGCAGCGAATCGTTGCAGGTACGTCCGGGCCGAGCGTCGTTGTGCCACTTCCGGCTGTGCGGACACAATCCGCAAAACAACAAAATGATTTTCGCGATCGCTGGAGACGCCGCTACATTTCGGCGACAAATAGCCTGAAATCCGTGCTGTCCGCGATCACGTTGGCCTCGCGAATTCGTCTGGCGCAACTGCAAACGCGCGCTCGCTCATCGTTCAGGTCTCTAGCCTGGCAATGGTCGGCGTGGCGGAACAAGAGCTGGAACGTCCGCAAGTTCCAGTTCCATTGGCCTGCTTTCGCACGATCGTGCCTGCGCTGGTTGCGAGCGCCGTCCAACGCAACGCGGCGCCGCCACGCATTTCCAAATCCGCATGCGCCCGCGCCACAGACCCAGTCGTCCGCGCACATTCCGGCAGCACATCCCGCCCAGAGGGATCCGCTGCCTCGTGCCAGCCGCTCGACGGTCCTCGGAAGCCTGGAAAAATCTCCGCGGGTCGCCACTTCCATAATGCAGTGGCTCCAGGAGCCGGACCACTCCGTGCGCGAACGCAAATCACCGCGCACCTCGAGTACCCATCTGCCTTAGCGCGCGACCAAGCAAGCGATTCTCAGCAACCGCCCAATTCCAAAGCTCGGGCCGCCCTACGTTGACGTCTCCTTGACCGCGACCTATGATGTCGCGATTCTCTCACCTAGGAGACACTCGTGAAATTCAGCCGAGTTGCGCTGCTGCTTTTATTCTCGATCACCCTGCTGGCTGCTTCCGATTCCCCGGACACGCGCGAAATCACCGACCCGCAGTCCGTCACCTCCCTGTCCGTTCTGGGAGCGGCGCCGATTCCGGTGGACGATCTTTTTTACACGCGCTCGGTCGGCGGCGGGGCCTGGTCGCCCGATGGTGAGCAAGTCGTCTTCAGCACGAACCTTACCGGCCGCAACAATCTATGGAAAGTGAGCGCCGCGGGTGGCTGGCCGATCCAGCTAAGCCAATCCGACGACCGCCAGTCCGGCGCGACGTGGTCTCCGGATGGAAAATGGATCGTCTTCCAATCCGATCAGGGCGGCGGTGAAATTTACGATCTGTTCGCGATTCCCAGTGACGGCGGCGAGGTAGTGAACCTGACCAACACGCCCGAAATATCCGAAGCTGGCGCGGTGTGGTCGCGCGACGGCAAGACGATTGCCTTTGCGTACAAGCCGAAGACGGCTTCCGCCACAGATATCGCGGTGCTGGACTGGAAAACACGCGCGGTGCGCAACCTGACGCAGGAAAAAACGCCGGACCATCTGTGGAGCAATGCCATCTGGAGCCCGGACGGAAAATTCATCTACGCCACGCGCTTCAACGCCGGCTTCACCGATTCGGACGCCTTCCGCATTGATGCTGCGACTGCTGCGCAGGAAAATTTGTCACCGCACCAGGGCGACCACCGCACCATGGCTTCCTCCATTTCGCCCGACGGCCGCACGCTGCTGGTCGCTTCCGACCGGCCCGGCGGCTACAGCAACATCGCCGAGATTGATGTCGCGACCAGGAAACTCACCTGGGTCACCGATCTGAAATGGGAAGCGAATGCAGGAGACTTCTCGCCCGACGGCAAGCAATTTACATACGAGGTGAACGAAGACGGCCGCAGCGATGCTTACCTCGCCGACAGCACCGCGCACCACGGCGCCAAGATTAATTTGCCCGCGGGGCTGAACAGTTACGCCGGGAATCCCTCGCCCTTCGCGCACACGGGTGCGCGCCTGCTGGTTTCGCACCAAAGCTCCACGCAGCCCGGCGACCTGTGGGTTTACGACATCGCGCAGCGTTCCGCGCGCCAGCTAACTTTTTCCGCCATCGCCAGCCTCACCGCCGCGAAAATTCCGCCCTCGCAGCTGGTGCACTACAAAAGCTTCGACGGAAAAATCATCAGCGCGTTTGTGTGGGTGCCGTTCAATCTGAAGCGCGACGGCTCAAATCCCGCGATCGTGCTGCCGCATGGCGGCCCCACGGGACAGACCACCGACTATTTCAATCGCACGGTCGTGGCTCTGGCCACCCGCGGATACATCTGCATCGCGCCCAACGTGCGCGGGTCTACCGGTTATGGCATGGATTTTCAACAAGCCAACGTGAAGGACCTCGGAGGTGGCGACTTGCGGGATGAAATCGATGGCGTGAAATTCCTGGAAGCCACCGGCTACGTGGATGCGGGGAAAATCGGAATCACCGGCGGCTCCTACGGCGGCTACATGACGCTGATGGCCATCGGCAAAGCGCCGGACGTGTGGGCCGCGGCCGTCGAAGAATACGGCATCATCAACTGGCTCACGATGCTGCAGCACGAAGACCCCTTCCTGCAGCAATATGAAAAATCCCTGCTCGGCGATCCGGAAAAAGACCGCGCGATCTATGACGCCGATTCTCCGCTCACCTACATCAAGAATGCCAAGGCGCCGCTGCTGGTGCTGCAGGGCGATAACGACATCCGCGTGCCCAAGGAAGAAGCCGAGCAGGTGGTGAAAATCCTGCAGGACTCCGGCAAAACCGTGGACGCGCATTACTACTCGAATGAAGGCCACGGCTTCGTCAAACGCGAAAATCAGATTGACGCGATTCGCCGCACCATTGACTGGTTTGACCGCTACCTAAAAGGCTCGAAGTAGTATCCGTGCACGGCAGAAGCGTTCAGCGGTTCTGCAGCGTGAGGGAAAAGCAAATCCCTCGCTACGCTCCCTTTCCTGCGTCAGCGTAAACCGGGTGGAATCTGAACCTTGCCTCGGCAAACGCGTGAGCGCGAAAATGCTTGTTTGGGAAGAACTGGAGACCATTGCTCGCAGCAGAGCGCGCCGGCGGACGTGGCGAGAGAATGGCGCGCATCAATCATTCATCAGGCCAGTGAAACGCCGGACACCGGCCGGCGCGCTGACGACTTCGGCAAATGCGTCTGGTTATCCCACTCATCGCTCAGCCGCCGAATGGTCTCGCGCAGCCGCACGGCCAGATCCACCACGGTCTGCAGTCGCTGCGTGTCCGCTGCCGGCAACCGCACGCCATGAGACAGTAATAGTTCCGCGTTGCCGAGGATTCCGGTAAGCGGGTTGTTGATCTCGTGGCGGAAAATCTCTGCCACGTCGTCCGGCATTTCCGCCCAGGGCGAACCTCCGGACGATTCAGACCGCTGCGCCCAGCGTAAGCGCCGCTCCACCAGACAGGCGGCCAGCGGAATGAATTCGCCGCGACGCGCCACGAACTCTACTTCGCCCTCCGCCACCATAGGCAGAATCTCGGCCTGCCGTTCGGCAGCCGCAAGCAAAACCACCGGAGCGGTTTTCGTCAACTGCCGCAGGAATTCAGGCAGCGGCGCGCCCTGCAGCAATTCGTCGTCCAGCAGCATCACGCGCGGCGAATCCTTCTCCACTCGATCGATCAAGTCCGCCAAATTCGCGGAGAGGGAGACCGTCCCCACTTCGGCGCAGAGCCCGATTTCGCGCGCGAGCCGCTCGCCGAGCCCGGCGTCGGCAACGCACACCAGTGCGCCTCGCGCGGTTGAAATCTGTTTTTCTTCCATGGGCGTGCGCACGGCGTGACAGTTCGGTCTCATGTTTCCCGGCCCCTCCCTGGACCGGAAATTTACACGCGTTGCTCTGCTTCGCGGCTGCGTTGCAACCGGCGGTTCACCGCCAGTTTCAATTCTTCCACCAGAAACGGCTTCGCCAGGTACGGCAGCTTGCTCTTCTCCAGAAATTGCATCGTGCGGGGCGCCAGCGTGTCGCCGGTGACGAACAGAATACGATCCTGCACCGGACTTCCCGCGCGGATGAGCGCTTCGTGGAACGCGGGACCATCCAGCCGCGGCATGCGCAGATCGCACACCACCAGATCGTAGTGCACGCGTGCGAGTCGCGCCAGTCCTTCCTGGCTTTCCAGCACGGCCTCCACCTGATGGCCTTCTTCCCGCAGCACGTCCACAATCAACTGCGCCACGCTGGGCTCATCTTCCACCACCAGGATCCGTCCGCTGCGAACTGGCTGCGAATCGCTTGCGAATTCCGCTGCCGCCGGCTCGGGCTCGTTTGCAGGAATCTCCACCACGGGCAACTCCACCACGAAACGCGCGCCCCCGCTGCCCTGGTTTTCAAATGTTACTTCGCCGCCGTGACGCTTCACGATCCCATAAACGATCGAAAGCCCCAGCCCCGTCCCTACCCCTGGAGGCTTGGTGGTAAAGAAAGGATCGAAGATTCGCGACGCAATTCTTCGTGAAACGCCTGGGCCGTCATCCGATATTTCTACAGCAATCCGATGGCCCTCGGCCACGCGCGTCTTGATTTTCACTTTTCCCTGCCCGCGCTCCTGTAGCAACGCCTGCTCCGCGTTTGTCAGTAAGTTCAGCACCACTTGCTGCAGCTGGTAGGGGTCCGCCATCGTTTCCGGCAAGTCGCTGGCCAACTCGCATTCCACCAGGATGTTTTCGACTCTCAGTTCGTAGCTGCGCAGCGCCAGCGTACGCTCCACTATTTCGTTCAGATCGACGCGCGTCCGCTCCGGTTCGTTTTCCCGCGCGAAGTACAGCAGATTTTTTACGATGCGCCGCGCGCGCTCCGCCTGCTGAAAGACTTTGCTCGCTTCCGAATACTGCTCCGGCGCGAGGCCTTGCCCCAACAGCAGCTGCCCGTAACCCATGATGGCCGTCAGGGGATTGTTCAATTCGTGCGCGATGCCGGAGACCAACTGCCCGACCGCCGCCATTTTTTCCGTTTGCAAAAGTTTGGATTGAATCTGCCGTTCGCCGGTGACGTCGTAGTACAGCTCCAGCCAGCCGACCGCATGGCCTTCGCGGTCCAGCACCGGGCGCGCAAACCGCTCCAGGATGCGTCGCGTCGGCCGCGTCAATTCCAGTTCGTCATGGCCGGGAACTCCCTGGCCTGCAGCAAATGATTTCCATGGCGCGGCGAAATTTTCCGGAATGCGAAAGCGCGGCGCCGCAAGCTCCGTCAGGTTCTCGAACGTCCCGAGAGATTGCAATTGCCGGCGCTCCAGGCCGAAATACTGCCCAAACCGGGCGTTGCAGAAACGAATGCGTCCGGTCGCATCCAGCAGGATCGTGCCGGTCTGGATGGAGTCCAGAACGCTCGTCAGTTCCGCTTCCACTTGCAGCCACTTGCCTTCCGCGCGCTGCACCATGGAACCTTCCTCCAGACACAACAGCAGATTTTGCGCTCCGCTGAACACCGCGCGAAAACTGATGCGCACCGGAAACCCGGCGGCGAGAGCCCCTTCAACAATTGACAACGCCTGAGACGCCGCCTGCAACGCGCACAGCCGCGAAAACTCCTCCGCAGCGGGCTGCGAAAGCAGTTTCCCCAGTTCCGCTTGAAGCAGCCCAGCTTCGTTGCAGCGCAGCAGCCCGCCGGCCCGGCGATTCGCGCGCTGAATGATTCCCTTGGTGTTAACTACCAGCAGAGCTTCGGCGCTGGTGTCAAACACAGCCGCAAACTCTGCGTCAGCGAAAGGCAGATTCGCTCCAGCTTCTGACTCGACACTTGCCGAAGCCCACGATGAATGCGAATTCAGTCGCACGGGCGCAGTTCGGGATCCGGCCTGTTTCATCGAGCGGCGCCCCGGCCGAATGCCATGATCTGCGTGCAGAAAAACAGAGCCCCGGCTGCTGTCGCGCATTGCAACTTGCGACCCGCGATATTCATATGGATCACTGCCGCTCCCACTAAGCCCGATGAGGTGCACATGCCTAGCCCATTGCACTATTCGCTCCAAGTGGCTTGCCCATAACTCTTTGCTTATCAGTGTGGTGGCAGTGCCGAAGGCGAGAGAAAAAAGAAGAACTTCCCAGTTCGATACAGTCCTTCCCCTCTAGGGATTTTTTGCCGAGAGCAATCCGCCAGGCTTAACGGCTCTGGGTCGCAACCAGATCATGTTCGTGGGTCATGGCTTCAGAGTGTGGGCGGGAGGTCGACAGACTTCGTAGGTCTTGGCTTCAGCTACGACGGCAATCAGACCAATTCAACGCGGCTTCAGCCGCAGAATTACCGATTTTGGCCTGGCGATAGCAGCCGCGCATCGAACATCGCTGCGAAGCTTGCCGGAGCCCAGCCCGCTATGGAGTGAGGCGGCTTGCCTGTCCTGCGTCTGCGATGGCGTCGGGGCAGAAGGGCCGCCGCTTTCGCCGATGTCCGGCAACAAAACGCGCCAGGCGAGGCACGCCTCGCGCGCCTCCATCCTCGGGTCCAGCCCGCTGTTTACACTCGCCTTCGCTTTCGAATCTGTAGCGGCGCACCTCGGTGCGCTAGCGATCCGCAGCACAACACCGGTGGCAGTCGGAAGCCCTCCGCTCCGCAGGCTTCGCCGGTTTCTTCCTGCGCCGCATTGGATATCAATTCGGTTGGGCTTGCGCGTCGTACTGCTTGAGCTTGCGATACAACGTGGTCTTGCCGATTCCCAGCATGCGCGCGGCGGCCAGCTTGTCGCCCCCTGCTTCGCGTAACGCGCGCAGAATCGCGCGCCGCTCCAGTTCGTCGAGCGGCAACAGTTCGTCATTTTGCGGCAGCCTGTCTCCGGTGCCGTACTGCAGGTTCGTGGGCAGATCGCCGGCGTGCAGAATGGGCCCGGAACCCAGGGCGATGGCCCGCTCAATCGCATTTTCCAGCTCGCGCACGTTCCCCGGCCAGTCGTATGCCATCATCCGCGCGATGGCGTCCTCGGAAATTGTGCGCATCCTTCCATTCGCCTCGCTGAATTTCTCCAGGAACGAATTCACCAGAATTGGGATGTCCGTTTTTCGTTCGCGCAGCGGTGGAATCTTGATTTGCACCACATTCAACCGGAAGAAAAGATCCTGACGAAAGGTTCCCTGCCGCACCGCCGCGTCCAGATCGCGGTTGGTCGCGGCAATGATTCGCGCCGATAGCGGTATGCGGTCCGTCGAACCGACTGGCCGCACCTCTTTTTCCTGCAGCGCGCGCAGCAGCTTCGCTTGCATGTCAAACGGCAGATCCCCAATTTCATCCAGGAATAATGTGCCGCCGTCGGCGATTTCCATCAGTCCTTGTTTCGCGTGCAGCGCGCCCGTGAACGCCCCTTTGACGTAGCCGAACAATTCCGCCTCGATCAAGGTGGGCACCAGCGAAGAACAATCCACCGGAATGAACGGCTTGTTCCGCCGCACGCCTGAAAAGTGCACCGAGCGCGCGACCAACTCTTTTCCCGTGCCGCTCTCGCCCAAAATCAGCACCGGATAAGCATGCTGGCTCACCCTTTCGATCAAGCGGTACACCCGCTGCATCTTCAGCGAAACACCAATTAAATCCGCGAACCCCGGCCGCGTGCGCAGCGTCTCGCGCAGCACGCGGTTTTCCTGATCCACGTCCAGTAGCCGGATCATGCGGTCCAGCTTGCTGCGCAGTTCGGGGATGTGAAACGGCTTGGTGATGTAATCCGCGGCTCCCAGCCGCGTGGCCTCGACTGCGCTCTCAATCGTCCCGTACTGCGTAAGAACGAGCACCGCCGTCTGCGGATAGGTGTTGCGCACGCGCTTGAGCAATTCCAGGCCGCCGATCTGCGGAACGCGTAGGTCCGTGATCAGAATATCCACCGGCATCTGATCCAGGATTTCCAGCGCCTGCTCCGTCGTCGAAGCCGTGCGCGTCCGTAATCCCGAGTCGGTGACTACGTCGTGGCACAAACTCCGTGTTGCGTCCTCATCATCTACAATCAAAACTGTCGCCGATATCGGGCGCTCCGCTGTGAACACCTGTCCTACCGCCATGGTATTCGGCCCCCTTTTCCTTCTTCGTTTCCCGACATCATTTGCAACACAAGCACCAAATGGGAACGATTCCGGATCTGCCCGATCTAGCAGTGTTTAAGTGTCGATTCGGCGAAGACTGAAGCGCAAAGTGTAGGGTCGAAATGGAACAATTAACAAGTCCGTAATAGTACGCAGACAAATAAGTCTATTCTCGCGTAGGTCGTGCAACGTTGGGAACGCAGAAGTGTCAATCAGGGAAAATTGCGACAACTGGCTTACAACTGGCGTCGCGTCCCGCTCATCGCGGGGCTGCTAACGCCCGCTCCGTACTCGTCCAATTCGTGTTCAGTGGCCGCCCGGCGCGCTTGCCGCACCCGTGGCGAAGGACGTCGGCGTGGAATCGCCAGACAAATCGAGAACATACAAGCCGTCATTCGCCGAGCCGGCATAAATCCGTTCCGAGGCGCCGAGCGCGGCCAGCACCGGGAACGGGCCGTCGCCAAGAGGCGCTGCGCCAGCCGTTGTGCGGATCGACGTGCTGACCGACGCCGTGTGCTTCACGCGCGTCCACGTCGTGCCTTCGTCGCGCGAGATGTACAAGCCCGCCGCTTCGACCGAGACCAGCCAGAAATCCGGCCGTGTCAGCAAGCCATCTGCAAGGCCGCCCGGGAGTCCTGCCTGCGCCTTGCTCCAGCCATTTCCCGCATCGCGTGAAATGTACAAACCGGTGCGCGCCACCGCCAGCAAAATATTGTCGCGCGTCCACTCGAGGCGCACCGCGCCGCCCGATGCGAGCGGAAGGTCATGCCAGGCCCACGTGCGTCCGGCATCGTCGGAGAAAATCATCCCGCGCGAAGAGACCACCCGGATCTGCCGCCCGTCACTCGATGCGCGCACCGATCCGACCGGCAATTCACCCGGCCCGAAGGGCAACTCCGTCCAGGACCCGCCGGAGTCACGCGACACGAACAGCCCCCGCTCGGTAGCAGCGAACCAGGCCGAGTCGGCGAAAAACATGTCATTCACCGCCGGCCGAAAGGCGCGAAAGTCGTTCTTCCCGCGCGCGGAATCGCTCGCCGGCTCCCCAGCCGAAAACTCCCGAAGCACTCCGATGCGCGCCCAAGCGTTTCGTTGCGCATCAAATCGCGCGAGGCCACCGGAAGCGAGCGCGGCCCACCAGCCCGCCGGCGTAGAAAAAATCTGCCGCACCGCATCCCCGCCGAGCCCCGCGCTCATCGCCACCCAATTCTTGCCGTTATCCTCGGTCATCAGCACCGCATCCGGCGCGTTCTGCAGTACCGCGGCTGCCCTGTCCGGGTCCTGCGGGTCAACGGCCAGCGAAACGATGCCGTGGTGATGGAATCCCTGGTTCGAAGCGTGGAAACTCGCGCCGCCATCGTCGCTTGCGAGCACTCCGTGCTGTTCCGTTCCCAGCAGCAGACGAGATTCGCCTCGGCCATCGCGTGCCAGAATCTCGATCGAATTGATCACCCAACTCCGCGGTGAAATCCGCCGCCAGGACGCTCCGCCGTCCGCGCTCTTCCACAGCCCCTCGGTCGTCCCGGCATACATGACCTCAGTGCGCGCCGCGTCCTGGCGAATCACAGGCGTGCGCCGCGAAGAATACGGGATGCCTTCGAGCTTGGCCCAAACCGTTCCGGCGTCGTCGCTACGGTAAATCCCCGAGCAGGCGCTGGCAAAAATGCGCTGCGGATTCTCTGCGTCTATTACCAGGCTGAGCACGTCAGAATCGTCAATCATTCCCGTATGGATGGCTGTCCAGTGCTTGCCGCCGTCCGTGGTCTTCCACGGCAAATGAAACGTCCCGGCGTAAATTACCAGAGGATTCCGCCGATCAATCGCCAGTGAATCAAAATTGCGCAGCCCGGCGCCTCCGGCAGGCGTCACCCGTTGCCAGGTCTCGCCCGAATCGCGCGACAAGAAGATTCCGTCCAGAGCCCCAGCTACCAGCACGGCTGGATCCGACGGAGCCTGCGCGAGCGCCCGCACGGCGTGGCCTGCCAGCCCGGAATCGCGCCACGATTTGCCGCCGTCGCTGCTCAGAAAAACTCCGCCGCTTTCGCCCGCTGTCTCGCGCGTCCAAGTCGCGGCATAAATCCGCGCCGCATCGCGCGGATCCACGATGATCGCCGTCACCACCGCGTTCTGATTTTTACCCGCCACTCCGAGCGGTTCCCAATCGGCCCCGGCATCACGCGATCCGAAAATGGCGCCGTCGCTGGTGCCCAGATACAGCACGTTGGGATGCGCCGGATCGCTCGCCAGCGCCCGCACGTCACCGCCTGCAGGCCCCAGGGCCTGCCATACCTGCGCCTGTACTGGCGGCGCACTGGGGCACGCGCAAGCCAAGCCAAACAGCATTATGGGAATAAACCGGAGGGACCTGTTAAGCGAAGTCATGTTCGATACGGGCCGTGTACGCTCGGCAAAATATCTGCGGCGGGGTTAGCGCGAAGTCCTGAATTGATCTCGATTCGAAGCACCGGGCTGTGCCGACTCTCGCCGAGCGCGGCTGCACGAAACTTGCGCTACGATACTTCTCCAATCAAAGACACTGTTCGCCGAAATCCCGCCGCCCGCGAATGCAGCCGGGCGTCCTGCTGCTTGCTCTCTCCCTCAGCACCTGCAACTAATATGATGCGCCATCTGGAACAAAGACGATATCCACCCGCCGGTTTTCCTTGCCCGCGCCCGCCACTCCGGCCGCGGTGTGAACCTCCACGCGCGAAGCGTCCACACCCTTCTTATCCTGCAAATATTTCTGGCCACTCGCCGCACGTTCCGTAGCCAGTTTCGCGGCACGCGCTTCGTGAGGATCCGCGTAACCCACCAGCACCACCTTTGACTTCGGATCGCTCTGCAACCGCACCGCAACGTCGTCCAGATTGCGCTTGCACACGTTATCCGCTCCGGCGCTCCCCGGCGCGAAATCGCAAGCGCTCACCGTACTCGCTTGCGGCGGAGCAGGCGGCGCCTGCACCGTAACCGCCGCAGCGCAATCGCACGCGCTGTGCAATTCATTTTCCGCGCGCCCCGTCACAGTGTAGGTTCCCGGCGCGAGCCCCGATGTATCGAATTGCACAATCGAACCGCTGCCGATCACCTGCCCACCGTTGGCCTGCCATGTGAATCGGATCGCAGTCCCGGACGGATCGTTCACATTGGCAGTAATCTCTGCGCGCTCGCCCGCCAGCACGGATGACCGATCCGCGGTGCAGGTCATGGTTGGCGGCGGAGGCGCCGGTTTCGGCTGCACGGTCACGTTCGCCGAGCAACTCGCACTCTTGCCCGCTCCGTTATCCACGCGCGAGGTCAGCGTATAGCTGCCCGCGCCCAAGCCGGCGGAATTCCAGCGAACGTACGGTCCCGACCCATCAATCGAGCCACCCGTTGCGGTCCACTGATAGGTCAAAGGCAGGCCGTTCGCGTCCGTCGCGCTAACATTGGCCGTGACGTAGTCCTCCGAGCCTTCCTTCACCGAAGCCTTGTCCAACCCGCACGAAGCGGTGACGACATCGGGAGGCAGCGGCTTTTCCGGCCAGTGCGCCACGCCCACCTTGATAATGAATCCGTTGCGGTCGCGGTGATTCGTCAGGTCCAACGAATAACGGTAGCCCATGTCCATCGCCGCCCACTTCCATGCGTACAAGCGGAAGCCGATAATATTGTCCACGGGATCGCGCGCGCCGAAGCTGGTGTTCTGAATTCCCTTGCCGATGTAAACCGTGCCGTCGTACTCGGTCATGATCTGGAACCGTTTCGTCGGAAAAATCAGCAGTCCCGCGCCCACTTGCATCTGGTCCGCAAGATTCAGCACCACGGTTTGGGGCGTGCCGCCGATCGTCTCTGTGTAGCTGGAATTGCGCGTGAACCGGTAGGCCCAGTTCGCCGTCACGGTAATGCCCCCGTGAAAAAACGTCTTGCTGGCCTCCAGACCCACTCCATAATTGAACTTTCCGTATTGCACCTGATTCGCCAGCAGATCCGTCAGCCCAGTCTTCGTCGGAAGGTAGAAATCATTGCGAATGGAAAGACTGATCGGCTTTCGCCGCCGCTCCGACAGCAACCCAATTTTGAATCCCAAATCCATTTCCCCGATGCCACTGCCGTTGTGCGATGCAAACGGCGCATCCTCCACATAGGCCGGCGGAAAACCAGTGGAAGGAATGATCGAGTTATAAATCGTGTTCTGGTATTGCGGGTTCGCAGCGTTCACCGGCGCCAGGCTCAGAAGGCTGGGCGCTCCGACGTGGATGTAATCGTACGAGTTGATCTGAAAAAATATCGAGAACCAACGGTTAATGCCGTAGCCCACCGAGGGCACTAGCTGCAGCGAGGTAATGTCTCCCGGCATGCGCGAAAACTTATTCAATCCCACGCCGAGCGACCAGCCGTGCCTGGGAAGCGTCTCGCCGGTTTCCAGCGTGAATAGTCCGGGATTGCCATCCAGCGCAGGCATCGGCGTGAAATTCGGCAGCTCGGAATCCTCGTCGGCGGCCATGGCCGCATTCGATTTGGCCGCGCCGGAATTGGGTTTGGGTAGTGCCGAAGGCGCTGGCGGTTGCGATGTGGGTGGCACCGCGCTGCCTGAGGAGCTCGCAGGAGTGGTGGCGGCGTCGGACGCACCGTTCCCGGCCTTCCCGGCCGTATCGCTGGCCGATCCCGCATTCACCGTCGCCTTCGCGTCCGCGCTCGCAGACCCGGCCGCCGCACGAGGCTTGGTATCGTCGGCGAAGCCCGCCGCTACCACCAAAAAAACAGCCACAACTAAAATAGCGGCGCGTCCTGGCACTTTCAAAGTACGCCTCCTCAGCACAGCTACCGCCCCCGGCACCGCGCTGACGATAGCACCCATTCTTTCCCCCACAGGCGACGCAATGAAAATAACCACAGGACTCGAAGGGGGCCGAATAAGGGAGTATCCAGCGTGTAGTACCGTAACCCGTAAAACTGGCGGGATTATAATTCACGCACGCCCGTTCCTGTACAGTTTTTTCTCAATCTTCGCCCGGCGCCGCTCCTGCGCCAAGAGCGGCGGTGAATTTCAGTACCCTACGAGCCCAGCGCGCAGACTCGGGAACATTGCGCGGAAAAGGTCGGCTTGCTACGGGTCGCGGCTTTGGTTGATCCTGGGAGCCCGCCTGTCGAACGGTCGGAGGGCTCGAACAAAAAGTGCTTGGCGTTCACTGCGCTTAACAGTGTGTGAGAACTGATGCTTTTCGTCAGGGTATGGTTTCGGCCGTGCCGTAACCGCCGTGAAATCAAAGCGGCTTCAGCCCCTGAGGGGATGAATTTCGAGTTTTCACACAGACTCTTCAGTCGCCGAGGAAAACGGTTTGAAGCATTTTTTACGCGAACTGAAAACCCCCGCTCGCGTCCGCACCGCAGATTTGCTATATTCACGTCAATACGTACCCGCTTTCGCCTCCAGCTGAAAGCGCCAAACTAAAATTTGGAGGAGTTCATGAAACGCTGGAGCATTTTCGCATTTACGTCCGTTCTGCTCATCATTCCCGGTGCAGTGACCCACGCCCAATCGCAGGATCCAGTTCCCCTAGCCCCGGACACGCCACCCGACGCCGCCGCTCGCGGCACCCGTTTCCTCATCTCCCTGCAAACCAGCATCTCGACCAAAGAAGACAAAGTGGGCAAGCAATTCCTGGCGCGCACCCTTGAGCCCATCGCCACGGCCGAAGGCGCGACGCTCCCGGCCGGCGCGCAAATCCGCGGCCACATTGACAAAATTCAACCGGCCGGAAAAGTGGGCCGCGCGCGTCTCTGGCTCACCTTCGATGAAATCCACGATTCCACGGGCTGGATACCCCTAGTCGCCGACCTGATCGACGCCCCGGGAGTTCATTCCATTCGCGTGCTCTATGATCGCGAGGGCGAAATCCGTGCCTCCACCACCAAGCAGGAAGACGCCGCCTTCGCCGCCGCCGAAGCCGCATTCGTCGGCGCGGAACCGGGAATCGCCTCGAAGAATAAACAAGACGCGGCCATGGGCGCGGCCATTTCCGCCGCCACTGCATTCATGATCACCTCCGGCCTCGGCCAGGAATTCACCCTGCCGCAAAATATGAAGCTCGAGCTCGTCCTCGAGCGGCCTTTGCATCTCGGCAGAACCTAGGCGTGATGGCAATCTCGGGCCACAGGCGACCGCCGATAGCCCGGGCACGATTGCGCGACAGCCAGAACAACCGCGCCTCGTGAGTCGCCAAAGCGCGAAAGAAAAATCGCGCAACCGTCGGCGTCTCGCCGCGCAACCAAGGCTTCACCAAATTTTAATGCTCGCGTAAACCAGCGGTCCTCCGCGTGTGTGATCGTTTTGCTCGCCTGGGAGGGCCAAATTCGTGAAGAAAAAATTAATTCCGACGGCAGTTATTGTCGCCGTCGCAGCGGCGTTGGCAGCCGGAACACTCGTACGCAAAGTAGCCGCCAACGACGATCATCATGATCGTTTTGAATTTCAACCCGACACTCTGGTGCTCAGCCGAAGCGTGTACGTGGGAACCGCCTCGACGGTGACGATCGGCGAGACCCTGCCACTGGGATGCGCAGGTGGGCCAAACGGCAGCACAACCGTCAACGTGCCAACTACTACCGCTGGCACCACGACGCCGGTTACGGTGACCTGCGGAATCGCCTCCGATAACGGCGAAGCCCCGAACCTATTCGACTCGCACAACGTCTGGAACAACGCGAATTCCGACGGCAGTTTCGGCGTCACTGCTCCGATCTTCCTGGATAACCTGACCACCGATGGCTGGCTACTAGGCACTCTTCCCGTTCCCAGCGATCAGATCGTAACCAGCTTCAGCTCCAAATCAGAGCTGGCCCTGAATCGCTCCGTTGACGGCAGATCCATCACATTCATGGCCTACCGGGGAGGCCCCGGCTGCGGCGGCTTCCCGGTCTCTCCCACTGCGCCAAACCTGCTGGACGTATCTGCTTCCAACACGCCGGGCGTTTGCGACCCGACCAATCCCGTCATCACGACCTATATCGGCAATCCCGCTCTTCCGACGGCCTACTACCGTTCCGTCGCCGAAGTGGATGCAGAAGGGCACTTCAGCATCACCGCAGGGAACGCCTACAGCGGAGATAACGGCCGCGCCGCCAAGAAGGGCGCGAACGGCTTGTACTACATGGTTGGAAACGACAACAGCGGCAATCTGTCGAAAAAGCAGCTCACGACTACCCCTGCTGGTATTGATCTCGTCAATGGCACCGGTTCCGAGCTGCTGGTTCCTGGCCTCGCGCCGCCCGTCCCCCCGAATATCGGCATGATCGGGCGCCTGGAATTCGGCACCGACAAACCGGGTAAAGACACCAACTTCCGCGGCCTGACCATCTTCAACAACACCTTGTACATCAGCAAAGGCAGCGGCAGCAATGGCATCAACACCGTGTACCAGGTGGGCACTGCAGGCGTATTGCCGACAGGCTCCGCCGCGGATCTCGCCACGGTGCCAATCACGATTCTGCCGGGTTTCCCGAACACAGCCGCCAGCACTTCGACGGCATTTCCCTTCGGTCTGTGGTTCGCGGATGCCAACACGCTGTACGTTTGCGACGAAGGAGACGGGACGCTGATAACGCCCCCGGTCAATGGCAACGTTGCGGATGCGCAAAGCTTGGCCACCGCCGGCCTGCAGAAATGGAGTCTGGTCAACGGAACATGGACCATGCTCTACGTTCTGCAAGACGGCTTGAACATCGGTGTGCCGTACAGCGTGCGGAATTATCCAGCCGCGATCGACCCCGCGACGGGCGGCTGCCGCAATATCACCGGGCGCCACAACCACGACGGCACCGTAACGATCTACGCGATAACCTCCACGATCAGCGCGAACGGCGACACGGGCGCTGATCCAAACAAACTGGTGAAGGTCACCGACGTCCTGTCAGCCACTACGCTGCCGACAACCGACAATCAGTGGGGTAACTCCATCGGTCACTTCGAGACCCTGCGCTCGGCAAAGGCAGGCGAAGTGTTCCGCGGCGTCGCTTCCGCGCCGAAAGACAACGATCACGGCGACGATCACTAGAGTCGGCAGGATCGCCATCTCGATGGTGGCGATCCAATAACCGCTAGGTCCTCAACTCCGGGCGAACCGCAAGTTCGCCCGGAGAATCTTTCCCTTTATCCTTATTCCGGCCGTAAAACCACTCCGTTGAGGGAGTGGCTATAGGCTTTTGTATTACTCTCTTCCCGGCGTAGGGCTCGGACTGAGCTTTTGCGTGAAGTGTGCTGCCCGAGTGCGGTGCGCCCCGCAACACTCGTTGGTGGCAGTCGCGAAAAGCCTCTTCCCTCAGGGAGAGGAGTGGCCACCACGACCCGAAAATCGAGCCCGGATCGCAATGGATCAGGCGACGCGGCGCAGACCGCCCGGCGGTCATGCCGCAGTGGAAGTAGACGGCTGCGCGAACTCAATGCGGTCAATGGTTACCGCAATTCCATAAAGCGGCGTCGGCTCGTCGGGCAATTTCCAGGTGCGAAGCGTTTTCACGGTGGCGCGAGCTAGCGTGCAGGCGTTGCGTTCTTTTTCGGCGGGCAAACAAAACGCCAGTTCGAGCGTCGTTCCGGTTTCGAACAAAATCTCCGAGTGGAACAGGATGCCGGTTCGCGAGATATCCCGCAACTGTCCGGCATGGAATTCCGGCGGCTGCCGTTGTGACGTGCAAATTTGCATCGGCACATGAATATCGTAGCGCACGGCCTTCCGATTCTCTTGCATAGTCCACCTCTGAGACCACTTGCACGAAGATGGCCGACCGTCGTGGCCGTTCCTGCTGACAATAAAGCTGTTAAGTCACTCAGCGTATCCCCGGCGCCGAAACGGCTCTACGATTCGTTCCCATTTCAGGAAACCACCTGTGCCTCATCCGCTGCCATTTCCCCGCAGCCCACTCTCTTGGATTTCCGGTGCACTGCTGGTAGATTCAAAGTTCCGATGACCACCTCGATTCCCAACCAGCAACGCATTCTGATCGTTGAAGATGAAGACAACGCCCGCAAGGGCTATGAAGCCCTGCTGCGCAAATGGAACTGGGAAACTCTCGGCGTCGGCAGCGGCGAAGAAGCCCTCGCCAAATTTCAGGAATTCCAGCCCAGCCTGATTCTCGCGGACGTCGAGCTGCCCGGCATGAACGGCCTCGATCTGCTCAAGCAGCTCGGCGACGATATTCTGCGCATTCCCGTCATCATCATAACCGGCCGCGGCAGCGACGAACGCGTGGTCCAAGCGATCGAAGCCGGCGCCTACTGGTATATCGAAAAACCTCTCAAGCCTCCTGTGCTGCGCGCGCTGCTCGAACGTGCGCTCGGCCACGTGCGAAACCAGCAAGCCGTAGTGGCTCTCACACGCGATCTGCGCGCCGCCGGTAAACTCGGCACGCTCGTCGGCACATCCGCGCCGATGCAGGACGTGATGCGCCAGGTGGAAATCGCCGCGCCCTCCACCGCTTCCGTGCTCATTACCGGCGAAACCGGCTCGGGAAAAGAAATGGTGGCGCGCTCGATTCACATGCTCTCGCCGCGCGCCGATCGCCCCTTCGTCGCCATCAACTGCTCGGCCATCCCGGAATCGTTGATGGAAAGCGAAATTTTCGGTCACGAGAAAGGCGCATTCACCGGCGCGGCCGAACGCCGGATCGGCTGCTTCGAACTGGCCGACGGCGGCACGCTGCTCCTGGACGAAATCGGCGAAATGCCCGCGCAAACCCAAGCCAAATTGCTGCGCGTGCTGGAAGATCACAAAGTCCGCCGCCTGGGCAGCAAAGTGGAAACTCCCGTGGACGTGCGCGTGGTAGCCGCCACCAACAAGAATCCGGAACAGGCCGTCGCCGATGGACATCTGCGCCAGGATCTTTATTTCCGCCTGAACGTTTTCAACATCCATCTCCCTCCGCTGCGCGAGCACAAAGAGGACCTGCCGCTCTTGGTGGATCATCTTCTTGCCGATATTTCCGCCAAACACGAAAAAAAAATCTCGGGCGTCGGCACCGATGTGATGGACCTGTTTAAGTCCTATCCCTGGCCCGGAAATGTGCGTGAGCTTCGCAACGTGCTGGAGCGTTCGGCCATCGCTTCCGACCGCGGCACGATTGCGCGCCAGCATCTGCCGGCTGAATTCGGCCGGGTCACCGCCATGACCACCTCCGGTCTGGGCGGCCTGCGCTTCCCCATCGGCACCACCGTGGACGCCGTCGAGCGCGAGCTCATCCTGCAGACTCTCAGCGCCACCAGCCAGAACAAGACGCGCGCCGCCGAGCTTCTCGGCATCAGCCTGAAAACTCTGCACAACAAATTAAAAGAATACGAGGCGGGGCGGAGAGATGCGTCTCAGCCTGAAAACTAAATTCACGCTGGCGACTTCCCTGCTCGTCCTGGCGGTCGTCACCACGGTCTCGGGCTTGTATCTCGCTCGTCTCACGCGCCAGACGTTGCGGCAAGCCGACGACCGCGCGCGCTTCGTCGCGCGGCAAATCTATCTCGCTTGCCAAAATTCCTTGACGGACGCCGCCGCTCGCGGCGAATCTCCAGCTTCCTCCAGTCCCGCGGATTTGCGCGCCTACGTGCAACGCGCGCTGGACAATAGCAGCACCCTGAATTCCGTGATGGAATCCGCCATCGGATATTCCCCGACCATCTATGAAATCACCATCAGCGACCTCGACGGAATTGTGCTGGTCTCCAGCGACGCCAGCCTGCGCGGCCAGAAAATCGCCCAGCGTCCGCCCGTTGATTCGCTCGTCCGCGGCGGATTCTTCCAGCAATTGCGCACTCTGTACGGCCCCCCGCTGGTGTACGAAGATTCGCTGCCCTTCAATATCAATGGCCCTTTCGGCGACATTCGCATCGGCCTCTCTTCGGTGCTGATCCGCAACGAAATTTCGCCCGGCCTGGAATCCGCCGGATATTACGCGCTGGCTTCCGTGTTGCTCTCCACTTTGCTCGCGCTGATCGTCAGCCGCGCCTCTCTCGCTCCGATTGATCGCATCTCCGCTCAATTGGACCGCATCTCCGCCGGCGAATTCGATCTCGAGCCCGTCGAACGCAGCGATGAATTCGGCGCGGTCAGCACCAAAATCATCGGCATCGGCAAACAGCTGCGCGACGTGCGCGAAATTTTCAGCACCCTGCGCGAAAATCTCGATCAGGTGATGGGCGGCCTGGAGGATGGCCTGCTGCTTTTCAACGCGCGCGGCAACGCCGTACTGGTAAGCCCGTCGGTGGAAAAGTTTCTCGGCCAGCGCTCCGAAGCTTTGCGAGGATTGCGCGTTAGCGAAATATTTCCTCCCGGACATCCCGCGCGTGAGGCTCTGGGCATTCACGGCGATGAAGTCGGCCACATCGAAAATGCGGAAATCACTCTCGCCGGCCTGCACGGCTCGCAGCGCATCGGCCTCAGCGCGCAGGTGATTCGCGAGCACGGCATTGCCATGGGCGCGCTGATCACCTTGCGCGACGTCGAATCGCTCGAACGCATCGGCAATCAGTTGCAAGTTTCCGAGCGCCTCGCCGCGCTGGGCCGCGTCACCGCCGGTGTCGCGCACGAAGTAAAAAATCCGCTGAATTCCATGCGCCTCTGGCTGGAAGTCTTGAAAGCCAATATGCCCGTCGAGCCCGAACCGCAGCAGGCCGTGAAAATGCTCGATAGCGAAATTGACCGCCTCGATCGCGCCGTGAAGACTTTCCTCAATTTCACCAAGCCGCTGGAAATCAAGCTGGAAGAAACCGACCTGCGCATACTGCTCGACGACGTGCTGGAAGCCGCGCGGCCCACCATCGCCAAAGCCGGCATCGAATTGCGCGTGGATTTGCCCTCTGAATTTCCGCACGTGCTGGTGGATGGCCAGCTCATTCATCAGGCCGTGCTCAATCTTTTGCTGAATGCTAGCGACTTCACCAGTCCCGGCGGCACGATCGCCCTCAGCCTTCGCCGGCATGGCGATTTCGCGGTCGTCGCGGTGGCCGATTCCGGCGCGGGAATTTCGCCCGAAAACCAGAAGAAAATCTTCCAGCTGTTTTTTACAACCCGTCCTGGAGGTACCGGCATCGGACTGGCAAACACTTTTCGGTTTGTGCAGTTGCACAACGGTCGGATAGAATTCGAATCCGAGCCTGGACGCGGCACTACGTTTCGCCTGGAGTTGCCGCTGGCGCGTTCCCTGGAAGCGCCGCCCGGAAAGCATCGCGATTTCGGGCAACCGTTTGCGGAGGAAAAAAGATAAAAGTCGGAAGTAATTAGAAGTGGTCAAAAGCAGTCTAGTAATTATCGGAACCGGAAGGCGGGGCTTCAGCCCCGGAAGCCACACCTTCCGATCGTGGCAGCTTATGTAGGAGACAGCTCGTAGCGAAAAGTTAGAACATAAATGCCCAGCCGAAAAACAGAATCCACGTTTCTGACGGCCTTATTTCTCAGCGGGCTGTCTTTTAGCGTGGCGGGGTGTAACCGCACGACGGTGAAAGCCGCCGCGCCAGTGACTGCCGCGCCCACCCCGTCCACTGCCGATTCCAAACCCATCACCAACATCGCGCCAGACACCGACGCTCTCCCCCCCGTCGAAACCGTAGCGCCGCCGCCAACTCCGGCCGCCACCACTGCCGCGCCGCTACCGGTCGAGCCGTCGCACACCAAGCCCCCGCCGCCTCCGCACCGCCAACCCACCGAAGCGTCCTCGGATACTCCCGCCGAGCAGCCCGCGCGCACTCCGCCGCCCCAAATCTCGCCCCAACTTTCGCCCGGCGATCAAGCCAGCCTGCGCCACAGCACAGGGGAAGACGCAAACGTCGCGCAGAAAAATCTGCAGCAAGCCAACGGCAAAGTCTTGAACGCCGCCCAGAGCGATCTGGTCGAAAAAATTCGCAGCTTCCTCGCGCAATCCGACGAAGCCGGCAAGGGCGGCGACTGGTCCCGTGCCCAGACCCTAGCCCAAAAAGCCCGCCTCCTCTCGGTCGAGCTCGTTGACTCCCTTTAGCCCGAATCTCGCATCATCGTTCGTGCTCCGCACACCATCTTGACCGCCGTCGTGTCCAGGAATATTCGCCCTGGAATTCCTGTTAATATGAATCCGTGAGCGCTTACGACGTAATTATCGTTGGCGGCGGATTGATCGGCAGCTCGATCGCCTTCGAGCTTTCATCCGAAAAATTGCGCGTCGCGGTGCTCGATCGCCAGGAGCCTGGGCGCGAAGCTTCCTGGGCGGCGGCCGGAATGCTCTCGCCGGGACCGGATTCATCCGACGCGGCGCCGCTGGTTCCCCTCGGCAAAGAAAGCCTACGTCTCTATCCCGAATTTGTCGCGGCCATCGAACAAACCTCCCACAAATGCACGGATTTTACGCGCAACGGCACCTTCGAGGTGTTCCGCGGCCCCGCAGCTGAAATTGCGCGCAACCAAATGGTCGCCGAATTTCACAGCCTGGGATTGACCGCCGAAGTGATGTCAGCAGACGGCGCACGCAAGCAGGAGCCGTCGCTTGGGCCAGGGGCCGGCGCGATCGCCTGGCTGCCCGAAGAAGCGACGGTCGATCCGCGGCTGCTGGTCGAAGCCGTGCTCGCAGCTGCAACAGTGCGCGGCGCCGAAATTCGCGCCCACAGCGCGGTGGATGCCCTGCTGTTCGAACGCGGCACGTGCGCCGGTGTGATTGCCGGCGGCCAGAAAATCCCAGCCAAGCAAGTAATCGTCGCTGCCGGAAGCTTTTGCGGAACGATCAAAGGCGCCACGCCGGAAACGGATCTGCATCCGCAATTTCGCCAGTACGCCCCCGTTCATCCCGTGCGCGGACAATTGCTCGCGCTGCGTTCGGCAAGCGTGCAACTGAAAAAAGTCCTGCGCTCGCAGCACGGTTACCTGGTGCCGCGCCGCGATGGCCGCATCATTGCTGGCAGCACGCTCGAAGATGCCGGCTTCGTAAAACAAGTCACGCCGCAAGGTGTCCGGCAGATCCTCGACGCCGCGCTCGAACTCGTCCCCGCCCTGGCCGACGCAAAAATTGTGGAAGAATGGTCCGGCTTGCGCCCCGGCACGCCGGATCTTCTGCCCATCATCGGCCCCACGGATATCGCGGGCCTATGGCTCGCCACCGGACACTACCGCAACGGCATTCTGCTGGCGCCCGCCACG
>Ga0210394_10001927_pt1 | contig 30668 bp, 20 predicted proteins | sample IncBWC12MmetaG_FD_160121 | JGI IMG/M metagenome (GOLD analysis project Ga0210394, IMG submission 160121) | Forest soil microbial communities from Barre Woods Harvard Forest LTER site, Petersham, Massachusetts, United States - Inc-BW-C-12-M | ecosystem: Environmental > Terrestrial > Soil >... | reverse complement strand
TGATCAGCAATGGGTACTGGAAGCGCGTGTTCGGCGGTTCGACGGACGTGCTTGGAAAGAAAATCCAGGTGCGGTCTGGGTCGGGGAACGCGGGCACCGGCGGACTCGACATTTATGACGGACCGGGTGCGTCGCGATCGATGGATGGTGCGGTGTTGACGATCGTGGGAGTCGCACCGCCGGAGTTTTTCGGGGACTCCGTGGGGACGACCGCCGACGTTTGGATTCCGATGATGATGCAGGCGTCGGTGATGCCTGGACGGCCGTGGCTGAGGCAGCGACAAAACGTCTCGTTCCTGAACATCATGTGCCGATTGAAACCCGGTGTGACTCTCGAACAAGCCCGCGCCTCGGTGACGACGCTGTGGAGACAGATTCTCACCGACGAACGGGGCGGCAACCTGACCGAGGATCAGAAACACCGTATCGCGCAATCGAATCGCAATGTTGAGTCCGGGGAAAAAGGCTACGCGCAATTGAGGCGGCAGTTCTCACAGCCGTTGCTGGTATTAATGACGGTGGTCGGATTGGTGTTGTTGATCGCGTGCCTGAATGTCGCGAATCTTCTGCTGGCGAGGGCGACGGCGCGAGGGCGCGAGATCGGCGTGCGATTGTCGATGGGCGCGCGACGGGGACGATTGATCCGGCAACTGCTGACCGAGAGCCTGGTCTTGTCGACCATCGGCGGTGTGCTCGGCCTGGCGTTCGCAGTCCTGGGAACCAGAGTGCTGATCGCGATGGTCTCCGGCGAGCAGCAGCAGATCGCGCTGCCGTTCACCATCGATTGGCGGACCTTGGTATTCCTGGCCGTCATTTCCATCGTCACCGGCTTACTGTTTGGACTTGCTCCGGCATTGCGCGCAACCCGAGTGAGCCTGGCAGACACGCTAAAGGAAGCCTCGCGGGGCTCGGCCGGGGGCCGTCGTGTGGGCATGGCGAAGGTGTTGGTCGCGGCGCAGGTCGCGGTGTCATTGCTGTTGCTCATTGGCGCCGGCTTGTTTCTGCGAACGCTTTACAATTTGCAGTCGCAGAATGTCGGCTACAATCCGGAGCGCCTGATTCTGTTGCGCGTGGACCCGATTAGCGGAGGTTATCGCGGCGATGATATCGGGCGAGTATGCAAAAACCTGCTAGACAGGATCGCGGCGCTGCCGGGAGTGCGCGCGGCGACGTTTTCAGAGAATGGTCTGTTTTCGGGAACCGAATCCGGGACGGGTGTGGACGTCGAGGGATTTACGCCCAGCGGGCCGGACGATAGAAACGCGCGATTCGATCAGATCGGGCCGGGATATTTCACTAACATCGGCATTCCGATCCTGTTAGGACGCGACATGATGGAGCGTGATGTTCCCGGCGCCCAGCGAGTCGCGATCATCAACGACACGATGGCGCAGTTTTATTTCAAGGGCGCGAGTCCCATCGGTAAGCACATAACCTTCGACAAACTTGCGCTCGAAATCGTCGGCGTGGTGAAGGACGCGCGGGATCACGACTTCCGCGAGCCGCCGGTCCGGCGTTTCTACGTATCCTACTTCCAGCCGATCGATGGAATCACAACCGCGAACTTTGAGATCCGGGTAGCGGGAAATCCTGCGGCAGTGGAAGCCTTGCTCCGGAAGGAAGTGCAGGCCGTCAATCACAATCTGCCGATTTTGAGCATCAAGGATGTTCAGGAACTCATGGATGCGAGCGTCGTCCAGGAGCGGCTGATCGCGCGCCTCTCGACATTCTTCGGGATTCTCGCCATAACGCTCGCAGCTATCGGACTCTACGGCGTCATGTCGTATGGCGTCGCGCGGAGGACCAATGAAATTGGCCTCCGCATGGCCCTGGGAGCGCAAGGCTCGAACGTGATCGCCATGATTTTGCGGGAAGTCTTGCTCTTGATGATCGCCGGGGCGGTGGCGGGAACGGTCGCGGCGATGGCTTGCACTCGATTTGTTGAAAGTCAGCTTTTCGGGTTAACGCCTACCGATCCCTTGACGTTTGCCGGCGCGGCAGTGGTGCTATTAATCGTGGGTACCCTGGCTGGATATATTCCGGCGAGACGAGCATCGAAGATCGATCCGATGGTCGCCCTACGCTACGAGTAAGGCCATCCGTCCCTTAAATTATCGACGCTCACCACCGGCGCCGCAGGCACGATATTCGAGCACTCTAAGCGAACATTTAGAATGACGCGGTGATAGGATTGGAGGCCGCACCATCGTCGGTCACCGCAAGAATGATGTGCGCTGGTCCATTTCCGCGGCATCTCCCCGGCCGGAATCCTCGTGGAAATCAGACGCCGTTAATGTCCGCAGTGGGCGGACCCAAAAACAGGCGCCGAGGTCAACTGGGGTCGCTATCGAGGCTGGTGGGCATTTTGGGCGAACTGGTCGCTACGCACAGGTGATTGTCAAAAGCGAACACTTGCTGTGTACGCAATCGCAACCGGAGGTCAACAGTTTCAGTCACTTGCCCAGTCTTCTTAAACGGACCATCGCTTGCAATACCTACAGGTAGATGCTCACTCTTTTGAGAGATATGCGTTACGCTTTGCGCACCTTGCGCAGAATGCCCGGTTTCAGCATCGTAGCGTTGCTTGTCCTTGCGCTCGGCATCGGAGCGAATACCGCGATCTTCAGCGTCGTCAATTCGGTGGTGCTACGTCCGTTGCCGTATCCCGGCGCCGACCGCCTCGCGCTGATTTGGGAGACGGATTTGAAGGACGGCATCAAGCGCGAGGGGCCATCCGGGCCGAATTTCCTGGACTGGAAGGAGCAGAACCAATCCTTGGAGGAAATGGCGCTACTGGAGATCGGCACCGGCACTCTGACCAGTGGCGGCGAGCCCGAGCAGGTCGTCGGTCTGCGAGTGACCACGAATTTTCTGTCGATGCTCGGCGCTCGAACGGTCCTGGGGCGGGCGTTCACGGCGGCGGAGGGCGAAGGGAAAGCAAGGTTTCCGGTCGCCGTTCTCACGAACGGGTTTTGGAAGCGCCGCTTTGCATCGGACCCGGGTGTGATCGGTAGAACCTTCTATATGAATAGCGAGCCGTACACCGTGATTGGTGTGCTCGCTCCGGATTTCTGGCAGTCGCTGCCGGCCGATCTTTATGTGCCGTGGCCGGTCGCGGAACTGCGCGCCAAGGGCCGCGGGGATCACGAGTTCGGTGTCATCGCCCGTCTGAAGCCAGGCGTCACCCTCCCCCAGGCGCAGGTCGAGTTAAGTACGATTGCCCGCCGCATCGATGCTCAGACGCCCCGGCTGGCGGGTTGGGATGTGACCGTGGTCGGAATGAAACAGGCGCTTTTCGAATACATTCGGCCCGCGATGCTTTTGCTATTGGGCGCGGTGGGACTCCTTCTTTTACTCGCATGCGTGAATGTGGCGAGCCTGTTGCTGGCGCGCGTCACGGGCCGGCGCAAGGAACTGGGGATTCGGGCGGCATTGGGAGCTCGGCGCGGCCGTCTGATTATGCAGATTCTCAGTGAAAGCCTGCTGCTTAGTCTCATGGGCGGTGCGCTCGGAGTCTTCTTCGCCGTCTGGGGTGTCGACCTGCTGAGCGCGGCCCTGCCCGCCACGCTTCCGATGGTCGACGCCGGAGCCGAGGTCGTTCGCCCGGCAATCGGCGTGGACGGACGCGCGCTGGCCTTCGCGCTGTTGATCTCGATCGGAGCGGCGTTGATTTTCGGATTGATTCCCGCGCTGCGCGCTGCCGCATCTGACGTAAACGACGCATTGAAGGCAGGCGGAAGAACGTCGTCCTCGTCGACTGGAACGCGCGTGTGGAACTTGTTCGTTGCAGGGGAGATCGCTCTCGCCAGCATACTGCTCATTGGCGCTGGACTCGCCATGAAGAGCTTCGTGAATCTGCAACACGTGAATCCTGGCATACGTCCCGATCACGTCCTGACATTTCGCATGCGCCTGCCGACGGACAATCTGTACAAGAACGATCGCGAACAGGCAGAGTTCTATCGCCGCGTGCTGGACAAGGTCGAGCAGATACCCGGCATTCAATCCGCCGGGCTCACGGATGTTCTCCCGCTGGGGCAGCAGAACGACCGCGAGTATTTCACCATCGAAAATCGCCCGCTGCCGCCAGGGCAGGAACTGGTCGCGGATTTTCGGCGTATCAGCCCGCGATATTTAAACACGATGGGAATCGCGCTGCTCCAGGGAAGGCTCCTTTCGGATCGCGATGTTCTCGACGCGCCACCGGTCATTCTGATCGACGAGACCTTGGCACATCAGTATTTTCCCAACGAGAATCCGATCGGGCGGCGCATGCGATTGTGGGGCGAGTTTCGGGAAGTCGCCGGCATCGTGAGCCAAGTGCATCATTATGGCTTGGAAAAACAGCCGGAGCCTACCATATACGCGCCCTATGAGCAGATGACAAACAAGGCCATGGCGCTGGCTGTGCGCACTACGATGGACACACAATCGGTGGTGAAAGCCGTGAAGCAGGCAGTGTGGTCGGTCGATCGCGGTCAGCCGGTGTTCCAGATTCGCAGCATGGACGAGTATATGTCGCTGGCTGACACCGCGCCTCGCATTTCAACGCTACTGCTGGCGGTTTTCGCGGGTGTCTCAATGCTATTAGCCGCGCTCGGGATTCATGGAATCGTTTCCTACGGCGTCGCCCAGCGCACCCGTGAGTTTGGACTTCGCATGGCGCTTGGCTCTACTCCCGGGCAACTGAAGTCGCTCGTAATGCTGAACGGCCTCAAGACGGCGGTGATCGGCCTGGTGGCTGGGATGGTCGGCGCAACCGCGCTAGCGTCGGCTCTGCGCGCGCTGCTCTACGGCGTATCGCCGCTCGATCCGGAGGTAATGGTTGGAGTCGCTGCGCTGCTTCTCGTTGTGGCGCTTACCGCGAACTACATTCCAGCGCGTCGCGCGACACGCATCGATCCGATGGTAGCGCTGCACCACGAGTAGGCGGGAGCGAGCGTCGCCCGGCCGAGGCGATGCACAAAAGTCTCTGCGGGAACCGTGTCGTTGTGTCGTTAATGGCGGTTATCATTGCGACGAACCCGCCGGGCGGCGCGCGCCTGGACCGTCGCGGCGCCTAAAATCACTGGCTGCTGATAAGCTGAGTACTTACCTCGCAGCAATAGCGCCATGTCTTTTACCACGAGACGTTCTTTTGTTGAATTTGCGGCCTCTTTGGGTGCAGCCGCAGCTTGGGGCAGCCCGGTCGCGAAAAAATCGAAGAAGCAATGGCGTGAGCGCCGAGATTTGTTCCCACAGGGAGTTGCATCGGGAGACCCCGAAAGCACCAGCGTTCTGTTGTGGACGCGCCGGCCGCCGGTCGGGGATCAGCCAGTCGCCCGGTTGAACGTCGAGGTCGCGGAGGACAGCTCCTTCGATCGCGTGGTCGCGACGGTGTCTGCTCCCGTTTCGGCCTCGACTGACTGGACCTGCCGCGTTTTGGTTGGAGGGTTGAAACCGGCTCGGGTCTACTGGTATCGCTTTACCGATCTCAATGGCTTCGGCAGCCGCATCGGTCGAACAGTCACGGCTCCTGCCGTTGACGATGCCAGACCTGTTCGTTTTGCATTCGTAAGCTGCCAGAACGTCAATGACGGAGCGCAGAATGCTTATCGTCGGATGATCTTCGAGGATGAAAACTCTCCGGAACAGGACCGGCTCGGTTTCGTGCTCCATCTCGGCGACTTCATCTACGAAATTGTCTGGTATCCGGAGGATCGACCTCAGGGTATGTACGATCGTCGAATCCGAGATATTGTTCGTTATCCGCACGGCGAGAAGATTCGCGATTTTCACATTCCAACCACTGTCGATGACTATCGCGCAGTTTATCGGGCCTATCTTAGTGATCCTGACCTACAAGATGCCCGATCGCGGTGGCCTTTTGTCAATATGTGGGACAATCACGAGTTTAGTTGGCTTGGCTGGCAGTCTTTGCAAGTATTCAACGGAGAGACCCGCCCGGCGCAGACTCGCAAAGTAGCCGCGAACCAAGCCTTTTTCGAATACCAGCCGGCTCGATTGGCCAGTCCGAGTGGACGATCTCTTGCGAGGTTCAACACTCCGCGGGTGGTCGATGCTCCGATCAGTCGCTTTGACGACCACGGACTCGGCCAGGAGCCGAACAACCTCGCCGCGATTCACAGCCTGCGAGGCTACCGGGCACTCCGCTGGGGTCGTAATGTCGATTTGATTATCACGGACCAACGAAGCTATTGTTCAGAAGATCCATCCGGGCATCCCGACGCGAAACGTCTCTCGACCGAAGACTTCCCCGAATTTATACCGCAGGAGGCGCTGGAAATACTAGACGCCGGACGCGACTATGACGGTGGTCATCCGCCGGCCTCGATAAAGTTTGGTGAGATCGAGATCGCTAACCTCTGTAAGGATCGGTCGCCCCAGACTATTCTCGGTGTCGATCAGAAGGCATGGTTTCTCCGGCGCTTGCGGACTTCCAAAGCCACTTGGAAGATTTGGGGCAACACAACGGCTACGCTCGGCATGCGGGCCGATCCGCAAAACTTGTCGCCGGGCACGGGCAAACCATGGCCGGACCGCGGTTATGCGATCGTCGTCGGAAGCGATTGGAGTACGGCGTACACGGAGCTCGCGGAGATCTACGACTTCGTCCAGCATCACGCGATTACCGGGTTCGCAACGGTGGCTGGGGACCGGCATAGCTTCTGGGCCGGACTAGCCGCAAAGGCGCTTCCGCCGAAGCCGTTCATCCCTGTCGGCGTCGCCTTTGTCACAGGATCGATCTCCGCGCCGGGCATCGTCGAAGCCCTTGAGCATAATTTTCCGAAGGACCATCCGTTGCGACCGCTATTCCTGGGGAAGGGGCCGCATGATCACGAGCCGCAGCCAACCGTAAACCTGTTGCTTCGGCATGGAGTGCAGTCTTGTCTCGAATATTCCCGGAGCGGGGATTTACAGAAGGCGCGCGATCTTTCCAACCCCGACCTTTCTCCACATGTCTCCTTCGTTGACATGGGTGGACACGGCTATTCGGTGGTTCGCGTCTCGAATGATTTCATCGAAACGGAATTTGTCTGCATCCCTCGTCCCATTGAACGTAGCGAACGCGCGGACGGTGGTCCGCTAAATTATCGCGTCAAGTTCCGCGCTCCGCTGTGGACCGCTGGTGCGGCGCCGAAGCTGGAGATGAAGATTCTCGAAGGCGATCCGCAATTCTCCGTGTGAGGGCGACCGGGCTCGCCGATAATGCTGCATAACGCGGCCGTTTGCTGCAACGGGCTAAGCGTCTGGTTTCCTGGAATGCGCAATTGGCATTGGGAACCTCCTGCGACCTCCATTCCGCGATTCTGAAATGTCCCGCGTTTCGTGTTCCAGTGCGGCGCGATTCGCCGTCAGATCAGTCCAGTGCCCGTGGGCTGGTTTCGCCACGCTCCATTGTGGCGAGCACCTTCTCCCAATCCGGCTTCTTCGTGACGATCAGCCATCCATCATTCTCGAACACCTGGAACAGCTTGGCGTCGATCTCCGCCCTCGTGTCGGTAACCAGCACCCGGATCACGCCCTTCTTGGGCTCCGCAATTGGCGGCCCAGTGTTTGGGTTCTGGGCAAATCCTCGGGTGATCTTCTCGCTGGTCAGGCATACCACCACAGTGTGCTTGGTATTCTTCACGAAGAGGCTAGTGTTGGTCGCCACCGACTCCTCGTTGGCGTACAGCATCACCCGTCTTCTTTCGTCGTCGTAGTAGCATCCGTCAGCCGCAACGACCGACACGGTGAGCGGCCAGCCCGGGCCGGGCATCGTCGAAAAGCGGAATGTCTGTGTCTCTAGCACTCCTTCGGGGATGCTAATCTTGCTGACGGGCGACACATCCCTGGCGCAAAAAGCCGCGGCCAGTGCAATGTTCACCGTGACAAAACGCTGGCTGTAAGGTTTGTTCGCCTCGCACATCTTCAGTCCGACATGCAGGATTGTGGTGCCACTGCCCAGAAAGATCGTTTTGCCGCGTATCAGTGTTTCCGATAAAAAGTCGGCAATCAATCCCCCGATCTGTTCTTTCTTGTGGGCCTCACTGTCGGGCTGGAAGTTCGGATTCGTATACGGGGCCAAATCAGACTTGGCGTTTGGCGGCTTCTGCTCGGGTTCTAGCCTGAGGCTGGAATCCTCCCGGAAGATCCGCCTCTTCTGCGCCGACAAGATCGCGAAAGTGGCGTGCTCCGCACGGTTCCAACTCGGCAGCAGTTTCTTCTTGGCTCTCTTCCGCGCCTCGTCGTCGCTAGCTTTCGAAAACTGGTTGACAAAATCTGTACTGCTGACCTTACCATTATTGGTGAGTCGCTCAAAGATCCAGGCGCAGTACCGTTCCATGTCCGTCTTATCTGGCATGCGTATGCTCCTTGCAATCCTCGGTCGGGCTTTGCGGTCGGATTGCAGCAATTCTGACAATCCACCCCGCGTTAGTTCGACGCTACAACAATGCCCTAGGCGTGAATTGCTGTCAAGGCCCTAGATCGATTTTTTTCGGGGGAGCAATTTGAATCGTTAAATGGTTGGTTTTTTTGCGTTGCAACAATTGTAGGCTGTGAACTCCACTTGTTGACGTATCGACAACCGACCTTCTGCGCCTATCCTGATTTTTAAGAAAGTGGGTTGGGTGTTCGCGCCCAGGCCGCGCTCCGAGGAGGGGAAGATGTTGCAGAAACCTGAATTCGGCGATGTCCAGGACAACCAGGCAGCTTTTAGGATTGTTGAATATCTGATGGACCGCGCGACGGACGCCGGTGCCGTCGCTGATTGCGTGGCCGTACTCGACGACCTGCGCCGGCATATCGCCTGCACCAACGATCCGCAAAGCGAGAGAGTGCTGCTGCAGCCGGTCACGGCGGCCATCGAGCGCGGAACCCGGCGTAGCCAGGCTCTGGCGGACACTACGCTCGCGGAGTGTGACGACCACGCCCCGGGCTGTTTCTCCCCCGGCGAGTGGGCCCGGGCCGCAGTTGAGAAGTTCCTAAAGTCATTCGGACCTCAGGAGTCCTTCCTTTGTATGGACTTTCTGCTCGTGCTGTCGGTACTGGGATTCAACTTCGCCATCACCACCTTTTTGACGCTCCTCGACCGCCAAGTCCAAAACGCGATCGAACCGATCGTGCGCCTGACGGACATTTATCTGGTCGCGATCTTCTGCGGCGAATGCGTGACCGTGCTCACGCTCACAGCCGCAGCCGAAGTCGTGAATAAAGTGCGTAACTTCCGCCAGCCGCCTCCGCGCGGCCGTAGTAGGGGAGTGGGAGGCTAGTCGCCGAGTGCCCGATGGCTTGACGCTATCGGCGGGAACCATTGGCGCAGAAAGCGGTTTACCGCAGAGACAAGATCATCCAGTTCTTGCTGGAACGAATAAGGAGAGGAACCATGGTCCAGATTTGGAATGACGAAGAGCCGACAGGTGGGTTTAACGCGCGCGAGGTGACCACCCTGCCGCGAGGCATCGAGAACATTCATTGCCCGAAATGCAGGGGCGGCACGGTTACGGGAGCCCTCGTCACGCGCTCTGACGGCGAATTGGCTATCGAATCGAGCGACGGGCAGGATCCGAACCTGCTGTGCTTGGAGTGCGGTTTCTGGTGGGACGAATACCGGGACACGGAGTAAAATCCGGGTCTCGAAATCGCCGTCGCCGGTTGGAAAACTGACGGCGGCGAAGAATTGACCGCTTTGTAGCACCGCACGCAGTTTCCGTTCCGATGGCAACGCGACGAATCGGGGGTGATCTGGTGCGTGAGTAGTTCAGCAGATTTTGCCAAGACGAATGTCCCCGATGAATTCGGCCAGAATCCCTAACTGCCACCGTCAAAACCCGCTTCCTCAGCGCCGAGTTTCCATTGGCTAGTCGGCTACCCCTGCGCGAAGTGTCGTCATTTCCTTGATGTTTAGCGCCGGGAGGAGGTAATGTCGTCATGCCGATAATGCCCATTAAAAGGACTGAAAATGAACGACTTAGTTGTGATTGAAAAGATCGCCCAGTGGGAGAAATTGAAGGCGCTGGTGCTGGACAGCGTTTCCTCTCCGATCACGAAACGCGTGTATAACATGGCGCTGAACGAGTTTATGGCGTGGTTCCAGCAGGCGCCGCGGCCCGGCTTTACCAAGGCCAGCGTTAGCGCCTGGCGGGTATCGCTGGAAGAACGCCGCCTCGGGTCGTCTTCCATCATTATTAGAATGTCGGCGATTCGCAAGCTGGCGGCAGAGGCGGCGGACAACGGGCTGCTCGCGCCGGAACTTGCCCAGGGGATCAGCCGCGTGAAAAGCGTGAAATCGACTGGCATCCGGGTTGGGAACTGGCTGTCGCAAAAGCAGGCGCAGGCACTCCTGAGCGCGCCAGACATCACAACGGTCGCCGGGCTGCGTGATCGCGCGATTCTCGCCGTGCTCCTCGGCTGCGGACTGCGTCGCTCGGAAGTGGCGGCACTGACGTTCACGCATGTTCAGCAGCGAGATGGCCGCTGGTGCATCGTCGATCTCGTCGGAAAACATGGCCGGGTGCGTACGACGCCGATGCCCGCGTGGGTGAAGGCGGCGATTGATGCGTGGACCTCCACCTCGGGCGTCGTCGCCGGCCAGGTGTTCCGGCCTGTGAATCGCGGCAGAGCCACAACCGGCGAACGCCTCGGCGAGAAAGTCGTCTGGCAGATGCTCCGGCGCTATGCGGCCGAAGTCGGCGTTCCCGGCATCGCGCCCCACGACTTGCGCCGTACTTGCGCGAAGTTGTGCCGTGCCGCTGGCGGCGAACTTGAGCAAATCCAGTTGCTGCTCGGGCACGCATCGGTGCAAACCACCGAGCGATATTTGGGTACAAAGCAGGATTTAGTTCACGCGCCGAATGACGCAATCAGGTTGAGGGTTACGATCTAGCGATCATTACTGCTGCAGTCCATTCCTGTCCTCGTCGCTCCGGCACGCCGTCGGGTTGCAACAAATCACTCCACAGAACTGAGATTGGTGTCAAACATTCCCGCGCACTTCCACCGTCGAGGCGGCATGCCCGAGACGCGGCGGCAAGCATGCGCTGCGTGACGCTAAACTTAGAGCTTCAATCGTGTAACCTCCAAATTGGTACCGGCCACGTCCGATCCTTGAGCGCGTGGTGCTGACGTGGTTCCTAGATCGCTTCTACGGGGGAACTGTTGAATGTCCAAGATCGATGACCTTCTGACCCATATAGCCGATGCCGGCCTGCGACAGCAACTTCAGCAGGCGGTCGATGAGATGCAAGCGCGCCGTCAGTTTGGCATCGTGTTCGAGCAGCACATCCCGGAGACGGTCCTCCTCCCCGGAGTTACGCCTCGAAAGGGCTCGCTAGTCACAAATCGGATGGGCACATGGAACGGCGAATGGATGGTCGAGAAGATCGTGTCGACTCAAGCCAGCCTACGTCTGCTGCGGACTGGCGAATCCCGCAGCGCCCCGCTGGGGGAATTGATCGTGGTCAAACCGTTCGGCGAGCCGATCTATCCGTGCCTGACCTCCCTTGGAAATATTGCAAAGGGAGGAGATCGCCCTTGGCACTCGATTATCAACAGCGAAAACTATCATGCACTCCAGCTGCTTCTTTATTTGTATGAGGGCAAGGTTGACTGCATATACTTGGACCCACCGTACAATACTGGCGCGAAGGACTGGACGTATAACAACCGTTTCGTGGACGCCAATGACAGCTATCGGCACAGTAAATGGCTTTCATTTATGGAGAAGCGCCTTCGGTTGGCCGCGAGGCTGCTAAAGCCCGATGGAGTCCTGATCATCACCATCGATGAGCATGAAGTCCTTCATCTAGGCATGCTGCTGGAGCGGCTCTTTCCGGGCTATCAGCGCGCGATGGTTACCATCATTATTAGTGCGTCTGGAAATAACAGCGACAATTTCTCCCGCGTCGAGGAGCACGCGTTCTTTTGTTGCCCCCAGATTGGCCGCGAAGTTATCACCGGCGCTGCGTTGGATCTGTTGCCGTCTGCGAGCGAAACGGATATTGGCGAGGACCAGCAGGGCGAACTCGGCTACGAATCCGACGAGGATCATTATGTGGCTACGGCGACCGATGGGTCGAGGGTTTTGACGGAGAACGCACGCCGGAGGGGCAAAGACAGCCTTCGGTCTGCGCGGCCCAGCATGTTCTTTCCCCTTTATATTGACGAGAGTAAAAAGAAAGTCGTTCGGGTCGGAACGCCAATTCCTCTCGGCGTTGCGCCTTCCCTTTCGCGCGTCGATGATCTCCTTCCAGTTTGGCCGATCGATGCCAACGGAGATCATCGGAGATGGCGTTGGGGCTATGAAGAGATGGAGTCGGCCCTCGCGGGCGGCGAGTTGGTCGTAGGCAAGTTCAACAAGCAGCGGAAGAGCTGGACGATTAACCGTGTACAAACAAAAGCCGACACCACGTTCCGAAAGCTCAAGACCGTTTGGAGGCATACCAGCCACGCAGCGGGAACTCACGGATCGGGGTTGCTGCAGAAATACCTCGGCTCATCACAGACGTTCAACTTCCCGAAGTCCGTTTATGCAGTTCGCGACTGCTTGGCCGCAGTTGTCCGAACTCGACCGAATGCCCTCATCATGGACGTCTTTGCCGGTTCGGGCACTACGTTTCACGCGACGTGCCTTTTGAATGCAGCAGATGGGGGAATGCGGAGATGCGTTCTCGTCACCAACAACGAGGTCGATCCTGAAACTGCTGCCGTCCTTAACAAGGCAGGCGTGTGTCGCGGTGATGCAGACTTCGAGGCGCAGGGAATTTTCGAGAAGGTGACGAGGCCGCGCTGTGAAGCTGTAGTCACTGGGCGTCGGCGTGATGGTTCGCTGGTGCCGGGGAACCACCTGGGTGGCCGTCCTCACGGTCAAGGATTCGATGAGAATGTCGAGTTCTATCGGCTCGATTACCTTAATCCGGATGACGTTAGTCTGGGTCGACAATTCAAAGCAATTCTGCCTTTGCTTTGGTTGGCATCTGGGGGCGAGGGGGGCAGACCGAATGCAAAAGCGAGCGCTCCATGGTTGCTGCCCGAGCAGTCGCCGTTTGGGGTGTTGATAAACCCAGACGCCTTTCATGAGTTCACTGACGCGCTTACCCATCGACGGGATGTAACCCATGCCTGGATCGTGACAGACGACGAACAGGCATTCGCACGCATGCGGTCGCAGATCAAGCGTCGAATCCGAGTTCGGATGCTATACAACGATTACCTGCGGAACTTCATCATCAACACGGACCGGAACGTATGAACCTAGTTCTCAAGGATTTTCAAACCGAAGCCGTCGAGTCTCTCCACCAGCGGCTCGCAGACGCTCGCTCGCGCGCCGCCGACGGGAAGTTGGAGGCGATAACCCTCTCGGCTCCGACCGGTTCGGGAAAGACCGTCATCCTCACGCGGCTCATTGAGTTGGCGCTGGAAGGCGACGAGCACCACCACCCTGAACCTGACGCCGTGTTCCTATGGGTTACCGATCAACCCGAATTAAATATCCAGACCAGGGATAAGATGCAGACCACCTCGCACTTGCTGACCGCCGCGAACATGGTCGAGATCACGGTGGATTTTGATGAGGAGGTGTTTCCTTCGGGGCGGGTGTTTTTCCTGAACACCCAGAAACTCAGTACAGGATCGAGTTGGGTTAAAACAGGTGACAATCGTACGTTTACTCTGTGGGACACGATCCGAAACACAGTGAACGCGAGGCCGGGTGGATTTTTCGTGATCATTGATGAGGCACATCGAGGCACCAAATTGGATAAGGGGAAAACGGCGGAAGCGAACTCAATTATGCAGAGGTTTTTGCTTGGCAGCGAGGAGATTCCTCCGGTTCCGTTAATTATTGGGATCTCTGCCACGCTCGACCGCTTTACCGATCTCCTTCACGCCGCGGCGAAAGCCAAGAAGGCTCGAATCCACCAACCTGTCGATATCGATCCCGCGGATGTTATCGCTTCTGGCCTTCTGAAGGCGAAGGTCATTCTGCATCATCCCGAGCAGGCGCTCGGCACGCAGTACGCGCTCCTTCGTGAAGCGGTCCGGAACTGGCGCGAGATGGAAAGCCGTTGGGCCGCTTACTGCGCGAGCCAGCACGAGACACAGATCGTACGTCCAATTCTCCTCGTTCAAGTCGAGGATGGCAGCAAAGGAAGGACGAGCGCGACCGACCTTGACCAAGTTGTGTCAGTTTTGCGGGAAGAAGCTGGCGGTTTGAACGTCGCCGAATTGGCTCACTCATTCCAAGAAGGGACACCCGTACTGCTCACGGACAAGACCGCAATCCGGTATCTTGCGCCATCGGCGATTGACGCCGATCCTTTCGTAAAGTTCGTGCTATTCAAGACGAGCCTGAACACTGGGTGGGACTGCCCCCGTGCGGAAGTAATGATGTCGTTCCGTCGAGCGAAGGACGCGACGTATATCGCGCAGCTCGTCGGCCGAATGGTTCGTACCCCCCTCGCTCGACAGATCGAGCTGGACGAAGTCTTGAACAGCGTCTCTCTTCTCCTGCCGAACTTTGATGCCGATGAAGTCGACAAGGTAATTCGGTATCTCACCGATCCGGGGAATGACGCGCTGCCCACGGTAGTCGAAAACACTCGCCAGCGCGTTGTGCTGAATCAGGCCACGTCTATGGCGGACGCCTTCGCGGCTGTCGATGGCTTGCCGAACTATATCGTTCCGCGGCGAAAGTCGGGGACAGAGGTCCAGCGTTTGGGGCAGTTGGCGGACGCGTTATCTCATTCCGGACTGAAGCTCACGGCAGCATCGGAGGCGAGAGAGAAGCTCGTGGACGTGCTTGACGCTGAGTACGCGTCTCGAAAATCGAAGCCGCAGTATGTCGCCATCGTAAGGGAGGACGGGACCATTCCGGTGTTGCCCGATATCCTCGATTATGGGACTGCTAAGCACACCTCCGGCGAAGTGCGGCAGGTGCCCGTTTCCGGCGAGATGGTCGCTGAGTTGTATGAGTGGTCGCGCAAACGGCTCGGACTCGATCTCGGGCTGCGGTACTGGAAACGACGCGTCGAGACGGATCACGATGAGAACCACACGCTAACAAAGCTCGCGATCTACACCCTTGCCGCCGACCCGGAGGTTCTCCAATTGCTAGAAGAATCAGCCGGTGCGCTCGTTACGACGTTGACAAACGCGTTCAAGCAAAAGATCAAGAAGCTGCCAGAAAGCGAACGGGCGCGATTTGATGATGTGAAGCGCCAAGCGGGGAAACCGGCGCTGACAGAATTGGATTTTTGCAACCGACTCACGCTGGACTGGTCAGTGCCCACCGCAGCGGCGAAATGGCCGAAGCACCTTTATCAGGACTCCGAAGGCCTGTTGCCCGACCGTTTGAACAAGTGGGAGACCGCTTCGCTGAAGGAGGAAATGGCGCGTGAGGATTTCGTCGGGTGGCTCCGGAATCGCGAGAAGCAGCCGTGGGCGCTGTGCATCCCGTATAAGCAGGGTGGAGGCTGGAAAGGATGCTACCCGGATTTCTTGGTCTTCCGGAAAAAAGATAACAGTGTGGTCGTAGACATCATCGATCCACACCTCACATCAATGGAGGACTCGCCGCTGAAGGCAGCCGCGTTGGCGTCGTTCGCTGACGAGCACCAGGACAGCTTCGGGCGAATCGACTTGATCGTGGTTGACAAGGCAGGTATGCCAGATGAACAAGTGAAGCGACTTCGACTGATGGATGACAAGACGCGGAAAAAGGTCATGGCAGTCTCCTCCCAGCAACATCTGCGCGATCTCTTCGATTATGAAGGCTGAGGCGCAACTGGTTTGGAGCAGAGCAAAACTAGCCGGAGCTTCGAGATAAGTGTCCTTGGTGAGGGAGCGGGTAGTGCCCTATTCGGTGAGATCGTGCGCCTTTGGCATCTAAGTGTGCCCAGATAATCCGCATTAACGGCCAACTTGTCTCGGCTTCTCCCAAGTACGGCTGGCATAGACACTCTAGGTCAATCTCGGACGGCCAGTCAACGGGCGCCGATCTTTGGTGCAAAGGCAAGGAAGAGAGCGGCGACCGCTCCCAGCAGGTGGAGGGCAGCGACGATCCATAGCGTTATTCGAAACCCGCCGACAACGGTCCAAGTCGCAATCGGCCTGTGCACCCAATCCTCGGTTCGAGTGAGAATCTCATGGAGATCGGCATGAGATTCTGTTGTGCCGATGGCCAGACTCGCGTGTCCGCCGTTCGGGAGGTCGTGTATTTGATTGAGTCCCAGGAGCTCTTCGTAAACCGTTTTCTTGTAAACAGTCCGACGATAGTATCGGTTGAACGCTTTTATGGCGACCGCTCCGATGCAGGACGTGCAACAACCCGCGATGAATATGGCTGCCACAAGCACGTTTCCGAGTCTGGAGCCGTCCAGCTTTAGCAGGCCAGCACCAGCGGACAAAACTCCCACGTTGAACACGGCGAAGTGCAGCAGGCGGTCATTGTTGAGCTTTACTTGAAACCGGTACTCCTCAATCGCGACCTTGTAAAGCTCGATCAGGTCTTCATCCTTCGGGCTTGGCAGCACCGAACTATGTTATCGAGATTAGCGAATGTTCGGTGCAGAGGTCCCATAGGTGCAGAAAAGTCGGGGTGAAGCGCCCCGGATCCCTGTCCCTTGCGTTCCTAACGTCGGTTAAGGCCATGAACGCGAGATCGGCAATGTGGGATGGATCAGGTGTAAACGGACCGGAGCTGTCCGCAAAATAAAGCGCAATAAACTTGCTGCAATTCTCGTCCAACATCCGCGTCCTCGTGATGAACCGTAGGTCAAGATCTATCCCGAGTTCTTGCGGCAGGCGGCGATGCGCTGCCTGACCGTAATCTTCTCCAGCAGCGACATAAGCGGCGAGCGACGAACCCCACCGGCCGGGATGGCGCAATCGGGATTGTGCCAATTGCTGTAGCAATACCTTCCCCGTGTTATCGAAGATGAAGACGTGAGCGACCCGAAAGCTCGCTCCGACTGCGAAGACATCGCCGCGCTTCACCGTTCCCACCGGCTGATCGGACTCGTTAACCCGGTCTAGCACCATCGCTTCAGCGGAGGCCATAGCTTCGTCTGAGATACAAACGTCCCTCCTCTGTATCTTAAACGATATTTTGATTGGAATACAAGAGCTTGTTAAGCTGTATGCTTTTTGTAATGTTTATGATAGGATATCGTTTACGATATGATCCCATCGGAAGATGAGGACCAATCAGCCTTTTGGGAGCACGTACGCCAAGTGCTCAAGGCACACCTTGAGGCCGGTGGTCCAAACGGCCAACTGAGGTTGAACCAGCGGCGGCTGGCACACACCTTAGGACTCCACCCTGCCACGCTTGCGAATTTCCTATCTTCGACGAACCAGTCAATGGGCGGGTTCGCAATCGCGCGAGCGTGCGCCCTTGGGATTGAGTTCGAGTGTGACCGCCAACGCATTGGCCGAGTGGACCGCCAAGCGGATGCACCCGGAACACCGGCGGCCGAGCAGTTGGTTCTCGAATTCAGCGGCGACTTCCAAATCGGCCAAGAGACCGATCCGCTTACCATTCGGCTGCAACGCAAACCCAGCAAGGCTGAGACAGACTTGGAGACCGGATTCCGACTGAAGATCGTATCGTAAGGATGGCGATCCGATCCCGCGAAGCACGCGACCAACCGAACGGGAGCGGTGCTTCGTACGCCTCAGTGAGCGTTACGGATTTGCCTGTCGCGCCCCGTCGGCTCTGGAAAGAAGCACGTCCTAGATGCCTATGCGATTCGTTCACCAAACTGTGCCCATTTTTGTGCCCACCCCACGCATAGAAGCGTTGCTCACCGTTGCCAGCGTTGGTTCGGGACCGACGCGGAACTCTTTGATAACTCGCAACAATGCGTAACGGTTAGTACTCACTGTGCCTACTACTAAGTCTATGAAAATACGTTAGTTCGTGGTTCGGGACCAGGAGGCCGGAGGTTCGAATCCTCTCGCCCCGACCATTTCTCATTTCGGTAGGAGGGGCCTCAGACGCAATTAGCGTGCTGAGGCTTTTTGTTTTTCTGGCGCCACCCTTTCAGCACCATCCTCGGGTGACCTGCTGTTCCCTCGCCAAACCCCTCATGAACCGGGCGATACGCGGCGCTGGCAAGGCGGTGTCCATTCCTATGCCGAAATGGCAGGGCGAATAGTGAACAAATCCCGCTACGATTAATGAGGGCGCCCCGGATCGCTTTAGGTCGGGCGCTTTCAGACGCAAGGAGAGAAATGAAGATGAAATTGGCGAAAGCGCCGTTGCTTTTCACACTGATGCCGGTCGCGGCCTGGGCCCAGATCAATGTCGGCGCACAGAAGCCGGAAGCCAGCCTGCCCTTCACTATGACCACGGTGAGCACCTTTGAGCTGCCCTGGCGGATCGCCTTCCTGCCCGATGGCCGCATGCTGGTCACCGAGAAGGTCGGGCCCATTTGGCTGGTGTCCCAGAAGGGAGAGAAGATCAGCACGGTGGCGGGTACGCCCCCCGTCTATTGGCAGGGCCAGAATGGCATGCACGGCGTTTTCCTGTCGCCCCATTACGCCACCGACCAGAGTATCTATCTCACCTATGTCGAGCCAGGTGACTATGGCGGAGGCCTGGCGCTTGCCCGCGCCAAGCTGAACCTCACCGCCACCTCGGCGAGACTGGGAAACTTCGAAGTGCTGTGGCGCCAGATGCCCAGGGGCAAGGGCGGGCAGGAGGGCGCGCAAGTGGCCTTCTCGCCCGATGGTCAGTTTCTGTTCCTCGCAGTTGGCGACCGCCAGCGCATGACCCCTGCCCAGGATCCAGACGAGCCGGTGGGCAAGATCCTGCGCCTGACGCTGGACGGCAAACCAGCCCCTGGCAATCCCAACTTCGGCAAAACCGGCGCGGCCACCATTTCCTTGATCGATCCGCCCCGAGACACTGAAGTCGCCAAGACCGCGAAGGTAGTAAGCTTCTATACCTTTCCCGGCCCGAATCTGACGCCGGCGGAAACGTGGGCCAGCGGCGTCCGCACGCCCTATGGCCTGGCGTTTTCGCCGGCCGGTGAATTGTGGGAGGTCGAGCATGGCCCGCGCGGAGGCGACGAGCTGAACCTGATCGAGAAAGGCAAGAATTATGGCTGGCCGCTGGTCTCCTATGGCATGAACTATAACGGCGTGCCCATTCCCAATCCCGACACGCGGCTCGACCTGGCGAAGCCGGTGCTCTATTGGGTGCCGGTGATCGCGCCGGGCAATCTGATGTTCTACAGCAGCACCCAGACGTTTCCGCAATGGAACGGCAGCGGCTTCGTCAGCGGGCTGGCGAGCAAGTCTCTCACTCGAATCGTGTTTGACGGACAAGGCGGCGCCAAAACCGCCGAGCGCTGGGATGTGGGCCGCCGCATCCGCGACGTGGAACAAGGCCCCGATGGTTCGCTGTGGATGCTGGAAGATGAGAATCCCGGCGCGCTGATCCATGTGACACCCCAAGTGATCACTTCGCGTTAAGCACAGGCTGGCTTATCGCGAAAAAGCTAGTGGACCGTCCCGGTGATTTCAACAGCGTCGGAGCTGACCGCTCCCCTGAAGAACGGCCCAGAATTCGCCGCAGATTCGCCATTTGGGAATCGCGCCGGTGGCGGCTCTGGGATCCCAAGAGCCGTCGGCTGAAGCCGACGCTGCAAGCTGAAGCTCGCGCCACGTTGCCCCGTTCTTCATATATATCGGTGGGCCGATGGCCCATGAGCACTCCCGAAGGTCGCGGCTCCAGAAACGTCGAATTTGCAATAGTGCGGAGAATCCGCATGCTGCGCATGGCGGCTCGGAAGTGTTTCCTTCGAATTCCTCCGTGGCTGCGAAATTGTTGAACCATCCCGCGTCCACAAATGAGAGGATAGGAACGCATGAACAAGCATTTGCACGCGGTGGTGATGGCGGCGCTGCTCGCGTTGCCGTCTGCTTCGTTTGCGCAGGTCAAGGTCATCACCTCCGGCGGTTTTGCGGCCGCCTTCGAGGAGATCCTGCCGGATTTCGAGAAGGCCGCTGGCATCACGGTCACCACCGGCCGGGGACCGTCCCAGGGAAAGGGGCCCAATACCATCGGCGCCCAGCTTCGCCGCGGGGTGCCTGCGGATGTGGTGATCCTGTCGAGGGAAGGGTTGAATGAACTGATCGCGGAGGGCAGGATCGAGGCAAAGAGCGGCGTTGACCTGGCCGAGACGCCGCTGGGCGTGGCGGTGCGCGCAGGAGCGGCCAAGCCGGACATCAGCACGGTGGACGCCTTCAAACAGGCTTTGCTGCGTGCGAAAAGCATCAACTTTCCGAGCAGCACCACGGGCATTTATATGACCGATAAACTCTTCCCGCAACTCGGCATCGCCCGCGAACTTTCCGGGAAAATCAAGGACTCGGGCATCGCCGCCCTGGTTAGCGGAGAATCGGAGATCGCAGTGCAGCCGGTGAGCGAGCTGCTGCACATGCCGGGCGTGGATTTCGTCGGCCCGGTCCCCGCTGAGATCCAGTACGTTTCGGTGTTCGCCACCGCGATAGTGGCAGGCTCGAGAGAGCTTGCATCAGCGCAGCGGCTAATCGCGTTCCTGACGTCGGAACGCACCAAGGCGGCGATCCGAAAACACGGAATGGAACCGCGTTAACCTTTCCGCTTCCAGCGGCTGAGCGTTCGTCCGCTGCCGGCGTCGCAGCTGAAGTCCGAGGGTCGCGGCGTTCCGGGTGCCCCGACGCAAAACACCGCCTCATCGCCGTCCCATCGAAAGAGGCCAAGCGAAATCGATCCCTTGCCCTTGCCCACCAGATTCAGGTAGTCCACTTCGCAAGGGATTGCGGCTTCGTTGAATCGCACCTTCGCATGAAGCATTGTCTGGCCGCCGAAGACAACCTTTGTTTCCACACCGGTGTTCGTTCGCGAACCAAACGGCAGATAGGACGCCTGTAAAGGTGTGCCCGAGGTAATCAGTTCGAGTGGCTCCCACGCGCCTTGCAGCCTCTCCATATTCGCGGTAAGAGCGGCCTCGAAATCACCTGGGTCGACCATCGGAATCGGCTTCGGCCTGGACGTGGACTTGGTTCCGCCATCGACACCGGCCGGACGCGAGTTCTCCGCCCGCACCAGCACCTCCAAAGCATGGCCGCTACCTGCAATCGTGGCGAAACGCTCCGGCCGGGCAGCTCCGGCCAAACCAAGGCAGATCGTCAATTGGTCGCCATCAAGCTGGAAAAGGCCTTCACAGCGATTCCCGGATTCGGGACCCTCGACGAAGTCGATGTCAATCCAATGCGGCTCCTTTTCCACATCGATCGTGAAAATCCCCTCATAGTTGGCCTCGGCGGACTCCATGCGAAACCGGTCGCCATCGAGCAGAAGGTGTGAAGTGGTCAACATGGGGGTGGGCATCGGCTGGCCATCCACTTCGAGGGAGCGAAAAGCCCACGTCCCTTCCATGCTCCGAAGCCGGTCGACGTGGCGAGCCAGGCCGGGCCAGGCTGCGAATCCGGTCTTGCGTGCGATGGCTGCCTGTGCATCCGCTAAACGGAAGCCACGCTTGAGGACTTGTTCGGCGGAGAGCCTCGCGGCTTCCGGCAGGTGCTCGGCAAAAGTTTGCGCGGCTTGCGCATCGCCTTCGCGAAGCTTCGTGAGGAGCGCCTTGGCCTGAGTCCGAAGATGTTCGAGATTGGGTCGGGCAGGGAGATGTCTGCTCATAGATCCTCCATAAGTTTGGAGGTAGGTTGAACCCTTCCCGTTTTCCCGGGGGCTGCCTGATCAGCCCACTTCAGATAATACCGCGATTAGCGGTTGCTACACCGTTACCGGAAAAAGTCCCCTGGCCTACGAGTCTGTGTGAAAACTCCAGTTTCAAACGTGGGGCGGGCTATCAGCCGGCAGCCGCCCTCTGGGCGGCTCTTGTTCTCAACATCGAAAAGCCTGCTGGAAGCAGGCTGCCGGCTGAATAGCCCGCCCCACGAGCAACTCGTTCGCGATCTGCGCACCACTAATCCTGCCGCAGCGCACGCATAGGATCGATGCGGGCGGCTTTCCGCGCCGGAATCGCGGCGGCAAGCACCGTGGTCAGAAGCAAGCCCACTGGCACCAGGACGAACAGGAGGGGATCGAAGGCCGGTACGTTCAAAGAGGCAGTCAGTATCCTCTCCGCAGCCAAACAGAGGATCAGTCCGGCTCCGATGCCGGCCAGCCCCATGGCCGCCGCCTGCTTCCCGATCATCGTGACGACATTTTTCCAGTCCGCACCCAGCGCCATACGGATTCCGATTTCGCGTGTCCGCCGAGCCACCTGGTAGGCTACCACTGCGTACAATCCGACCAGCGCCAATCCGAACCCCGCGATCCCCATGGAGGCGACGATCCCGTCCACCACGTGCATCACTTTCACGCGGTTTCGAAACAGGTCGCTCATCGTGCGCACGCCGAAGATGGGAATATTCGCGTCCAGCGTATGAATTATGGATTCGAGGGGCGCCGCCAGCGCCGCCGGATCCCCATAGCTTTCGGCAAGCAGCGCCATTTTCGTTTGCGGATTCTGGCTCAGCGCCAGGTACACGAACTCAGTGGGAGGCTCGACAATCGAGGAGTACTTGCCGCTTGCCGTCACGCCCACGATTTCGGTCCAGCGGCCTTCCACCAGGATGCGCTTCCCGAGCGGGTCTCCACCAAAATAGTGCCGCGCGAACGTTTCATTGACGACCGCGACCGGCGGCGAATCGGCGCGGTCGCCGGCGAGAAAACCTCGGCCGAGGATCAGCGCCACGCCGAAGGTGTTGAAGTAGTGCGGATCGACGATATTACTGAGCACATCCACACTCTCCTTGCCGCGCGGGAACTGGAAGCCCTCCGGCTTCACGCGTTCCTGCCGCATGGAACTGGTCATCGGCATGGAAACGGTCAGCGCGGCCGACCTCACCCCGGGAAGTTCACGCGCGCGGTCGACCACGTTCTTGTAGAATTGCTCCGTTTGCGCCGGAGAGTAATTCACGAGCGCGGTGTCGAAGCTCATGATGAGGAGGTGATCGGTGCGGAAACCGGGGCTTTGCGAGAGGAGGTAGGCGAATCCCCGGGACATCTGGGTCGCCGCCACGAGCAGGACCAAAGAGCCGGCGATCTGTACGGAGACGAGAGTATTTCGACCGAAGAACCGCCGCCGCGCCTGATCCGACGCTCCGGTCTTGAGAGCCTCCACCAGATTGGATCTGGTCGCCTGCAAGGCCGGCGCGAGTCCGAACAACAGGGCGCTGGCCAGCGAAATGAGCAGGGTGAACCAAAGCACGCGCTGATCGAGGACGAAGGTAAGCTGAATCGGGATGTCACCCGGAACCTGGATGGTGGACATAACCTCGACCATGAACTCGGCGATCAGCAGGCCGACCGCGCCGCCGGCCAAGGCGATGAGCAGCGCTTCCGCCATAAGCTCGCGTATCAAACGGCCGCGACTCGCTCCGATCGCTAGCCGGATCGCGATTTCCTTGGAGCGTTCCCCGCCCCGGCTGAGCATCAGATTGGCGACGTTGGCGCACGCGATTGCCAGCACCACCATGACGATGCTAAACAAGAGACCGACCAGGTACTCATCCCCCTTGGAAAAATCAATCCGCGTCTGAATCTCCGTGCGCAATGCCGCGCCAAAGCCGCGGTTCGTATCCGGGAAGGATTGCTCCAGCGACTTCGCGATCGCCGCGAAGTCCGCATCCGCGGCTTTCATCGAGATCCCCGGCTTTAGACGGCCTTTGACGGTGAAGTTCCGGCTGGCGCGATTGGTGAGCAAGTCGTGATTGGAGGCGAGCAGCCTGGGCCCCATCATCGCCGGGACATAAAACGCCGGCCGGATGTACTGATCCATGCCGGTGAAGGTCCTGGGAGCAACGCCTACGATCGTGAAATCCACACCGTTGAGCCGCACGCGCCGGCCGATGACGCCGGGATCCGCTCGAAATTCGTTCTTCCACCCGTCGTAGCCCAGCACCACCACCGCATCGCGGCCGGGCGCTTTGTCTTCCTCCGGTGTGAAGCCACGGCCAAGCTGAGGCGTGGTTCCCAGAACTTGAAAAAAGTTGCCGCTGACCAAAAGAGCGGCTTTGAGTTGCGGCTGAACATTCTGGTCTGCGGCGAATCCAAGCGCCGCCAGTTGATACGCGATCAGCCCGTCGAAGGAACGGTTGCGATCGCGCAGGTCCTCGAAATCGCGATAGGAGATGTTGCCGAAAGTTCCACTGGGAGTCCGCGACCGCAGAGTCAGCACCTGCGATGCCTTTGGAACCGGTAATGGCCTGAACAGCAGCCCGTCGGCAAGGCTGAATATCGCCGAGTTGGAGCCGGCGCCGAGTGCCACCGATACAATCGCCGTCACAGCGAATCCCGGAGTGCGCCGTAGCGCGCGGAACGCGTAGCGGAAATCGTTGAGCATCCCTCAAGTCACGTGCATTTCGTCTTCCATATCCGGCAGGCTTAAGTACCATCACATCCCAGCGTTACTGATCCCGCTAATGGGACGACGAGTGATGGAATCGGACGAATTGTGAGGATCGCTTCCTGCGGTCGCGGCTCGGTAGATCACTGATAACTGGGAGCCCCGATTCTGAGCCGCGACCACAGGGAGCGATCTGCTAGTGGTCTGCGTCGCAAATCCTGAACGGTAACGCTCTAACGCGCAAAAGGGGGACTGGCTCGAATTTCGCCGGTTTTGCGAAACTTCGTGCCTGTACCCCTTTTGCCCCGTCCCGAATCATACTGTTCGAAATGAGCGACGCACTACACTAGAGTGTCCTGTTTCTGAGGAGGGTAGGGCGGTCCCCTGGACCGCGGCCGACGCCCCCGTCGGCCTCCGTGGGAAGTGCAGGGCACAGCCGGACCAGGGGGTCCGGCGCGGACGCGGGCGTCCGCCCTACGCGAATAGGTCAGCGCTCCAGCGCAGCGCGGTCCCATTTGGCAAGACTCGCGCCCGCCTCGTACGTGGTTTCAAGAAACTCAAGTAACGCTCCCTCGGGCGAGGGTGCGCGGCGCACGTCGTCGTACATCAGAATGAATTCCGAGAGCTGCGGGTTCCATTTCGCTCCTTCCGGCCGCACCTGCGCTTCCTGAATTCCGGCGGGCTGGGGAACGGTGTAGGAATAGTAAGCGGGACCGTCCACCCCTCCGCCGCCCGGCCAAAAGCCCGCGCTACAGACCTCGTCTGAGTACGCGGGACCGCTGATCACACCTCGCCGGGGCGGCGCCTTCCGCCCGGAAAAGCGCGTGCACGCCAGGTCGAAACCGCCCCAAAAGAAATGAACCGGGCTGCATTTGCCGGTAAATCGACCGCGAAATTGCTCCATCACTTTGGCGGTGGAAACAAGGATACGCCAGAACCGGTGCGCGTACTCGCTGTCGTAAGAGCAGTGGGCGACATCGCGGTTGAACGGAACGGCGTCGGCAATCTCCTGCGGCCTCGGATTAATCTCGACGGCAATGCCCAGCGACGCCAGACATTCTGAAATTCCGGCGTAGAAAGCGGCAACCGATTCCGGCTTCAGCGGGCGCGACGCGTTGGTCGCCTCGCTGGTTGAAATCTCCACCGTATGTTTCTGGAAATCGAGTTGAATCTCAAATATGCCCGGCCCGTACGGCACCGGCCCCGTGGTCAGGCCGCGCGAGTTGACGTAGAGCGTCACGTGCCACCAGTGATTGAGCGGTGGGGAGAGCATCATACGAATCTTGCCGATGATCTGCGTCCACAGATGAAGCGTGTGGTAAGTATCCTGCCATTCCTTCAACGGTAGCCGAGGCCAGGGATCCAAGTTACTCATACGTTCAGTCTGGCATCAATCGCTTTCGCCATGCCTGCCCGCCGGTGAACCCCAAGCGTGCGAGTCTGTGTGAAAAGTCAGTTTTGACCGGTCCTGCTAGTCGCGGCTCCTTTTCCAGCCTTGGGGATTCATCGAGATAAGGAACGCGCCGCAAAACGAAACTCTATCTCGGCCCGTTTCAGCTACATCCCACTTTCGCCCACCGCGCACGAAAAAATCTTCGATTAATTTATAGGCAAGGAGTTCATGTGCTCTTCCAATGGAGGACGGAATCGACCATTCAGCGCAACACCGGTCACTGCGCCCATACGGGTCTGTGTGCATTGGTTTGCCGCCAGTCAATCAAGCTGGTCCCACGCCGTTGCGGGCTAAATAAACGGATCTTCGGCCGGCGAAGTTAACTCACGGCTAAAGGGCGACCCGGGCGCCCGATACATTTTGTTCTTTGAAAATCTAACTCGCTTCTGCTTCTGGTACCATTTGGTATGGTTACTTTTGCGCTTGTTTTTGGGCTTAATCGTCGATGAATCCACGAGGTTTCGCACCCCGCCGGCCGAGGATCCGGGAAAACGTCAATGAGGCGATCCGCGCGCGGGAAGTGCGTGCGGTGTTTCCCGATGGCTCCGTTGAGGTGATGGCGACGCACCTCGCGGTGAAAAAAGCGCAGGAGATGGGCCTCGACCTGATCCTCATCGCGCCCACCGCCGAGCCTCCCGTCGCTAAAGCGATGGACTACGGCCAGTGGCAGTATGAGAACAAGAAAAAGCAGCACGAAGCCAAGCGCAAACAGCACATCATTCAGGTGAAGGAACTGAAGTTCCGTCCCAACACCGACGACCACGATTACGACTTCAAGAAGAATCACGCCATCCGATTCCTGAAAGAAGGCAATCGCGTGAAAGCCGTGGTGCAGTTCCGGGGCCGCGAAATCGCCCACACCGACTTGGGCCGCAAACTGCTGATCCGCTTCTCGGAGGATCTGGCTCCTTACGGCACCGCCGAAGGAATGCCGCGCCTGGAAGGCCGCAACGCCCACGTGCTGCTAAGCCCCGTCAAAGCAGCCGCGCACGCCCCCGCGAAAGATAAAGAGAAGCCCAAGCCCCCCGAGAAGCCCAAAGAATCGGCCTGAACTGAAACCAGTCCTAGTGTCCTGAGGGTGGCGCGAGCTTTAGCTTGCAGCATCGGCTTCAGCCGATGTCCGCCCTGATGAGAAAAGCACTAGTAAGCTGTCCCAGTCATTTCGTTAGCGTAGACTTCCCGTCCGTCCGCATGCTCACGCATGGCGGCTCCGCGCCAACACTGAGCCGCCATGAGTGAGCATGCGGACAGACGGGAAACGATCGCCAACACAATCGCTGGGACAGCTTACTAGGACGCCGGCTGAAGCCGACGCTGCAAGCTAAAGCTCGCGCCACCCTCAGGACCATCCGAACTCTGGCTCGAAAATTGACTGAGTCGGTCAGCGAGAATGGAGCGGGCTACCAGGCGGCTTCTTTGCGTTATCTCCACCGTCCCTCGCGAAAATAATAGCGGCCGCCTCTAGCTTCCCATCGCGGCGCAACCCACACCGCGCGAGGACGCGGCGGACGCATCCAGGATCCGGCCATCCAGACGTGCGCGTTGCCGCGCCAGCCCCAGTATCCGTTGACCCACACGTAGCCAGGCCCCGGAGCGACGCCGATCGCTTCCGCGCGCAGCGGCGGCGGAGGAACGTTTGCGTAGTACACCGCGCCTCCGCAGGCCACCATCGAAAACGCCAGCACCGGCGCCACTAACCAAGTTCGTTTCATAACTGCCTCCTGCTATTACAAACGCCAAGCAGGCGCCAGCAGTTGCGAGCTTCACGTCGCATTAATGTGTAGCCTTCTTCATTTGTGGGGCAGGCTGGCAGCCTGCGGCCGATTGGTAATCGGCCTCCGTCAGGGACGCGGACGCGCCTCGACCTCGACTGGAAATTCGAAAATCTCCCCGGCCACATTGGCCGTCAATTTCCCTGCGCCCAACGGTTTCCCGCCGTTCACGAAAAAGATCGCGCCGTCGGTCGATTGGCCGGGCAATAGTTTGCTGGCCACGAAGGCAATGGCCGACGCCGCGGCCGCCGCTCGCAATTTTCCACCGCCCAATTCTGCCTGCGCGCTCTGTCTGCGTTCTTCATACCCGTTGGTCGAATGCATTTTCGTGTTGCCGTACAGAGCCGCCTCGTAGGCGGTGATCAGTTTGATGACGTCTCCGCGGCCGGCCCTTTCCATCAGAGATTCGACCACCGTTGCGGCAGGAAGAGCTGCGACGATCCCTCCCTCGGCCTTCTCGAATTTAAAATCCTGGGGCTTCACCTGCCACGACACGGGCGAACCGTTGGAGATGGCCACCTGCAACACCGCGTACTCTTTTATGTGCATCGGCAGATGGGCCCACATGATGGTCACGCCGCCGCGCGTCAGCGTCCGGTACTTCAACCCGCCGGATTCGAACTCGATGATCTGCGCGCGCAATGCGCCGGTGAACAGGACAGCCGCCAGCATGAGGGAGGGTCGCGACCGCATATAAAGAAGTAGCCAGAAGCCAGGAGCCAGTAGCCAGTAGCCAGAATGATACCAGATGACCGCAGGTCTCATTCTGGCTCCTGGCTTCTTCTTACCACCGGGTGTCTTCGCGGATGGCGCTGGCCAGGCGTTTGCTCACCACGGCTTCGAAATTGTTCGACATCGTCAGCAGCCACCGTTTGCTCGACAACGGCGAAATTTTGCGGATGTGATCCGTGTTGATGATCGTGGCGCGATGAATCCGGCGAAAGCGTTTCGGTTCCAGTTTCTCTTCCAGCGACTTCAGGGAACGATCGCTCAAGTACCGCTGCGACGTGGTGACGATGTGCACCAGTTCGCCCTCGGCCTGGAACGCCACGATCGCCGAGGGATCCAGCAGGTACATATCGGAGCCGCGGCGCCCTACGATTTTTCGCGGAGTTTCGGAAGGCACAGCCGGCTTCAGTTGGCGTCTCGCCTTCTCGATGGCTTTTTCCAACCGTTCGCGACGGACGGGCTTCAATAGATAGTCGATGGCGCCGACTTCGAACGCGGCCAGCGCGTGATTCTCATAAGCGGTCACGAAAATAATCAGCGGCGAGCGCTCTCCGCTCAGCGACCGCACCACGGCCAGCCCGTCGAGTTCCGGCATCTGCAAATCGAGCAGCACGACATCCGGGCGCAGATCGAGAATGCGCGAAATCGCCTCGGAACCCGTTGAAGCATAGCCAGCTAATTCCAGGCCGGCGATGGAATCGACGTGCTCGCGCAGAATTTCGCGCGCAATCGGCTCGTCGTCGGCGATCAGAACCCTCAAAGAACCGCCTCCACGGGCCGGGATGCGGCGACGTTCACTGGAATAGAAAACGACACGCTGCTGCCGCCGGCGCCGGACTGAATCTGGATCTGCGATTCGGCGCCGTAACAAAGCTGCAAACGGCGCGTGACGTTTTCGAGGCCGACGCCCGATTTCTCTCCGCCCGGCGGACGAAACCCGGGACCGGTATCGCTGACGGTTACGTGCAGCGCGTTTTGATCCAGACGGGCGCGCAACCGAACCAGGCCGCCTTCCACTTTGGGCGCGATGGCGTGTTTGACGGCGTTTTCAATCAGAGGCTCGATGGAGAGAATGGGAATCGGCACGCGCAAGGCGTCGGGATCGACGTCGATTTCGACACGGAGTTTTTCTCCCAGACGCAGCTTTTCGACTTCCAGATAAGCCTTCACGATGTGCAGCTCCTGCTCCAGGGGCAAGAAGGTCTTGCCGGTTTCCAAAAAGTAGCGCAGAATATCGGCGAGGTTCAAAACCGTATCGCGAGCGCCCTTGGCTTCCCGAGGAATAATCCCGTAAAGAGTGTTCAACGCATTAAAAAGGAAGTGCGGATGAATCTGCGATTGCAAAGCGCGCAGCTCGGCCTGGGAAACGAGCCGGCGCATTTCTGATTCGCGGAACTGCTCGATTTGTTCGCTGACTAAAGAGGCGGCGCGGCCCAGCGCCAGCAGATCCTCGCTCAAATACCGGCGTCCGCCGGAGCGGCGCCCGAGCAGGACGTGGCGGGCGTCGCCGGAAGCGCAGCGCAGAGGCACGATGACCTCGACGCCGCGATCTTCGAGCTCCGCGCGCCGGCGCGAAAGCTGGCCGACCAGCACCGGACGCCGCAGATCGAGATCGCACAGTTTCGCATCGTCGACGACAGAAGCATCCGCGCCCATGAACCGGCCGAGCTCGGCGGCGGATTCGAGCAGGTATTGCGCTTCATCGCGGATCGGCAGTTTCAGATTTTGGAGCAAAGGCTCCTGATCGGGCCGACGGAAAACCAGCCTGGTGAGCAGCCTCTGCACCCAGCCACGAAGCATGGCAAACACGATCAGCAGCAGGCATGCGCCGGCCAGCAGGAGGGCCTGATGGAATGGCGTGGAGGTCTGCGACAGCCATCCCATCCTCCAGGCCTGCGCGACTCCGACGGTAAAGAGAGCCGCAAGAAACACGTTGGCCAGAAAGCGCAGGAACGCGTCGAGAAGGACGAAGCGGTAATCCTGCATCAGGACGAGAAGCGCCAGAGGGATGGCCGCATGATGAAAGGCCAGTTCGCGCGACCAGACCTGCGCGGCATGTCCTCCGCCCAGGTGGACGAAGGACATCGCCAGAAGAAAGAGAGACATGGTGCCGACCAATCGCGATGTGGTGGCGCGGCGGGTATGATCGCGGGAGGCGAAGAATCCGGCCGCGGCGAAACAGGTAAGCAGACCGAATCCGACGGTGATCATCTCCAATCCGAGGCGGTGATAACGCGCGCCTTCGCGGAATAATTCCGCGACGTGCAGGGCGATCGCGACCGCGCTGAGCGCGTATCCCAACCGCACTAGCGTCCGGTAGCGGTTTTG
>Ga0210394_10001926_pt1 | contig 30687 bp, 31 predicted proteins | sample IncBWC12MmetaG_FD_160121 | JGI IMG/M metagenome (GOLD analysis project Ga0210394, IMG submission 160121) | Forest soil microbial communities from Barre Woods Harvard Forest LTER site, Petersham, Massachusetts, United States - Inc-BW-C-12-M | ecosystem: Environmental > Terrestrial > Soil >... | reverse complement strand
AAAAGAGAACATCAGCGAATTCCCGATGTGCTTCTTCGCGCTGATAGGGAGCCCGTACAGCCTCGAGACGACCGATAAGGTGAGTCCCGTTAGGGAGCGATTCCCACGCGGCGTGGATCCCGCCATTTCGCCCGGCCAAATATACACACGAGATTTCATCGAAGGACTTATTCCAACGGATGGTCAGATGTTCTTCGCAGCGATCGGATAGATAGACCGACTGCCGGCGATATTTCGGCTGGTCCTGATTATCGTTCTCAGAGGTGACTCCTCCAAATAGCAACGTTTGCTGAGTTGAGAGAGCGCGACGTTGTTCTTTCACGGTCAAGCGATAGCGGAGCAAGCCGGAGACGGCAATTCCAGGATGCGCTGAAGCCAATCGAAAGGCCGTCGCTTCGTAAGAGCTGCCAAAAACACCACTCAGGTATTCGAGGTTGTTCAGGCTGTAGTTTCCGGCGGCCGTCTTTTGGAACTCGATGATTGGCATTAACAGTTCCGAGGCCCCAAGATCGCAGAGGCGTTCGAGCTCGTTTGCTTCCTTCGAATTCAATTGGCAGATGCTCCGGAAGCGGGCTCCGGTCAGACTGTTGGGAAAGAACGTGTGGCTAATCTCATGAGCGATCGAAAAGGCGACGCGGCCTGGCGGGCGATTTGGATTGAAGAGGATGATCTGTTTTGTCGCCGTCGGAACAAGAATTGCGTCGCGCTTCTCTCGTTGTTGGCGATCCACGTCCATCGGCGTGACCGTAATGCCCTGCAGCGATGCGAGCATGGTGAGACGCCCAATGGCGTTGGTAGGTACGTTGTCGAATACTTCGAATTTTGCGAGCAGATTTCTAGCTTGGTTGAGCACCGAGGAGCGCGGGTCGACGAGGGAACCAGTTGCTTTGATAAGGGAGATTACGTCGGGATCAGTGTAGGTCCTCCCGCCCACTCGAACGGTTTCCATGCTTCATCCTTGCGAATGTCCTTGGCTCGCCATTTTGATTGCCTGCAGGAGGAATCGCCATCCTTCGAGATCCTTGGGCCGATTCCCTCTAAAATTAATCTGCGCCAGGTTTTCGACTTCTTCATCGGACAGGTTCAGTTCCCGTTGCAACTGAGCCAAGCCGGGAGGCAGGTCTTCAGTTTCCTTGCGAGCCTTTGGTTTGCTCGCGGGTTTTGCGTCTTCCAGCAGTTCCTCCAGTGTCACGCCGAGAGAAACGGCGATCGCGTAGACATACTGGATATTTGGCTTACCTCCGACGCCGTTTTCGAGGTCGGAGATGTAAGCCTTGGAAACGCCGCTATTTTCTGCGAGGGTAGTGATCGACCACCCCTTCCCCTGTCGGTAGAAACGAACCGTGTGGCCCAACTTTTGTAGATCTATCTTCGATTTTTCCATTATTCGCAACCGGTTGTAAAAAAGTGTTGACACTCGGCATCCCGATGTCGCATGATTACAACGCGTCGCATTATTGCGACATTAGAGCAGAGAATCCTTTCGAACTCAAGAACAAACCATGGCGATCCAAATTACACGCATAAACAAGTTGGGCGGGTTTCACCTCGACCCTCATCACTCTATCACGAACCTTTTAGGTTTTGTGCTGGGCAGAATTGCTGGAGCGCTTCTCGGGAATGAAGTGGACCCAGAGTGAAGGGAACCGTACTTCAGCACAATGTGACGATTCGGAGCACATCGGCGTAACGGGCAGATAATTGCCGTTGTGGGGGACGTCACATCACCGAACATTGTCTTTTTTGTACTCTTTGGCTCGGAAGATTGGATTAAGTTTGAAGGTCGGGAGGGGCTATGAGCTGGTTGATAGCAATCACGGTCGCGCAATTCTTGCTGTTCGTCGGAGTGATCATCCTGTTGGTTGTGCGGGGCCGAGGCGCATCGGAGGAAATGACCGCTCGCGTCGCTGAGATGCGGACGCTGGTTGAAAAATTGGAGCCCTCTGTTCGTTCGGAAGTGCGCGAATTCCGGACCGAACTCATGGAACAGGGGCAGAGGTCAAGAAAAGAAGCGACGGAGGAAGGTCGTTCTCTCCGCGAAGAGTTGCTCAACACGGTTAGGCTTTTTGGCGAAGAAATCAACGAGGCGGTGGCCAAGTCCCGCCAAGAACAGGGACAAGCGACCGATCAGTTGCGGGAATCTGTGCAACGAACCCTGGTCTCGCTAGGCGGGGAGCTCCGCGAGGGTAACAAGGAGCTCAGTCGAAACGTTCAAGAACGTCTTACGGAGTTCGCTGGCAAGGTCGGTGAGTTGACGGCTTCAAACGAGCAGCGGCTAGAGGTGATCCGGCAATCGGTAGCGAGCCAACTCGCGGATGTGAAAGAGCAACACGTTCGTTCGAGTGAGCAGCTGGGAGAGTCGATTCAGTCGAGCTTTAGCCGGCTCTCTGCAGACCTTCGCGAAACGAGCCGCCAGCTGAATGAAGCCGTACAGCAGCGGCTGACGGATATGGGGAGTAAGGTCTCAGAACTAGTAGGAGCAAATGAGAGGGGCCAGGAGTCCTTGCGCAAGTCCGTTGAAGAAAAACTGACTCAGCTCAACGAAAATAATACGCGGAAACTTGAGGAAGTACGAGTCACGGTTGATGAGAAGCTCCATTCAACTCTTGAGAAGCGCTTGACAGATAGCTTTGGTCTTGTGACGGAGCAACTCGGAAGTGTTCAACGGGGCCTCGGCGAGATGAAGGATCTGGCAAATGGCGTGGGAGACCTGAAACGAGTGCTAACGAACATCCGGTCCCGCGGTGGTTACGGAGAGGTGCAACTGGAAATGCTTTTGGAACAGATGCTTTCTCCTGAACAGTACCTCAAGAACGTGAATGTACGCCCGAGCACGCAGGAAACGGTGGAATTCGCGATCAAGTTTCCCGGACAGGCGAATGGTGAATCCGTACTCCTACCCATTGATGCGAAGTTTCCGCAGGAGGCGTGGGAGCGGCTGGAGGACGCCCAGGTTAGGGGAGACCAGGACGGCGTCAAGCAAGCCGCCGAAAAGTTGGAGACGGTTGTTCGGAGCGCAGCGAAGGACATCAGCACGAAGTATATCGAGCCACCCTTGACGACCAATTTTGCGGTCATGTTTCTTCCAACCGAGGGGTTATTTGCGGAAGTGGTTCGTCGCGCAGGACTCGTCGATGAGTTGCAGACCAAGTACCGCGTCACGATCGCCGGCCCCACTACCTTTGCGGCCCTGCTAACCAGCTTTCAGATGGGCTTCCGGACGCTTGCAATACAGAAAAAGGGCAGTGAGGTTTGGAAAATTCTGGGCGCCACGAAGCTTGAATTCGAGAAATTCGGCGTGCTCATGGATCGTGTTGACAACAATATCGGCACCGTTCAGAACACCCTTCGCGATGTTGGCACGCGGACCCGCGCCATTACGCGGCAACTAAGGGATGTGGAAAGGGCGGATGTTCCGCTCGAAGGCCCTGGCGAGCTTCTTGGCTTGACGGAAAGCGCCGAGGATGAGGAAACGCTCTTGGAGACGAGTGAAGCCGCGCCAGTCGAATCGAAGTGATTTAGCAAGCGTGATCACGGGGCCAGATAGTTTACGCAAGCGCCCCACCGTAGCCGGCAATAGGGCGTCGAGGGCTTTTCTAGCGTGCCCCAGAGCTTTGCCGTTCATAACAAACGTATAATCATCAAGATAGCGATATTCTTGTCTAGGCGTGGGATTTTTCGGGGAAGTGCGCACAGTTGTGGGGGGCTTGGCCGTTATTAGAGATGTAAGGGTAGTGCCCGGGGACATTTCATGAAGAATTCGAACGGGGCCCGCGATCTGGATTTAGCGTCGAGAAATGCAAGACTTGAAAGTGCCTACGAAGAGCTTCCTCCTTTAGGGACTGCTTCTTACGTCGAATACGTTCGAACAGCTCCCAAGGAAAGACTCCCTCCGGAAGTGTTGGTGCGCGCATGGAGACAACTCAGCCCTGAATCGCCGGGGGCGAGAGAAACGCTGGAGAGGCTATTTGGGAAAACCGCCGATGGGAGATGGGAATACTTGGGTGCCCTCGCGAGCTGTGCCTGGGAGCGAAGCGGACGAAATCAACAAGAATATGAGGACCTCTTTCAGGATTCGTTAAGGCAGATCCTGGACGTGCTGCCCAGCCACCGCGGCAAGTTTGCGGAGCGCGCGTGGGCGGCGTTTTGCCGTCAGCAACTGAGCGAAGTCTGGAGGAAGAAGTACGGCCGCCGGAGTCAGCGGAAGGGCAAAGAGGCGGACGTTGAGGTCGAGGAGATTACCTCACGTTTTTCAGCGAGGGATTGCGGACAGCGCGAGCACCCGATTCCGGCCGAGATGCAGCTGCAAGCGATTGAGCAGGTTACCCGCCGCGTTCTCTCCGAATTCAAAGACGATTTCACGCGCAGCCTTGCCCGCGCGGCGTGGTTTGAGAATGAACGTCCCAAGCAGTCCGGAAAGGGTTCTGCAGATGGCCGTGTTTCCCTTACGGAACTCTTTCCGGAAAAGAGCCGGGACAAGATCATTCGAACGTTGAAGTATGCGGATGCTCAGCTTGCCGCAGCGCTCCTGGCTGAGCCTCTACTGGAATTGGAGCCCGTTTCCCGGAGGGCGCTCGGGGAGTTGGCAAAGGCCGCGCCGCAGGGGGTTACACGCAGGAAGGAACCAAGAAAATGATGAACGAAATGAATTTTGAAAAATTCGCAGAGCTCTGCGCACAGATCGAACGGGCATGGTTTGACCATGGAGACAGATTTCTTGTGGAGAATTTAAGCGAGCAATATCCGGAGTTTCGTGAGGAGTTAACCGGGTTCTTTACGGATCTTGTGCTGGGTGAAGAACAGCCGGCGAAGGAACAGGGTAAGGCAGACGAACGCATTCGTGTGTGGCTTGATTCGTCGGGTTTTGATATCGCAATGAAATCGCTACAGGAGTCGCGCTCGGGCGGAAGAACCACGAGCAGTCCGAGTCAAGCGGGGCCGTCCGAAGGTAGTGGGGCAGGCGATGCGAAAGAAGCGAATTCGCACTCGCACAAAAAACAAGTAGGTAAGCATCTGTGGGTGTTCATGCTCAAAACACGGACAAACCAAAAACTGGAATGTGTGGCCAGCAAATTGACCCATGTCACCAAGGAATATCTCGTGCTTGTCAGCCGGTATCCGAATGTCGTTCCTTGGGAAGCGAAGTGTCGGATTGTGGAAGAGGTGAAGAAGGTTTGGGGAGTGTCGACCGAAGAATCCTTCGCGTGCCTTGAAGAAGAGCCCCAGTTGGCTCGGGCTGCGTCGAGATCACAACCATTTAGGGCGGGGCCGGCCACTTTTTACGAACTGTTGGATCGGGCGGCCCTGAGTGAAGAGCAGAAGAAGTTCTGGTTGAGGCAGGCTAAGCCAAATCAATGAAGACTCGACTTGCACTGGCCCGTGAAGAGGCGAGGAAGGCCCGCGCGGAGCTGGGAGGGGAAAATGCGGATCTGCTAGATCGGCTACGAAAAGAGCTGGAAGAGAAACACGGCTTGGAAGTGCTCGGAGTGGACGGTGAGAAATTCCTGCAGGGAGGCCGGGGCGAGGTGGTTCCGGACGAAGGTTGTCTCTACTACGACCAGAGGCTCGAGAATAAGCGGGAAGAGTGGCTGGAGGTGCTGGCGCACGAATTCGGACACGTCCGCCTCCACGACTTGGAAGTTGGGCAGGTTGCTCGAGATCTTATTCGCGGCTCCGCTTTTCTGAATAGCGGAGCGGGTGGAATTTCAAGATATAGCCCCAGATCCCAGTGCGAAGCAGAGGCGAGTGCCTTCGCCGCTGAATTCATTTGTCCTGCCCAGGTCTGTTTGGAGCGGTGGCGGGAGCACAGGGACATTTCCGTAGAGACGCTGGCACAAGAGTTCTTCGCAACGCCCTCCCTGGTACGCCTACAACTTGCCGAGGGGCTCCACGAAGCTGTGACAGGAAGTGATGAGGAAACCCCAGCACGACAGAGCATCGGGTTGCCGCCGACCCCGGAGCAAGAGCGAGCGGCGACCGCGTGTGGGACTCCTCTTCTTCTGGATGCGGGCCCGGGGACGGGAAAGACGAAGACGCTGGTTCGCCGCGTGGATTATCTGGTGAAGGAGAAGCAGGTTCCTCCGGAAAACATTCTTGTCGTGACGTTCAGCAACGAAGCAGCGGCGGAGCTTCAGGAGAGAATTCTGGATTGCGTGGGGCAGGAAGCGGCGTCGAAGATGTATATCTCGACATTCCACGGCTTGGGAGTGCTGCTCCTCAATGTGTATGGGCATCACGTGGATTTGGGCGTGGACTTTTCCATATTGGACGAGGTGTGTCAGGAAGAATTGGTCAGCGAGATTCTGGGGCTGGTGGACTGCGATGCACTGATCAATATCAAAGACCTGGCGGAGACGGCCTCCAATGTGGTTTGCACGATCAACTACCTGAAAGACCGGCTGATTGGTCCTGCGGAGTTGCGGGCGGCGATAGGCCGGTGGCGGCCGGGGGAAGAGGAGAACACCGCGCATTCAAGAGCCCGGGCCTTGCTCAGCGTTTTCGAGGCCTATGAGACGGAGAAGCGGAAGCGGCAACTGGTTGATTTCGCCGATTTGATCCGCGTGCCCCATGAGTTGCTGTCAAAGACGGACGCCGTCAGGGAGGAAGTGAGGCGTGCTTTCCCTTGGGTGCTGGTTGACGAGTATCAAGATGTCTCTCGGGCAACGGCTTTATTGTTGCGAGTGGTTTGTGGGGCAAGTAATCCGCCGTGGGTTGTGGGGGACGCGCGTCAGGCTATTTACAGGTTCCGGGGAGCGGCGCCTGAGAATGTGAGGATGTTCGACCAAGACTTCCCAGGTGCGCGTTCCTTGCAGCTTTCCGAGAATTATCGGTCTTCTCCGGAGATCATTTCGGTGATCAACCGATTGGCACGATGGCTGGATGGCGGAGATCGCGGCGGCCCCGGAGAGGAGCGTTGGAAACCGGGCCGGACCGTATGGAGCCACGGAGATCAGCCTGTGGTTCTGGCGAAAGCCAACAACGACACAGCGGAACGGGGAGGTGTTGTGGACAGGGTGGCTCGCTGGATCGGAGAAGGTGTGCCGGCTGAGGAGGTCGCAGTTCTTGCGCGACGCAATGTAGACGTGCGTAACGTGGCCGTGGATCTGAAGAGAGCTGGGATCCGTGCTGTGACGAGCGGATTATTGACCTCGGAAGGAGCCGGAGGAGACCTGGCTGGCGTGTTGACGGCGGTCGATCACCAGCAGGCTTTCCCTCGTCTTGCATACGCGTTGGCGAGTCAAGGACTCTCCCGGGATTCGCTGAACGAGATTATCAGCGCAGTCCTGGCAACCGAGAGCGGCGGGGAAGATCAACCGCAGTGGACGATGCAGAGCCAAGAGCAGCGGGGACTGGCCAGGGAATTATGGGAAACCTACCGCGGTCTGCGATCGCTCCTTCATTCTGGTGACGGCTGGACCGTATTGTGCGATTTTCTTTTTTTCCTAACCCCTTATCTTCGTGAACTTCTGGAAAGGCCGGAGGAAGCCGAAAGCACGGTTCGGCTAGAGGAGGTTCTGTCCGCTTTGTCTTTGGCAGCGAATTATCGCTTCACTCATCCGCATCTGCCGCCCAGGCAATCAAGGTTGGGGATGGCCGAGAGGATGCGGGAGATGGTTACGCAATCTGCGCCCGGATTGGTTGCACCGCGAAAGCAACGCGGTGCAGTTCGCGTGATGACCTGCCACGCTTCGAAAGGGCTTGAGTTTCCGAACGTCGCAGTAATGGGCCAGTCTCTGCCCAACATTCGTGCTTCCAAGGAGTGCCTGCCGCCGGATCTGCGAGTGGATCCACAAGATGACTTGAAGCAAGCAGAATCGCTGCTCTTCGTTGGTGTTTCTCGCGCGGAACGTGCAGCGGTGGTGTCTTGGGCGGTTTCGGCGAGCGGTACGCCGTTGAGCAAGCCGCGGAGAGTGCCTCAACTTCTTGTGCGGATGGAGTCCTCCGGGTGTGTGCCAGTCTTGTCGTGGTCCGCGGAGATTCCCAATCAGGAAGAAACACAAATGGGGAGGATTTGGGGGGGGAATATCCCGTCGGAGATTTCTGCGTATTCGCTGGGGCAAAACACATGCCGCGTGAAGACCTATCTGGAAGAGCATCTGAGGATTCGCTTCCGCGGACGCGAGCGTTCCCTGTATCCGGAATTTGTCCAGATGGTGCGAAAAACGCTGCAGAATATCGTCGAGCACGTGATTACGTCCGGCAAACCCGCGTCTGATGCGGAGGCCATCGCCATTGCGGAAGCCGAATGGCCAGCGGAACGTTACAAGGATCATGTTCACTTGAAAATATACCGGCCGCGATTGATCCGGTGGGCGCGTTCGTTTGCGAGGGCCTTGCCTCCCGGGAAGCTGCTTCGAGTGACCTCGGAGGAAAAACCATTTCAAGTGCCAGATTCGAGCGGCGTCGCCCGGACCATCAAACTGCAGTTGCTGGCCGAATATCAAAGCTCGACGGGAGAGCGCTTTGCGGTCGCGCTGCAGGTGCGCCGGGAGAAAGGTGTAAAACCCACCGTGAATTGGTCTGAACTCGATGACTACCAGCGTTTGCCGTTCGTTCTGCTCTACGAACGCCATGGGAGTCTGGAGCCGATGGTATTTTTCGGTGAGGAAGGGCAGCTTTGCCACTATCTGTGGAACCGAAACAACCCGCAACAGGCAATTGCCGATCAGACACGCAGTGCCCGGCAGACGGCAAAGTTGTTGTCATCTGGAAGTTTTAGCGCGCGTGCGGACGACTATCAATGTGACCGATGCCGCTGCAGGACGGTCTGTCCGCTTTGGCTTCAGGCCGTCTCTGAATCTTCGCCTCCGCGCAGCTAGGTTCTTCCCTTCTTTTTTCTTTCTTTTATCCGCGCACAATCTATTCGAAATGGCCGTTTCTACTGGTAGAGGTCTTCGAATCAAAGAAGGCCGACTCAGGAGGAATAGACCATGAATGATTCCACGGATAATTCATCGATTCGAACGGAGGAGCATCCTCATCCGCCACGGCTGCTGTACATCCGGATTCAGACGCCTCGGGGACTCTGGAGTCTGGATGAGCCCAAAGACGCGAGCAAGCGCCCCGAATACCCTCCCTCAACGAAGATCGAGCAGGTCATCATCGACGTTCGAAGCGTGTTTGGCTTTGTGGAGCAGGACAGCAAGTACACCCTGCTCAGGGGAGGGGAGATTCTGGACCCCGGGCGAACTCTGGCGAGTTATCAGATCAAGGACGGCACTCTGCTGGTGCTTTCGGTCCAGGGAGGAAACGCGTGAGCATCGCGGCGGAGACATCGCTGGCGGTGATCCGGGGAGAACTGGAGGCCGTGGCGGCGTATGTCTCGGCCTCCGGCTTAGAGCTTGACTGCGCGGGCTTGTGCTCTGAGAACCTGCGCTTCGTTGTGAAGTTTTTGAATGCGGGTGACGTGGCGTTTCATGTCGAGTTCGAATGCGTGGACTATCCGCTGTATCCGCCGGTGGTGGAGTTCGTGAATGCCGGCCGGACACAGAGGGGATTGAGGAATCTGTATCCCCAGGGTTTTCACACGAGCCCGTGTATTTGCATGCGGTACAACCGCAAAGCCTATGCGGAACGCGGCGGCCCTCATGGTGATTGGCGGCTGCTCGATTGGCGGTTGCCGAGCGGAAATGGAGTCGGCATTGACAGTTTGGCGTTGATGGTGAGCGATCTTCATTCGAAAATCCGGCATTCGAACGGAACCATGGCATGAAGAGCCGAATTCCTCTGGTGCTCATCACGGACGTGCTTGCGGACCGGACCGCGGTACTGCTTGACTCATTTGCTTCCGAGCGCCCTTCAGAGGGCGTGGTGTATTGGTTCGGGGTTGTCGACAACGCCTTTGCTGTTGTGACCACCTTGGTTGTACCTGACGCAGTGGCGGAGATTCGTGGTGTGCGTACTTCGGTAGAAGCGAATGCCAATGTCGTCGAAGCCATGGCGGGAACGCCGCTCGTTCTGGTTGGTCAGGCGCATTCCCATCCCAGTAGCGACGTCTCGCACTCCGTTGTGGATGACCGGGAGACGTTCGCGCGTTTTGAGGGGGCGATATCGGTTGTTGTGCCCTGGTTCGGAAGGTACGGATTTGACCTAACGAAGTGCGGAGTCCATCGGCACATCGGTGGCCGGTTTGAGCGAGCGGGAGCTCCGCACGAGCACCTGCGAGTAGTCCCTGGCCTCCTGGACTTCCGGCGGGCTAAGGAATTGAGGAGGGGACATGGCGCGTGACGGAGGACAGGGAAGGCAACCGTGGCCAGACGCGAAGTCGTTCTATGAAGAGCGTGATCAGAGGACCGAGCTCGAAGTGGCGGGGCTGCATCGGTATGTCTACACACCCATTGAAATCCATATTGACCCGGAATGTGCATCTGACATCAGTGTGCAGCGAATGGCACTTTTGTCTTCAAATTTGACTGCGAGATGGGCGAGAAAGATAAGAGTCTCAGTTCCGGACATTCCGCTCTGCCCGCCACTCGATCGATTTGGCGACAAGACCTTGAAGGCTCGCATCGAGCGTGAGATGAACGAGGCAGATCCTTTCGGCGCGTTCGAGATTGGCCCTGTGGAGATTGCCAACGAGGAAGCGGTTCGCCTTCGCATCGGTATGGTAGAAGCAACCGGACCGGCCGGGAGAGAGGACTATTGGATCGATGTGAAAGGCTGGTCCGTGCTGGGTCGGCGCGGTTCGGTTGTGCCACCCGTCAGATCTCGTAACGCGACCGCGGCTACAGCGTTCCTTGCGGGCGCGATAGGTGCTGCGGATGTATTCAAGAGGGCCATCGGACATAGAAGAGACCACTGGATCGGAGATGTGAACTGGCCTACTTGGGACCATTGTTTTGGTGCCGAGGCTACTGGTGAGCACGATGGCCCTGTTCTTCCCGCGCTCGTCGATTTTGGAAGCGTCCTTTTGGCAGGAGTGGGAGCAGTAGGGTCTTCGCTCCTCTACATCCTGGGAGGGATGGAATTCCGCAGTCGGATGACGCTTCTCGATCAGGACTGTGTGGATGTTTCGAATCTGAACCGGTCACCGCTCTTCTCCGTGCAGGATGCGGTCAACTGCCGCAGAAAGACGGATGTCGGTGCCGCATGGCTGAAAAGGTGCGAATGCGAAGTGCAAACCCTGTATGGACCGTGGCACGAACACGCGGGACGCCTGAGCTGCGACGCACTGGATCTGTGGATTAGTCTAACGAACGAAGGTGGGGTGTGGGCAGAAGTGCCGTTTCACCTGCCCCCAGTGACCTTTCACGGGACGACCACCAGTGGATGGGGCGCAGCAGTGGGGCGACACATTCCACGGATTGAAGATTGCACTGTCTGCCGATTGCCGAGACCGCAGGCGGAATTCCGTGGGCCGTGCGCAGAAGGAAATATTGCTCTGTCCGAGAATCACGCACCCGTGCGAGCATCGTTGCCGTTTCTGTCGGCAGTGTCGGCCGCGTTGTTGGTTACGGAGCTGCAGAAGCTTGAATTCGATGGTGCCCAGCTATCACCAAATGCGGTATTTGTGGATTTTCGCTACGGTCTGCCGACCGTAATTGCCAGAACGTTCGGCGCGAATAACACATGTCCGGGCTGCCGGATCGTGACACTGCCTCGGTGGATGAATCATGGTGGTCGCGGTCGGTACGTCAGCCTGTCGCAGATCTAGGAATCTGACGTTAGCATCGCTTGTCTTTCTTCGGCAATCGACAGCAACCCCTCACCGGTTGAGTTGTCCAACTTGTTTAACAGAGGGCGGCCCGAAGGACCTTATTTGACGCTAGGACAGCGACCTAGTTGAATTCATTCCTGTTTTGTGATTAGGAAGTGGGTGGTTCAAATCCGTCACGAGCACGTTTTCTTAGAATCAACGAGTTGGCCTGACGAACCCGATGAAACGAGGGAGCCACAGCGAGCAATTCGGGATACTGATGCGCGCCTAGATTCCAACCAGGAGGTCAAACAGCGAGGGTTTTTCGCCTTCTCCCCGAGGTGCAACTCGATGGGTGGAAACTAGAAAGCCTACAGAGTAGTGGAGGAGCGCGGCGGCCAGAAGCGAATCGTTCGAGCGGTTCCGCCCGAGCGAAGCTTACCGACGGTGCGTTGTGCTTTCCTCTCTATTGGTGATCACATCCTCGAGAAAGCCTTTAAGCCGTTCTGGCTTCTCAAAGGTGTGCTGCAACCGGGGATAGATGTGTTCACACGTGCGGATGGGAGTGGCGCAACCTGTGAGAATCTCAATCGCGGCCCGCTCCTCGTGCGCGAGGAGCGTACTCCTTTCCCTGTGGACGTTGCAGAAGGCGCCCCAAGCGTCCTGCGCCCTTTCGGCCATGCTGAAAACATTTTCATCGCCGATGACCATTACATCACGGTCGCGATAGCTTCCCGCGAGTCGATACGGCAGCCACCAGATGTCGAAAGACGAGGTGCGAACCAAATCGGCCAAGGCTCGAACATCTTCGATGTTGTATTCGGCAGCGCTCGGACGAAGAACAATCACAATGCCAACGGGGGGAATTCCCGCCGAGACCGCAATCGAACTCACCAGGCGGCAAGCGACTCGCATCGACTGGAAAGCGACGTCCCGGTACCACCAAGACGGGCCAATCAGATTATGATTCTCAACCAACATCACCGGTCGCTGCTTGGAATGCAACGCGAACCGGGCCGCTCCGAGACACAGCAATGGCAAAGTCTCGACAAGATTCATCGCCAACAAGCCCCGGTCGTCTTCGGCAGGGCCGCAAATCCGGTTTAACTGCGCAGTTTCCACTTGCGTGGCACTCATCCGGGCCATAGCAAAGTCGACTAGCCACGATGCGTCAATTAGATTCGCGGCTGATAAATCGGCACCTTCGCAGGATGCCGGTTTCCGCCCTTCTGCTAGGTTCTCGGCTGATTCCACCGCGCTTTCCGGGCGTACATCCGAATAAAGCTGGGCGCACCGCGCCACAGTTCGTTCCACAAGATCGTCGGAGGGCTCGAGCTCGAACAGACCGAGTTCCTCGGACCTGACGGCCTCGGCAATGAGTTTTTGTGAGAATCCCAGCTTCCGCAACTCGTCGGCGTGGACGTGCCACTTCGCTTTCTGCTTACTCATTTTTCGTCCTTCCCGTAGTCCGGTAGATATCCTTCACTGTAATCACGAAGTTCGTCCGAGGAGAAATCCTTGTCCATGATTTGTCGCAAGCGCTTCTGTCCCTTGGCGAGAATCTTTTTGGTTTCTCCGACGGAGACTTGGAATCGATCGGCGAGGTCGGCGGCAAATTCTTTGCCGGGACGTGTCGCCAGCCCGTTCTCAAACAAGGCCGCGAGGAATCGGCGCTGCGTATCATCAGGAATGTGATAGAGCGGAAGATGATAATAGAAGCGCAAAGCGATCACAGAGAACGCATCCTCGCCCAATACGCGTCGCACGGCTTGGGCGAAACGCACGAGAAGCGTTTCCGGGTCTCCTTGGTCGAACTCCGGATGGAACTCGGTAAATGCCCGTATGGTTTTCTCCTGTATCTCGTCAAGCTGTGGGCTCGCATCACCGCCCGAAGCGATCCGGCAAGACTCTTCGGCACAATGAAAAATGAGCCTTCGCAGCCTCCGGACAAACTCTCCGAACACCGCCTCGCGGTTGTGGGAGAATCTCCGATGGAGCTCCTCATAGGGCAGGGCTTCCAGTGAGGTCCCGCGCTGTAACATCCTATATATCGTCTCAACCAGGTCCAACGTTACACCTCTTCTTCCACATCGGCCTCGCAGTCGCGGCGTTTCATGGCCCGCAGAGCTTCGAGCGCCCGGAACCGGAGAAGTCGCACATTCCCAGGTGTAAGCCCCATCGATTCAGCAATTTCCGTTGCGGACAAGCCCTGGAAGTAGGTCAGTCGAATGACCTCCCTGCTGCGAGGTTCGAGAAGCTCGAGGAGTTCGGAAACGTAGAAACCCTCTTCCAGGTGCTTGCCGGAGTTTTCACTCTCTTGCTCCTGCTCTTCGTCCGACGACTCCCCCTGGACGCGTTCAGACCTCATCAAGTCGATGGCGGCCCTCTCAGCGAATACATAAATCAAGCGAGCAAAGGAGTGCATCGGAGGTTTCCCACGGCGGCGTTTTAGCCAGGTGAATAATCGTAGGAACGTGTTCTGGAAGACATCCTCGGCGAGGGAGACGTTACCTCGACAGCGCCATAGGGCCACCTTATAGACAAGTGCTTTGTAGCGGAAAACAAGGACCGTTACTGCCTCGGCGAATTCGGCTTCTCTCGCAGGCCGAGCGGCTAAGGTAAGAAGTTCCTCCGTCGTGAGGTTTGTCAACTCGCGTGCCATTCCTGTACCAGTTGGTAGTCCTTAGCGGCTGAGCAGCCTGGTTGGTCCACCCGGAAGTAACAGTTCAAGCGTCTTCCAATAAAGGAGCCGTCCTTCGTTCTTGGCCGTGACACGACCCGCCGCCAGCAACCGGTGTTGACGTAGTACGTGGCTTCATTCTTGACGAATCCCAGTGGCTCGAGGGTTGGCCTGTGCGTATGGCCGAAAATGATGAATCTGCGGCCACTCGCCTTCGACAGTCCCTCTGCGGCGGAATGATAGTTGAGGCTCTGTGCTGGATAAAGTCGCGCTGCTTCCGCGAGAAGCTTTGCGAGATTCGATGAGGTGGAGAGCTCGAAAATGGTGCGCAAGGCACTATACGGAGTGCGACCAAATGCCTTCCGCTCGCGGAACTCAGGAATGTTGAGAAAATCGCCGACGACACGGTTCCAGGATTCGCGGAGTTTCTTCCTTTGGGTTTCGGAGGTCAGCCATCTCTCGGCAAGCCAGGAGATGTAAATGGGTACGTCGGAAAGGGGCTCGATGTTGTCGATGTCGTGGAGCATGCGGGCCAAATCGGTGCCGGGCGCGCAGCCAATCTCCTTGCACCCGAACTGTGCGAAACGATTTACAATGCGCAAGACGACGGCGTCGCCCATGGCCCAATAGCCTTCTGCGCGGCGGTGCCAGTTCACGGGGTCAAAGCTGTTTCCGTGCACCGCTTGAATTCCTGCAGTGCGGTCCTCGTAGGTGGTTTGAAATTCCTTTGCCGGATCGTGACCCAAGGAGAAGAACTCCACGAAAATCTCCCGGAGGTCCTGGGAGAGCTGCACCATATAATCGTGGTTTCCCGGCACATAGATCACCTTGAGTTGCCCGGAATCGACGAGTCGCTTGAGAATCTCGGCAAAGCCGGAATATCGCAAACGGATCTTTTTGGCGATTCCCACGGCGCACGCTTCCGCGTAGTTGCGCGAGAATCCGGTGAAGCCCTTGCCAATGGCGCTCCATGGGGCGCTCTCATGCTCGGTCCAGAGCTGTTCCCAATCCGGAGACCGGAGGAGATCGAGAATATCCCCAAGTAGCAGCAGGGTGACCTTCTGGCTCTTGCAATCCGCCTCCACTTTATTGGCTAGTGCAATTAATTGGGCGTCGGTGACACACTCTGCCATTCCGGTGTCATTCATGTGCAAATCGCTGATGACGTAATGCATGGGAAATGAGCGCCTCTGACTTGCTGGAGATGAGAAATTGCTGCCTGTTTGGTTTTGTATCTCTGAAGTAGCTATCCCGTCAAGTTATTCTAGGACTACTAGGGGGCTCTCGGGTCAAGGGGGTGGATTGCGTAAGCGTCTGGCGCGCACAATTGCATGAACCCTCGGTCCCCACGAACCGCGCGAGCGTCGGGTCAAAAGGTGAATAAACGAACAAGGGCCAAAGTGAACGTGCAAATGGACGCCCGCTAAACTAGCGTTTTGGTGAACGCGAAACAGCTTTTCTTTTTGAATAGCAAGATAGATACTTGTTGTGAGTTGAATGGCCTACGATCAGGTACAGTCATGGCTAAAGTCGGCGGCACCGGTCTTGGAGTTCGCCCATACCTTTGCCGAAACAGCCGCTTTGGTGCTGGCGGGTGTATGGGCATACTACAAGTTTTTTAGAGGCCGTACATTCAGACCGCGTCTGGAATTAACGGTGTCAGGCACAATTCGTCAAACGGGCACTTCTGCTGAACTTCTGGCGCTAGCGCAGATTAAGAACGTTGGACTCTCGAAGCTCGTAGTTTCGCAAGCTGGAACAGCATTGGTGATTTTACGTTCTTTGCCGATAACCGAGGAAACTGGGCCTCTCGTTCCGTGGGAACAAGTGAGCGTCTTGCCAGTATTCGAGAAACACGCTTGGATAGAACCTGCCGAAACAATTACGGATCAGCAATTGCTCCAGCTCTCGTTCGCGGAATCTACTGCCATAAAGCTAGACTTGCGCGTTGTCGCGAGTAAAATTGAGTGGAATCACGTGTCGATTGTGCCTACGGATTGCAACAACACTTTCCGTACAGAGGTCTCGCAGTTTTTCCGAGGAGAAAACTCTATGGATCGTTTACGGGAGCAAAAAAAGGAAGACCCTGACATCACCAAGAAAATAGAAGATTCTAAATTTCAACGACAAAAGCAAGAAGATTCAAAAGAGACAAAACGGATCGAGCACGACAAGCTAAGACCTAAAAAGTAGTCGTACGCACTTTGGTTGCCCGTCTTTGATTTTGCTCGCGAAGGTGGACCGTTTCCTGCCTCAGAGAGGGTGAGGAGCCTGGAAATAACTGCCGCGGATCGGGCAGAAAAGCGAAGGAGCACATCCGTGTGGTCCAATCCGTCGAGCCGCTCGCGAATTTCATTCTCGATGCCACCGTGCTAGATCTTGCCAAAGAAGATCGACTTCCTCCGTGTACAGGCGAAATCGCGTTGATTGACAGGCACGCGTAAGAAACCGGCCGCCGCAAAACCTCGCCGATGCTCTGGGCATTGCTTCCGATTCTTCGCTTTGACATCACAGTCGTCTTATCCAAGCCCATCGCTCTCTCCGCATTTACCCTTGAGCCCAGCAAGCTCGGGGCAGCGCAATCCCTTCCGTTTCTCAGTCCGGCTCTGGCGTCCGGTCGAGCTTCCAGTCGGCAGCGGACTTGTGTTCCCTAATTTGACTGAAAGCGACGGCGAGTTGCGAACCCAACGTCGCCTTCGCGGCAGACTCGTTCAGCGGCTCGCTGTCCAGTCTGCCGAAAATCATTTTCTTCGCGTCGTCGCAGCGGTCGACGATCACCCACATCCACTCGCCCACTCCGGAAGCCTCATCCGAAAATTCCACTTTTACGTAGTCGCCCGGCAAGTAGCTCGACATCGAGGCTCCCTAAAACCCGATTGTACACCTGCATCAATCCGGCTCGCCCTTCCCGTAAACCTTCAGATCCTCGGCACCGATATCCTTGGATTCGGTCAACCTATAATGTCTTTCCCGCACGATAGATACCTCGTCGCCGTCGAAAGTCGTTTCGAAGAGAGCGATCGTGTCGTTCGACAGGAATTGCGCCGAGACCGCTCGGGCGATACAGTCGCGATATTTCTTTTCGGTTTGACAGAAAGTTATGTCTTGGATGGTCTGGATCGCACCGAGCACATCGGTGCCGCCCTTCGCTTGAACCGGCACGATGTATTGCGCCCCCCGGCTGTCGATGCCGACGTAGAGTTCGTCGATTTCGATTTGTCCGTAGTTCGGGATCTTCGTACGCAAGTGGTTCTGCAACGAAGACGCGGCGATCCCGAGAAAAACGTCGATCAGCCGGTTGTACCGCACCTTTGCTAAAAGCGCCTGTTCGTCGGTCAAAGCGTAGCGCGCGATGATTTCCGGCGTGGCGTCGGGGATTTTGCGGACCAAGAGACCGTTCGTCGGCCGGATGTGCGTCAATTTATTGAGGCGGAAGCGATAACGCGCGTCGCCGTCGCCGAGAATGAGCCAGCCTCTGTCGGCCGGTTGCGTCGCCAGGATCGATTTCGGGAGAGCCTTGCGGTACCGAAAAGTATAGATGACGTCGCCGAGGTTCTTGGGAACCTCGATCTTTAGCTCCGCGCAAACCTGCTGCAACTCGTCGCGTGCGAAAGTGAATTCGGTTTGTCCCTTCTTCCAATAGCGCCGAAAAACCGCCTCGACGATTCGAACGTAGCGCGAAGACACCTTGGCGACGTCCTGCTCCCCCTCCGCTTCGCCGTCTTGTTGGGCTGCCCTGTCGTTCTTCTTTTCCGTCACGCGTTCCTCGTCAGGCCGCAGCGCTTTTCCGTTTTTCATCCTGGCGCAACCGACGCCCCATGACCGTATCAGGTACGCCGTAGCGTTCGGCCGCTTCGCTCATCGTCATCCAAAGCAAATTCTCGTCGCAAGGCTCGATCTTGCAGTTCGGTCGCTGCCCTTCGATGCCCATAGCTCGCACCAACTCGGCCGCAACCGCCCGGCCCAGCAGCGGCGGTACCGAATTGCCTATTTGCCGGAATCCGTGCCATTTCGTCGCATGGAAACGGAACCAGTCCGGATAGGAATGCAACCGCGCCGCCTCGCGAACCGTGATGCACCGTGCCGCATGCGGATGGATGGGCCGCGGCGATGTGAATGCCCCCCGGTCGCTTCCCGTCCCTGCCCGCAAGGTGTTGCATATTCCGTCCGGGTCGAGTTTTAGAAACCTGCTGATCGGTTCGGTTTCCCCGCACCCCGTCGATCGGAAGCGGCGCTGAGACAGCGGAGTGTGCTCCGTGCGCATACTCGACGTGAGGCGCGTCGCGTCCCACTTGCGCGGATATGACAAATCCCGCGGGTCGTTCCCAAGCCCTCGCAACAGCCTCGCGTACACCGAAGCCCTGCCGAACTTAGCGTTCTCGACGGCATCGCTCTCTACGAGCTCTCGATATTTCTCCGCCTCGGGCAGATCTCCGATCGCCTGCCAGACCGTCGTCCGCCGGCCGGGAGCGCCTTCCGGATACTTCGGTAAACGCAGGCCTTTTTTCGCGCCCATCAAGAACAAACGACGGCGGTCCTGCGGCACGCCGAAATCGGCAGCGTTCAGCACGCGGTACGGCATCGCCACGTCGTACCCCTCTTTATCGAATGCTTCGATCAGCTCGTCCAAAAGACGCCGGTGCGCGCCGATCGTCAAGCCCTTCACGTTTTCGAAAACGAAATAGCGCGCATCCAGCTCTACGGTCAGCCGGACGAATTCCAGAATCAAACTGTTGCGCGGGTCGTCCAGCGCCCTGTGTCCGATCAGCGAGAAACCCTGGCACGGCGCTCCGCCGAATACCGCGTCGATCGGAGTGTCGTTCAACGAAGCCGCCTCACGAATCTTCCTGGCGTCGATCTTCGACGCATCGGCGCAGACGACGGCGCAGTTCGGAAAATTGTATTCATGCACGGCGCAATGGATGGGATCTATCTCGATCGCTGCCGCCACATCGAAACCCGCTTGTTCGAATCCGAGCGACAGTCCCCCCGCACCCGCAAACAGGTCGATACCTACGGGCCTGCGCATCGCGCTTTTCTTGGTTTCAGTTCGATAGGAAGTCATTCAGTCGTTCCGTCAATCTACCCGGCTTCTTCAGTTCGCACTGCCACACAGTGAACACCGCCCAGCCCATCCGCTTCAACTGTCGCACTATACGACGATCGCGCTCCACATTGGCGGCGAACTTCGTCTCCCAAAACTTCCTCCGCGTCTTCGGAGAGCTCGCGTAGCGACACCTCTTATGCCGATGCCAAAAACATCCATGTACCAATACGATCCTACGGTGTGCAGGAAAAACCAAATCCGGGCGCCCAGGCAACGTACGTACATGCAGCCGGCAGCGATATCCGAGCCCGTGGACGATCTTACGGACTGCCATCTCAGGACGGGTGTTCTCCGAACGGACCGCAGCCATGATGAGAGAGCGTTTCTTCCGATCGACATGATCCGCCACACGTTACGGCCTCGCAAAAAGAGGCCACTTCTCCGCGATATATTTCTCCGTAGCCTCGCGCACCACCCACGCAAGCGACACTTTCTTTTCCTTGGCGATGGTTTCGAGAGTCTCGTAGACGGCAGGTGGAAAACTGATCGATGCGCGGATGGCCGCAGCGCTTTGCATCTTCATTCTCTTGCCTTCTCCCTTTTTCGTTTTCATGCCGAAGCACCCATGGACGGTCTTCACCACATTACACCACATCGGTGAATCGACAAGGACTATTCGCAACCTGTGGAAAAGAGGGCGTATCGAAGTTCCCACTGTCTCGGCAACCGTCGCGCCACGACAGTTTGGTGGGTCCATCGAATGCCCATCGATAGATAAACCGAATTAAATTGCTCGAGGACCGGAGGTCCAGTATTACTCGCTGCATCCATCCCTTTCAGGGCGACTGATGGAACTGCGCACATTGCCGGCAAGGCCGAGTTTGCATACCGTGGTAAGCCTCGGAGTGGTGTGTAACTCCGTGGAGCCGGAGATCGTGCATCCGGAGCGACAATTGCGTCATGCAGTCTTTCGGTGCGCGCGTGTCAATTCTTCGGAGCGATGCTTGTGATCGAAACCTCGCCGAAAGGTCGCATTCATATGGCTGATTCGGCCTCTCACCGCAATGACACTGAACGCCGAAGGAGCGCACGGTTCTTATTTTCTGCGGACGCCGAAATCCTCCATCGCGCGTCGGGCAAACAGCTGCAAGGGCTGGTCACTCACTTGAGCTTGAACGGGTGTCACGTGAAAGTCGCGGACTTCTTTCCGCAAGGTGCCGCAATCCACGTGAAGATTTTCAAATTCGGAGAGTATTTCGAGACCGAGGCGCGGGTCGCTTTTTTAAACCCCGGTTCCGGCTTGGGGCTCTCTTTCCGGAACATCCATCCGGGTCATTTCCCGGTTCTTCAAAAATGGCTTCTTGAAGCAATGCGTCGCGAACGAGAAAAACAATCCCCATGATAAGCGCACTCCGCTCTGGTTACGGCAGCGACTCACGGATCTCGTTCGGCTCTTCGTCGAAGATTGCGGAGTGAGGTCTCCGTGAAAATCCTTCACGTCCTCATTGCGACGATAGCCTTTGCTCCCCTTTTCACTGGATATTTTTGCCCGACTTTCCGAAACGTTGGCGACGAGAAAAACGGATCCAGGCCCAGAAAACGATCGATGCCGGAATCTGCAGAATCTGTTTTTTCCATGAGAGTCGGGACTTCAGGAAAGATTCGGGGACGTTAGGGAGCAGCAATGATTGTCGGCGAACGTTTGCGTGAATTGCGCAAAAGCAAGAAGTTGTCCCAAACGGAGTTCGAAGAAAGAACCGGTCTCCACCGATGCTACATTTCACGAGTGGAAAACGGGCACGCGGTTCCCACGATCGAGACCTTGGAAAAATTGGCACGCGCGCTCGAAGTTTCGCTTTACCAGTTCTTTTATCGAGGCGAAGAACCGCCAAGACCTCCGGTAGTTCGGATGGAGAAGGCATCCAACGAGATATCGTGGGGAAACGACAGTGAGCAAGCACTATACATGCACAAACTTAGAGCATGCCTCAGCAAAGCGACGAACGCGGACCGCAAACTCATCATGGACCTTGCCCGGAAAATTGCCGAAAGGTCCATTCGAGGTAAACCTCCCGCCGAACGGTTCGTGAAGAACCGGTCTTGAGGGCTGGTTTGAGCAAACTCGCTAAGGCGCGCCCCACGAGATTGCGCCGGATTCCGAAAAGTGCGGATAACCTTAGCTGTCGATACGACGACCGAGGAAGAAACTCTGCGTGTGGTACAGACCGAGACGCTCCGCGCAAATTCACTGCCCAGCGGATTCTCCTAATCCGCCGGTCGTTTTGCGCCGAGTTCGTTCCAGATTTTCGTCCCGTGAGTCTCACGCAGAAACACGCTGCCGAAGACCAACGTACTTCCGGCGATGGCGATGTAGGCGAACGTGTCGTTTCCCGCGGGATAGAATTTCAGGGAAAGGATCGCCGCGAGGCTTCCAAAAATGTAAAAGTCATATCACTCGATCATCGTCCCGACCGCGGAGGCGAGAATCACTTTCCCGATCTGGATATTCCCGGTCCCGAGGACTTTCCGGATGCGCCCCACTCCGACCCTTTCCATTCCGCGTCGGGCAAATTGTGAGTGAGCTCTGCCCCTGAACACGCGCTTAAGCTATCCCGAATGCGTTCCTGCGAACGACGCTCTGCGTGCCGTCCAACCCTCGAGGGTTTCTCCACCTAGATGCTGGCCTGCGTCTGCTTACGCCGATTCCGATTCAACACCGAGCCCCTCCCAGAATCGCCCACGCATTGGAGTCGAGCGCATGCCCGACTCTTGTGTCGTGAACAAGACGGTTTATCGACGACGGACGGCACGCAAATAACCGGTACATACCTCTCTGCGCGGACGAACAGCGCGAAAGGACTGCCTTCGCTATTGACTCCCATCGCGAGCGCCGCGTAGCATGACTACCAAACGGTGAAGAACTTGGATAGGAACCGCGGACGGTTTGCGCCGTACGTTCTTCTTCCCATGCCTATGGCTCCGTTCCTGCCGGAGACGCGCTTCCCAACGGGACCTCCTCCCCGGTGGTTCTGGATCGGATCCTTGTCCCTTTTGGTTCTGGGAATTGCATTCTTCGCGTTGTCCCTGATTGTAGGGGACCGACAGTCGCGCCTCTTTCTTGCGGTCGTTCCGGCCATTCTCATCTGCGCTCTCGCACTGCACGCCTACTACCTGTTTCATGCCGGCAGGGAACGCCATGCCGTTGACACCTCGCTGCGGCAGAGCCAGGAGCTCCTGCAAGAAGTGACCGATCATGTCGCAGAAGTTGTCTGGATGCTGCGAACGGACACAAACGAAGTCCTTTACGTCAGTACTGCCTACGAAGCCATCACCGGGCACTCGCTCTCGGAGATCAAGCGGAACCCTTGTTCCTACCTCGATTTGGTCCACCCTGAGGATCGCGCCCGGTTCCTCGTCAAACTCGAAGAAGCCCGCGTCACCGGAAAGTTCGATGAAGAGTTTCGCATCGTGCGGGCGGACGGAGTTTTCCGCTGGATCTGGAGTAAGGGCACCAAGGCCGGCGACGCAAGCGAAACTCCTCCGCGGCTTGTCGGCATTGCGCAAGATATTACCGAGCGGAAACAGGCGGAGCTTGAGATTGCCAAACACCTCGCGGCCGCCGAAGCGGCACGAGCCGAAGCGGAAGCGCTGCGGCTCTCTACCCTCACGCTCACCAAAAACCTGAGCATGGACAAAGTCCTCGATACTCTGCTCGCTTCGCTGTTCGAAGTTGTCCCTTATGATGCCGCGGGCGTCATTTTGACCGAAGGCGACTGCCTGTACGTGGCCCGGACATCGGCCAAGACGGTGCAAATGCTCGAGGGCCAGCGCAATACGTTCCTCGAACGCGTTCGCGTCGCGAGAAACAGTGTCTTCGTTCCGGACACGGCCGAAGAAGCGGATTGGGAAGATTCGGGAGTTCTTCGGGGCGTGCGCTCCTGGATCTGCGTGCCGCTCATCGGCTCGACGGATCGAGCGTCGTCGCAGGTTTTGGGTTTGCTTTCGGTCGGGCATTCGCATCCCCGTGCCTTCAGTTCGGAACACTTCCGTGTGGCCCAGTCGCTGGCGATCTCCGCCGCAGTCGCCATCCAAAATGCGCGGCTTTACGAGCGCGCGGAAATCTATGCAGCCGAACTCGAAGCGCTTATCGGCAAGCAAGGTCAATGGCAGGCACGAAAGGCGAAGGGCGACGCTTGATTCCGCTTGAGTGGATCTCCACAACTTCCTCGAGCCCCGCTTGTGGACCGCGTCGGGTGGGATGTTCGAGACGTCAACAACTCGGTAGCACAATGGCAGTCTGCCTTCGACGGGCAGCAAAACCAGGCCCCGTACCACTGACTAAGTCCGGGCTATACGCTGTAAGGTCAGAAAAATGAGGTCTGCGCGGCGGCGAACACCGAATTTGCTGAGCAGATTGGAAACGTGAAACTTTACGGTGCGCTCCGCGATATTGAGTTTATTGGCGATCTCTTTGTTGGAAAGATTTTCGAGAAGCGAATCAAGAACTTCCTGTTCGCGGCGGCTGAGACTGGTAACGGAATCGGATTTCAGCCGCCGTCCCTGGCTGGTCAGAACGGAATCCACGAAGCCGGAAAGCAAGGCACGAGGCACCCAAAAACCGCCATTGGCGACAAGAGGCAGCGCGCGGAACAACTGCTCGCGGGCTTCGGTATACGTCAGAATACCCTTTACACCCTGGCGAAGCAGCGAGTAACCGTATGCTTCGGCAGTAACCGCATCACCGACAACAATCAAGTGAGCATCGGCGAAACGTTCCAGGATGTTGGTAAGCAGCGCGCCCGTTGCCTGGCGGCCGACGTGGGCGTCAATGACGTAAACCTGGGCCTTTGGAGGATCCAGGCTCCGCAGATCGGGAGCTGGTGTCGACTCCAATTGCTTGGGAATAACCATGAATTGTGAGGCCTTCGCCAAGATGCGTTCGAACTCACCAAGCACTGATGGATGTGGAGAGAGAATGCAGACGGAGATGATCTTGGAGCTTGCGCGCCTGGTAGCAACTTTCGTCGGTGTGACGATGGCAACGTTCGGTACAACAGAAGTGAGGCCTTTTTCTTCAGGCTCAGCGAAGTCAAGACGCTCTAGAAGGGCTCCTGCATCTCTTGGTAATTCATAGTCTTCTATTCCGGCCTTAACCGCGCTTGCACGCTCCTGTTCATACCAGCTCGGAACAAGGTCAGGTGCAGAGGCAGCCAGATACTTTGCGCAATCGGTGAGCTCGCGTCGCACAACACCAGCGTCGCGTGTTGCCTTGGCGAGCGCCAAGCGAAGAAACGGGTTGCGAATTTCATCTGATGGGTTACTCAGGACTCTTGCATAGAACTCATGCTCCTGGGAAACGTTATACGCCACGACATGATTGGCGTCATATGCAAAGAGTCGCTGATTGCGATGTGAGAAATTCCTTAAGACATCCTCGGTATCTGAATCGTGCAAAGTAAAATGCGCGTCAGGTGCGACTTCTACAACCTCCGCTCCGCTAGTGGTCGCATAAATTGCAACCAATTTGTCACCGAGCCGGCCAACCGGAACAACTGGTGCAGGATATGTTCCAAGAGGGCAGTCGTGACCCAAAAGGTGGAACAGTTCGCTCATGCTGCCTTTCGATATAGCTCAATGAACCTGAGGGCTTGCTGATGGATATCGTACGCGATCTCGCGGGTATGAAATATTGCGTGCGCACGATATGGGTAGCACACCGGAATGCGCTTCCATCTCTTGCTACCGAAAAGCTGTACAAAATACGGGTAATGATTCTCAGGGAATGCCAGCCACAAAAGATGCTGCCCCAACTCCATCGCATCCACCGAGTGGCATTCAATACAACACTGCCTATGGTCAGTCCCTTTCGATGTGAGGTCCTGTGTCATTAGTTCAAACAGCTCAGGTAACGGCGATGGCTTCGTCTGGCAGTCCGGGTCCACTCTGCCGTAGATATAGTTCTCATTAGAATTGAAAAGATGGTGCACCATTCTGGTAGGAGTCTGAATGTCCCCGCCTGGAACCTGAAATGCACTTCTGAACGGTCTTAAACGGTCCCCGGAGGCACCGAGCCGACCACTGACCAGGGCGCCTGTATCGAAAGGATAATATCGTGCAATCTTCGTGAGCGCGGCCGGTTCGAAGAGGAAAGCCACGGGCAACTCATCGACGTTCTTCGTTGTAAACTCCGAAGGTCGGTAAAAAGCTCCTCCGTAGAACAGATATATCAAGCGCTCACCAAAAACGGGACACTGACGTGGCTCAAGTCGTCCCTGACTGACTATTGAGCCAAACCAACGAGCTATGCTCGTGTGTACGATCGGCAACGGTAGTGGCAAATTCGCCGGAGACACCAGCGCTCGGAGCGTCGAATCCAAACTGGCTGGCGGTGCCGCCCCACTGGATGCGGTCGATGGCATTTGAAACGCAATTCTAGCAGATACAAGTCTGTCGCCGCGCCTGGGCCAAGCCTTAGCGCTCTTTTCTTTCCAGTGCGAACTTGGCCTACCTCATGGCGATCCATGGGATCTCGGTCCAGCTAAATTAACTTCGCCCTCGATCCTGCGAAAGAGCCAGAAGCGCGGTTCAGGGAAACGTCCTGCTGCTGATTGCCAGTCGCCTCAAATCTACCGGAACCCCGTACCTCGGAGGAAGGCGAGACGTGGTCTAGGCAGAAGGACGCGTTGGTTCGCAGTGGGAGGGGAGAAGCTCTCAAATGAACGAGCCGGCGAAATTCAGTGTTTGTTGTTGGAAGCCTCGAATGCTGCGAAACGGTCTTCAAGATCCTGCTGCAGGCGCGCTTTTTCGCTGGAGGCCAGGAATGCCTTGCACCGTTCAGTGCGGACTCCACTCATACACGATTCGTTGGGGTTGGTATAGTGATCATCTTTCCAGTAACTGGCCCCAGCCAGGAACGAATACTCGAGGCTATTGCGGACCAGCGTCTTCACTTGCGGATAAGTGAGGCCGTAGGTGACCACTGCTCGCAGGAATTGCTGCGTCAAGTCGGTACGCAAGATGCCTTCGTCGTCAGTGCAAAGCGCGACGGGCACATGGTTCGCTAAGTACACTGGCAGCGGGTGGTCATCGCCGTGCACCCCGAGAACCGCATCGTTGCTCGCCAGATTGATTTCCACCAGAGTGCGTTTCCTGCGCATTAAGGCAAGCAAGGCTCGCGGCTGCTCTTCGAATACCACATCTACGCCATTGCCAATGCGATCTGCGCCAGCGACCTCAACCGCCTGGCGGATGTGGAACCGCACGTCTTCCGGGGGAACCAGGCCAGGATAGATTTCACCCGCCGAAAGGGTGACGCGGACCGCAGGAAAGACCGTCTTGGCGTACTCAAACATCTTCATTTGCAAGTAGTAGTCGCTGAGCGCGCCGGCCAAATCTTCGGGCTGGACAATTGTTACGCCTGCCACACGCTCATCCTGGGAAGCAAGCATGAATCCAGTGAGAATATCCACGAATACCGCTTCTCGGGGAAATCCCCGAAGCACTTGATATATATACCTGACCCGGAGGCGGCACTCGTTCGACTGCGGTTTCTCGTCACAGTGCAGGTTCTTGATGCGGGTCTGCTCCATCCGGTCGACACGCGTGCTGATGCTTGCCACGACTTTGCGCAATCCGGCCTCCTCCAGTTTCTTGCGCTCACTATCGAAATCGGAATCAAACCCAACCATTTCGCCCAGCTCATAAACCTGAGACCCACCCACCAGAGCCATCAATTCCAGATACGATTCATTTTGCGCGGCTGCCCTGCGAGCAACTTCTGAAACAAGGCCATCAAGGGATACTGCCCCGAACTTACTAAACGTGTCATAGAAGTGATTATTGCTGGTTTGCGATCCGGGCACGAAATTGCGCATGGAAAAACTGTCAATCACAGAATTGCGCAGAACGGCGTCCCGAAGCGTCTGGCTGACATCGATCGTCTCCGTAATCGCATCCGGCCGGCAGGGCGGCGACCAGATAGACATCGACTGTCGATTGAGGCAGAGATGCTGTTCGATCGCCGCGCTCAGGATATCTTCGGCATAGACAGCGCCCTCCAGGTGAGTATGGAGATCGGCGCCCTTGGGCATTCGATAGAGCAGATCGTAGGTCCGTCCGACGATCTCCGATAATGTTATTGCACGGTTTTCAACCTGGCTTTGCGCCTGCATCAGGAATGCTTCCAGTCGCCTGACTGTTGCGGTCTCCGCACCACCGCAGGCATTTCCCGAGAACCGAATCGTTACGGGGCCGCCGCCAAGATTCACAACATTGGGACTACATCCTGAAAAAGAAGATTGGATCGGTACCGCAGGTCGCTCTTGTGCACCGGCATACCCGGCAAGAAGAAGAGCGAGGAGTGCAGCCCGCATCATTTTTTCGAGTTTGGCTTTGCTGAGGCTTGGTCGTTGGACGAACCGTACTGGACACTAACCCCTCCTGCGGAGGTGATATTGGGAGACTGAGAGCCGCGCGATTCCTGCTTCACTGAACCTGATATTGTACCGGGAGCTGAGGTGACGGGGGTTTGGGGCCGATCTCCTTGGTCGTGCGGCGCCGAGACGGTCGTTGTCCTCGGGTCTGGAATATTGGATTTAATGGACTCGTGTTGGTAAGCCAAGAAAAGTCCTCCAACGATGCAGCCAGCTGCGAGCAGATAGGCTACCGGAGCAAACCATCTGCCAACTGTTCCCTGTCTCACACGCTGCAGGCGACTCAAACTGGTGAATACCAAAGACAGCGCGAAGCCGGCAAGCCCCAAGGGGTCTGTGACTACCTTAGTCCAGTCCGTAATCATGGTCGCTCAAGATAACTGGCCGAGGCGTTCGAATCGAGTGACAACCCGACCCGTTCCCGTTAGGGGATTATACTCCCGTTCTGGGATCGATTTTGCCCGTGAAGTATTTTGACCGCAGCCTCCTTCGCGCGACTTGATGCAAGCCGAGGTGAGCGATAGACGGTAAAACGCTCTGCCGTCTTTCCTCGGCTGCAATCCCAATCAATCGCGTTGCATCTGAGATAGAGAATCGCCGCAGACGAAGTAGTGTGGGCGTATTGTCCCCAAGTCGGATTGTAGGAAGTTCCACGAGATAGGTAACGAGAACGTTCTTGTATTGAGTAGGCTTGCCAACTTCCGGGTGGTCGCTCGGAACCAATCGCCGCAAGCGGTGCCCCAAGCCGTCATCGGCCACTTCGATAGGACTGTGACGTACGTCGAATCGCGCGGTTCCTCATCGCGATATGCCGTTGACTGCCGGGAGACCATTCCTGGCCGTGCTTGACTCGTTCCAGCACAGTTTTTCCAGCGTGCGCCGCGCAAGGCTCACCTCCTCGTTTTTTTCGCCTTACGTTGTGGGTGGTTCGTCCCTCTCGCGTCGATTGTTTGTCGAGTCCGGTAAGCCAACCTTTTTCTTGCACTCATTTTCTCGGGCGCTGCTTCGGGCTAATTCCTGCGTCCTGCAGCTTCACGGCTTCTGCTTTCCCGGTTCCGCCCTTACACCATTGGGTTCCCTCCGATAAAGCAGCCGCTCGCTTTGGAAGCAGAAGCCACTCGCTTCTGTGTGCCCCAAGAAAATGGGGCAAGAAAAAGGAGAAAATTCAGCTATGTCTTACCTCAACTCTATAACTCTCGTCGGGTTCGTCGGTTCCGACCCGGAGCAACGTCAAGCGAAAGGCAACGGTTCGAAATTCGCCGTGCTGTCGATCGCCACACAGCGCTCATGGAAGAACGCAGATGACGAATGGAGCTCAAAAACGGAGTGGCACCGGGTCGTTGTGTTCCGGCCACTTTTGGCAGAGCGTGTCGCTACTACTATCAAGAGGGGCGCTCACGTACTCGTCGAAGGCTCTCTCGTCAGCTCGACGTACGAGCAGTCCAACGGCAAAGGCAAGAACTCGAAAACCACGAAGATCACGTCGTGGACCATTCGCGCTGATGTCGTGCGTAAGCTCGATCGCAACGAGCCGGAACCGGAAGCGCCTACCAGCGGGCCGGCGCCGGAGCCCCACGAGGCTTCGTTCTAACTGAGAACAGATTCGGCCCCGGCGCAGCGCCGGGGCCCTTTCTTTTTCGACTCAGTCCTTACTCGCCTCTCGTTGCATCTGCACATTCGCGAGAGCAGCGGCGAACCTGCGGAAGCCAAATCCGACGCCCCGGCCTTCTAGGCCACCCATTCCTTAGGCTTCCCGGCAATACCGGACCTTTCTTGTTGGTCACCGGAGCCTGCCGTCGCCGGTTTCTGGCCGGGATGCTGGCCAGGATCGGGAAATACAACACAGACGCTTTTCTTCCATTCAGGATGTACACCCGCAGGTTGGCGTCCCCGAATTCCCCGCGTGAGGCCCATACGGCAGAACCCCGTTCCCGTTCTGTCACCGAACTCCCGAACGTTTGGAAACGGTCATGAACGAGAGGCCCATCTGCCGCTGTCCACTTTGTATGGTCGAGGAACGCTTGCGCGCAGAGCTTGCCGCTCCAGAAAACCGGGAAGGGTTGCTCGCGATCTTGCGTTCCGCTCCGCATCTCGTGGCATTTTCGACGCCCGAGGATCTCCTCTCGCACCTGCAATCGCTCAGCGGGAGTTTCTCCGCCGATCCGTTTCTCGCCGCGCTTTTGCTCGCCAAGGCTCGCTTCCCCGGAAGCCTCGTCGACAATGTCTTCGTTCTTCTGTTTCTTCCCGTGCTGCACGCGACCGTTCGCCGCGTGCGCAACCGCTATCCGGCCCTCGCGCGGGAGGATGTCGCGCAGCAAGCCCTGGGCGCACTTCTTGCCTATGTCGCCTCCGCGCCTTTTGCAGCACGCGAGACCTATCTCGCCTTTGCCATTGCACGGAGAATTCGGCGCGCGACCTTCGAGTGGGCCGACCGGGAAACCCGCTCTCCCTTGGACGCGCCCCGCTCCGAGGTTTCTTGCGTGACAGACTCTCTCGAATCCGCTGGGGAGTCGTTCGAGCGTGCCGCCGCGCTACGCCACTTTTTTGCGCGTGCAATCGAACGCGGAGTCCTGACGCCCAGCGAACTCGATCTGCTCATTCAATTCAAGCTCCAAGGCGGAGCTGAAAACGGCGCGTTTACGAATGCCGAGCGCCAGCGCCTGAAGCGGCTTCTCGGCAAACTCCGAAGACTTGCGCTCGCGAAGCCGTGCATCCGTTTATGAGATCGGCTTGGCATGGAGTCTGCCAAGGTTTTGCTCTTCGTTCCCTCACCCTCTGTTCCGAAAACGTGTCGCCGTTGCGCGGAAATATAGTTTCGATTCGCGTGACACGTTTTTCCCTTTTTCCGCTGATTAGGTACAGAGAGGGAGTTCACACGGCCATTCGGAAGCAG
>Ga0210394_10001925_pt1 | contig 30694 bp, 27 predicted proteins | sample IncBWC12MmetaG_FD_160121 | JGI IMG/M metagenome (GOLD analysis project Ga0210394, IMG submission 160121) | Forest soil microbial communities from Barre Woods Harvard Forest LTER site, Petersham, Massachusetts, United States - Inc-BW-C-12-M | ecosystem: Environmental > Terrestrial > Soil >... | reverse complement strand
GGAAAGGAAAAACAAATATCTTCGTTGAACAGCGTGCCGTCGGACTTGTTGATTATTTCAACGACGCCGAGAACTTCGTCGTCTTTGCGAAGGGGAGCGCCCATCCACGATTGAATTTCGAAATCGCCTCCGGCTTTAATACGTTCGGCGAGCGCAGGTTCTTCACTGGGATCCTCGAGCAGTTTGGGGTTGGCTTGTTGTGCGATGTCGGCGAGAAGGCCTTCATTCAACGGTGCGGTGGCGTCTTCTTCAATTGTGGGATCTTCTCCGATTTGTTTCGCAAGGGTAAGTTGTTCTCCGTCCGCAGAAGCGAGCCATAAGTTGCAAGCGCCGGCCCCCAAAATGTCGCGAATCTTACCAGCGACGATTGGAAGGAGTTCTTCGAGTTCTAAAGTCGATGTGAACGTGCGGCCGAGATCGTAAAGGGCGGTGAGGCGTTCGAGGGTGGAGAGTTGCGCATGGCGCTCGGCTTCAATCGCGTCCAAATTCGTTAAAGCGCCGCCCGCCAGGCGGCAGGCTTCTTCCAGAAAGTGAGCGTCTTCAGCGGTAAACTCTCCAGCGCGTTTATTCAGGACTTCTACTACCCCTTCAGGTCTTTGCACGCCTGGCAAAGAAGCATAGAGCGCAGATTTCACGCGCGTGCGGCTGAATTCGTCAAGATGCTCGAGATCCTCTACCGAGATTTCACGGGCAGGCAAACGTCGAGTGGCGGCCGATTGATATAGTATTCCCAGCATCCCTCCGCTCGCTGGCAAGTCTCTCGGATGAAGGCGTTCACCGGGTTCGGTCCAGCGCATGCGGCAAACCAGATCTTCGCCCGTTGGATTCGCGATCCAAACGAGCACGGCACGCGCTCCGAGTGTGGCGCCCACTCGAGCGGCAAAAGTCTTGAGTAATGTGTCTTGATCGCGACACGCTAGCGACACGCTCGCGAGCTCAAAAAGAGCGGAAGATGTTTCCATTACTCTCCCAGGGGGAAGGGAATGCTTAAAACTCTGTCATCGCGTTTGACATCGCGCCTGCGACGCAGAGAGTAGTCAGGCAGCCTAACAAAAGCAATAGATAGGCGTCAAGGAAGGGTATTGCGTCGATTGCGTCGATTGCGTCGGCGCGCAAAATGGGATCGATTCGCGCGGATAAACAACGAGGGTAAGGCGCGGGACCGATTACAAAATCAGTCCCGCGCTGTTTACAGACGGCCCACCTTTAAAAGTGGAAGCCGACGGTACCCGTGATTGCACGCGGCGTTACGTAATGCGTGCCGCTGAAAGTGGAGAGAAAGTTGTACAGCGCGAAGTTGTTGGTCAGGTTGATCACCTCCAACCGCGCGCTCCACTTGTAACGGTCTCCGTGGAATAGATTGTCGTGGCCCACAGCGAGGTCAAACAAATTACGCTGTTGGATACGCGGTGGATTTTTGTCGTCGTTCTCTTTGTTTGGCGCGGGTACCTTTATGAGCGTTGACCCAAACTCGGAGGCGGGACAATTGAATGGAAGAGGCGTTGTGGGAGTCGCATGCACACCGTTGCAGGTGAACCCGGCTTCGAATTCCTGATCTGCGGACAAGGGAATCGAGCCGACGTTGCTGGCCACCATACTCACGTTCGGCACACCGCCAATCAGGACGGAGCCGGGACAAGTGTTAGTTGATTCCAATCCGAAACAAGGAGTGGCACCAGCTACGAGACCGCTGTCGTACCGCCAGTTGAAGGCCACCCACGGATATTTCTTCCAAGGCTGATATTGCAGGTGCGTCGTCTGATTGAAATGCTCGTCGTGATCGATGCGGAATACGCCTGTCGGCGCTGTGGGATTTGCTCCGGCCCCGGCGACCTGCGGTGTAAAGAAGCGGGCAGCCACGCTGGACATTACAACGAGAGCCGTCAAACCGTGGAAATTGGGGACGGACCCGCGGATTGCGAATCCAGGGATCTTGGAGCGGTCCCACTGGATCGGGAAAGTGATCGGAGTATTGCCGAACACGCTGAAATCATAAGCGTTGTGCGTGTACTTCCAGATGTATTCGCCGTCGAGGACAAAATACTTCCCAAAGGCTTGTTGCAAGCCGGCGTGAAATTCATTGCGAAAGCCGGGTTGGATCGGATTCGTAGAGCTGGCAAAGCATCCGAGGAGAGGGTTGAGCACGTCGTTGGTGCAGCCAATGCTGGAGAGCACCAGATTTTCGTTAAAGGGAGTTTCGAAGGTTCTAGCATAGGACACGCGAAGAACAGTATTGGTCTGCTTAACGTTGTAAGCGACGCCCAGGCGAGGCTCCGCTTGGCCACCGGTGCTCAAACCATTGTACTTGTCGCCACGGATGCCCAGATTGAAGGACCAGTCTTTCCAAGTGATGGTGTCCTGGACGTACAGCGCGAGCTCCTTTACGTCTGTATGAAGGGGAAATGATTGAGCGGTCCGAAATAGCGTTCCACCGCGCGTCAGATCGTATGGCAGCAATACCGGATTGAAGAGCGGGTATTGGTTGGCGAAAGAGAGATTGAAATTCGGGTTTGCAGGGTTAGCAGGCGCGTTCAGATTGGTTGTGTCGTTCGGAGCAAATCCAAGCGCCGCGCATTGTGATGGCGTTGTGACACCCGCTGGGCCGATGGCGGGGGTTTCAGTCGCAATCGTTAAGCAAGGCGCGTTCAAGGTGGGATCCACTATTCCAAAGCTGTCTTTCTCGGTCAGGAATGTTTGCTCGTAGACGATTCCAGCCTTGATGTTGTTGATGCCCTTGACGTAAGAAATGCTTGCGCGAATCCCCGCGTTGGTGAGTGTTCGATCCTGGGAGACAGACTCTCTTTGAAGGCTTGGCGGCCCGAGATCAGAAAAGGGATCCGTGCTTGGATAGTAGTTGAAGTCATCGCGGCGAACAAAAGCGCCAACTGTTAGAACCGTATTGGAACTGATCAAGCGCGTCCATGACGGGGCGATATTAAATGTCCCGATCTTCGAGCGTTGGTCGGTAGGGCCGACCGCTTGACCACAGAATGGCGAACTAGTGCAGCCTTGAACGGCACTGGGAGCGAACCCACCATTGCTGACCCCTACGCCGCCCTGACCGGGCACGCCCTCACCGAACCACAAGGTGGCATTCTGGGCCTCGAAGGAATCGGGCGTCTGGAACCAAGAACGCGTGTAGCCGAAGTTCAGATGGATTGAGTCCCCACTCGATATTTGATAGTCGACTCGATCAAAAATATTTTCTTGGTTGCCTTTGTCATGGATAACCGAGAATTCAGGCGGATCCAGGAAACGTCCGGAGTTGAGGCCGCCCAGGGCGATGAAGTTTCCCCATTTCTGAGTTCCGTATGCCAGATCCGCACTTACGGTGGATGAACCAAAAGCACCGTAAGATGCCGTCACGCTGCCATGAGGCGTGGCTACGCCTAGGCCCGAACGCGTGGTTGCGACAATTACGACGCTGGTCTTGTCGCCGAATTCGGCTGGCGGCGCTCCTGAAATTACTTCCAACGAATCGATCGAATCGATCGGGATTTGATTCGAAAAGACCTTGCTCTGCTGGTCGGTGATGGGCTGACCGTCTACGGAGAACGAGTTCTCGGCGTGATCGCCAAGTCCGTGAAACAGGCCGTTCGAGTCGGCTGCGATGCCAGGAGTTGTCAGCGTGACCAGCGAGCTGAGTGACGACGATTGACTCTCCAGAGGGAGCTTTTCGAATAACGAACGGTCCACGTCGGTGTGAAAAGTCGAATCGTTCTCCAACAGGTCACCGCCGCCCTCTACCGTTACCGTGCTGGTCCCGCCAGCAATCTTTAACGTGATCTGAACATTGGACGGTACCGCGGAGCGGATCTCCACGTCCTGGGCGTACGGCAAGAATCCTGTTGCGTTCACGGTGAGATGGTAGGGGTTGAATGGCACATTCGGAAAAGTGAAGTTCCCGGCGGCGTCGGTTGTCGTCGATCGTTGCAATCCGCTTACAGGATTGTGAATCGTTACCGTGGCATTCGGAACTACTCCGCCCGATGGATCTACTACGGTACCAGTAATGGCTGCTGATTGGGCACGCACGCTATTCGCGGTGAAAAGGATTACCAACAATGCCATAGCTAGAAAAAGTGGCTTTCTGCAATTCATTCGAATCTCCCGTGAGCCCACATTGGGCTGGTTCAGTCGTTGTGGTGGAATTCGCCAGGGCTCATCGCTCACCAAAGAGCGAAAAACGAGGCCCCGCATTCAGTTCAATACTAAGGATGGCTACGACTGGCTAGGAGGCGCGCGGGGAGAGGTCTGGTGAAAGGCGAGTTCAAGCTGGGGGTCAATCGGCCTCGCTGGAGTGAGCCAGGCCACTGCTTGCGGAACCGGCAGCACGGCGGCATGCGAAAGGTCAACTGTTACAGAATGAGCGAAATGACAGACGCGGCAGTGTTGATCCTCAAATTGACTGTGCCAGTGCCCGGCGGCCTGAAACGCCAAAGATAGTACGAATGCGGCCACGACCACAGCCACGATCCGGTACGCCATTCGCCGTTGCTTAGACAACCGAACACCCCCACAAGATAATAGTTAGACGCAGCATAGAACACAATCGCCGTCTTGAAATTTGAGTTCGTACACCAAAACAGGTTTCATCAGGCAAAGTGCGTACAGTTACTATACTACAGTATGGTATAGTGGCTTCCTATGGCTCACACCGCAAAAGACAAAGAAAAACTCCTGCTCCGCGTGCGCAGAATTCGCGGCCAGATTGACGCGCTAGAACGCGCTCTAGCTGAGGAGTCTGAATGCGCCGACGTGCTGCAGCTGATGGCTGCGTGCCGCGGCGCCCTGAACGGCCTGATGGCCGAGGTGATGGAGGGGCACGTGCGCTTTCATGTGTTATCGCCGCAGAGCGCGGCTAATTCACCGCAGACGAAAGCTGCCGAGGAGCTGATCGAACTTGTAAGAACGTATCTGAAATAGCGAAAGGGCCGGTTGGATTGCAGAAATTCTTTGGTTTCGGAGCGTGTCACATGTCCGAAGTGAAAAAGATGCAAGTGGAAGCAGTAGATCTTCCCGCAACGAATCATTTAACAGCTTCTCAGATTTCTGCTGAACATGAAAGCGGTCACGGCGAAGAAGGGCCGCTCAACTGGCTGGAAATCGGCCGCGTTTTATTCGTAGCGGGAGCAGCGATCGCTATTCTGCTGCTGCACGGAGCGAGAAACCCGTACGTTACCGGTATTGGAGTAGTTTGTACCTTTGTGGGTGGATTTCCGATCTTTCGCGAGGCCTATGAAAACATTGCACAACGCCGCATGACGATGGAGTTGTCGATGGCGATCGCTATCGTGGCAGCTCTGGCGATCCGGGAAATTTTTACCGCGCTGGTGATAACGCTCTTTGTTCTGGTCGCAGAGATCTTAGAAGGGCTCACCGTTGGGCGTGGCCGCAAAGCAATACAACATCTAGTGGACCTGTTGCCGAGCACGGCGACCGTGCGGCGGAGTGGATCGTGGACAGACTTAGAAATTCAGAAAGTTTCGACGGACGACGAAGTGCTTGTCCGGCCGGGTGCGCGCATCCCTGTAGATGGGAAGGTTGTCGGCGGGCATTCCTTTGTAGATCAAGCGCCAATTACCGGTGAGTCTATGCCCGTTGAAAAACAAGCGGGCGCCATAGTTTATGCCGGCACAATTAATCAGTCGGGAGCACTCGAAATTCGCGTAGAGCGTGTTGGTCGCGACACTACTTTCGGCAAGATAATTGAGGCCGTTGAGACTGCGGAGAAGTCGCGCGCGCCGATTCAAGGAATCGCCGACCGGCTTGCGGGCTATTTGGTCTATTTTGCACTGGCGGCAGCCATCCTGACCTTTTTGTTTACCTATAATATTCGCTCGACGATTTCAGTGATCATCGTGGCTGGCGCCTGCGGCATCGCCGCGGGGACGCCACTTGCGATCCTTGGCTCAATCGGTCGGGCAGCACAAGATGGTGCAATCATCAAAGGAGGGCTTTATCTGGAAAAACTGGGAGAAGTCGATACCATACTTCTCGACAAGACCGGAACTCTCACCTACGGCACGTTAGAGCTCATAAACGTATGCCCTGCCGAAAATATTCCTCCGGCAGTCTTGTTGAAGAGTGCCGCGATTGCCGAGTCTCGTTCCGAGCATCCCATCGCCAAGGCAATTCTTGCGAAGTCGGCACAACTAGGCATCCCGAGCGAAGATTCTGAACAATTTGAGTACATGCCGGGCAAAGGCATCGTCGCGATACATGATAGTGAAGAAATCGTTGTTGGTAACCAGCATTTCCTGACTGAACGTGGAGTCCCATCTGCTCGGATGAATGCCCGGGGCTTGGGCTCTGAGATTTTTGTAGCTCGCGGCGGGCGTTTTTTGGGGACGCTGCAAGTTGCCGACACGCTTCGCCCCGAAGCGCACAGTGCAATTCAGTCGCTGAAGGTGATGGGTCTGCGAACGGTGCTGCTTACGGGCGACGCGAAGGCTGTGGCCGAAGATATCGGCGGGAAACTCGGTGTTCACGAGATTGTGTCGGACCTTTTGCCTGAAGACAAACTTGCGTACGTGAAACAGCTCATTGAAAAGGGTCATAGCGTAGCGATGGTCGGAGACGGGGTGAACGACGCACCGGCGTTGATGCAAGCGTCTGTGGGAGTGGCCATGGGCTCCGGAACGGATGTCGCACGCGAAAGCGCGGACGTCGTGCTAATTGGAAGCGATCTTTCGAAGCTCGTTGAAACCTTGCGGACCGCGCGGCGCTGTCGCCGCACTATCCTGCAAAATTTTGTTGGAACGCTAGCGGTGGATAGCGTCGGTGTGGGCCTGGCCGCTTTTGGATTTCTGAATCCTCTACTGGCCGCCTTTATTCATGTTTCGTCCGAAATGGCCTTTATCTTGAATTCAGCGAGGTTACTGCCGTCGGTTTCGTCGGCTAAACAAATTGTTCGCGGGACGCTTTCACCATCGTCCTCCGCGACTAGCTGAGCTGGAACCCGGACGGTCCATCGAGTTGAAATCATGGAAGAGTTAGCATTAAAGACGAAGAAACTCGTGCTAGGGCAAGTGAGTGTATGTGTAGGGTGTTGCTGCGGGAATACGGCGAATGGAAGACCAGCTGTTCCGGTTGAATGGTTAAAAAAGGAGTGGCGGGCCAGAGGTTTATTGAAACGGATTCAGCTCACGATGAGCGGTTGCTTAGGACCCTGCGACGTTCCAAATATTGTGACAATTTCGAATGAAAGTGGAACCCAGTGGTTGGGAAATATCGACGAATTCGAGCAGTATCGCGAACTGCTGGAATGGGCGGTTGCGTCAAGAAACGCGGCGCGGCTGCTTCCTCTTCCTAAAAGCTTTAGGGGTCATACCATTGATCCGTTCAGTCATACGCTTCGACACTGAAAAATGCGGTGCTTATGGCAAAGTTCTCACTCCGACGGCTTCGCGGAGTTGCTCGACCGCGGTTAGATAGGCTGCCAAGGACTGACGATAGGCTAGTTCGGTAGCGCGGTAGCTGCGTTCAGCATCAAGGAAATCCAGAAGGCTTGCGGCACCGCGTTTGTAGGAGTACTCGCTGATGTCGCGCGATTGCTTCGCTGCATCGAGATAACCGGAGCGATAGAGGGTGACCACCTGGTCGTTATCGCGAACGGCCTCGTAAGCATTCAGAACGTCGCTCATCACTTGGTCGTTCGCTGCCAGCTCCAACTCCCGGGCCTGATTGATTGCGTAATTCGTACGTGCGATTTCGCCCTGGTTGCGATTGAAGATCGGAATCTGGAAGCTTCCGAAAATCGAACCGGTGTTGGTTTCGCTCACATGGTCGTAATTGAACGTGCCAGTGACATCGACTTTCCCATTGGCCTTCGCCAGTTCGTACTGGCTCTTCGCTGCGATCACGCCTTGTTGCGCGGCTCTAAGATCCGCCCGGTTCTGCAAGGCTTTGGCCTGCAGGTCCTCGAGTTTGACGGTGACCGGCAGGTAGTCGAAATCGGCCGAGACGTCGAAGTCCGCCCCGACGGTGTGGTATCCGAGTAACTGCCGCAGGCCGACGAGCGCCTGAACTTTGGCGAGCTGTGCTTGCGAGACGTCGCTCTGGAACTGCAGCAATTGGAGCTTGATCTTCAGATAGTCACCTTCACTGATGGCGCCGGACTTGTAACGCTCCTGGCTGATGTCCACGCTTTTCTGAAAGCTCTTCATATCCTCTATTGCCAGATCGAGAGTGGATTCCGCAAGCTGAACGCTTAAGAACTGCGAAGCCACGTTGAAAGTCAGAGTGCGCTCGTTATCGGCAACGGTCGATCTCGTCTGCGCAGTCGTGTCTTGGGCTGCCTGCAAGCGGTGCTGACGCTTCTTCCCGCGTTCAAACAAGTATGAAATGCCCACATCAAACTGCGCGGTGGTGTCGATGTAGTTGAGCGTAAAGTTTTCGGGCTGAAAAATCGGCAGGAATTGCGCGTCTAGGGTCAGGCTGGGATTGGGCCGCAGATTCGCGGTGATTTCTTGCGCCTGGTTTTGTTGGATGGTCGTTTGAGCGGCCTTCAAATTGTGATTGTTTTGAAGGGCCAATTGGATGGCTTCGTCCAGACTTAGGCGAACCGCGCCGTGCGATTGCGCCGCTGGCGGTTGTATCTTGGGCGCCGGCGGGACAGCAGGCTGCTGCTGCGGCGTTTGGCCGCTACACCTCGGCACCTTTACACCCAAAGAACATCCCAGCAACAGAAGCACTGCGAATCGCACGCGCTGTACACGCATAGTTTTCGACCTCTGCTAAAAGATGGAAAACGAACCACCTTGCGGATATTTGTGAAGGCCCCAAAACTGAATCATATAGTAGATGGGTACCGCCACGAACGAGTTGTGCCTGGCGAGAACGGGCTTGAGGGGAGGATCAGTTCGTGTGCTCTAGGGCTTTTTCCACCATGGCTACGCACTTTTCCACGCGTTTGCGCAACGGGCCGTCGATTTCCTGCTGCCGCTGGCGCAGCGTAAATGTTTCGTCGGCGATGTTTAACGCAGCGAGCACGGCTACTTTCAGGGAATCTACCATGCGCGTTTCTTCGGCGATGGAACGCATCTTGGAGTCGACGTAGGCAGCTAGATCTTTAAAGTATTGTTCATTACCTTCCGCGTTGACGTTATAGATTTGGTCATAGATTTCTATTTTCACTTTGCGCTCCCGGCTGAGCTTCCGCCATTGTCGGCCATCGGTCACCAGCGTGCAAATGATATTGATGCGAAATAGATGGTTTGGGTCAGCCTTAGCAGCCCAGCAATTTTCGTCAGGTTCCTAACTTGCGCGCAAGGTGGCGTCGAGTTTTTGTTCGAGCGCAGTCACGGTACGGGAACTGAATTCAGCCAGCTGTGAGTCCGTAAGAGTTCCTTGCGAGCTTTGGAATTTCACTCGAATCATAAGAGAATATTTTCCGGCAGGGATCTGGCCACCACGAAAAAGGTCAGCAGCTTCGATCGATTGAATCTCGGCGATAGCGAGCGCTCGGATCGTTTGTTCCACTTGCGCAAATGTGACGCCATCGGCTAACACCAACGAAAAATCTCTTTCGACGGCAGGGTAACGCGGCCAAGGCACGAAGCGGAGCGCCGCGCGTGTGGCTTCGATACAGGTGTACAGCGGTTCGAGTTTCAGCTCCGCTAGATATACTTCCTGCCTCAACTTCAACTGCTCAGCGAGGCGGCGGGAGAGTTGACCGGCGACGCCCAGTTGTTCGCCTTTGTTCTTTGCAGAAAAATGAGCCGAACGTGCGGCCGACAGCCAAGGCGGTCCCCCGGCTTGCCATTCCAATCCGCCCGCTAGTTCTCCAATTTGATCGAGGGCGCCTTTTAATTCTGCGAAACCGAATTCTCGTGCTGTTTCATAAATTGTTTTCTCGCGAGCCAAACCAGTGGCTCCCAGCGTAAGAACTGCTGATTCTACGGGCGCTCCGTCGCGTAACTCATATCTTTTGCCGAACTCAAACAGCCGCAGATCGCGGTTTCCGTGATTTAAGTTCCATTCGATGGCGCGAACCATGCTGACGATGCCGCTCGAACGCATAATCGATGCATCTTCCGCCAGCGGGTTGCCAATTACGGCAGGTTGAATCCCTTCTTCACGGAACAGAGCGTCGCGTTGGGTATCGGCAATCGGGATTTCTACGATTTCGTGATAGCCAAGCGCGATGGCGCGTTCTACCAACCGGTCCTGAGCCTCTGCGTGCGGCAAACGATGCGCCGGCTTTTTCGCGGGTGGAAGGCGCGGCGGAAATTTGTCGTAACCGTAGTGACGAGCTACTTCTTCAATCAGATCGATTCCACGGGTGACATCGCGCCGCCAGGAAACCTGTTTGCATTCCCAAACAGCTGCGAGAGAACCGTCGCTGCCGCGATTTGCATCCACACGGGTAGGATGAAATCCGAGCGCGCTCAAAATTTCTTCCACACCGCGGTCCGGAATATCCGCGCCCATCACACGCAGGATTTCTTTTCGCGCCAATTGGATTTTCTTTTCCGGTTCGCGAGAGGGATAAACATCCACTACGCCCGACAAAAGTTCGCCGCCGGCTACCTGCTGAATTAATTCCGCAGCGCGCCTCGAAGCGAGCTCCGCCATTTCTGGATCGGCTCCGCGCTCGAAGCGGTAAGAAGCTTCCGTGCGCAGGCCGAGCGCTTTCGCGGTTCGTCGAACATAAATGGGATCAAACCACGCGGCTTCCAGCAGAATATTGTGGCTACTGAAACTAATCTCTGTGTCTGTTCCGCCCATCACACCGCCGATTCCGATGGCGCGAGTCGCGTCGGCAATCACACACATGTCTCTCGTGAGGGTCCGCTCCGCACCATCCAACGTGCAAAGTTTTTCACCTGGACGCGCGCGCCGCACGGCGATCCGCCGTTCGTTTAATTTATCGAAGTCATAGGCGTGCAGCGGCTGACCCAATTCGAACATTACGTAGTTCGTGACGTCTACTACGTTATTGATCGATTTCTGGCCCATGGCCTCGAGCCGTTCGCGCAGCCAGTCCGGTGAGGGCTGAACTTTTACGCCGCGCAGAATGCGAGCGGTGAAGCGCCGGCAAACGTCCGGGGATTCGATTTCAACACGCGTGGCGTCCGCGGCATTGTCTGCAACTTCTTTAAGCTTTGGCTGTACCGGCTTGAGCTGCATACGGTAGACCGCGGCAACCTCGCGCGCGATGCCGTAATGGCCGAGACAATCGGGACGGTTTGCGGTAACTTCCGCGTCCAGGACGGGACCGGCCGCCGAGTCTTCAACCGAATCAATAGCAACTCCGGCGAGGGAAAGACGCGAGGCAAGGTCAGCAGGCGCTGCCTTTATGTCAACGAATTCTGTGAGAACGTTGTAGAGAACCTTCATGGTTTGAAGCTCAGTCCAAAACTCGTGAGAATTCCAGTGTTGTGTCTCGGCCGGGTCGCTGCGTATAGATCGCGCTCTAGGGAAACTGCCGCAAGAAACGCAAATCGTTCTGAAACAGTAGCGGCACCTCGGTGACGCCGTACTTCATCATGGCCAGGCGATCCACACCCATGCCGAAGGCAAAGCCTGAAAGCCGCTCGGGATCGTATTTCACAAAGCCGTACACCGCGGGATTCACCATGCCGGCGCCAAAAAGTTCGATCCATCCTGAAAATTTGCAAACGCGGCAGCCTTTCCCACCGCACACGTGGCAGGTGGCGTCCACTTCGGCGGACGGCTCAGTGAAAGGAAAATAACTTGGCCGCAAGCGCGTTTTAGTTTTTGGTCCCAGAAATTCGCGCGCGAAGTATTCCACCGTGCCTTTGAAATCGCAGAAAGTGATGTCGGTGTCCACCGCGAGGCCTTCGATCTGATGAAACATGTAGCCGTGAGTCGCGTCCGGATTATCGCGGCGATACACTTTCCCCGGCACCACGATGCGAACCGGCGGTTTCTCTTTTTCCATCGTGCGAATCTGCATGGGCGAGGTGTGCGTGCGCAGCAGATGACTATTCCGCACACCCTCGATATAAAAGGTGTCCATGTTATCGCGCGCGGGATGATGCTCAGGAATGTTAAGCGCTTCGAAGTTGTAGTAAGGGGTCTCGATTTCAGGCCCTTGGACCACGCTGAATCCGATGGCAATGAAAATTTGCTGGAGTTCTTCGAATGTTTGCCGGATCAGGTGTCGTGTACCGAAAGAACGCTCGATGCCCGGGAGCGAAAGATCGATTTTATCGCGCGCGGCGGCCGATTGTTCGGATGCGGCTTCGATCGCTCGCTGACGCTCCGCGATGATGGACTCTACATGCGCCTTGAGCTTGTTCAGTTCTTGCCCCACGACAGGCTTTAGCTCCGGCGACGCCATCTTCAACCAGTTATTCGTGATTTGTGACAGAACTCCAGATTTGCGGCCCGTCCATTTGACCAAAAAGACTTGCCAATTTTCGCGGTTCGAGAAATGAAGAGACGATTGGTCGTCGAATCGCTGGCGCAGTTCCGCAAACTTTTCCCCGACGGCTTCGAGCGTCTTCACGCCAAGCTGCTCAAGGGTTTGCGCAGTAGGATCGCTCGTTGTCATCTAGGAAGTATGCGTGTTGCACACATTTCGCCGCCCAATCAAACAACGGACTCGCACTAGCCGTGGGCGCTTGCTGCCGCTGCACACAGAAAATACGCCAGCCTGAACGCCGCCGCTACAAAATCATTGAGCTAATTAGCCTTCGTCGCGGTGGCGGACGTGTTCCGGCTTCGCGTGCGACTTCGCATCCCCGGGAGCTTTCGCAACATGCTGCTTCGCCGACGCGACCAAAGCGGTAAATCCATCCGCATCGTTCACGGCCATGTCCGCCAAGATTTTCCGGTCCAGCTCGATGCCACCCACTTTCAGTCCATGAATCAATTGGCTGTAGGTAATGCCGTTGTTGCGAGCGGCGGCGCCGATGCGTTGAATCCACAGTGTGCGGTAATCGCGCTTGCGGACTCGACGGTCACGATAGGTGTACCGCAACGAGCGGTTCACAGCTTCTTTGGCCGACCGATAGAGTTTTCCCTTTGTGAGGAAAAATCCCTTGGCGTGCTTCAGCAGTTTTTTGCGCCGCGCACGACGTTTTGTCCCACGTTTAACTCGAGGCATAGCTTGATCTCCTATTGCGCGGCATTAAGGCGCAATCGCTAAAATTTGGGGTCCATTACAACACGGGGAGACAAACGTGGCCAGCCAGCCGCGAAGTTCTGCGGGATAGCGGGACGGGTTTGTCTCGTAGAACCGCTGTTACGCTCGCGCGATTTGTTTATCGCTGAAGCAACCGGCCGGCAGGCACCCGTTACGCTCTGCCTAACACGGTAGAAATTCTTCGCGCTTTCGCGCGGTCGCAACAACTATTCGATGCCGTACGGCAACGCCAGCCGAATGTTGCGTACGTCCGACGGACTCACGACCACCGCATTTGCCAGTTTGCGCATGCGGCGGGGCTTCTTGGTGCCCAACAAGTGTCGCTTGCCCGAATGCCAGCGCATAATCTTCCCAGTCGAAGTGATCTTGAAGCGCTTGGCTGCGCCGCGATGTGTTTTCAATTTCTTCTTTTTGTTCTTCTTCACAATTTCCTCTTCCATCCGATTTGGCAGCGTTGCAATTCAGCTGCGGAACTAAGCCTGCCCACCTGCCGCGGGACGCGTCGATGGAGCCGCGGAGGATGCGCCTTTCTTCGGCGCCAACAGCGCCAGCAAAATATTGGCTTCCATCCGAGGTCCGAATTCCACTTGCGCGTGGTCCACAATGTCTTTCATCAGCCGGTCCATTTTGGCGCGGCCGACGTCCTGGTGCGCCATTTCCCGGCCACGGTGAAAGATCATGGCCTTCACTTTGTAACCTTCGCCAAGGAACCGTATGATCTGATTCTTGCGAACTTGATAATCGTGTTCGGCAGTAGAAGGCCGGAACTTCACTTCTTTAATGTGCGAACTTTTCTGATGCTTTTTGGCTTCGTGCGCTTTTTTGTTGGCTTCGTATAAGAACTTGCCGTAGTCCACAATCTTGCAAACAGGCGGCACGGCGTTCGGCGAAATCTCCACTACGTCTAGCCCGGCCTCTCGCGCCGTCTTCATCGCGTCGAACAGGGTCATCACGCCAAGCTGATTCCCGTCTTCGTCCACTACGCGAACTTCCCGAGCGCGAATTCGCTCGTTTACTTTTAGACCACTACTCCCACCCCGTTCTGCGATAAACTCACCCCCCGGACCTGCGAAATCTTGTTCGCTGCCCGCTTTCCCTCGCTCCCAACGTCAGAAAAGCCTAATGGGAGGCGCGGGTCAAAAATTATAGCACGGCTAAGAGGCTCTGCTGCAAGCCTGTATCTTCGGGCTGAATAACTGCCGCTCAAACAAGCTCATCCAAAGAGTACTACTTGGAATTAAGATTATAGGCTACAGGGTGCTTAGGCTGGTAAAGACCCACTTCTCCGCCGCTGGGTAAGCGTATAGTCGTCTTTGTTCCCCAGCGCTCGTCGCTGACTGGCCCGCAGGCGACATTCTTATCCTTCAGCATTTTAACGGTTGCCTTTAGGTCGTCGCACATAAAGTAAAGCTCGGCACCGAGCATGGCATGCTCGTCTCCCCGGCTGCTTCCCTCAGACGGATGCAATGCCGCTTCCGCGGGCGGGAGCGCGAAAATCAACCAACCGTGTCCAGCGTCTACTGACTTCAGCCTTAGAACGTCGCGGAAGAAATTTCGGTCCGCCTCCGCGTCAGCACTGTATAGCAGGACGTGCGCTCCGTTGATCATGCGCGAAGTTTACCATCAACAAATTGGGTTCAAAATCTCGAAATGGAAGGCGTATAGGCCACGGTCCCTGGACCGTTATTGAGACCGGCGAAGCGCGCGGACGAAAGGATCGCATCGTGGCCTTCGCTGAAGACTGATCTGGAGAATGCTGGGGCCGGATGGGTTGACGAAGAAGTGGTTGTTGATAGTAATCTTGTGGCTAGCCGCAAGGCCGGCGACATACCCGCATTCAATCGTGAAATGATCAAACTGTTCGAACAATCTCGAGGCAAGGCGGGGACGGTGACAGCATCATGAGAGCAACTGGGACGAGCACGAAAAGATCTGAAACAAATCCCGCAGGTGGTAAAGGAATGGAACGGCGGCAGTTTGGAACAACGCGACGCGAGGTCTCTGTAATCGGTCAAGGAACGTGGTACATCGAAAGTGGAGACCGCGCCGGCGTGATCGCCGCTCTGCGCCTGGGCCTCGATTTGGGGATGAATCACATAGACACTGCGGAGATGTACGGATCCGGCGAAGCCGAGGAAATCGTAGGCGAAGCAATTGCCGGCAGGCGCGATGAAGTATTTCTCGTGTCTAAAGTTCTTCCCCACAATGCTTCTCGCGCCGGTACGATCCTTGCTTGCGAAGGCTCGCTCGCCCGTTTGAATACTGACCGGCTGGATTGTTACCTCGTGCATTGGCGAGGCTCGCATCCGCTGTCCGAAACGATAGCGGCCTTCGAGCAGTTGCGGCGTGAAGGGAAAATTCTCTCCTGGGGCGTCAGCAATTTCGACCTTTCCGCTCTGGAAGAAGTGCGCCAGATCGCGGGCGCTGGACATCCGGCGTGCGACCAAGTTCTGTATAACCTGGAGCAACGGAATATCGAGCACGGGGTGATTCCGTGGTGTGAAAAGCATGGCGCCGCGGTGGTGGCTTACAGCCCGTTTGGACACTGCCGCTTCCCCGGATCGCGAACTGCGGGAGGGCGCGTACTTCAGGAGATAGCCGCCGCACACAACGCTACCCCTCGCGAGGTCGCGCTAAGGTTTCTGGTACGGCGGCCATCTGTTTTTGCGATTCCGAAGGCGTCTAACCCGCCACACGCCGCCGAAAATGCCGGGGCCGGCAGTTTCCATCTCACGGAAGCCGAGATTGCGCGTATCGACGCCGCTTTTCCGCTGGGCTCCAGCCGTAAGCTTCCTACACTTTAATTTTTCCTGGGTTCCTGCTGGGTGTTCGCCGTTTCCGCGAAGATTTGCTTATTTATATGTTCGAGGACCTGAAGCTGAGACTGGTGTCGAATTGGGCGAGCGACAATTGTGCGGCCGAGTTCGAGACATTGCTCTACGTGCGGATCATACGCGGGCCACGCGGTCAGGCTTGAACCATTCGGATTCCCGAATTTGGCGAACTGCGTCCAGTACGCGCGTATCGCTTCCCCTAACTTTTCGTCGTCTCGGTTGTGCTCCCAATCAGGCCGAAATACATCGCTCAAAAACATCAGTTCTTCGCCGTGATACGCACCAAGGTTCGCCCGCTTACCTGTTTCCGCGTAAGTGAAGTAGTACAGATAGGCTTTTTCATTGGCGTGCGTCATCGCTCGAGATACTGAGTACGCGCCGTATGCAAAGAAATCATTCTGTAGTTGCAAGTAGCGCACCAGAACATCGGCGTCTGAGGCCGCAGGGTAAGCTTGAAATTCCTGGTCCGCATACTTACCGGCGTCCGCCTGCAAATACTTCTTATATTGCTGGAGAGTTTTTACATCGTTGTTGCCGAGCACAGTTGCTTCATCAGCATTGCTGCCCACAATCATGGGTACCTGAAGTTGTCTGCCTTCGAGAAAAATCTTCGCAGGCTGCTCCGGGACTACCCACCCATCCACCATACCGTCAAATCCCACTTGATCTTTGCTCCAAGCCTTTAATATCTGATCAGCAGAAACGGTGCGGAGCTTTTGCAAGGCATCCGGACCATCCGTGACTCCCAAGTCATTAGCCAACTGTTCGCCTGCGGCTTCGCCGGTGCCGGAGATTCCGTTGTAGTGGATTGGAGTGCGCATGTCTTCGATCAGCGTGCTCTGGCACTCTCCGCTTTCCATGATCGCGCCCTGAAACAATCCCGTGGCCAACGGAGACGCCATAAGCATGCAGATGTCATACGCTCCCGCGGACTGGCCCATCACGGTGATCCGATTGGGATCGCCTCCCAATGGCGAAATATTTTCGTGCAACCATTTCAGGGCTTGCAGTTGATCGAGAAGACCATAATTGCCGGAAGAGCGATGTTCAGATTCTTGAGTCAACGCGGGATGCGCAAAAAATCCCAGCGGGCCTAGGCGATAATTTGCGCTTACGACTACGACGCCCAGACGCGCAAGCGTGGGCCCCAGCGGAGTCATCTGGCTAAAACCGTTGGTATTTCCTCCACCGTGAAAATAAACGATGACCGGCCTTTTCGCCTTCGCATCAAGTTGCGTCGTCCAAATATTCAGAAATAGGCAGTCTTCATTCCACGCAGGCATGTGGAGCCAGCCTGCCGGAAGCTGTGCACACGCCGCGCCGAATTCGGTCGCCTTGCGCGTGCCGTTCCACTTTTCCGAAGGCTGTGGCGGCTTCCAGCGTAAGCCATCAATGGGTGGTGCTGCGTATGGCACGCCAAGGAATGCAATTTCGTTGGGCGCGGAACCGAAACGCGTGCCTTCGAGAACCCCCGTTTCTAGCGTGACAATCGGAGGCTGAGAACTCCCGGAGACGAATGAAGCGACTGGGTTGGCGAGAACGAAAACGATCAAGCAAGGTAAAATCCACGAGAAATGACGGAGCATGATTAGCACCTCTTTGCAGCCAGCCTGACAATCAAGGATTTTTCCGCATGTATTCTCCATGAAATTCCATGGTCCACGTGGTGCCATTATCCGTTGATTTCTCCCACGACTGTTCCACCTTATTCGCATTTATGCGCACTATCTTAATTCGGTTTAAGACCGTTTCTCCGTTCGAGCCGCGGCTCGGCCCGGTGAACTCGCCGGATCCATTCACGACTTTTCCCTCGAACGTGTGTACGCGGCCTTGATTATCCGCGAACATTCCATGCCAGTTCTTGTCATCGTCACTGTAAGCGAACATGTTTTTGCCGCGATGGCCTTTTCCGCCATCCCAGTTCTCCACGATCATGCAGTTGTCGAGTTCGACGTAAACTTTGCTGTTTGCGCGGCCTGTCATTCCGGGGTAGGTCACCGTCCAGTCGCCCAACCAGAAATCCATCTGCCGGCTTTCCGGGTTGGCTGAAGCCACTTCTGGACTAGCGAATGCCGTCGGTGACACGCTGCAAGAACAGGCTGCGATAGCGATGAGCAGAAAGATCTTCAACCACGTTGAAAGTCGCGAATCACTCATTGTTTCCCTCCTCGTTGCTTCTTGGGATTTACCGTCTTGCACAAAAACGAAACGCGCTTTCCGAAAGCTCGACGCGTCCGTCCGTGAAGCCTGCTCGCCGGAGGCGCATGGGAAAAGTCTGGGGATCGACAATCACCATGGTGTCGAACCAATGAAATAGCTTCATGCGCAAACTCATTCGACTGTCGGTCCCCAGGAATACTCCGCCGGGCGCGAGGACGCGAAACGCTTCGGCGACCAAGCGGTCTTGCAGTGCTGCGGATGGCAGGTGGTGTAGCATCGTGAAACAAAAGACGGCGCGGAAAGAGCCGTTTTCAAACGGCATAGCGGTCGCGTCTCCTTCGATGACTCGCACATTGGTTCTGCTGAACCGTTGACGAAGTTTGTTCGCCAGAAGTGCATCACGCTCGAGCGCCGTTAACGATTGAACTCTTGCTCTCAAATATTCTGTGGTGATTCCCGGTCCTGGACCGATTTCAAGCGCTGGCTCTAGGAGCGTTGCGCCGTTTAACGCCCAAGGCATTAGTTCGGTCTCGATCCTGCGCTTCCATACAGACGACCGGCAGTACCAGTGATGGAATCTATTCATCGTGTGCGCATTCATAAGCGCTCGAATTACTTCAGCCATGGACAGATTAGCTATTGATGCGCTTGCGTTCTTTCGATATTGTGACAAAGAGTGTCCCAAAAGCGTCAAACCGAACGTTCTGATCCCGGCGCGCCCGGCCATACTGAGATTACGACTCTCCGTCGCGACTATCCTGCGGGCCACGTAATCCCGTTGCATGTTCACGGTCGCGATCAACTCGTTTACGCGTCACGCGGGGTTATGACTGTCCGCGCCAGTGACAGTGCGTGGGTGGTGCCTACCGACCGCGCCGTATGGATCCCGGCTACACTTCCGCACACCATCACAATGTCAGGGATGGTCTCGATGCGCACGCTCTACTTGAAGCCACGCTTGGTGAAACCTTTGCCGCGGAGCTGTTGCGTCGTAAACGTATCGCCGTTGCTAAGGGAACTGATTCTCCGGGCCTGTACCGTTGCGACCTGGAACAGAAAAGACCGGCGGCAACGCCACTTAATTGATCTCATCGTGGATCAACTGGAAACGATTCAGACCGTCTCTTTGCAGCTTCCCAACCCATCGGATTCCCGAGCTCTCCGAGTAGCCGGCGTATTGCTTTCAGACCCTGGCGACCAACGCACTCTTACTCAGATCTGCAAAGGCGTAGGTGCCGGCAAGCGTACGATAGAGAGACGCTTTCAGGAAGAAACCGGAATGACTTTCGGGAAATGGCGTCAGCAACTTCGGTTGATGCAGGCGATGCGCCTACTCGCAGAGGGAGCAAAGGTCACACACGCTGCTATGGAAGCCGGCTACAGCACGCCGAGCGCTTTTATCTCCATGTTTAGGAAAGCTTGGGGTACTACGCCGGCGCGGTGCTTCCGAACCCCCAGGTAAAGATAAATTATAAATTTCGTGGTGGATTCGCGCAGCTCTTCCGGAGCTTCAGCGATATTAAACGATCTGGCGGGAATCGATTTCGGCGCGTAAGTCGGCGGCAAACTGTTCCAGTGGGCGCGGGCCCAGATCGCCTTTCGAACGATGCCGCACAGCGACGCTGCCTGCTTCCGCTTCCTTGCCTCCGATGATCAGCATGTAGGGAATTTTCTCGATTTGCGCGTCTCGAATTTTTGCTTGCAGCTTTTCGTTACGGTCGTCCAGATGAACGCGGAAGCCAGCTTCTTTAAGATGTTTCATTACTTTCTCCGCGTACTCCATAAATTTTCCGCTTACGGGCAGTACAGTCGCTTGCACTGGCGCAAGCCACGCGGGGAAGGCCCCGGCATAGTGTTCGATCAGCACGCCAAAGAACCGCTCGATCGATCCAAACAGCGCGCGATGCACCATCAGTGGCTGGTGGCGAGCGCCATCTTCGCCGACGTATTCAAGCTTGAACCGCCGCGGCAAATTGAAATCGAATTGTACGGTGGTGAGCTGCCAAGGTCGCCCGATGGCGTCCACAAGCTTTACGTCAATCTTCGGCCCGTAGAAGGCTGCTTCACCGGGGATGAATTTGTAAGGGACGTTCATGCGCTGCAGCGTGTTAACTAGCGCAGCTTCCGCTTTTTCCCAATCTTCCGGAGTGCCGGCGTAATCTTGCGGACGCAAAGGGTCGCCGCCGGAAAGTTCCACTTCGTAGCGATCGAATCCGAAAACGCGCAGCGCTTCCCAGGCGAACTCGATGCAGTCCTGGACTTCCTTTTCGATTTGATCCGGCATGCAAAAAATGTGCGCGTCGTCTTGCGTGAATCCGCGTACTCGCAGCAAACCATGTAGTACGCCCGAGCGCTCGTAGCGGTACACAGTGCCAAGCTCGGCCAGGCGCACCGGGAGCTCGCGATAACTCCGCAGCCGGCTCTTGTAAATCAAGATGTGCCCGGGACAATTCATGGGCTTCACCTGGTAGTTGGCCTTCTCGATTTCGATCGGCGTAAACATATTTTCGCGATAGAAATCCGCGTGCCCGCTGGTCTTCCACAAATCGAGACGCATCAGGTGGGGAGTAAAAACCAGGTCGTAGCCGCGCTTGGTGAGTTCATCGCGCTGCCAATCTTCCATCTGACGGCGGATGATGCCGCCCTTGGGATGCCAGAAAATCAGGCCGGGTCCAGCTTCTTCCTGGATGCTGAAAAGATCGAGCTCCTGTCCCAACTTGCGGTGATCGCGCCGCTTCGCTTCTTCGAGCTTGTGCAAGTACTCGTCCAATTCTTTTTGATCGACGAAGCAAGCCCCGTAAATCCGCTGCATCTGCGGATTGCTTTCCTGGCCTTTCCAGTAAGCGCCCGCCACATTCATTAGCTTGAACGCCTTGATACGCCCTGTTGACGGAATATGCGGCCCGCGGCAGAAATCCAGAAATTTCCCAGTGGTGTAAAAAGACACGATCGGCTCGGTGGCTTTCTCTTCCACCAGCTCGCACTTAAATCCTTGATTGCTTTTGCGATAGAGCTCGAGCGCTTCCAGCTTCGGAATCATCTTGCGCTCGTTGGGAATATCCTTGGCCGCCAGCTCGTGCATCTTGGCTTCGATTTTTTCCAGGTCTTCGCTGGTGAAAGGCTCCGCGCGCAGGAATTCGTAAAAAAAGCCGTTCTCGATAGGCGGGCCAATGCCGAGCTTTACGTCCGGGAAAAGTTCCAACACCGCTGCCGCTAGCAAATGTGCGGCAGAGTGGCGGAACACCTGCACCGCGTCGGGATCTTTGGCAGTCAGAATGGAAAGCTTCGCGTTGTGCTCAAGCGGGCGCGACAGATCGACCAACTCGCCGTCGGCGCGCGCTACGAGAGCCTCTTTCGCCAAGCGCGGCGAAATCTGCTGCGCGATTTGCGCCGGGGTGGTGCCGCGAGGTACTTCGCGGGTCGCGCCATCCGGTAAAGTGATTTGAATACTCTCCATGTGGCTATTTGTTCTCCGGTGGAAACTAGTAGCTTACCGGCCCGGGCAAAACCGGTCAAGAACGGGGATTACGTCGTCGCGTGGGTTCAGAGCTATTCCGTGAGGCCGACGCCTTCGTTTTCAGCAAGTCAGGGCGGTTGCGTTGAGTTTTCTCCAGGGCACGCTCGCGGCGCCAGCGTCGAATTTCTTCGTGATTGCCGCCGAGCAAAACCTCCGGCACATCCCAGCCACGAAAACTTGGCGGACGCGTGTAGTGAGGATAGTCGAGAATACCTCGAGATGAGATTCCACTCCCATCGCCATATTGTTGCGGATGCTCTAGGCCGCTACGGCGAGAGCCGTCTTCATTTTCTTCAGCGCTGAAAGATTCGTTAACCGAGGAATCCTTGTTGCCGAGAGCGCCGGGAATCAGTCGCGTGACTGCATCTAGAATCATTGCGGCAGGGAGTTCGCCGCCGGAAAGAACAAAATCGCCGAGGGAGATTTCGTCGGTGGCGAGATGCTCTGCGACGCGCTCGTCCACGCCTTCGTAGCGTCCACAGATCAGCACGATTCGCTCGAGCTTCGCAAAACGCCGCGCCGTTTCCTGAGTGAACATTTTTCCCGCGGCAGAAAGCAAAACGATAGCGGTATCAGCGGGCGGCGTGGCCGAACTGTTTTCACCCAGCAACGATTCCACTGCTTCGAACAGCGGCCCGGCTTTCATCACCATGCCTTCGCCGCCGCCGAATGGTCGATCGTCCACCGTGCGGTGACGGTCGTGTGTGAAGCCGCGCAAATCATGAATGTGGGTCTCCATGAGTTTTGCTTCCCGCGCGCGTCGCACGATTCCGTAATCGAGCGGCCCGGCGAAAAACTCCGGAAAAATCGTGATGAGGTCAAAGCGCATCGCTGCAATCGTACCGCAAAACGCTAGCTTGTTACTCGGTGTTCAAATCGCGGAGACCTTCGGGGAGAACCACTTCGATGCGGCGAGCTTTAGTGTCCACCAACTCGCAAATCTCCTGGGCTAACGGGATGAGAAGTTCGCCGCGCGCGGTATCTACCGCCAGAATCGGATTCCTCGCCGCTCCTTCGCCCGTAAACTGCACATCGCGAACAATTCCGACTTGCGAGCCGTTTTTTTCGTACACTTCGCAGCCGATTAGATCAGTTACAAAATAACCTCCGGCGGGCAGGGCCACGCGCTCGGCCAATGGAATTTGTACTTCGAGACCTACGAGTCTCTTAGCGTCAGATACCGAGTTGGAGTTTTCGAAATGGAAAATTGCTTGGCCGCCGCGGCTATGCGAAAGCCAACAATTGCGGATGGCCACACTCTCCGTGGAACCCGTTTTTTCGCCCCACAGCTCAGCAGATTTCAAGCGGGTAAGACGCTCGGGAAAATCGGTGAGGATTTCGGCGGCTACTTCGCCGCGAACTCCGTGCGGGCGCAAAACACGCGCTACGGTGACGCGATCGGGCCTCGGAGATTGTTCTGCAGTCACTACTCGAGAATTTCCAGCGTAAAACGTTTCTTCAATTTCATTCCCGCTGCGCCCAGCAGAGTACGGATGGATTTGGCCGTGCGTCCCTGCCGTCCGATTACTTTTCCCAAATCGTCAGGATGAACGCGCAATTCCAGCACGGTTACTTGTTCGCCTTCCACTGACTTCACCACTACATCTTCCGGATGATCAACAAGGGCTTTAGCAATCTCTTCTACAAGTGCTTTCATTACGTCCTCCACAGTAACTTGCGCTCAGCAGAGAACTTCGCTGGAGCTTGTGCGGGTAATAGATTTACTGTGGGGTGAGACGCCTTAGGCGGGTTTCCGGTTTCGTAAAAAACTGCGGACGGTGTCACTGGGCTGTGCACCCTTGCCAAGCCAGTAGTTGACGCGGTCGTGGTCCAAAGTAATCGCTGCAGGCTTCTTCAGCGGGTCGTAAGTGCCCACGATTTCCACAAAGCGGCCGTTCTGAGGACGCGTCTTTTCCGTAACAACCACGCGATAGAACGGGCGCTTTTTCTTGCCAATCCGAGATAACCGAATCATTAACACAGCGAAAATCCTCCTATGCCGAATCGGACTATTATAGCGGAGGTACTGTCTTTCACCAATTAGTATCTACGGTCTGCGGGCCTTATCGTAGTAGCCATAGCGGCAAGGCCGCCTGAGCGCAATGCTCGATCATCTGCTGGTCGCGCTCAGAAAACGCGTCGGCGACGTCGCTTTCGACGTCCACCGTACCAATCACCCGTTCTCCTCCCGGAGCGAGGACCGGCACAATGATCTCGGAAAGGGTATTGCCGAACGCGGGGAGATATCGCGGGTCGTTCCGCACGTCACCTACAACCACCGGCTTCTTCTGTTGAATAGCGAAGCCAGTCAGACCTTTGCTTGCCGGAAACTCAGGGTACTCAGGTGCGCTTGGGCCGCTCCAGGAGATGATGGAGACGGTCTCGGCGCCCACGTTGTAAATGCCGACCCAGCGATATTGGCCGAGCACTTGGATTCTCTCCGCAAGTCTTTTTGCTTTGGCGACGCGATCATTACCACTCGCGGCGATCGAGCGAATCTCGTTCAACACGTTGTCGATGACGATCGGCATGGTTTTCCTGCGCTCAACTATCCTGGACGCGACTAATCCGCCTGATCTACCTCGTACACTACTTCGTAGTGGCGAACCGTGCGATCGTACTCGACGAGCACCGCGGCAGCCTCAGGCGCGACCACAGCCTTTTCGATATCGCTATCCGCAAACACTCTAATCGCGTCCATCGATATCCATTTGGTGAGGACGAAGACTTCGGCCTCGCCCGGCAAGTCCCTCTTTAGCAGCGCAGCGCCCAAGAAACCCTTTATCGCTTGAAGCTCTGGGATTACGTTTCTTTTGAAATGTTCGGCGTACGCCGCCTGATTCGAGATTGACGTGCGGCCGCGCCAGGTTCGGACAATCATCCGCTTATTTTAGGCCCGCGAATTTACCTATGCCACGCATTTTAGTCTTGGCATAGTTGCCGTACTGCTTCATCATCTTGCGCATGTCGGAATATTGCTTCAGCACTTGATTTACTTCCTGCACCGAAGTGCCGCTGCCGAGTGCGATGCGCTTGCGGCGCTTGCCGTCAATCAAATTGGAATTCGAGCGCTCCGCGGCAGTCATGGAGTTGATGATGGCTTCCACAGAACCCAAGCGCTTCTCGTCGATTTCGGGGTTCTTGGGGAGATTGGCGAATGGGCCGATCTTCGGCAACATGCCCATGATGGATTCGAGCGAGCCCATCTTGCGGATCTGGCGCAGCTGGTCGCGGAAATCTTCCAGGGTGAAGTCGTCTTCGCGCAATTTACGTTCGAGCTCGCGCGCCTTTTTCTCGTCAACGTGCTTTTCGACTTTTTCAATCAGGCCGAGCACATCGCCCATGCCGAGGATGCGCGACACCACGCGGTCAGGAAGAAAGGGTTCGAGCGCGTCATATTTTTCTCCGACGCCTACAAACTTTACCGGCGCGCCGGTGACTTTGCGGATGGAAAGAGCAGCGCCGCCGCGAGCGTCGCCATCCATTTTCGTGAGCACGACTCCAGTAATGCCGAGCCGCTTGTGAAATTCGCCAGCCGAGCGTACGGCGTCTTGGCCGATCATGGCGTCGGCCACGAAGAGAACTTCAGAAGGATTCAGCTCGCGCTTTAAGTCCGAAAGCTCTTTCATCAGTTCGTCGTCGATGTGCAGGCGGCCGGCGGTGTCCACCAGTATTACGTCGCAGGCAGAAAGTTTTGCTTCGCGCAAGGCTCCGCGAACAATTTCCAGCGGCTGGTCGGTGCCGGTGCCGGGCCACAACGGAGTTCCCGTGGCTTTGGCAACTTGGGCTAGTTGCTCTCGCGCTGCGGGGCGATATACGTCGGTCGAAACAACCAGCGGACGATGGCCATGTTCGCCGAGCCACTTGCCCATTTTCCCCGTGGAGGTCGTTTTTCCGGAACCTTGCAGGCCCACGACAAGCCAAACAGATGGCGGCTTCGAGCTGTACTGCGGCTTGGCTTCGCGGCCGAGTAACTCGCCCAATTCGTCACGGACAATTTTTACGACTTGCTGGTCGGGCGAGAGTTGCAGGAGCACTTCAGAGCCAACTGCTTTTTCACGAACGTGGGTGATGAACTCGTCCGCTACGCCGACGTTGACGTCGCCTTCCAGCAATGCTTCGCGAATTTCCGCCAAGCCCGCGTCGAGGTGCTCGTCGGTAAGCTTCCCCTGTCCGCGCAGATTTTTGAACGCGCGTTGAAGTTTGTCTGTGAGTGTCTCAAACATATTGGGTCTCGGGTACGGCCATCCCTATTGGGACAGGTGAACTGGTCAGACTGATTTTCTCGCGGCGAATATTCACAAGAATAGCTTCTGGTGAGTTTAATTTCTCTATTCTAGTCACAAAAAACACTAGCACACTGGGGGACGAGAATCTAGGGAACAGGTGGCGCGGAGGTGCATCAAAATTTACCGCATGGGCACCGACCAGAACCCTTTAGAGTTTGACAGCAATTCCTCTGCGTTTCGAGGTGAAACGCTCACCTTCGTAGGCGCTAATTACTTTCGCAGAATTTAGATAATGGGCGCAAGTTGTTCTCCAGAAAAAGTTTACCAGCCCACCCACGATCAGCACCGAACGCGACTAATTCGGCGTAGTGGGGTTAATTCAAAGTGGCAATGGTGGTCCCGGCCCTTCCTTTTTGTGCGCAGGACACGCGTCGTCACTCGATAGCTGTAAGGTATTTTCGTTGCCGAATTAAGGCTCTTAGCGCACATCACTTTGGGTGCGGAACAAGTAGAATATTTTGCCTTAACGTTTTATGGAATGTTCCGAGCGAAATCCCGGCTAGCTCGAATGGCGATTGAGGTGTGTGGATGTCGAGTACTCGGGGAAATATAGAAGAGTTGTTTGAAAGCCTCTCAGAGAGACGTGATCGTCGCGCCTGTCCGCGAACCAATTCACCCCTGCTAACTTACGTAGACCTTGGCGATGGAAATGGCGGCATTGCCTTGGATATAAGCGAGGGCGGCTTGGCAATTACCGCCGCCGGAACGCTGTTTGCGGATTATTTCCCTAACCTACGCTTTCAATTACCGAAAATTCCGGGCTGGATCGAAACGAGCGGGCGGGTAGTTTGGACCAGCGAATCGAAGAAAGGTGCGGGCATTTGTTTCGAGGGCATCACGGAAGTAGACCGCGAAAGAATTCGTCATTGGCTTTTGTCAAAGGACTCGGGCGCCGAAGTTGACGGCGGAACTAACTATGATTCTGAAAAAGAACACTCTTCGGATTCCGCCAGACGCAACAAGGAGCCGCGCAAGCTCGAGGTGCTGAGCGAAGCAGAGGAGGCAAGATTTGCGGCAATCTTTCCGTCAGAAAGTACTCTGCAAATCTCGCGCGCTCACAACTGGAAAGAAACAGAAATTGAACGAGAAGTTCCAGAGCAGGTCGAGCAGGATTCGCAAGAAGTTGTGAAAGATCTTCTACCTCATACGGATCGCGATCGCGAAGACCTAAACGCCGAGTCTTCCGTCGAACAAAGCAGCCCATCCACCGAAAATATTGCTGAGCCAAACGCCGAAGGTACTACTTCCGAGCAAGGTGCCCAGGATTCCGAGCTGGACTCGCCCGGCGTCGAACCCGCGAGCGATGAGCAGTCGGCGAACAACAAACCGGTTGACTCCATTGTGTTTCCGCGCCGGCGCTGGATCATCGACCGTCCTGTCGATTCTCTTAAGCCGGAAGAATTATCCACAGAGGAACACCGAATTGCGCAATTTGAAGCGGTCAATTTCTTGTTGGATCAAGACCATTCGTCTTCAGAACAAAATAGAGTCCCAGCTTCTCGTCCCGATCGCGACGAAGTTGCCCCGCCGCAGGTAGGCCCGAACGAATCGCCCGTCATGGAAGAAAAAACTCTTGGCCAATGGACGCTGCCGAGGTTTACCTATCCCCAGGAAACAGACTGGAGACAGCAATTTTTCTGGAATCGAAGTGGCGCGGCGGCGGAATCTGCTGCGCCACCGGTGGTTGAAACAGTGCCGGAACCTAGCAATATATATCTCATTGCAGGGGTGATCCTTTTAGTCGCCGCAGTGTGTTTTGCCGGCGGACTTATGGTTGGAAGTGGTTCGGTACGAAAACTACTGGGATTTAACGACGGAGCCGTTACAACAAACCCGCCGGCAGCAGCAGCAACTTCAACTGAACCAAACTCGCCCAAGTCAACTGAGACGTTAGAGAGCGCTACACAACAATCGAACAACGATTCCGCCGCAGCTTCACGTGATAGTTCTTCCGACAGTTCGACTGGCATTTCGAAGGACGCTGGAGCGGCGCGGAACTTGAGGTCCGGCTCAAAGATGGATAGTTCTCAATCGGCCGAGGTCGAAGATGATCAGGAGGCGCCTCCGAGCAATCGGCGGCCGGAGCCAAGAAGCCTTGCCCCATCTTCCGGCGGCGGCTCATCGGGCGAATTGAGGGCTGAGTCGAGGGCGAGGACGGAACAAACCTCACCTCAGGTACCAACTGCAGTGCCGGCCGCGCCAGAATCCGGCTTCCGATCGCAAAGCCAGGGAAATCCAAGTACAAATTATTCCGAAGCCACAGTCGATAAACCCTACAGTGAGGTTCAGAGTCCGATACTGGTAACTCCCCCGGATGAAAGAAGTGGGCCGTTTCGGCTGGCTTTTCCGGAAGCGGCGGTGAGCGCTTCACGGACGTTGGCCATTAGCGCGCAGCGTTTCGTATCGATTCCAGTTCAGGCTGGCCCAGCATCGACCCATCGACCTGAACGGCTGCAAGCGGGAGTGCTGATCTACCACGTGGATCCCGTACTGCCGGCGGCGGGGGACGAAATCGGTGGCACGGTGAAAGTGCGAGCCACGATCGGAAAAGGCGGTGATGTGGTGGACGTGAGGGCTATCAGCGGTCCTGCTTCGCTGATCCCGCGAGTGGAACGAGCGGTTCGTGAATGGCGCTACACGGTGACACTACTAGACGGACAGCCGCTAGGCGCTGAAGAAGATGTGGTAGTGGAATTCCGGCCGAAAGGTTAAGAATCCTCTTAGAAAATGTGTCCTGAAGCACTCTTCGTGCATCATGTTCTTGATGGGGTGGAGTAACGGGAGTATGCTTCATGTCATACACACGCTGTCAGACGGTAATTCGGGACCTCTTCCAAAGTATTCTTGCGCGACAAAGCTGTTGTGGAGTGTATAAGTTTTTGTCGGCCATTCCCATTGGTACGCTTTTCGTTCGCAGCTGGAATGAAAATCTAACGAGGTGATGCTCAATGCAAAAGATGCGGTCCATTCGCTCGGTTCGTTGGCTCTTGCTCGCCCTGTTCCTACTACTGATACCGTCGAAATCGTTCGGACAAGTGGTTGGAGTATCGATCACTGTGGCGCCGCCCGCGCTGCCGGTTTACGTACAGCCGGTATGTCCAGATGATGGATATATATGGACGCCTGGCTATTGGGCTTGGAGCGACGATGATGGCGATTATTATTGGGTGCCGGGCACTTGGGTAGAGGCACCGACTCCCGGCTTCCTGTGGACGCCTGGTTATTGGGGCTGGAACAACGGAGTGTACGCGTGGAATGGCGGTTACTGGGGCCCCCAGGTCGGTTTCTACGGTGGAGTTAATTACGGTTTTGGATATATCGGCGATGGGTATGAAGGGGGACGCTGGGAAGGCGGTCACTTCTTCTATAATCGCTCGGTGAATAACGTGAATGTCACGGTGATTCACAACGTCTACACCAAGACGGTGGTCAATAACTACAACTCGACGACTCGCGCCAGCTTTAACGGGCCGGGCGGCGTGAACCGGAGACCGACAGCACAGGAAGAAACTTATGCGCACGCGCAACACACTCCGGCGACGGCGACACAGGTACAGCACCGGGATGAGGCCGCTAAGGATCGCAGCCAATATGCTTCGGTGAACCACGGAAAGCCAGCGGTGGCTGCCACTGCGAAGCCCGGTGAGTTCAAGGGAGCGGGAGTTGTACCTGCGAAGGCGGCGGCCCCTTACAAGGGTGCAACCGGTAAGGGCGCAGCAAGCGCCCGAGGCGAAAAGGCAACGGGTGGAACCGCCGCTAAGAGCGCCAAGACTCCAGCACGTTCGGCTACTTCAGAACGTAACGCCGAGCATACAAACGCTGGCGCGACCTCTGAGCGCAAGAGCACGAGCTCTGAAGCAAAGCCGGCGGCACGCGAGAACACGGCGCACACAGAGAGCAAACCGAAGACGGCTACTCCACATACGGCAACGCCAAAGACCGAGACCGAAAAACCGAAAACCGAAACGGCAAAGCCCAAGACCGAAACCTCAAAGCCTGAGAAGGAGAGTACTCCGCGAAAAGCCGAGAGCACGCCTAAGACTACAACGCACGAGTCTGCGCCTAAGCCGCAGCACGAAGCCGCGCCCAAAGCACAAACTCAACATGCCGCGCCAAAAGCTCAGCCCACGCACGAGGCTGCTCCGAAGCCAACGCACGAGTCTGCGCCAAAGGCTCAGCCTCAGCACGAAGCTGCACCCAAGCCTCAGGCTCAACACGAGAGTGCGCCGAAGCCTCAACCGGCGCACGAAGCCGCACCGAAGCCAGCGCCTGCTCAGCATGAAGCGGCGCCGAAGGCTTCAAGCAAGCCTGAAGAGAAGCCGAAGCACTGAACAGGTGTAGAGACATATTACGTGGGCAGGTCCGCTTTGGCGAGGGGACCTGCCGCTGTCTTCCGAACAGTGAATTCCGCTCTGTACGAAGCTCGAAATTCGTTCCTCCCATCAGAACCATCAACGCGAATTCTTGACCGCGCCGCACGGGTCTAATACACTATTCGTTTCGCCAGGGTGAGGGATTTGCTTCCGATGCGTTGCGCCCGCGTGGGATTGCGCGAGCGTGAAAAGCGGGGATTGACGTAAGACCGCAGCGCCCAACCGGCTCACAATGAAATAATACTCAGGCAGAGGAGAACGATCGTTGCCGAAACGCACGTTTCAACCGCATGTGCGCCGCCGTCATAAGAAGCACGGCTTCCGCAAGCGCATGAAGAGTCAAGGTGGACGGAAAGTTCTGGCCCAACGCCGCAAGAAGGGGCGCCACAGTCTCACGCGCGTCT
>Ga0210394_10001924_pt1 | contig 30715 bp, 21 predicted proteins | sample IncBWC12MmetaG_FD_160121 | JGI IMG/M metagenome (GOLD analysis project Ga0210394, IMG submission 160121) | Forest soil microbial communities from Barre Woods Harvard Forest LTER site, Petersham, Massachusetts, United States - Inc-BW-C-12-M | ecosystem: Environmental > Terrestrial > Soil >... | reverse complement strand
AGGCGGGATGGTCGGCGTGGCTTTCCACTTTTTCGCGCAGCCGGCGGATGTACACATCCACGCTGCGCGGCGTCACGAAGCGCTCCGTGCCCCAGACGGCGTCCAGCAACTGATCGCGTGTGAACACGCGGTTCGGGCGCGTGGCCAGATAATAGAGCAATCGAAACTCGAGCGTTGAAAGCGTGACGGGCTTGCCGTCGCGCGCGACGCGGTAGGAGGAAGGATCGATCGTCAAGCCGCGCGACTCGATCACTCGCCGCGGCTCGTTCGTCGGCTCGGTGCGCCGCAGGAGCGCCTTTACGCGCGCGCCGAGCTCGCGCGGGCTGAAGGGCTTTGTGACGTAATCGTCCGCGCCCATTTCGAGGCCCACCACGCGGTCGGCTTCCTCGCCTCGCGCCGTCAGCATCAGGATCGGCAGCCGGTTCAGGGATGTGTCACGGCGAATTTCCTTGCAGATGTCCAGGCCCGAGAGCTTCGGGAGCATCAAGTCCAGAAGTAAAATATCCGGCGGCGCCTTACGCACTTGCGCGAGACCGGTCGCCCCGTCGGTTGCCGCGGCCACTTGAAAACCCTCGCGCTCGAGGTTGTAACGAACGAGCTCCACGATGTCCCGGTCGTCTTCAATGAGCAGAATTCGTTTCATTCCATCATTCCGTATGCCCCAGGTTTTGGGTGGTCTCGGCCGGTAGCAAACACACTATATTATACGGGGCCGGGGGAAGGCTATGTTACGGGATGGTTAAAAGAAAAAACGCCCAAAGACCCCTTTTTGTGTCGAAATGCTCGCAGTTTCGCGTGGGAATGGAAAACGGGCTTCGGGTTGTTAGGAGTTTTCCAGTGGAAGCGGTCGGAGCTCACATTTTCAGAAAAATCTTTCCGCGATGGAACGGCCACAACATCGCAAAAATGACGAGCACAAAAAATACGGCAAAAGCGAGCGACGCGTTCACCGGGGTGGCGTGAGGCACGAAAAATTTATCGTAAACCCAGCCGTGCAGCGTAGTCTCATGGCCGTGAAATTTCAGAAATTCAAAATCGGTGCTCACTTCAGAAACGAGTGCGGCCAGCGCATAGGCGAGAATCGCGTTCATGCCGAAGACGAGGAATGGCGGAGTCCAGGCTCGCCAGGCGCGCACATCGACGAGCCAGTAGCACGCGGCCAGCGCCAGCATCGCGAAGCCGCCGGTAAAGAGCACGAACGTACTCGTCCACAGGTTTTTGTTGATCGGAAAAAACGGATGGAGCAGTCGCCCCGCGACCGCCAGCACAAGCCCGGCCGCCGCGAGGCCCATCGCTTTGCGCCCGGCGCCGCGGTCCGACCGCAACCATTCGCCCGCTAGAATCCCGATCAGGAGAGACGCCATCGCCGGAAACGTGGAGAGGATTCCTTCGGGATCCCAGGTCACGGACTCCGACCACAAGTGGCCGCCCATCAGTGTGCGATCGATGTACGCGCCGAGGTTGTCTTCCTTTCCGAGGTGTCCGGCGCCGTACCCCGGCACCTGCACGAAAGTCATCAGCGCCCAGTAGCCAACCAGCAGAACAACCGCCACCGTCGCGGTCACGCGGAGATTCGCGCGCACGCGAGCGGCGCCGTCCGGTCCGACGTCGCGCTGAAATGTGGCCAAGTAGAGCAACCCTGCCGCGAGATAGCAAAGTGCGATTCGTTGCAACACGCCCATGATTCTGATCGAGCCGAGGTCGAATTCGGGAAATCCATTCAAGCACAAGCCGATGACGAAAATCAGAGCGCTGCGCCGTACCACGTGAATCACGAGCGAGCGGCGCGAGATTCCTCTCGCGATCCGCGCCGCGAACGACAGCGTCAAGGACACGCCGACGATGAAAAGAAAGAAAGGAAAGATCAGATCGGTGGGCGTCCAGCCGTTCCACTCCGCGTGCTCAAGCGGGGGATAGATGTGGCTCCAGGAACCGGGGTCGTTGACGAGAACCATCGCGGCGATCGTTGCGCCGCGAAATACGTCCAGCGAAACCATCCGCGCGGGACGCGCCGAGCCGGCCAGCGGCGTTGCAGTTTGCGCAGCGTTCTCCGAGCGACCCGCGGTGGTGTCCATCGTCGCGATAGAGAGAGCCTCCGCTGGCAGGGAGTCTACAGCAGCAGGTAAAACGTCGCAATGCCGCAGGATTCGGGTGAAACGAAACACTTTGAACGCAAAAACGCGGCCGGGGGAGAGTGCCCGGCCGCGTCCTTGCGTCTGAGGGAAGAAATCGTCGCGCGTTGCGCGATTCCGCGGGCCCGTCTTGGCGGACGGACGCGGAAAACTCTAGCCAATGTCTAGCGGAACGCCACGTTGTGCGCGCCGCAGAACATGGAAGTGACGAAGCTGGCGCTCTGCGGGACCCACCACACTCGGCGCATCCACTCATGCTTGCTGTACATCATCTTTCGTCCCACGAAATCCATCAGCGCCGGCCCGACCTGCACCGCCGCGTAAAGCGACGCGTTGCCGGCAAACGGCTTGAGCAAAGGATCGAGTTCCTGGGCGCCATAGTTTGTGATGGCACGCCGTGTGGACCATGCGTCAAACGTCGCGGCGCCGCTGGAGGCGACGATCAGGCCCCTCCACATCAGCTCTTTGCGACGATTCTCCGCGCGCAACTCCGAAACGGACACAGTCATCGGCTTCGTCGCGCGGATAAAAGCGACGGGAGTGGGCGTCGGCATCGGCGCAAGCGGAAGGGGCGCTTCCGGCAACGCCTCCGTCTCCTCGGCTTCGGGCAGCGCTACGGCGCGCGTCGAAACCGGGGACAACGGCAACATTTCTTCGGCGACGACTATGCTGGCCGATTCTGCGGTCGGCCGAGTCGCATCCATCGCAGCCTTATCGGCTGATATCGGGATCGTGGTGGCAAGCTGCGGATGAATCAGAAGTACGGCCATTGCCAAAAACATTTTCGTATCCTCAGTACGCCGCAGAAGTCTTGCTCGGCCCGTTCTGCCGCGTGAGGATAGGTTAGGGGGCGCACCCGGCGGGGCCCATGGCACGCAGGTCCCGATTCGGCTGGAACGAAAGTTTTGGGCAGTTCTAGCACTGTCGTACCGGTGCAAAAAAGAGCACACTTTGGTACCAGTGAGGTCACCTATACAATTGTAAATAGGAGGCTTATTGTAGACGCTGGACGGAGTCCGGCATTTGGAGAATCATCAGCTTTCCATCGGGCGTATGAGCGAGCGTAGGGGAATAAAGACCTATCTTCTCGCGCCGCCACCAAGCGCCATCCTTCCGCCGCTCGGCCCAGTCGGTGAACCAGTATTGCCACCGGATGACCCGGACCTGCGCGGGCGGGTGGCCGGCGAAAGGATCCCCGGCAAAGAGAGCAAGCACGTCCGGCTCGCCGTCGAGCAGGCGCTCCTCGACATTCAGGACAAATCGATATTGCCGCCAGCCGCCCAGAGAGGCGAACCAGAGGTTCCAGTCGAAACGCGGCTGGTAGGGCGCGTAGATCCTGGGCGGTTTGTAAACGTCCTGCGGCTTGTGACGGAAGGGGTAAGGGGTCCAGGTCTGGCCGTCGCGCGAGGCCTGGAATTCGAGTTCATAGCGGGCGCGGGTCATGACTCCGAAGAGTCCAAATTCGTTTGCAAAGCGAAACGGCTCGAGAGCGCGAATCGGACTGGTGGGCAAGGGTGCCGACGGAACGAGCATAAAAATCAGAAGAGCCGCCGAGGCGTAGAAAATCCAGGTGAGGGAAATGCCCTGGACGGAGAGGCTCAAATACTGCTGCCACCCGCGAACGTCGGCGGAGCCTGACTCCGGTGCGCCAGCGTCCGCAGAGGCCGGAGCAGCGTTGTGCAGCGCCACTGGCAACATCCTACGCAGAAATCTGTCGTCGAGGAGCAGGAAACCCAGCACGAGAACGATGTAGTTCAGGAAGGCGTAATTGCTCGTCAGAATGATTCCCGCCTGCCAGGCTGTCAGCACGAAAAACAGAACGATGCGTGTCCGCCTTGGAAGAAATATCGCGAAGATCACGATCAGTTCGATCGCCAGCGTGACAACCGCCGTCGCTTCATGAAACGCGTGCGGCAATTGGTGCGCGTACCATGCGATCCACGTTGGCAGCGGGCCGTTTTGATAATACTGATCCATCGCGGTGAAATCGCGCCACTCCGGATCGCCTCCTCGAATTTTCGCGACTCCCGATTCAAAGTAGATGCAGAACATCAGAAAGATCAGCAGAAACCGGCTCGCGCGCGACGGGGGATGAGCCTCGCCCCAGCGCGGTCTCCATCCCGGAGGCGCGAAAAACAGGCTGATGAATCCGGCCTGAAGCAGCATGCCGTCGGATTGATAGCTCGCAAAATCCTGCGCCGCCGCGATAAAGGAAAGAAACGCTGCCAGGCACACGATGAGCATGGCGCGCGGAGCGATGTTCGCAGCGAGCAAAAGAGCCGCCGCGATCCCAGCGATGCAAACCGCCATCAGAAAGCGGTCGCTCGAGGAAAACCAAAACAACGTGGGCGCGTACCAGAATCGCGAGCTGCCAAACACGCGCGCCACTTCCATCAGGTAATCGTGAGCGGGAAGGATCCCGTTCGGTCCGATAAGGCCGCGGATCTGGAATGCGAGCGAATAGAACGCGGAGAAAAAGATCAGCCCAAGCGCGCGAAGGAACAGCCACCGCGCGGCCAAATATCCGGGAGGCTTGGCGTCCGCCGCGAACAACCAGCGCGGAATCGCGATGAAATCGATAAAATCAATTTCCATTGGCGGCCATTATACAGACGCGCTGATCGGACGGTACGAAGGCGTGCTGAAAAATCGGATCGGTGACGGCCGCAAACGGGAGAAGGAATCGCGCTTACGCGGGCTTAGTCTTTGAGGATCGCGTCCGGGTCTTCGACGCCTTGGCGTCGCGGCATTTCTTTTGGACCGTAAAAGCGCTGGCGGCACTTGCCGCAGCGGTAGGGCCGGAAGGGCAGGAAGAGCAGGACCCAAAATTCCACGAGGCGTCCGCGCCTTGTGCGGTGCACGTGGTCGCTGCCGCACATGGGACAATTTCTTTCGTCCGAGTATGCAAACAGGCCAAGTATGCGTTTCATTGGCAAGCGATCATATCGCCGGATGCGGCGCGGCGCAATCGCGCGCTTGCCGTCGAAGAGACGGTGCGGAGCTTGCCGGACTTAGAACGACTCGAGGAGCTGCAATGCCTGGTGTCGCAGCTTGCCGAGGTTGCGGTTCACCGAATGCGTCCGCGGCAAGAACGACAGCACGGGCGGCCGGCGAATCGCCAGGCGATCGAGACCGATCTTCAAGCGCTTGTCGTGCGGAGCGTACCGGAGCCCGCGGACCAGCGTGTCGGCGGCGTCCAGCTTGCGGTCGGCGGCCACGTAGACTTCCGCAAGATTCAGGTAAAGCTGAGCCTGGCGCCGGCTCATGCGAATGGCCGAACGGCAAAGCTCTTCCGCCTCGGCCCATTTCTGCTCCGTGGCGGCTAGGGCTACTCCCATGTAGGAAATATAGAAAGGATTGGCGGGTTCGTCTTCGAGAGCGCACTTGAGATGCGGCATGGCCTTGATCGCATCGCCTCCGCGCAGGAATGCGAGGCCGGTGCGAAACTCTTGAAATGCCTCGACTTGAATCATGTACTGTCCTCCACTGGCTGGGCTGCTTGTTCGGGCCCGCCTGGCGCCATACCGCGCTGGGGGCCATCCCTCAACCGTTGCCTTAGAGGTTGAAACTTGGGAGCGAAACCGGCAACTGCTCGAAAGTCCAGATCAGGGACAGCGATGCGCTGGTCCTACGGCCGCGCCGGAACGCCTGTCTTGTGAGCTTGCGAACGCCCGTCCAAGGAGTCAAACTCGGCTTGCGGTCATCAAATAGTGCTAGAGGAAGGAAAATGGGCTACTTACGAGAGCTTGAGAACGCGATTTCGGCGTGGCCGAGTGTTTCGGTACATCCACACCGGTTCGGGGGTAAGGAATTCAGGTTTGGGAACGCGGAGATTGGACATCTACACAACAACGGGACGCTCGACATCCCATTTCCGCGAGCGGTTCGCAATGCATTGATCGAGGAGGGACAGGCGGAAGAGCACCGCTGGGTTCCGAACTCTGGATGGACGACTTTTGAGGTTCGCAGCCAAGCCGACGTCGCTCACGCTGTCGAGCTGATGCGAATCTCCTACCTGCGCTACGCTTTGAAGGGTGCTTCTAATCCCGGCGGTGTTCTGAAAACCGAGAGCGAAGCCTCGCTTCGCGGCTTTGCTTGAAGAGTTTGTTCCTCGCATCAGTATCTAGCGAGAAGCGGCGCTGGGGAGGCTATCGCAGCGCCTTCGCCTCTCTTGTGTCTTCGGTTTCGTGCGAGCAAACTCTTTCGGATTCTTACCAGATCAATTTGAGCGCGAATTGAATCTGGCGGGAAGTAGTCTGCGTGGCGGTTAGTAACCCCGCAGTTTGAGTCTGCTGCACGCCGTTTTGGTCAAAAACGGCGAGGTTGTCCGTCGGCGAGCCAAAATTCGCGCGATTGAAAATGTTAAAAATCTCAGCTCGAAACTGCGCGTTGAAGCTTTCCGAAATGCGCCGGACGTAGTTGTTCTTGAAGACGGAGAAGTCCAACTTCGAGAGGCCCGGCCCGATGATGGTATTCCGGCCAAGGTCACCATGCAGATTCGCGCAGTAGGTTTGGCCGCTCGGTGCGGACGTTGCTGCGCCCGTGAACGGCGCGCACTGAAACGGCAGCGACGCTAAGGAAGGCGTAGGCACGGTCGGCAGAGTGAAGCAGCTAGCATTGAGATAAATGGGCGTGGCGCCTTTCTTGAAATCCTTGTTGACTGAATTGCAGCCGGGAAGAATGCTCGGCACTTCTCCGGTTTCATCGAGCAGACTTCCCACCGGGTCTCCGCCCATGATCGGAGTAAAAGGCTGGCCGGTACTGGCTTTGTACAATCCTACGAGTTGCCATCCGCCGAACGCCCACTCCGGAAGCCGCGAACCTTTTCGCGGCCCGGGGACTTCCCATGTGGCGCTTAGAACGAAAGTCTGCGCGACATTAAAATCCGAAAGGCCTCTTGTTGTCCTTTGATCGAAGAACAACTGGTTGAAAAGTCCGTTCGGATAGGAGTCATCGGCCTCGGAGGCAGACAGCGTGTCGATACTCTTGCCCCAGGTGTAGGCCACATGGAATTGAATGCCATGGCTGACGCGCTTGGCAACGTCCACCTGCATGGCGTGGTACGACGAGCTTGCCTGCCACAATGTTGCATTGACGCGGCCGAAATTGGGGTTGACTTTGGAGCTTTGAACGGGAGCGGCCTGAGTGCCGTTTGGACTGAAACCCGCGGCGCACGTAACGCCCGGACTTCCGTTGGGTCCGCAGGGCCACTGGTAGCCGGCCGAGCTGAGCGTGGGAATCACCATATCGATGTTGTCGACACGATAAGGCTCGTGGATACCCCGGGAACCAACGTAACCGATCGTCAGCGCCAGTGTGGAGGTCAGCTCGCGCGCCACGCTTAAGTTCCACTGCATCACATAGTCGCGTTTGGGATGAGGGTCGGCGTAATAAGCGAGGTTCGTATCGGGCTGATTCACGAAATCCTGGTAAGCCTTCGAGCCGTTGACGGGATCCATCGTAAAGCTGCCCTGCCCGGGAGTTTCGCCAACAATAGTTCGAGTGAAAGGCGCCGCGCGCTGGAACGTGAGCGTGAACTCGTACGGAAGCGGGAGTACGTCAAAAATCCCGAAGCCGCCGCGCAAAAGTGTTTTGCCGCTTTGCGGGTTCCAGGCGAATCCCAGGCGCGGCTCAAAATTCCGCAGTGTCGGGTTTGAGAACAACGGCCCGGTACCCGAGCAGCCCGCCGCCATCACGCCGCAGACGGGCTGTGCGGAAGGCGTGCCGGTCAGTCCCAGGTTGGGAATGACCGTAGTCAGACCGTGCGATTCCGTCGGGACGGTCACCATCTCATACCGCAGACCGGCGTTGACTATTAACGTTTTCCTCGCCTTGATGTCATCCTCGACGAATGCGCCGAACAGGCTTTGCCGCAAACCGATATCCAGGGGGAGAGGCGAGCCTGTTCCCGAAAACAAGGACGGGTCGTTCGTAAGGAATTGGGCCAGCGTGTCGAACCGGAATAGGCCATTGATATTGCTGGCCGAGACTTCATTGTCCTCCATTCGCTCAAAGTCTCCGCCGAACTTGATCGTGTGGATTCCATGCGTCCAAACCGCACTGTCGCCAGCCTGGTAAGTCGTCCAATAAAGAGCCCGGCTCGATGGGATATATCCCTCCGCGGTCGGGGCGCCCAAAAAGCTGGTGACCCCTGGGATGCTCTGAATATCCCCGGCGTACGCTGCTGGCTCAAAAGCGTATTGGTGGTCCGTCATAACGGACTGGTACGCGCTGGCGATTCGATCGACTTTGCCCTGGATGCCCACTGCGCGAGTTGCGCCGATCTGAGCGACGTTCAGAAAATTGGGAGTGAAAATGTGCTGTTCGTGGATTGTGGCGGCCTGGCGGTTTGAAACGAGGTCGGAATACAATTCGCCGAATGTTCCCGGCCCCACCGTCGTTGAATTGTCCCGAATGTAGGTCGCGTAAATGCTGTCGCTGTCCGAAAATTTGTGGTCGAAACGCGTGGTGAAATAGTTTTCGCTGGTGACCACCTGCGCAGAAAACCGGAAAACACCGATATTACTTCCTGCGGGGACGGGGTCAGTGGGTAACGGAAAAAAGTTCGCCGCCAGGAATTTCGCGATCTGGGGATCCACCGTTACCTGGCACTGATTCGTAACGCCCGTGGGCGTGCAATTGGACGGGAATTGGGAGGGGTCGGAAAAATTAAGAGTTCCATTGCGGGCCGCGGCCGAAGGCACGGTATCGACGGTTGTCCCTCCGAGCGACTGGCGAAGCCCTTCATAATCGCCAAAAATAAAAGTGCGGCCCTTCTTGATCGGCAAGCCTGCCGAGCCGCCGAATTGGTTCCGCTTGAACGGCGGAATTACGGGCCCGTCAAAAAAATTCCGCGCATCCAGCGCGCTGTTGCGCAGAAACTCATACACGGAGCCGTGAAACGCATCCTGCCCTTTGGCTGTTTCGACGCTGATAACGCCACCGGAGGTTCTTCCGTACTCAGCGGGATAGTTGCTCCCAAGCACGGCCACCTGCTGCACCGCGTCGATTCCCAAATTATCGCCCAGGACGCTGCCCGGCGCCCCGTTGGCGTAATCGTTGATGCTGACTCCATCGAGGATGTACGCGTTTTGATCGGGCCGGGATCCGGAAATACTGACGGCGGAGCCGAAACCGCGATCCATGTTGCCGCCGCCGCTGGCGCTTCCGTTTTGCACGGACGAGACGCCGGCCTGCAGCGTCGCCAGAGCCGCCCAGTCGCGCCCGTTCAAGGGTGTGTCGCGCACGGTCGTGGTGTTGGCGCTTCCGCATGTGGATGGGCACGGCTCGCTCACGAGAGCGGGCGGCGCAACCACGCGCGCGGCCGGCTCCGCCTTGCCCGCTTTCAGGACGACGTTCAGGATACGCTCGACGCCCGACGTTACCGTGATGCTTGTCCAGATTTGAGTGACGAATCCGGACGCCGAAACGGTCATCTCAAAACTTCCGGGGGACAGATCGGGAACGTTGTAAAGGCCGGCCGTGTTGGTCGTGGAATTTCTCGTGAGGTCCGTGCTTACTTCTTTGACGGAGATGTTGACGCCGGGTACCACCGCGCCGGACTCACCGGTCACTGTGCCGGTGATCGCTCCACCGGCTACTTGAGCGTTGGCCGGCATACTGAAAAAAACCAGCAGAATCAGAACAACGACGGCAAATTTCATGAGGGCCCTCAGTGCATGGACGCAGCCGAAACTTTTCGGGTTTCCCCGAACGATGTCTGAACAGAAAAACGGGATCAGAACGTACAACTCACCCCTGCCGCGATCCTATTCGTTTAACCTGAATGGCTCCTGAAGGGCAAGCTAAGAGTTTACTCATCTCGCCACGGCGACTGACCCGCCCAATGACTCATAGCGTCAGACGCCCACGCCGTGGTGCGGTCCGCGTGGCACGACGTGCACGCATTGGGAATCTTGTATTTATCGGTCATGGCGGGCGTGACGAAGCCAAAAGTGTGGGCGCGCACAAACACGCCGGGAATCTCCGCCTCGATCTTCGGCATGTGGCAGGCCACGCATTGGCTGCCCGCCGAACCATCCTTGTGGTGGGTGTGTTCCGCCAGCGTGGCCTCGCGCGGGCCGTTGCGCGACCCAGGCCCGTGGCAATCGAGGCAAATCTGGTCGACCGGCTTACGAAGTTGCGCGTAGTTCTTTGTGCCGTGGACATCGTGGCAGTCGAAGCACGTTACGCCACGCCGGTACATCACGCTCTGAACGAAGTCGTTCCCTTGCATCCGATTTTTATGCGCGGTGCCGTCGGGAAAATGAGTGAAGGTCAGCTCGCCGAGTTTGTGGTCCTCGAGCTGCCAGTAGTCGCGTAAGCTGAGCCCTACGTGATAGCCGACCGGCCAGTCGTAGTATTTGCCCTCGATGGGATTTGTCAGCGGCCGCCCCTGCGAATGGCATTGAATGCAGGTGTCGTTCGCGCTCACGTCATCCATGCGCGCGGGATTCAAAATGTTGTCGCGCGTAGCGTGCTCGACGTGGGCGCTGCCTGGGCCGTGGCACTTCTCGCAGCCCACGTTCCACTCAGCCACCTGCTTGGTCTGAATGTTGTAGTGCACCGAGTGGCAGCCGTCACAAGTGGGCCCGGTCGGCCGCTTCATGTTGTCCGGAGGATACAGCGCCGCCCACCAGTCGCCTCCATTCGGGGCGAAGTACGGCAGCCACTTTTTTTGAGTGATGTCCCACTGTGCAGGCTCGGGGAAATAGTCGTCGCCGATTTTTGTGAAATAGCGCTGTTTCCAAATGCTGCCGTAGACGAATGAGACCTGATCCTTTGTGAACTTCGCGCTGACATTGTTGGTGGAAAGATTCGGAAGGATCGCTTCCGGGTGCTCGCGCGGGTCGCGCACCACGTTGGCCATCGGAGTTCGTTTCCAGCGCTCGTAGATTTCGGCGTGGCACTTTTGGCAGGCAGCAGAGCCGACGTAGTGGGCCGAGGCGGCCGTCGCGCCCTGTTCCACAGCTTGCAGAGGCGATGCCTGCGCGATCGAGCGAATGAACAACACCAGCTTCCAGGCGCCATTGTCATCCTGGCTGCCGCGCGGATTTCCGAACGCCGGCATCCCGCTGAGCCGCACGCCGTTCTGGATGATGTAGTGAATTTCGCCGTCGGTGAGATTTTGTGTTTCTGTCCGGCGCAAATCCGGCGCCTTGGGATAGAAGTTCTGCCCGATTCCCGTCTGACTCTTGCCATCTTCACCGTGGCAACCGGCACAATGATTGGTGAAATTCTCTCGCGCTTCGTCCAGGACCTGCGCTGTCGGCATCCATGGATTTTTTTGGGATCGCGCGGCCGCTGGAATTCCCCAATTTCTCACCGACCGCGCAAGGGCCCGTTCAACGGCGGAGGGCTGATCCGTGGCACTGAATCCTCGGCGAATCACCATCCGGGCGTACACGACGGCCAAAGCCGCAATAACGATCAAAATGAGAAGAGTGATTCTCCATCGCTTCATTCGGGTCACCGGAGAGAGTTTAAGTGGCGTGCTTGCAAGAAAGCTAGCGTGTCCGACTGAAAGCAAGCTGAAGGATTCGATGGTGAATCCTTTGCGTGTCACTCTCGCGGCTTCCACAGCGGGCGGCAACGCCCTAGAATATTCAATAAGCCATTTCAGTACATTTTCAGGTTGTTATGGTTTGATAGGAGCGAGACTCCATGCACGTGCTGATCGTCGAAGACGAGAAGAAAATGGCCGAGCTGCTCAAGAAGGGTCTCGAAGAAGAGAATCATTCCGTCAGCCTGGCGCATGACGGGCGCGACGCGCTCGAAATGGCGGAGGCTCTCGACTACGACGCCATCGTGCTGGACCTGATGCTTCCGGGCATCGACGGCTTCGAAGTGGCGCGGCGACTGCGCAGGAGCGGGAACAAAACGCCGATCCTGGTTCTCACCGCGCGCGACACCGTGCCGGACGTCGTCAAAGGCCTCGACATCGGCGCCGACGACTACATGACGAAGCCGTTTTCGTTCGAGGAATTTTTGGCGCGGCTTCGCTCGGTTTCCCGTCGCGGCTCCGCTCCGCGGCCCACGGTTTTGCAAGTCGGCGATCTGGTCTTGAATCCAGCGAGCCATGAAGTTACTCGCGGCGGCGAAGAGATTTTGCTCAGCCGGACCGAATTCCGCCTGCTCGAGTTCCTGATGCGCCGCGCCGGCCGCGTCGTTCCCCGGAGCACGATCGTGCATTCGGTCTGGGATTCCAACGAGGACGTGGAAGAAAATACGCTCGATGTTTTCATCAGCCTGTTGCGAAACAAAGTGGATCGTGATCACAAAGTGAAGCTGATCCAGACCGTTCGCGGAACAGGCTACGCCATTCGGGACACGACGAAAGCATGATGACGCTACCCATCCGCCTGCGGCTGACCGCGTGGTATTTCGCGGTCCTTGCCGTGGTGTTGTCTGCGTTCGGCGTCAGCGCCTATCTCGAAATGGAGCACAGCATTCATCGCACGGTGGACGAGGAGCTTCAAAGCCGCGCCGAAGGCGTTCACCAACTCATCGAGAGGACGATCCAGCGCGGCACCCCGCAGGATTTGCCGGAAGGGCTTCGCGAGCACACGGAACTGCGGCAAGGCGGCGCGCTGTTGCAGGTTTCCGACGAGCAGGGTAACTGGCTGTATCGATCCAAGGTCATGAGCGACTACGGCGTTCCGCGGCCCACGACTCTGCCAAGGCGAGCCGTCGATTTTCGGGGAGGCGATGTTCCACTGCGGGTTTGGAGCCAGAAAGTCAGCGTCGGCGGACAGTTCTACCTCATACAATCCGCGTTTGAGATGGACGACTTCTATGGAGCACTGGAGCACTTCGAACTGCTGCTCTTCATTTCCATTCCGCTGTTGCTTGTAGGCGCGGCCGCGGGCGGCTACTGGATCAGCGTGCGGGCGCTCGCCCCCGTGGATCAGATCACGCAAACCGCGAGGACGATCAGCGCACAAAATTTGTCAAGCCGCCTGGTGGCGCCCAATACGGGCGACGAATTACAGCGGCTCTCGGAAACGCTGAACGGAATGCTCGGACGGCTCGAAGCCGCGTTCAAAAAAATCACGCAATTCACCGCGGACGCTTCGCACGAACTGCGCACTCCCGTGGCGGTGATGCGGACCCGCGCGGAGCTTTCGTTGCGCAAAGCGCGGTCGCCGGAGGAATACCGCGAAGTCATCGCCGAAGTTCTCATGGAGCTCGAAAAAACCTCGGCGCTGATCGAGCAGCTGATGTTTCTGGCGCGCGCCGACTCCGGCGCCGAGACGTTGCGTTTCTCCCCCACGAACGTTGCGGAAGTTCTCCGCGAGGCCTGCCATCAGGGAAGCGCCCTCGCCGAAGCCAAGCAGATCGGCTTCAAGGCGCACATTAACGGCGAGTCCGTGTGGATTCAAGGAGACGCGAGTTCGCTGCGCCGCCTGTTCCTGATCCTGATCGACAACGCCGTGAAATACACGCCGCCAAGCGGCCAAGTCGAAGTCTCGTTGCACCGCAACAACGGATTCGCCGTCGCCGAAGTGCGAGACACCGGCATCGGCATCGCCGAATCCGATCTCCCGAACGTGTTCGAACGCTTTTATCGTGCGGACAAGGCCCGCTCGCGCGAGTCCGGCGGTGTTGGGCTGGGCCTCTCCATCGGCCGCTGGATCACCGAAGTCCACGCAGGAACGATCGAAGTCCATTCCGCCCCGGGGCGCGGCTCGGTATTCCAGGTTCGCCTCCCCATCGCGAATTCAGAGGCATAAAGCCGCTTTCTTCGCACACAACACCCCTTCCGCCGTCACTTTCCAGTTACGGGGTCGGTCAAATTCCGCTTGACTTGAATCGGTCTTGGAACTACTCTCCCCCCATCAGAAGTCGGGTGCTGTCTATAACGAGTGTTGTCCATACGCAGAACGCGTCCATAACGAGTGCTGTGAATTTATACGGTCAATTCATAGGCGGGCGTAGCTCTAGCAGCGAATCATAATCGGATCTCTCGTCGAATACCGAACAGGCAATCTTAACCGCCGCGTGCAGGTCGCGGTACAGGTTGGCGAATAAAGAACGTCGGCCCTAAAGAGCGGGAACGCGCGACCGAATTCCGTTTGCGCGGGCCCGGATGGGTAAGCCGATTCTCCTCGCGTTGCGTTTTTCGCAGCGAGCGGTTTGGCGTATCCCGCTTGGATTGGGGAATCCGGGGTTGCCGGCTTTTTTCGCGTGATTTGCAGTCCGTGCACATTTGCAGGGGTGGAACTGGGGCCCAAGTCGGATTCAGATTTTCAATCCTTACATTACCGAGAGGTCGAAAAATGAATTCCAAAAAGATCGGAACGCAGTTTTCACGCGGATGGCGCGGGAACACCATCCGATTCCTGACGGCCACATTGGCTGTGCTTGTGCTCTGTGTGCCCGCGTTTTCTCAGGGCAATGCGGGCCGGATCCTGGGCTCGGTGTTCGACCAAAGCGGCGGAACGATCGCCGGCGCCACGGTCACGGTCATCGACACAGAGCGGGGCATCACGCGAACCCTGACGACGGACGATGCCGGAGAGTACAACGCTCCGAACTTGACTCCCAGCACATACACCGTTCGCGCCGAGGCCAAAGGGTTCAAGAAGCTTGAGCGCCAGAATGTTGTGCTCGAAGTGGGCAAGGAGGTTCGCATTGATTTGACCGTTCAGCCTGGCGGTCAGGAGCAGACCGTTACGGTCACAGAAGCCGTGCCGCTGGTGGAAACGACCACCGCCACTCTGGGCGGCACGCTCGAGAACAAGGAAATCGCCGATCTGCCCTTGAACGGCCGCGATTACCAGAATTTGATGGGCCTGCGCCCAGGCGTCATGCAGCAGGTGGGTGGGGGACCCTGGACCCAGAGCACCAACGGCGTCCGTCCCGATGAATCCGTCTGGATGATTGACGGCGTCATCAACCACAATTTTTATGATCACCGTCCCATCGCCGGGATGCCCAGTCCGATTACCGACGGCGCGACGATCCTGCCGCTCGACGCCATTCAGGAATTCAATCTCATGGAGAATCCTAAAGCCGAGTACGGCTGGGATCCGGGCGCCGTCGTGAATGTCGGAATCAAGTCCGGCACAAACAGTCTTCACGGCACGGCCTACGGGTTTTACCGCGGCGCCGCATGGGACGCCCGCAACTACTTCAACTTCGCCCCGGCTAGCAATGGAAGTTGCATCCTTGGCCCTGCCGTTGGCGGCGTTTCGCCATGCGCCAAGACGCCCGCCCAGCTGAAGCAGTTTGGCGGATCCGTGGGCGGACCAATCAAAAAAGACAAGCTTTTCTTCTTCGCCAACTATGAGGGTCTGCGCGACTTGATCGGCAACGTGTTCGGCACGACGAATGGGACGGGCGGCGTTCCCGAAACCGTGACCAATCCAGGCGGTCCCGACCCGTCGAAGAGTATGGTCGACGCGATCAATGCCGCTGCCTTCCCCTCTTCTGGACCGGCGATTCCGATTAGCCCGGTCAGCCTGGCGTTGACAGGGTGCACCGTCGGAGCGACGGCGAGTGCCACGGTCTGCACGGGCGGCTTCTTCCCGCACGGCCAAACCACCACCAGCTTCCTCAGCACTTTCCCGAACACCAATGTCAGCGACAATGGAGTTGGAAAAATCGACTACCACATCAACGACAAGAACACCCTGAACGGCGAGACGATTATCAGCAAATACGCGGGCCTCGGGGAGGATCGCGGCTTTATCAACTCCATCTTCCTGAACGGTTTTCCAATCTCAGCCTATACGGCCTCCGGGACGTGGGACTACACCCCCAATTCCCAAATGGTGAACGAGGTCCGGTTTGGCTATAACCACATGTCCATCGGCCAGACGAATCTCGACGCAGCCGTCCAGGATCCGGTCAACGTGGGCGGGTCTGTACCCGGGTTGCCGGTCGTCAATATCGGTAACTACGGCCAACTGGGCACATGGCACAGCCGTCCCCAGAACTCGAACAACAACCCGTATTGGGATGCTCAGGAGAGCCTTTCTTATCTGGTTGGCAAGCACTCTCTCAAGTTCGGATACGAGTGGGCGCACATCGAAGCGGATACTGACATCCCGGACACTGGGCGCGGCCAGATCAGTTTCTCCAACCTCACAAACTTTTTCGAGGGAATTACGAGCGGTGGAAAGCTTCTCGTCGGCAACCCGAGTCGCAAGGACACCTGGACATCGAACGCCGCTTTCGCGCAGGATGACTGGCGCATCTCCCCAAGATTTACCTTCAACCTTGGGCTGCGTTACTCCTATTTTTCTCCGCTTCGGGAGACCAACAACAACTGGGCCAACTTCGACCCGACCGCACCGACGGGATTGGTTCAGCAGGGCCAACCGGGCGTTCCTACACTCTGGCATCCCAATCGCGGGGACTTCTCGCCCCGCTTTGGCTTTGCCTATGACGTCAGCGGCAAGGGAACGACCGTCGTCCGCGGCGGGTTCAGTATCATTTACTCGGAATTCAGCATGATCCAGTGGCAGCAACAGAACCAGTTCCAGAATACTTCGGCGGTCGCCCTCGGCTCCAACCCCACAGGCGCTTGCACAAAGAGTGTCCCTATAGGGAGTACGTGCGCGGCAGTCGGCGGAACAACCCTCGGCGGCGATATGGTCGTCAAGGCAGCCAAGTTCAAGGCCAGCACGATGTGCTGGGATCCGGCTGTTCCGACGGCGGGGTGTGCCGGCCAGGCAACTGTATTCCCGACGGGTGCGTCGATATCGTGCACCGCGGGTGCGCCGTGTGCGCTCATGGGCGTAGACCCGAACCTGAAGACTCCCTACGTCATGAACTTCAGCTTGGGCGTTACGCACGCCTTCACGCCGGACCTCTCGCTGGAGGTTGGCTATGTTGGCGACCACGGTGCAAGACTGGTTGGCTTTTCCGACATCAATCAATGTCCGCCAAATATCACCACGGGTAGCGTAAGTAACTGCGTTAGCCCGTATGCCTCAAAGTTCCCCTATTTCAGCTTCATCAACTTCATGACAAACGATGTCCGCTCCAACTACAACAGCTTGCAGGCGACTCTTACCAAGCGGATGTCTCACGGATTGTCTTTGATTGCCGGATACACATACTCTCATGGCCTCGACAACGGGTCTTTGAATCGTTTCGGGCTTCTGCCCCAGAACGCCTACAATCCGGGCGCGGAGTACGGCAACAGCGACTTCGACGTCCGGCATCGGTTGACGATCACCGCCACTTACAACATTCCGGGAATCAAGGGCTTTGCGCAGGTTCTAGAGGGCTGGCAGCTCAACACCATCGTTACGCTCCAGAGCTCACAACCGTGGCTCGTCAACGACTACAACACTGGGCCATATCCCGCACTTCAATCCGTCGACCCCACGGGTGGGGGCTACATTAATGGCTTCAGCGGCGTTGGAGATAGCTCAGACAAGTGGGATTTCTTCGGGAACCCCTCCGACTTTAAGGGCACTCAGAACTCTATTCCCTACTGCAGCTCTCCGACTGTGAAAGTGGGTGGGAACACTTTCGCCACTCCCTTTACCGCAGGCAGCGCGAGCTGCACGGTAACAACTGGGGTTTCCAACATCACAACTCCTGTAGCGAACTCCGCAGCGCTTGTTGCGAATTGCATAAAGAATGCGCCGGATCCCAACACCTTGGCCTCGGGCGGCTGCTTTGCAAACGGCAACTCGGTCATGACTCCGCCCACGGCTGGAACCTTCGGTACCATGGGCCGCAACATCTTCCGGGATTCGGGCTTCCGCAACTGGGACTTGTCCGTGTTCAAGAATTTCACGTGGAAGGAACGGTACAACGCGCAGTTCCGGCTTGAGATGTTTAACATCCTCAATCACCCGGTCTTCGCCAATCCGTACGGCGCATCCGGAGGCTTCAGTGGCGGGAACAATGACCCGTCGTCGCCGGGCGGCCTCGGCGCCGCGATCGGAACCCCGGACACCGTGGTCGGAAACCCCGTCGTAGGTTCGGGAGATTCCCGCACCATCCAGGTCGGGCTGAAGCTGTCGTTCTAATTCGGTCCGGCAAACCAAAGATCAACCTCGAGGGGAGCGAAACATCGCTCCCCTCGTTTTCTTTTCGTACGGCTTCCTTGGCCACGCAAGGACGACGCAGGGGGTCATCTGCTAGAATGAGTTTTGTCTCAGCTTCTTGGCGGGCTCCAAGTAGATCCCGCACCCGAGGCGCGGTCGCCAAGTGGTAAGGCAAAGGTCTGCAAAACCTTTATCGGCGGTTCGATCCCGCCCCGCGCCTCCAGACTTCGCAAGATCTCTTGCGTATCCGTGACCCCCGCCTTTGCAAATCCAGACTGTGCGTCGAGCTCGCTTGTCTGCCGGACTGGAGAGGCCAGGGAAGAGTCCCTGTCCCACAGCGCTCGTTCCATTACCAAAGTTTCATTGACTTGAGCTCCCGGCCTCTATAAACTCCAGCGTATGATTTCTAACGTCCAGAAGTTCAAGCAGGCTTGCCTCTGTTGTACCTGCTGTACGTCTGCGTCTTCTGGCGCCGGGAGCGTGATCGTCTAGAATCTTAACGAGCCATTCTAGAAACCCACCGCCAGAGCCAAACTGGCGGTGGGTTTTTTGTTTTTAGCGCAGGAAGGTCGAGGAATACCAGCCCAGCCCGCTGTCAAATCCGGGCCTGCGGTCAACTTCCAGCCCATCGACGCGAAAGAGACGGGCGGAAAGAAAGAGTCGAGGAAAAAGTGATTCCAGATCGATTCTCAGGAAAGGCCGTGCGGTCGAGAGCTCTACCCAGATTGGCGGAAGCCGTGATCGGCGCCGTGCTGATTGCCGGGTTAGCAGCGCCCGCACGCGGAGAAAACGACGATCGCGTCAAGCCGGTAGACCCGCCTGCGGCGGCCGCGTCTTCGCCGGCGCTTTCGCTCGAAGCGGTCACCGAGCGCCTGAATGCGCAGGAGCAGGAAATTGAAGCGCTTCGGGAGGCCTTGCGCGAGCAGCAGGCGCTGACCGCGAGCCTCGAAGCAAAACTGGGAGCGACTGTGCCGTTGCCAGCATCCCTGGCGTCGGCTGCGCCCATTTCTACGCAGCCCGCTTTACCTGTTTCCGCAGCGCGCGCCACAGCGACACCGGCGAATCCGGACGATCTCGCCCAAAAGGTCGCCCAACTCGAAAGCGATTTGCGAAACGATCGGAGCAACTTCGAGCAACGGCTGAAAAAGTTCGGCCCGTTCTCGTTTAGCGGCGATCTCCGTTTGCGCGCCGAGCCGACCTTCGGCGGGCCGGTGGACCAATCGCAGGACCGCTTCCGCGAGCGCGTCCGGCTGCGCTTCAATGTCGACGCTAGGCTTAACGATCAACTCAACGGCGGTTTTTCGCTGGCCTCAGGCGACCTGAACGATCCCATTTCGACGAACCAGACGCTCAACCAATTCGACACGCGCAAGCCGATCGCGATCGACAAGGCGTGGGCCACCTACAATCCCAGCTGGTTCCGGCCGCTCACGCTCACGGGCGGAAAATTCGCTTACTCCTGGTTCAATACCGAGCTCGTTTGGGACAAGGACTTGAACCCCGAGGGGGCGAGCGAGACGCTGGCATTCAATACGGAAACGCCGCTCCTCCGCAGAATCGCCGTCGTCGGATTCCAACTGCCCTTCGCGGAAAACAAACACACCCTGTCGACGGACAAGAGCTTCTACAACACGATGGTCTATGGCGAACAGTTGCAGTCCTCGTGGCAGTTGGGCAGCCGCGCGCGCTTCAGCGCGTATGCCAGCTACTACGACTGGAGATATGCCGATTCCGTTCCGTTCTCCCTGCTCGTAGCAAACAGCGCCAGCCCGGATGACGGCTTGCTCGCGCTGAAGGGCGCCGGTGAAGTCAATTCGATCGCCACGGTCACCGCCACGAACGCGATTACCGGGGCGAAGACTATTACCTCGGCGCAATTTGCGTCGAAATTCGGCATCCTCGACACGCTGGCGCAGCTCGACATCACAACGCCCAGCGAACGCTGGCCGGTCGGTTTCGTTGGCGACTTCACAGACAATACTCTGGCTTGCGCGAACAGGGGCAATATACCCGCTGCCGCGGTTCTTTCCGTGCCGTGCGACCCCCACGCGCGCCACGGCTATTGGCTGGAGGCCAACGTCGGCCGCACTGTGAAAAAGGGCGACTGGCAGTTCAGCTACTCGCGCATCGTGATCCAGCGCGAAGCGGTGGTCGGCACTTTCAACTACAGCGAAATTTTCCCGTCGAGCGATGTGGAAATTCATCGCCCGGAAATCCTGTACCAACTTTTCGACAACGTGACCCTGCAACTGAACGGATTGTTCGGCAGACCTCTCGCCGATGCCGGGACCAAGGGCGCGGTGCAGCCGCTCTGGGAACGATTGCAGTTTGACATGACCTATAAGTTCTAGACGAGGACGGGTGCTAAGCGTGATTTTGCAACGATTACCACATCGCTCCAGTTGGAAAAAGACCGTCAGCGGCGCGATTGCGGCGCTTAGCCTCTGTGCCGCGCTTGTCGCGCCCAACGCGAAGGCGCAGCAGAAACCGATCGTCGTACGGGTCGGCTACTTCCCGAACATTACGCACGCGCAGGCCCTCGTGGGCCGCGCGGGCGGCCAGTTTGAGAAAGCCCTCGGCCCGGGCGTCCAGATCGAGTGGAAGTCGTTCAACGCCGGCCCTGCTGCGATCGAGGCAATCTTTGCCAACGCCATCGATCTCACCTACGTCGGCCCCAATCCCGCGGTCACGGGCTACGTTCGGTCGCAGGGAGCGGCCGTTCGCGTGATCGCCGGAGCCGCGAGCGGCGGCGCGTCGCTCGTCGTGCGGCAAGGCTCCGGAATCGAGAAGGCTTCTGATTTCCACGGCAAAAAAGTCGCGACGCCGCAGCTCGGCAACACGCAGGACGTGGAGCTGCGTTCCTGGCTGCGAGCCAACGGGCTGAAGCCGCGCGAGAAGGGCGGCGACGTTCAAGTCCTGCCCATCACCAACGCAGACCAATTCACTCTTTTCCTGAAGGGGCAGATTGACGCGGCGTGGGCGCCCGAGCCCTGGGCCTCGCGCCTGGTTCGCGATGCGGGCGGGCGAATTTTCATCGATGAACGCGATCTCTGGCCCAATCGCGAATTCGTCATCGCGGATCTTATCGTCCGGCCGCAATTTCTCAAGGACCATCCCGACGTGGTGAAGAATTTCCTCCGCGCCCATGTCGAGCTCACCGATTGGATCGGCAAGAATCCGCTGCAGGCGAAGCAGATCCTAAACCAGCAGCTGCAGAAAGAAACCGGCAAGCCTCTTGAGGCGGCGATCCTCGACGACGCATTCTCGCGCATGGCGGTCACCTACGATCCGATTCGCTCCGCCCTCCAGAAGGCGACCCAGCAGGCATTTGACGAAGGTTTTCTAGGCAGAACGCCCCCCGATCTTTCCGGGCTTTACGATCTGGCACTCCTGAACGAAGTTTTGCGGGAGAAGAAAGCGAAACCGGTACAATGACAAATTACGTGATCGATTTGTTCAATCGCTCGATGGGCGGGGGCCGAGTGCAGCCCGAAAATCCTCTCGAAGACGGCGAACTTCCGGCGCCGCCCAAAGCCGCCAAGAAAGCGGCCGTGGAGCTCCCTCTCCAGCCCGCAGCTCGGGCGGCGCGGAAGGAAAGCATTTCGCTGAGCGGCGTCTTCCGCAGTTATGCCAACTCGGGCGGCTCCCGCACCCCGGCGTTGCAAAATATCGATCTCGAAATCGAGCAGGGCGAGTTCGTCTGCATCGTTGGCCCGTCGGGCTGCGGAAAATCGACGCTCCTTCATCTACTGGCGGGCCTGGACCGCCCCACGACCGGCATGGTCACGGTGGACGGCGCTCCCGTAACCGGGCCCGGCACGGACCGCATTTTGCTCTTTCAGGAGCTCGGCCTTTTCCCGTGGCTGACGGTGCGGCAAAACGTCGAGTTCGGCATGAAAATCGCCGGCGCATCGAAGGCGGAGCGAACGGAGCGCGCGCGATTTTTCCTTCGCATGGTGCACCTGTCCCATTTTGAGGACCATTACATTCACCAGCTCTCGGGCGGAATGAAACAGCGCGTGGCTCTGGCGCGTTCACTCACTCTCAAGCCGAAGATTTTGCTGATGGATGAGCCCTTTGCCGCGCTCGACGCGCAGACGCGTGACCTGCTGCACGATGAGCTCGAGCGCGTGTGGAAGGAAACCTCACCCACGATCGTTTTCGTCACGCACAACGTGCGAGAAGCCGTGCGCCTCGGCGACCGCGTGCTGCTGATGAGCTTCCGCCCCGGTCGCATCAAAAAAGAGTTTGAGGTCGATCTGCCTCGCCCGCGGCACGTCGAGGATTCCGACGTCGCCCAGATGTCCAAGGAAATTCTCGGCCAGTTGCGCGAAGAGATCGATCGTTCCTTCAATGCGGAGTATTCCCGTGAAGAAAAACGTTAATCAGCTGATTTTTGCTCTGGGCGCGCTGGCGGTTTGGGAAGCGCTCGCGCTGGCAAAAATCTGGCCGTCTTATTCTTTCCCGACGCCGCAGGGAGTCGGGGAATCCATCTTCGACGGCTTCAAGGACCACAGCTTCTGGATCGGCATCGCGGTGAGCATGCAGCGCGTCGTGATCGGCTATGCGATCTCCGTGGTTCTGGGCGTTCTGCTCGGGATGGCACTCGCGTGGAGCAAGTTTCTGGATGACACCGTCGGCCACTTGGCGCTGAGTTTGCAAAGCCTGCCCAGCGTCTGCTGGCTGCCGATCGCGATTCTGTGGTTCGGCCTGCACGAGGCTGCGATCATCTTCGTCACGGTCATGGGATCGATGCTGGCGGTCACGCAGGCGACCAAGGCGGGCTTTGACAACGTGCCGCGAATTTTGTCGATGGCCGGGCGCAATTTGGGCGCGAAGGGGCCGCAGATGTTCTGGCACGTGCTTCTTCCCGCGAGCCTGCCGTATCTGCTCGACGGATTGCGGCAGGGCTGGGCCTTTGCCTGGCGGTCGCTCGTGCAGGGCGAAATGCTGTATGGCGCGCTCGGGCTCGGCCAGCTCTTGAACGAGGGCCGCGACCTGGATGACATCAACCGCGTCGTCGCGGTGATGCTGCTGATCGCGCTGATCGGGTACATCGTAGACAGTATTTTGTTCCGCAGGATCGATGCGTCCGTTCGGCAGAAGTGGGGAATGACTGTGGCGGTCTCGGCCTAAGCGATCCGAGCTTCCCAAGCGCGGGCGGTATTCTGTCCGCGGATTCTGTCGGCATTGATCAGTAGCATCCCGGCAAGACCAAACACGAGCGAGAACGCGATATTCTCCGGCCAGAATCTCCGCCCCGTCTGAGCGACCAAGAGCGCTTCGCAGAGAATCGACGGCAAGATCCAACCGAGAAGCAGCAGCCAAACGATCGAGGATTTCTGTCCCTGCCAGTCTCTCGCGGCGAGTCCGACCAGCATTCCCGCGGGCAGGAACAGAAGCGTGTAGTACAGAACGACGTAACCTCCCAGATCGATGGTCTGAACGAAGCCGAGCGCGTGGACGAGGCTGGTTCCCGGACCCAGCCGATAATTTTGTGGCGCGGGAATTCCGTCCACATAGACGAACGCATCGGAGCCATCGTAAACCGCGACAATGTCTTCTACCGTCCCACCCTTGAAAACTCCGGGCAAGGGCCACGCCAGAATCGAGCGTTTCTCCGTCAGAAGATTGCGGAAGTAAAAAACGAGATCGGCGCCGCGCTGGCGCAGATGAAAGTTCACGTTATCGGCGGATTGAGAGAGCGAAACGATGCGGCCAGATCCCTTCTCGATGGATTCAGGCACGCAGACGACGCGGACGGTGAATTTGTTGGTCTTCTGAATTTCTCGAGTCAGATTCTCAACCGGGATTCTTGTGCTGAGCCAGGACTTCGCGCCGAGTTCGGGCGGGCTCGCCTCCGTGAGTTGCGGTTGCGCCTCCGCCCAGCCAAGCGGCGGAAGGAAATTCCTCCGATCCTCGAACGCACCGGAACTCTGAAAATCATAGTGAGCGAGCAGGCCCGTATTTTCATCCGTTGCGGATTCCTGCGCAGCCAGCCGGCGAATCGTCTCTTCGGGAAGCGCGCGATTCCAGATCTGTAGAAGGGAGACTTTCCCCGCCCAGGGAGCATGGCCGGAAGCATCGTTCCCGACGAACAAAACGCACCGCGGATCCCAATTGCTGAGCCGCGTTTCGCTCTGCAGGTAAGCGGATATGCTGAAGCCAACCACGAAGTAAGCAATAAGCAGAGCCGCGGCGCTGCGAGGCGAGAGCCAGCCCTCGATCCATCCCTCGCAGCGGGAGAGAAACTCCAGCGCGGAGCCGCCCACCACTGCGAAAAGAAGAAAGCCGGCGACCGAGCCGGTCGTGTTGGAGAACACATCCTCCCATCCGGAATCGCGTTCGGGGATATACAACTGCATGAATTCCACGGCGTACGAGGCGAACGCTCCAAGCACAAGCGCCGACAGGAATGATTTTAAGAGGCTGCCGTTCCGCTTGCGCACCTGCGCCGAAACGCCGAATCCAAAAGGAACGAACAGCAGAACATTCAGGAAAAAATCCTTCGTGAAATATTCCTTCCCTGAATTCCCCAGAAAAAATGGATTGCCGTGGATCGCCCGAAATGCGCCGGCGTGAAATTGAAAGGGAAACAGCGTGAGATAGCCGATACCGACGAGCGAAAGGATGAGGATTCGGTTGGACCATGCAGCGCACGCGGGCTGCTCCCGCAGGGCGGGTGTGTTCATGATGGAATCATCGAATCCGAACCCTCAAAAAAGATGAGTCTAGCACACCGGCGCAACGCGTCTCCGGCGGCGAATTCATTTCCGTCAGAAGAGATTTTAGTGTTTTACTGCGCGCACGACCCGTCCCCGACAACGCGAGGCGCAACTGTACCGGCGTTAGAGAAACCATGATGCCTTGCTCCGGCGGGCAGTTCCCGCACCTGTCCCACGTCAGGCCTCCGGGCCAGTAGAAAGCTTTCCATAGCGAACCCTAATGTTGGGTCCGCAATGAGCGCAACCACTGAGCGATTCCAGGTTCAAAAATCAACAGCCCGTCGGAAGCCGGTTCGTCTGTGTGTGCTCACGGTATTGGCGCTGGCGCTCCTGTCCATTTCAGGCTGTGTGGCCCTGACCGGATCACCCACGGCCAAATCGTCTTCGACCTCTGCTTCTTCAGGCACGCTTACGGCGAGTTCGGCGAATTTGAATTTCGGAACTGTCGTGGCCGGATCGAGCAGCCTTCAGACGCTCACGCTCACCAACGCGGGCGCCGCGGCGGTTACAGTTTCGCAGGCCACCGTAACGGGCTCGGGCTTCAGCCTAGTCGGAACCATGTCTTCGATTTCGATCGCGGCGGGGCAGACCCACGCCTTCCAGGTTCGATTTAGTCCGACGGCGTCGGGGAGCGATTCCGGAGACGTGACGATCGCCAGTGACGCGTCGAATGCGAGCCTCGGCATCCCCCTGAGCGGAACGGCAACGGCAGGTCTCGCCATTTCATCGCAGCCGGCGAGCGAAACCGTCACGGCCGGACAGACCGCAACGTTCTCGGTCGTCGCGGCGGGTTCTGGGACGCTGAAGTATCAATGGCAGAAGGGTGGAACGGCGATCACCGGGGCCACAGCGGCGACCTACTCGACGCCCCCGACCACGGTATCCGAAACTGGAGCGGTTTTCACCGTTACCGTGACTGACGGCGGCGATGACAATGTGACCAGCAGCGCTGCGACGCTGACCGTGGACGCTTTGCCGCCGACTCTCAACGCCAGCAATTCCAGCCTGAATTTTTCAAACGTGAACGTCGGAAGCAGCGTGGCTCTGCCGGTAGTCTTAACGAACGCGGGGACCTCCCCAATTACGATTTCGAACGTAATGATCGCCGGAGCCGGCTACACGGTCGGCGGCGTTCAGTCCGGCCAGATATTGACGGCTGGACAAACGGCGACCCTCGACGTCACCTTTGACCCGTCCGCAACAGGGACCCTGCCTGGGAGTGCCACAGTAACGAGCAACGCCGCGAATTCCCCGGCCAAAATCGCGCTGACCGGAGTCGGCGTCCAGGCCGTGCAGCATTCGGCCAGTTTGAGCTGGGTGGCGAGCGCGTCGACAGTCTCTGGCTACAACGCCTACCGATCTACAGTAAGCGGCGGCCCATACGCGAAGCTGGATGCGACGCCCATTGCCGCTACTTCATTGACTGACGCTGCGGTACAGGCCGGACAGACCTACTACTACGTCGTGACTTCGGTGGAAAGTTCGGGCCTCGAGAGCGTCTACTCGAGCGAGGTATCCGCCACGATCCCGTAGTGGCGATGTGATTCGGTCCGCTCGTTTCGGGGCGGGACTTCTCTCCACCGGCATGAGTGGTTCAGGTGCACCACCCTGTCCTTCACGTGTCTGCCGGTACAGTAGTTCCACGAGTCTCACCTAGAACAGAATGCCAGCCGATATAGCTTTCAAGGAAAAGGACACAATCCAGCGGCGGTGCGCTTATTGTTGCAACACACTCGACTTTCATGAACCGGAAGCACGGCTCTCTCCCCATTCTCGTCTTTTCGCTAGTTGTCTCCCTATTCAGTATCGGCTGCATCGGCGCCACCACCGGCGGCGCTGCAAAACCCGCTTCTAGCGCGCCGAGCGGAGCGCCAAGCACTCATTCCGTGACGATCACTTGGGCGGCGAGCACCTCCGAAGTGGCGGGGTACAATGTCTACCGCTCGACATCATCGGGCGGACCGTTCTCGAAATTGGCGACGACTCTCGCGGCAAGTACGGAGTATATCGATAACCAAGTTAACTCCGGCGATACCTACTACTACGCCATAACTTCCGTAGCTGCCGACGGCATGGAAAGCAGCGATTCCACTCTGGCAATCGCCACTGTTCCGTAAAGCCCCTCGCTCGATCCGCTCGGTGCAGCTCAGTACCGACTCCTCCAGACGAGATTCCCCCTTGCCTCAATGTGCAGATTTGGAACTTGTAGTGCAATCTGGAACGAGCGATCCAGCGCCCCAAAGATGCAGAAACTAAGGGGCCGGGGCTAAGCCTGCGGAGCTCGCCGTTTATCTCTCTGGTTTTCATCTAAGTTGCTGATTTTAATATCGTTGATAGACTTTCTGACGGGCGTCGATCGAGCCCGGCCGGACCAACTTGTCTGGCTGGATTCCCGGAAACCAATGGGTACATTGTGGAAACGCTTTTCTTCGGTGTGTCCTTTCTAGGAGACAGGTGTAGCGGCCTGCCGATTCGGGCCGCCAGGGGCTGGAAATAAGTCATGTATTTACCTATAGTTAGATGGGAAAGCGATTCACGAACTCACACGTATCCTCCCCGTTCGCTTTGGAAGCGTGATTGCGACTGTCCTAGCGAGTCTTTGAGGCCAGCCCCGGGGACTTTATGGCGGTAGCTTGTTTGGCGGGTGTGCCAAGAGACCGCGCGGGGCTTGCACATTGACTCACCATGACTCAGGCCAATCCAACTAGCGGGATCACGTGGTTCGCACTCCAAATCCGGTCGCGGTGGGAAGCCCAAACCGCCGACCTGTTGCAGGGCAAGGGTTTTGAGACTCTGCTGCCGACTTACACCACCCGGCGCAAATGGTCTGATCGGGTCAAAGTTGTCGAGTCGCCTCTGTTTCCCGGATACGTCTTCTGCCGTTTTGACGTCCACAATCGCCTTCCGATCCTGATTACCCCCGGCGTGATCTCCGTCGTCGGAAGGGGCAAGACTCCAGTGGCGGTAGATGACGCCGAAATCCAATCCATTCAGGCGGCGATCGGTTCCGGAATTCACATGGAGCCCTGGCCGTACGTTGAAATCGGCGAGCGAGTCCGCATCAAGCACGATGTTCTCGATGGGATGGAGGGAATTCTGACCAGCTTCAAGGGCAGCCATCGCGTGATCATTTCCGTGACGTTGCTGCGCCGCTCGGTCGCGCTGGAAATCGACCGGTCGCGAATCACACCGCTAGAGCCCGCCCGCGCAGCCGTCAAGGGAACCGCCGCGGACCTTACCTCACTGGAAGTCGTTCGAGTTTGAGTTGAATCGCCAATATTTTTGAAGCTCGCGCAGCATACCAACAAAAATCCCAAGATCCACCCGGGCCCCCGATCGGACTGGATCGCATGCAGATGTTTGTTTCACGGCAGGGCCGGGAACCGGCTCACCGCAATCGATCCGGAGAATCCATGAACGAATACGGCAATCCCATTGGAACGAAGGAAGCACTGATCCGAGTCGGCGTGATAGGGTACGGCTATTGGGGTCCGAACGTAGTTCGGAACTTTTTCGCCGTGGACGATACGCGCGTCGACATGCTTTGTGACATGAACCCCAGCGCACTCGCTCGCGCCAAAAAGAATTACCCGGGACTCGCGCTGACGACGAATCCCGACGACATCCTCAAGTCGCCCGACATCGACGCCGTCGCGGTCATTACGCCGGTGTGGACGCATTACAAGCTGGCCAAGGCCGCCCTCGAAAACGGCAAGCACGTGTTCGTCGAGAAGCCGTTCACGTCTACTTCCGAACAGGCCGAGGAGCTGATCGATCTCGCCGAGCGCAAAAATCTGCGGATCATGGTAGACCACACGTTTCTCTTCACGGGAGCGGTGCGAAAGATTCGCGAATTGACCGAGAGCGGCGCCCTCGGCGATTTGTACTACTACGATTCCCTGCGCGTGAACCTGGGCCTGTTTCAGCATGACGTCAGCGTGATTTGGGACCTCGCGCCGCACGACCTCTCCATCATGGACCACCTGATCAAGGGCGAGCCCGAAGCCATCGTGGCCACGGGCGAGAGCCACTTGAACAGCGTCGAGGACGTGGCGTTCATGACGATCTATTTCCCGAACAGCGTGATCGCGCACATCAACGTCAACTGGCTATCCCCGGTGAAGATTCGCATGACCATGATCGGCGGCCAGAAGAAAATGCTGGTGTGGAACGATCTCGTCGCCGACGAAAAGATCCGCGTGTATGACAAGGGCGTCAAAATCACCTCGGGCGATAAGGTGCGCGAACTGCTCGTCAACTATCGTTCCGGGGACATGTGGGCGCCGCAGATCGAGCAGCTCGAAGCGCTGCGCGTCGAGCTCGAATATTTCTCCGACTGCATCGTCCACAACAAGACGCCGTTCAACGACGGCCTCGCCGGCCTGCGTGTGGTGCGCATGCTCGAGGCGGCCGAGCAGTCGATTCAGCTGAGAGGAGAATTGGTGCGCCTGTGAACGAATACTGCAGCGTTGCCCCGGACGTAAAGCTCGGTAAGGGAGTAAGGCTCTCGAAATTCATCAACCTCTACGGCTGCGAAATCGGCGACGACACGAAAATCGGCGCGTTCGTCGAAATCCAAAAAAACGCTTCGGTGGGCCGCCGCTGCAAGATTTCGAGCCATACGTTCATCTGCGAGGGCGTGACGATCGAGGACAACGTCTTCATCGGCCACGGCGTCATGTTCATCAACGACATTTATCCCCGCGCGACCGCCAACGGCCAGCTTCAGACCGAGGCCGACTGGAAGGTCGAGCGCACGGTGATCAAGAGTGGGGCGTCGATCGGCACGGGAGCGACCATCCTCGCGAACGTCACCATCGGAGAAAACGCCATCGTCGGCGCCGGGAGCGTCGTCACCAAGGACGTTCCGGCGAATTGCATCGTTGCCGGCAATCCCGCAAAAGTTTTTCGCAAGATCGATTCACCCTTGGAGGCCATCAAGTGAGCACAGCAAATGGAAATGGCAGTGGCAACGCGATCCCGTTTCTCGATCTCGTGACTCCCCACGTCGAGCTGGAACAGGAACTGACGACGGTGTTCCAGCAGACGCTGCGGACCGCCGGTTTCATCGGCGGGCCGATGGTGGAAAATTTTGAAAAGGCGTTTGCGGAATTCTGCTCGGCGAGCCACGCCGTGGCGGTCAGCAGCGGCACCGATGCGCTGCGCTTTGCGATCATGGCGGCGGGCGTCCAGCCGGGCGACGTCATCGTGACCGTCGCGCATACCTTCATCGCCACGAGCGAAGCTATTTCCCAGGCCGGCGCGCATCCCGAGTTTGTCGACGTCGACGAGCGGACCTACAACATGAGCCCGGAGCGGCTCCGCGAATATCTCGAAAACCAGTGCACGAAGGACACGACCGGAAAACTCATCAGCCGCCGGAGCGGCCGCCGCGTCGGCGGCATCATTCCCGTGCATCTGTACGGCCAAATGGCGGACATGGACGCCATCCTGACCCTTGCCGAGCAGTACGGCCTCGTGGTGATTGAAGACGCCTGCCAGGCCCACGGCGCCGAATACTTTTCCAAGAAGAGCGGGCAGTGGATGAAGGCCGGATCGATGGGCCGCGCCGCCGCGTTCAGCTTCTATCCCGGAAAAAACCTGGGCGCGTGCGGAGAGGCCGGCGCGGTCACCACGAATGACGCGAAGCTCGCGGCGAAAGTGAAAGTCCTGCGCGACCACGGCCAGGCCAAGAAGTATTACCACGATATGGAAGGCTACAACGGCAGGCTGGACGCCATGCAGGCCGGGTTCCTCCACGTCAAGCTGGCGCATCTTGCGAATTGGAACGCGGCGCGCCGCGAGCGGGCTGCGGAATACAATCAGCTTCTCGCGAGCGCCGAGGGCG
>Ga0210394_10001922_pt1 | contig 30719 bp, 27 predicted proteins | sample IncBWC12MmetaG_FD_160121 | JGI IMG/M metagenome (GOLD analysis project Ga0210394, IMG submission 160121) | Forest soil microbial communities from Barre Woods Harvard Forest LTER site, Petersham, Massachusetts, United States - Inc-BW-C-12-M | ecosystem: Environmental > Terrestrial > Soil >... | reverse complement strand
AAACCCGCGAGCATCTTCTGCTCTTCAGGCTTGAACTCAAGCTCGCGCAGGGGGGTTTCGCCTTCGAGCGCCTTGCGGCAGCGCGTCAGGAGCTGCAATTCGAGTTCGAGGACTGTCTCTTTCTTCTTTTTAAGATCCTTCTCGACGCGCTCCATCCGCTTCGAAGTCTGCTCGAGATCGTACAGCATCAGCTCGATGTCGACGCTCTCGATATCGCGCACCGCATCGAGCGATCCGCCCTCGTGCGGCACGGCTGGGTTCTCGAACAGGCGCACTACGTGCGCGAGAGCGTCTGCCTCGCGCAACGGAACGAGCGATGCCGAGTTCTTCTCGCGGTCCTTCTGCAAACCGCCAATATCAACGTATTCGATGCTGGCGTATGTGATTTTTTTTGGTTTGAATACTTCGGCAAGTTTCGTTACGCGCGCGTCTGGCACGCGCGCCACACCCACGTGCGCTTGATTCGGCGCGCTTCGCGACGTATCAACCCGCGCGCGCGTGAGAATTCTGAACAAACTCGTCTTTCCGACGAGTGGTAGCCCAATAATTCCTGTCTGCATAAGCGATCGATATTAGCACACGCGTCGAGCACGCCCGTTTCGGCAAATGTATTTCTCTAGATTGCGATCCGACGTCTCGAAATGGCTAATTGCTACGGAAGAGAATGCGAATCAGGATCGTTTCCAATCCGCAGGCGGAGTTTTTACCGGCCAGAAATCGGGCGAAGGGCTCGCGAACTGAAGGCCCACGGTCGACAATCCCGCGTATGGCGGCCCAAGAAAAGCAATCGTGGCTTCGCGCTCGTCCGAAGTTTTCATCTTGTGGAGGATCACCTTCTGTCCCAGCTCCACCCTGGCGCCCAGAACCACGAGCGCTCCGTGCGCGCTGACTGTGAGTGTGAAAGTTTCTTCGCTGAACGGCTGCTTATCCGATGCCGCGCTGCGAACAATCAGAGGCACGTCGAGGAGCACGCGTTCGCTGCGTCGTTTTGGGTTACTCGTCAATGGCTTTCCTTTGTATAGATCGCGGCACAACCAGTCTAGGCCAATGCGTTCGCCATCGGCCGCGTGCCGGTAGTGTCCGTTCCCGTCTAGTAAACCACCGCCGCATTCGAATCGCGCGGCAGAAGACGCGCCGAGATTTGGATAGCGCGCGCCCGTCGTATAATCTTGGCTCTTCTTTTGCTTACGGAGGCCAACGTGGCAGTAAAAACAAGCGAACTGTTCGTCCACGCCGAGGCAGTCGCGGCGCTTTGCAAAAATGACAAACACCTCGCACGGCTGGTCGAAAAAGTCGGCGAAACCCAGCTTATTCTCGACGAATGCGAGAGCCCCTACGAATCGCTCCTCGAAGCGATCTCGTATCAAAGCATCTCTGGCAAGGCCGCAGCGACAATTTTCGCGCGCGTCAAAGCGCTCGGCACAAACGGCTGCTGCCCGACGCCAGAGCAAATGCTTCGCATCCGCAACTCCGCGTTGCGCAAGGCAGGCCTTTCCAAAGCAAAAGCGGCTGCGATGAAAGACCTCGCTCAAAAAACCCTCGACGGAGTCGTCCCGTCATTGGAAGATGCCCGAAAAATCCCTGACGAAGAACTCGTCGCACGCTTGATTTCCGTTCGCGGCATCGGCCCTTGGACCGTCGAAATGTTTCTAATCTTCCGCCTAGGCCGCCCCGACGTCCTCCCAATCCACGACTACGGCGTGCAGAAGGGTTGGGCGCTCACCTACCGCAGGAAAGCAATTCCCAAGCCGACGTAGCTGGCGAAATTCGGCGAGCGCTGGCGCCCGTATCGCACGCTAGCAAGCTGGTACATGTGGCGCGCCGTACAGCTCGCAGGAAAAGACGCTCGAAAAATCACGAAAAAGTCGGTTGCAGGGAAAAAGGCGAAGAAAAGTAAGAAATCCGCGGGCCGCTAGCAGAATCCTGCGTCCAACTATCTCCTCACGGTCAAGTACAGTGCGGCGATGCCTGCGACGAGCGTCGCAACTTCCAGTTGCACCGATACCCGATGCAGCTTATCGAACTCCACCCGCAACGGATTATCGCGCGGCGTGGCGTCCACCGAACCCATTTCAGTTCGCAATCCCGCTAGCCGCGATGTCACGACGCGTTGCGAAACCATCGTCAACACCAGCATGAGAATCACGCACAAGGCAGCAGGCTGCACCAGCGCCTTGAACGACCGTCCAAGCCCCAGTCCCGCGACAAGGTAAATCACCGCTGCAATGACGCCAAGGTAATGCAACCGTCCAAGTACAAGCCCCACCACCGCGCCAGCTTGATCCCGATTCGTCAGCGTCCCGAATACTCCCGGCGCCACGACGAAGCTCAAATAGATGATCGAGCCAACCCAGGTCCCCAGCGTGAAAACTTGCACGAACCGCAGAAAATTGGCCATTAGGAAGTCCCGTCCGAGGACTCGAACCCGCTCAGACTATCACAAGCTCTGCCTACCCACTTCTTGAACACATCAAACCAAATCAGCGTTCAGCGAGTCCAACAAACAGTGGGAGAATAAATAATTGTGGGAATGGTGGGCGACCAAGGACTTGAACCTTGGACCTCTCCCGTGTGAGGGGAACGCTCTAACCAACTGAGCTAGTCGCCCACGATGCGACTTTTTGCAGCACACTTTTTGTAGCAGAAGGCCACCTGAATTGCAAACAACCGCCGCCAGCGCCAGCACGCGTCTCGCCGAGCTTCAGCAATCCATTGCGCGCGTCGTAAAAGGTAAGGAAGACGTCATCCAGCTCGCGCTCACCACCCTTCTCGCGCGCGGCCATTTGCTCATCGAAGACGTTCCCGGCGTCGGCAAGACTACTTTGGCGCAGGCGCTCGCGCGCTCGTTCAATTGCTCGTTCCAGCGCATTCAGTTCACGTCGGACCTGCTCCCCAGCGATGTCATCGGCGTCAGCGTGTTCAATCCCGCGGCGCAAGAGTTCCAATTCAAGCCTGGGCCGATTTTCGCCAACATCATCGTCGCCGACGAAATCAACCGCACCACCCCCAAAACGCAGTCCGCGCTCCTCGAAGCCATGAACGAAGCTCAAATCACGGTGGACAACCACACCCATCCGCTGCCGCGGCCGTTCCTCGTGCTCGCGACGCAGAATCCCATCGAACATCACGGCACCTACCCGTTGCCGGAATCGCAGCTCGATCGCTTCCTGATGCGCATCCGAATGGGTTATCCCGCGCGCGCGAGCGAGAAGGAAATTATCCGCAACGGTTCTGGCCACGCGCCCGTCGAAAAAATCAGCACACTGATGGATGCCGCGGACGTCCTCGCCATGCAGGAAGCAGTCTCGAAAGTAAAAGTGGACGAGAGCCTTCTCGACTACGCCCTGGAGATTGTCGACCGCACGCGTCAATCCGAACAGTTGAGTCTGGGTGTTAGCCCGCGCGGCGCCGTGATGCTGCATCGTGCGGCGCAGGCCCGCGCGTTCCTTGAAGGCCGCGACTTCTGCTTGCCCGACGACTTCAAGCGCCTCATCATCCCGGTCTTCGCCCACCGCGTGGTCGTCAGCTCGCGCTACGTTTCCACCCAAAAAAGATCCGAGCAGGCTGACGCAATTCTCGGCGAAATCCTCGAAACCACTCGCGTCCCGCTCTAGCGATGGCCTCGCAGGTTCAAGACTCGTTCTTCTCCCGTTGGTGGCGCAACATCGACCGTCCCGGTTGGCGCAATTTCGCAATCGCCATGGGAGTTCTCTCGATTGCCCTCCTCGTAGCTCTCTTTTCCGCGGCGATGGCGCAACAGGGCCGCACATTAATCGCCGCAGTCACCACTGTAATGTCGCTCGGCCTCGCAGCCTGGGTTGCGGTAACAATTGTCCCGGCGCTCGCGCGGCGCACCAGTCTGCGCTGGCTCGCCTATCAAGTTGACTATCGTCTGACGCGCGAAGGAATCATCTATCTCGCCGCCGTCGGCATGCTGATTCTCGCCGCTGTGAACACGGGCAACAATCTTCTGTTCATGGTTCTCGCATGCTCCCTGGGCGCAATCGTTATCTCAGGCGTGCTTTCGCGCAGCGTTCTCACGGGAATCGCCCTGAAGTTTGATTTGCCCGAGCACGTCTTCGCCGAACAGCCGGTGCTGGCCGAAATGGAATTGCGGAACGACAAGCAATCCTGGCCCTCGTTCTCCTTGCGCGTCGTCGGCGACCCTAAAAACACCGAGGGCCGCCAGATCCTGACGCGCCCGGTTTTCTTTCCTTACATTCCGCACGCAAGCGCCGCGCGCCAAAAAGTGGAGCTTACCTTTCCGCGCCGCGGAGTGTATCGCCAGGACGCCTTCGGCATCCGCACGCGATTCCCTTTTGGCTTCTTCGAAAAAACGCGCAAGGTGGATTCAAACGTCGAGATCGTGGCGTATCCCCGCGTTGCGCCCACGGAACAATTTTACGAAGTGCTGCCGCTGTTGACCGGCGAAGTAGCCAGCTACTTCCGAGGCCGCGGCCACGAGCTGCATACTTTGCGCGACTATCTTTCCTCGGACAGCGCGCGTTTCGTCGATTGGAAGGTGACCGCGAAGACGGGCCGGTTGATGGTTCGTGAATTTGCTCGCGAAGATGAGCGCCGCGTGATGCTGGTGCTCGACCCCTTCATCGGTCCGCCGCACCCGGAATTGGGCGAACTCGCCGCCCAGGAGCACGCGCAGCGTTTCGAGCGCGCCGTCTCAATGGCGGCCTGCATCGCCTGGCACTTCTACGAAATCAATTCCGTGATTCAATTCCGCACCGACCGCTTCTCGACGCCTATGTCTCCGGCCGGTGAAATCATTTACGACACGCTGCGCGAACTCGCCATGATACAGGCGGATACGTCGGTAGCTGGCGGAGCGTTCCTCGATGAACTCTCGAACGAACGCGAAATTTTCAAGATCGTCCTCACTTGCCGTGGGCAGAGAACCATCCCGACCGCTCTCTGGTCTTCCTCGTATTTCATTTTCATTGAAACTCTGTAGTCGACCGCATTCGCCCGGCCTCCGGCGTCCGCAGTTGTGCGAGAATAACGCCGCATGGCCTTGAAGCTTACTCCGCGCGCACTCGCCAATTTTCGATCGCGCCTCCTCGATTGGTTTGGCGCGCATCGCCGTGACCTCCCATGGCGCCGCAGCGGCGATCCTTATCGCATCTGGGTCGCCGAAATCATGCTTCAGCAAACGCGTATCGCCGCCGTGACGCCCTACTTCGACCGCTTCTTGTCGCGCTTCCCGGACGTGCAATCGCTCGCGCGCGCCCGGCGGGACGAAGTGTTGAAACTGTGGTCCGGACTTGGCTATTACAGCCGCGCGCGAAACCTGCACGCTGCAGCCAGGGAAATAATCGTCCGTCATGCCGGCAAGTTTCCGCGCGAACTGGAGTCAGCGCTGGCGCTCCCCGGAATCGGTCATTACACCGCGGCCGCCGTCCTAAGCATCGCCTATGACGAGCCCCTCGCCGTACTCGATGGCAACGTCGCGCGCGTCCTGGCACGTCTCGCAGCAATTCGCGGCGATTTGCGCGTGCCACGTCGGTGGCAGCAACTTTCGCGTACTTCGCAGCTTTTTCTCGCTCCGCAAGTTCCGGGCGACTGGAACCAGGCGCTCATGGAACTCGGTGAAACAATCTGCACGCCGCAATCGCCGCGCTGCGAAAGTTGCCCGGTTGCGCGCTGGTGCCGCGCACGCGCGCTCGGCCTCACGCGCGAAATTCCGGCGCCTCGAAAAAAACGTGAGCCCGTCAGCATGAAAATTGCAGCCGCCGTCCTGCGCGATCCGCGCGGGCGCACCATTCTCCTAAGAGACCCCGGTGCGCACGACGATGTGCTGTTTTCCCGCATGTGGCAGTTCCCCGCCGTTGAAGTTGCCAGGCATGCCAAGTCCGAACTGAGGGCACACCTCCGCTCAACTCTGCGAATCGAAGTCCCCTCGCTCGTGGCTCTCACCGAAGCCCGCCACGGCGTCACGTTCCGTAATATCACCCTCCTTCCGTTTCTCGCGCGCGTTCAGGAACTCCCCAATCTCCCCCGCACCCGCATCCTCGCATTCTCCCGCTTGGCACAACTTCCCGTATCCAGCGCCACGCGCAAGATCGCCGCCGCGGCCGCATCGGTCTGATAACCGGTCTCGGCAACCCATTAGCGCATTAGCGTCCACCGCAGCCTCCGCCAGCCGCCGAGTGTTAGCATCGTAAGAGCGCCATGCCCTCCTCCGCGAACCATTCATCGATACCCGCGCCGGTTCAGGCGTCTGCACCACTCCCGGCGGTACAGCGCTATTTCGAAATCTCTCTGTATCTGCTCATCTGCACGGGCATGCTCGCGATCGTGTCCACCGGCAAGCTCGACATCGTTACGGTTCTGGTCGCGCCCGCAGCGCTGATATTCAAAGGCATCCGCATCGCGCGCGGACGCGGCCCCGAGATTTCCTCGCGTTTCGCCACCGGGCTTGTGCTCGGCTATTTCCTGTTCTTCCCATTCGACCTCTGGGTCTTTTCGCGCAATCTCTCCGTCGGAGCGCCGAATCCCGCACTCTATGCCGCGCTTCTTTCGGCGATGCATCTGCTCCTGTTTGCAACTCTAGTGCGCCTCTATTCGGCTCGTAGCAATCGCGACTACGCGTTTCTCGCGGTCCTGGCCATAACCTCGATGCTAGGCTCGGCTATCTTGACCGTCGAAACCAGCTTCCTGATCGCCCTCGCGGTCTTCCTGTTGCTCGCCGTCTCAACGTTCGTCGCTCTCGAGATTCAGCGCAGCGCTGCGGGCGCCGTATCGCCTCCGTTTGAATCGGGCTCGCCCATGGCGCGGCAACTGAATCGCGCTCTGGGACTTACTTCGGGGTTGGTAGCGCTCGGCACTCTCGCCATCGGCACCGTGCTCTTCTTTATGATTCCGCGCTTCACCGCCGGTTACTTGAGTGCGTTGAATCTTCAACCCGCGCTGATGACAGGCTTCAGCGACAACGTCACTCTCGGCGATATCGGAAGGATCAAGCAAAACACCGAAGTGGTAATGCGCATCAGCGTCAACGGCGACCCGTTGCGCGTACAGAATATGCACTGGCGCGGCGTCGTGTTGACGAACTTCGACGGCAAGCGCTGGTTCACGCCCACTCAGGAACCCACCGTAGTTCTGCCGAATTCCGATGGCGACTACACCGTAAACGCCGCCCGTTTGCCTGACGCCGACTTTCGTCCGCTCCATTACACCGTGTTGATGGAGCCCATCGGCACCGACGCAATTTTCATCGCGCCGCGGGCCGCATCCCTGCGCGGTCACTTTACCAACGAGACGGACCGTCCCGGCACCGGGGCGCGCCGCGGTTATCTGGTAGTTGACAAGACCGGCTCGGTGTTCAATCCATTCCACAACGACACGAAGGTTCGCTACGAAGGCATTTCGAACGTACCCATGATCCCCCCGGCAGCTCTGCGCAAAGCCGGCACGGATTATCCCGAAATGATTCAAAATCTTTACCTGCAACTGCCGCTACTCGATCCGCGAGTCAAACCACTCGCCGAACAAATCACGCAGTCGGCCAAGAATCCTTACGACAAAGCCGCCAACATAGAGCGCTATCTGAAAACGCGCTATGCCTACACGCTCGATCTGCGCGGCCCCAAGGTCGACGACCCGCTCGCATACTTCCTCTTCTCTCGCCGAGCCGGTCATTGTGAGTATTTCGCTGCTGCCATGACGGTGATGCTGCGGTCCCTGGGCATCCCGTCGCGCTATGTCAGTGGCTTTCTACCGGGCGAATTCAACGACCTGGGCGGCGACTACATCATCCGCGCCAGCGACGCGCACACCTGGGTGGAAGCCTATTTCCCCGGCTATGGCTGGACCACCTTCGATCCCACTCCGTCGGGCGACGCCAAGCAGAGCGGCATTCTGTCGCGGCTCGCTCTTTATTGGGACTGGTTTCAGTTCGCGTGGAGCGAGTGGATAATCAACTACGACTTCGGCCATCAGGTCACGCTCGCGCAAAATCTGCAGAAGTCCTCGCACGATTGGAGCGACCGTCTACAGCACTTTTATCGCAGGAAGCAGGACCAGGCCATGAACTTCATCGTGGCGCTCGATAAAAAAATCGAAGCGTCGCCGTATTTCCTACCGGGCGCGCTGCTCTTCCTGGTCCTGGTATTGTTCGCTCTCCGAGGACGAGCGCTGATTGGTTACGCGATTACGCGATGGAGCCTTCGCGCCCGGCGCGGCGGAAAGCTCACAGCGTCTCTCGCTGCACTCGAGTACCGCGAAATGCTGCGGCTCCTCGAAAAGCGCGGTTGGAAGAAAGCGCCGTCGCAAACCCCGCTCGAATTCGCGGCTGCGATTCCCGCCGCAGAATTCGCGGCGCCGGTGGGGCAACTCACCCAGCTCTATCAGTCGGCGCGCTTCGGCGATCACCCCGCGCCCGTCGAGCAGATGTCTTCGCTCCTCCGTTCGATCCGCGACTTGCTGCGGTCACGCAAACCCGCCGCCCGATAGCAATCGCCGTGATTGATCCCGGCGTCTGAACGCAAGAGCCGTCCTCCGCATCCTCCCGGCATGCTAGAATTGTGTGTTTGCGTGCGGCTCAAAGGACCGCTATGAGATGCCGAAGGTTGGATTCGTAAGCTTGGGATGCCCCAAGAACCTCGTCGACAGCGAGGTGATGATGGGCACGCTCGCGCGCGCGGGTTACGAAATCACGCCGCGGGCTGACGAAGCGGACGTTCTCGTCGTCAACACCTGCAGCTTCATCGCTCCGGCGAAGCAGGAGTCCGTGCAGTCGATCCTTGAAATGGCCGAATATAAGAAGTTCGGCCGAGCGCAGAAACTAATCGTCGCTGGCTGCATGGTCGAGCGTTATCGCGACGAAATCCGCGAGCAAATCCCTGAAGTCGATGCCGTGATCGGCACCGGTGAAGTGGACAAAATTCTCGAAGCTTGCGAAGGCGACCTGCGCCCGGACGGTTCGCTGCCCACTTATCTCTATCACGATTTGACGCCGCGCGTTCTGGCGACGCCGCGCCACACCGCGTACATCAAGATCAACGAGGGCTGCGACCATCCCTGCACCTTCTGCGTGATTCCGCAGCTGCGCGGAAAATTCCGCAGCCGCCGTTTCGAATCGGTGGTGCGCGAAGCGGAAAATCTCGCAGCCGCGGGCGTTCGCGAAATTTCGCTTATCGGCCAGGACACCACGTTTTACGGTGAAGACCTCAGCCTCCGCGACGGTCTCCCGATCCTGCTGGAACGCCTCGCGGAAATCGAAGATTTGAACTGGATTCGATTCCTCTATTGCTACCCGAACCGCATCACCACGCGACTTCTCGAAACCATCGCCGCTCATCCGCGCCTCGTGAAATATCTCGACGTGCCTCTCCAGCACGCGAGCCGCAGCGTGCTTGCACGCATGAAACGCGGCTCCAGCGGCAGCGCGTTCCTGCGATTACTCGAAAAGATCCGCAGGATAATTCCGGGCGTCGCTATTCGCACATCATTTATCGTTGGCTTTCCTGGCGAGACCGAAAAAGATTTCGAAGAGCTTTGCGATTTCGTTCGTGCCGCTGAATTCGACTGGATGGGCGTGTTTTCCTACTCGGATGAAGATGCGGCGGGCAGTTTTTCGCTCGAAAACAAGGTCGAAGCGAGAACAATTAACCGACGCAAAAACGCACTTATGACGCTACAAAAGGGCCTTAGCGGACGCAAATTGCGACTTAAAATCGGTCAGCAACTTCAAGTAATGCTTGAAGGCCCGTCCAAAGACACGGATCTGGTCTGGGAAGCCCGCCTCGAAGGCATGGCCCCGGAAATCGACGGCAAGGTCTACGTCACCGAGTTTGAAGGCGTGAATGACGCCGCAGATTTGCCCGCGCCCGGCACGCTGGCAACCATCGAAGTGACCGAAGCAAAGGATTACGATCTCATCGGCCGCGCGATAAAGTTCTCGCGCGCTCCCGATGGGCGACCCGTCGCCGTCCGGCCAATCCCCGCGCCGACGCAAAATCTTTTCCCCATTCTCAGCTCGCCCTGATTTCGCGCTATCCTATCCGCATGACTCGCCGCTGCCCCATCTGTCGGAAACTAACCAACTCAGAAACGCACGCGGATTTTCCGTTCTGCGGCGAGCGCTGCCGTCTGCACGATCTCGGCAACTGGGCCAGCGAGAAGTACGTCATCAGCGAGCCCGCATTCGACGAATCCATGTTCGACGAAGTCGAACGAGATCCCGCGGACGAATCGAATGACTGACGCCGAGCCGCGCAAGCCTCGCTTCGCGCTCTTCGTCGCCACCGCTGCTCCAGGACAGAGATGAGCGCAACGACTGAGCCGGTGCCACCTGTAGACTCTAAGCCTCGGCGGGCATCGCTGTTCGCATGCTTGGTCGCGACGGCAGGCTGCCTAGGCTACATTCCGCTCGCACCCGGAACTTGGGGTTCGCTTGCCGGGGTCTTGATTTACTGGCTCTTCATTCGCCGCACGACGCCTTTTGCTCCGTTTCTTTATCATCGCGGAGGCCTCACTTATGTGATGCCTTTCATCTATGTCGTGGCAATCGTGGCCATCGTCGTTTCTGCAGTCGGAACTTGGGCGGCGGAAGAAATGTCGCGCGAGTGCGGCGACCACGATCCGCAATTCGTTGTGATAGATGAAGTTTCGGGACAGATGCTCACGTATTTGGCGGCGCTCGCGCCGGCCAACTGGAAATATTTGCTGGTGGGTTTTATACTTTTTCGCGCGTTCGATATATGGAAACCGTTTCCGGCGCGGCAAGCAGAATCGTTGCCTGGCGGCTGGGGAATTATGGCGGACGATTGGGTGGCGGGAATTTACGCCGCGCTTGGCTTGTGGATTGCGCGTATGCTTGGTTTGTAGGTGCGTGTAAATGCGCCGCACTCCTTCTCAGCGCCCTTAGGTGAACGTGAGTACATCGGTGAAAGCAAACGGCACGCCACGAATTGAAAGCGTAAAGCCCGCGGCAGCTTTGCCCGGCGGCGAAATTGCCATCAAGGGTAGCGGCTTCGGCGTGCACAACCATGCGCGCCTGCTGGTGCAGTTCGGCCCGGCTGACGGCACGCTGGTGATGGCTGCCGAAAATTCGCTGATCGCGCGCGTTCCGGAAGGCGCGACGGGCGGCGCTGTACGCGTGCGCATGGGCAGCATCGAGAGCGCGCCGTTCCCGATAGCGCTGGGCGCGCAGATTGCCGATAATCTCCATCCTGTCGCAAGTCCCGCGGTCGACTCCGAAGGCAACATCTACGTCACGTTTAGCGGTCAGCGCGGCCAAAAAGTTCCGGTATCGCTCTACCGCATCACCGCGAACCAGAACATCAAACCGTTCATCACCGAATTGATGAACCCCACGGGCCTTGCGGTCGATCGCAACAGAAATCTCTTCGTTTCCTGCCGCAACGACGGCACCATCCACCGCGTTTCGCCCGACGGCCGCTCCATGCAATGGATCGAAGGCATGGGCATCGCCACGGGCCTGGCGTTCGACAAAGCGGGCAACCTCTACGTGGGCGACCGTAGCGGCACGATTTTCAAAATCGGCCCCGACCGTGAAATTTTCGTCTTCGCCACGCTCGAACCGTCGATGTCCGCCTATCACCTCGCGTTCAGTCCGACGGGCGAGCTTTTCGTCAGCGGCCCCACTACATCCAGCTTCGACCGCGTCTATCGCATCAATCCCGCCGGTGAAGTCGGCGTATTTTTCCGCGGGCTTGGTCGTCCACAGGGTCTGGCATTCGATCGGCTCGGTAATCTGTACGTTTCCGCTTCGCTCGCAGGCAAACGCGGAATCGTGCGCTTGACGCCGCAAGCAGAGCCGGAACTGATCCTCAGCGGCGGCAACATCGTGGGCTTCGCACTTCTACCTTCGCATCGAGCCATCATAACGACCAACTCGGCGATCTACAGTGTCGACTGGGATGTCGAGGGCCTCCCGCTGAACGGCTGAGTTGCCGGTCCCGGCGCAAACAACGGTAGTCCCCAGTTTCTTTCTCTGCCTCATTTTTGAGACTGCCTTGCACGCAGCGCACGCCATCGGGTACAACAGTTGTGAATGAAAGCAGAGATCATCGCCGTCGGCTCCGAGCTGCTGACTCCGTATCGGCTCGACACCAATTCGCTGTTTCTCACCGATGAGCTGAATCAGCTGGGCATCCGCGTGGTTTACAAAAACGTTGTTGGCGATTCGCTCGACGACATGCGCACTTGTTTCGCCATTGCGGTCTTGCGCGCCGACCTGATCGTCGCCAGCGGCGGCCTGGGCCCTACCGATGACGACCGCACGCGCGACGCCATCGCCGAAGTGCTGAGCCGGAAGCTGCAATTGAACCACGAAGTCCTGGAGAAAATTAAGGAGCGCTTCCGCCGTTACAATCGCACCATGCCGGAAATCAACGCGCGTCAGGCGATGGTCCCGGAAGGAGCAGCGATACTTCCGAATTCGCGGGGCACCGCGCCCGGCCTGTGGCTCGAACACGAGGGGCACATCGTCGTGCTGCTTCCCGGAGTCCCCATCGAATTGCGGAGCATCTTCGAGACGGAAGTGAAGCCGCGGCTGGCGCGACTCAACCATGACGAGCGCCTGTTCACGCGGGATCTCCGAATTACCGGCTTGCCCGAATCCGAAGTCGAGCAGCGCGTCCGGCCCCTCTACGAGCTTTATCCCGACACCGACACAACCATCCTCGCCGCGCCCACGGGCATCCAGCTTCATCCGCGGATCTGGTCGCGCGACGCCGCAAAAGCGGAGAAACTTCTCGACGAAATCGTCGATCGCATGGCTCTGGCGCTCGGCGAGAACTTGTTCTCGACGCACGGCGAAACGCTCGAAGAAGTGGTCGCACGCGTCCTGGTGGAAAATCATGCAACCATCGCCGTGGCCGAAAGCTGCACGGGCGGCATGCTGGCCGAGCGGCTCACAAACGTCCCCGGCAGCTCGAACTATTTTCTCGGCGGGGTGGTTTGCTACAGCAACGAGCTGAAAACGGCATTCGTCGATGTTCCCGCAGCAATTATCGAGTCGAAAGGAGCGGTGAGTTCCGAAGTCGCTCTGGCGCTCGCTAGCGGTATCCGCCGCCGTACCGGGGCGACTATCGGCGTCGGAATCACGGGCATCGCCGGCCCCACGGGCGGCACTCCGGAAAAACCGGTGGGATTGGTCCATATCGCAATCGCCGACGAGCGCGGTTCGCGCGAACACGCCATCCGTTTCCCGGGTGACCGCGAGCGCATCCGTCTCTACGCCACGCAATCGGCGCTCGACATGGTGCGCCGCTATTTTCTCTACCCCGCTGTTGGCCGCGGGTGAGCGGTGCGCCTGTTCGTCGCGCTCGATATTCCCGAGGCTGTGCGCGCCTCGCTTCGTGATTTAATAGCTCGGCTCCGGCTTCTGTCGAGCGGTGTGCGCTGGGCGCGCCCGGAAGGAATGCACGTCACTTTGAAATTCATCGGTGAAACGAATCCTGGAAAGCTGGACGCGATTCACTCCGCACTGGGTTCCGTTCATTTGACGCAAACGGTGGAAATACAATTTCGCGGAGTCGGATTTTTCCCGCACGAGCGTAAGCCGCGCGTTCTGTGGTGCGGCGTGGAATCATCCTCGAATCTGGCGGCTCTCGCCGCGGAAATCGAGAGCGCTCTTGAACCGGCTGGCATCCCGCGCGAGTCGCGCGCTTTCGCGCCTCACCTCACGCTCGCGCGATTCGATTCGCAAAACGGCCCGAAAGGCGCCGAAAAACTGGTAAGCGCGGCAGAAGAATTGAAGTCCTACGAATTCGGCGCCGCGCGTGAATCGAAATTCCATCTTTACCAGAGCGTTCTGAAGCCTTCCGGAGCGGAGTACAGGCGCCTCGCGGCATTTCCGTTCGTTGGGGACTCGAAGTGACGCCGAATATCCAATCGGGGCTGTTGATCGTCTTCGTTGCCTACCTGCTGGGATCGATTCCGTTCGGACTGCTCATCGTGAAAATCTCAGGCGGCGGCGACATCCGAAAGTCGGGCAGCGGCAACATAGGCGCTGCCAACGTCGCGCGCAATGCGGGAGCAATCGCTGGCGTGCTCACCCTCTTGCTCGACGCGGCCAAGGGCTACCTCGCCGTGTTCCTTGCCGCACGTTGGACCGGCGAAAATATCCGCTGGATGACAGCCGCTGCTGTTATCGCAGTTGTAGGGCACATGTTTCCCATCTGGCTGCGCTTTCGCGGCGGCAAGGGAGTGGCCACCGGCGTCGGAGTGATCCTGCCGATCTGCTGGCAGGCAGCGGCGCTCGGCGTCCTTCTGTGGCTGGTGGTCGTTGCGTTCTGGCGCTACTCTTCGCTGGGCTCGATTGCTGCCGCCGTGGCCATGCCGATTTTTGTGTACGTACTATACGCGCCGCACCACGCGCCGCCCGAGGCTCTTACGCTTGGCACCGTTTTGATTTCAATATTGGTGCTCGTAAAGCATCGCTCGAACATGGAGCGGTTAATTGCCGGCGAGGAAAGCCGCCTCAAATTGGGCGGTTAGTCACTGGTTCCCCCCTTTGAACTCGAAAATCGCCATCTGCGCGTTGAATCTCTCATCGCCGCGCGCGAAACGCCCGTATCGTATCCGCCACCTCCAGTACTAACGTCCCGTTGTGCTGCCTCGCCGTGTTCGTTAGCATTTCACGTAGGGGATTCTTGTGCCCATCGAAGCTCTCAAGCGCATGACAACGCGAAAGTTGCGCATCCTTTGGTTGGTCTTGGGAGCGTTGTTGCTCGTCAGCATCACTCCGCTCTGGCTCTACCATCGTAGAGTGCTGCACATGAGCGAGGAAAAGCTGCAGGATACCGAGCGCGTACAGCAAAGTGAAATTACACGGTCGCTCGCCAGCGAAACGCTGCAGTTCGAACAAAATCTCCGCGCGCAACTTCTGAGCCAGCGGCAAGTGCTCGCGCTGACGGGATGGATTCACAACGTGGACGATTCCGCGCATGCGCCTCAGCTTGCGCGGTTGCTCCAGAATTTCGTCGAGAACGATCAAAACCTTCAATACGTCACCGCTGTAAACCAACAGGCCAAAGGTCAATCGGCGGGAAGTTTTCGCGCCGATCAGGACCCGTTCGTAGGAGTAGCGCTGAAGCGCGCGTTCACCGCAAGTATCCAAGGATTGAATTTCGTCAGCGAGCCGTTCGCGTTGGGCAAGAATAACAGGCCCGCTTTGGTGCTCTCGGTGCCTCTTTTCTCGGACGGCCAATTTACCGGCATGCTTGCGTCCGTAGTGTCGCTGGATCAGCTCCAGGCGCGTCTTCGCGACGCCAGCGTTCGCGAACGCACCGTGTTCATCGTCGACGTGCACGGCCACATCGTCGACCATCCGAATACGCTCGACATGGTTCCCGGACGCGATGTGAGCTCCAGTTCGCTCGTCGTAAACAACTTTAAAGAGCTGCCTCAGGAGCTGCGCGCCACCGAAACAATGCATTTCCCGCTCTACAGCAAGAGCGAAAACCGAAACGTGGAAATGATCGGAACGTACAGCACGATTCCGGAGTTGCGCTGGGCGGTGATCGCTCAACGCAGCCTCGATGAAGCGCGCGCCGACGCCGGCGTTAAAGAACTCACGGCGCAGGCTCTGAGCTTCGTGGTTGGCGTCACTCTGGTGGCCCTGGTACTCGGCTACCTATTCGCGCTTGGGATCACCCGGCCGATTCGCAGCCTTGTATTTTCAGTGCGCGCCATCAGCCGCGCTGAATTCCATGAGCGTGTGGAAGTGAGCGGAGCCGCGGAAATCAGCGAGCTGGCAGAGACTTTTAATCACATGGCCGGCGACATCGAGGACTATGTCGACCGCCTTAAGAAAGCGGCACAGGAGAACCGCGACCTCTTCCTGGGCTCAATCCGGATGCTCGCCGCCGCCATCGACGAAAAGGATCCATATACCCGCGGTCACTCCGGCCGCGTAGCCAAGTACGCGATGATTATTGCCGAGCAGCTTGGACTTAATGCCGAGGATCTCGATCGCCTGCGCATCTCCGCGCTTCTGCACGATGTGGGCAAGATCGGCGTGGACGATCGCGTCCTGAAGAAGCCCGGCAAACTGACGGACGAAGAGTTCGAAATCATGAAGCAGCACACCATTAAAGGCGCGAACATCATGCGCCCCGTCGCGCAGCTGAAAGACGTGCTGCCTGGAATCGAGCTGCACCACGAACGTATGGACGGCGCCGGATATCCTTACGGCCTGCAGGGCGACCAGATTCCTCAGATGGCGCGCATCATCGCCGTCGCCGACACGCTCGACGCCATCACTACGAATCGCCCGTACCAGTCGGCGATGGATCTGGATTTCGCCGTCGAGCGTATCCGCTCTCTCGCTGTTTCGCGCTTCGATCCTGCTGTGGTCGCGGCTCTTGAATCTGCCATTCACGCCGGGCGCCTGCGCCTTAGCGCCACGCTTGTGGAAGTTTGACGCTCGTCCCGCGATGAGATCCGGGCTCGGCGCGCTTCCTGCCGTGGCAATTCTCCGACCGTCAACTTACACACTGCCTGACACAATGCGGTAGTGTTCCCGCCTGCGTCGTTTGTTACAATCGTCAATTCCGCGCATGGCGGTGAGACCTCTTGAGCGTTCGAGGGCATATTTGCTAAGCATCGAGACGAACTCCCCAGTGCGCATCTAGAAAAGCAGTTACGCACAAATGATCAGCCTCTTCGGAAAACCCGAGCCAACCCTCCTCGAGCGCCTGAAGGAATCCGTCTCGAAGACACGCACCGAGCTCTCGGCGAAGGTCGAACAACTTCTTACGGGCGATCGCCCTGTCGATCACGAGTTACTGCGCGAACTCGAATCCGCGCTGCTAAGCGCCGATATTGGCGTGCGCACCACGAAAGAAGTGCTTGCCGCGCTGCGCGAACAGGTGAATCAGCACAAACTCAGCGATGCGAAAGATCTCAAGCGCGAGCTGAAAGGCCAGATCGAAAAAATTCTTAAAGCGCCGGCACCTCCATCCGGCGATAACGGCGCGGCCGCGCCGCGCGTGTTGTTCGTCGTAGGCGTGAACGGAACTGGAAAAACCACCACCATCGGCAAGCTCGCCAACCGCCTGAAAAAAGAGGGCGCCACGGTGGTGTTGTGCGCGGCTGATACCTTTCGCGCTGCTGCGATTGAGCAGCTCGAGGTCTGGGGACGCCGAGCGGGTGTAGAAGTGATTAAGCAAAAGTCCGGTTCCGATCCTTCCGCCGTGATTTTTGACGCGCTCAGCGCCGCGCGCGGCCGCTCGGCCGACGTGGTGATCGTCGACACCGCGGGACGGCTCCATACGAAATCGAATCTGATGGCAGAGCTTGAAAAAATGAAGCGCACGGCGGCGAAATTGGTTCCAGGCGCGCCCCATGATGTGTTGCTGGTTCTCGACGCGACCACCGGACAGAATGGCCTGAATCAGGCGCGCGAATTTTGGAGCCACGCAGGCGTCACTGGAATCGTGCTCACGAAACTTGACGGCACGGCGAAGGGCGGCATTGTGGTCGCCATCACGCGCGAGTTGAACCTTCCTATTCGCTTCGTCGGTACCGGCGAACAAATCGACGATCTCGTTCCGTTCGACGCGGAAACTTATGTCCACTCGCTCTTCGACTGACGCGCTTCGCGAAGCCGACGAAGCGCACATGCTCCGCGCCCTCGCACTTGCACGCAGGGGCGTTGCGTTGGCAAGTCCCAATCCAACGGTCGGCGCGGTGCTCGTGAAGAGCGGCCGCGTCGTTGGGCAAGGCTTTCATCAATACGATCGCCTCGATCACGCGGAAATCGTCGCTCTCAAACAAGCGGGGGAAAAAGCGCGCGGTGCGACGCTTTACGTCACGCTCGAGCCATGCTGCACCACCGGCCGCACCGGGCCGTGTACGAAGGCGATCGTCGCCGCGGGAGTGAAACGCGTCGTAGCGGCGATGCGGGATCCGAATCCTCAGGTGGCTGGCCGCGGATTTTCTGCGTTGAAACGTGCAGGCATCAAAGTGGAAGCAGGATTGCGCGAAGAAGCTGCGCGCGAACTGAACGAAGGGTTTGCGAAGTGGATTCAAACGCGACTTCCCTTCGTTACCATCAAGACCGCGCTCACTCTGGACGGGCAGATTGCTTCGCGCGCCGGGAGCACGACGTGGATCACGAGCGAAAGTTCTCTCAAAGCCGTGCAACGAATTCGCCACGCTGCTGATGCGATCCTCACCGGCATCGGCACTGTGCTCGCGGACAATCCTCGCCTGAGCGACCGCAGCGGGGAGCCCCGTCGCCGCAGGCTTTTGCGCGCCGTCGTCGACTCGCGGCTTCGCGTACCGCTGCATTCGAAACTCGTAAAGGATGCACAGAGCGATCTCGTGATTTTCACCGCGCAAGCGATGGACTCGCCGAAGGCGCTAGCGTTGCAGCGCGCGGGTGTTGAAGTCTTTAGCGTCCCCAGCGGACGCGCGCACGTCGATTTGCATACTGTGATCAGTGAGCTTGGCAAACGCGATATTTTGAATTTGGTGATCGAAGCGGGAGCGGAATTGAACGGCGCTGCGCTTCAGGCGGGAATTGTGGACAAAATGATTCTCTTCTATGCTCCCAAAGTGATGGGGACCGGCGGCGTGCCGATGGCGCGAATTCCTTCAGAATGGTTTGCAAAATCACCGTCTCTCACAAATGTGAGTGGGGAACGCTGCGGGCCTGATCTCGTCGTCCAAGGATACTTTCACGATGTTTACGGGAATCACCGAGTACGTCGGAAAAATTGAATCGCTCGAACGCGGCGAGGACGGCGGCCGGCTGCGCGTTAGCTTCGCTGGTGCCGCTTCAATCGCCGCGGAGATGAAAGCTGGCGACAGCATTTCCGTCAACGGCTGCTGCCTCACGGTTGTCGAATTCGGCGCGAAGTCTTTTGTCGCCGATCTTTCCGGCGAAACGCTGCGCCGCACTTCGTTCGGTGAAATGAAGGCGGGCAACGTCGTCAACCTCGAACGGCCGCTCGCGGCAGGCGCGCGCCTGGGCGGGCATTTCGTGCAGGGGCATGTGGACGGCATCGGACGCATCACGCGCCTTGCCCCGGAAGGCGACTCATGGTGGCTGTCGGTTCGCGTGCCGGAAGACTTGCGGGGGTATGTCGCGGAAAAAGGGTCGATCGCGATCGACGGCATCAGCCTTACGGTTGCGCGCTGGCAGGATGGGATCGCGGACATCGCGATTATTCCTTTCACTCACCAGCACACGAACGTCCACGCGATGACGGTGAACGACGCTGTGAATCTCGAAACCGATATGCTTGCGAAGTATGTCGAAAGTCTTCTCGACGCTAAGAAACCATCCGCGACCGCGCATCTTAAACTCAGTGACTTGAAGGAACAGGGTTTCTGAACTCTGGAGGCGTGGACGCAAATGAACTTTCCGCGGCGGCAATTTCTCAAAACCCTGAGCGCCGCTGCGGCTCTCAGCCGAAGCTGGAGACTCGCCGGCGCAAACCCAACCAATATTTCAGCGAACAAACCGGGAGGCAGTTCGATGACCGCAGCGAAAACTTATGACGTTGCCGTAATCGGCGCCGGCGTCTTCGGCGCATGGACTGCCTACTATCTGCGCAAGTCCGGCGCGAGCGTCGCCCTTCTCGACGCCTACGGCCCCTCAAACGCACGCGCCAGTTCGGGCGGTGAATCGCGGATCATTCGCATGGGCTACGGCTCTAGCGAAATCTATACGCGCTGGTCCATGCGCGCTCTACCGCTTTGGAAGCAGCTTTTCGCAGACACCGCGCAACCACAGCTTTTTCATGAAACTCGAGTGCTTTGGATGTTTCACGAGCGTGAACAATACGCGCTCGACACGCTCGCGATGCTTCAGAAGTGCGGCGCGAAATTTGAAAAACTCTCACTCGGTGATCTGCGCGCTCGCTGCCCGCAAATTTCGTTCGAGGATAACACCTGGGGAATTCTCGAGCCGGAGAGCGGCGTTCTGATGGCGCGCCGCGCTGTGCAAGCCGTGGTTTCGCGAGCTCAGAAAAACGGCGTGGACTATCGGCAAGAAGCCGCGCTCGCCCCCGAGGCGCGCGCTGGCCAGAATCGCGCCGCGTCTTTGAAAACCAAGAGCGGTGAGACGCTCTCCGCCGGCACTTTTGTCTTCGCCTGTGGGCCGTGGCTGCCAAAAGTATTTCCCGGCATTTTGGGCGGACGCATTTTCCCGTCGCGCCAGGAAGTTTTTTTCTTCGGCGTCCCTGCAGGTGACACGCGATTCGAAATGCCGCAAATGCCCACGTGGATCAATCTTCAGGATGAGTATTACGGCATGCCAGACATCGAAAGCCGCGGCTTTAAGATCGCCTGCGACCGCCATGGCGAAGCCTTCGATCCCGACACTCAATCGCGAATCGCGAGCGCCGAAGGAGCAGCGTCAGCGAAACAATATCTCGCGAGCCGCTTCCCTGCCCTGAAAGATGCGCCGCTGGTCGAAACCCGCGTCTGCCAATACGAGAATACTTCCAATGGAGATTTTCTGATCGACAAGCATCCCGCGCTTGAAAACGTGTGGCTGGTGGGCGGAGGCTCAGGGCACGGTTTCAAGCACGGCCCCTCGCTCGGCGAATACGTTGCCGCCAGAATCACGCAGGGAGGAGAAATCGAGCCGCGCTTCTCGTTAGCAACTAAACAGCTCGTCCAGCAGCGCGCCGTCTATTAAGTGGCATTCGCCACAACCACCTATGCGTGCTCTCGCGCCTTCTGACGCGCCCCACGTACGTAGAGCATCACGCCGAGGAAAAGAGCGAACATCGTCCCGCCGATTAATTTCACCTCGAATAAAAGTTTGCTGGCAGTCTCGCCCGGTGGAATTACCGACAAAATGATGCTGGCGAACACGATGCAAATTCCCATCCCGCCCGCGATCCACACCCCCACTTTGCCGCCGGGAATCAACACTGCTCCGGGCGATAGTTCCCGATCCGGCCGGTAAGCCAACTTGATAACGGCGGCATACATGTAGAGGAACGGGATGAAGTACAGAATGTTCGTGGCGTCCACGAGAAATTGATACGCGCTCACGGTCGTTTCGCTGATTTGACTCAAAAGCAATATCGCGCCGGAGATTCCGGCCTGCACCAGAATCGAAACATGCGGCGTTTGCCATCGTGGGTGAATTCGGCCGAACGCAGCCGGCAAATACCGGTCCACTCCGACGGCGAACGGAACGCGCGCGATGCCCGCGACCGTCGAACCCACGCCACCGGCGTTGCCAACCGTCACCAGCAGCGCCGCTATAATCCCCAGCGCCCCGATTTTCAGAATCCCGGAAGCCACCGTCAGCGCTTGAAACACGCCGCTTTTCGGGTCCACCGTCACTGCGCTCATCAGCGAAAGCACAGCCACTGTTCCGGCGATGTAAATCGTCGCGATCACGATGCCCGAGCCAAGAATCGCTCGAGGAAAGGTCTTGCGCGGCTCGCGCACCTCTTCGCTCATCGACGAAACCAACTCCAAGCCGCCAAACGCAAAGGCGATTTGCGGCCAGAAATTCACTGTGTTCCAATCCCAGTGCGGCTGGATATTGCTCCACGTAAATTGCGTTTGCGAACCATGGCGATACCAAACCCACGTGGCGGCGAAGATCAGCATCATCAGCGGAACAAATGTGCCGACGGCCCCGGCGTTTTGCAGCCATTTTCCAATGCGAAGCCCGACGATGTTCATCACCACGGCCACAAAAAACAGCGCAAACGAAACGATCAGCAAGAAAGGTCGATTCTGCGCCATTGGCGCGTACCCGATCCCCCCGATGTAAGCAGCCATCGCCGCGCTGGCAAACAGAAGAGCGGGAAAGTAAAACAGCGTATAAATCCAGTACGTCCACCCGGCAACGAAACCGTGAAACTCACCGAACGCGTCCTTCGCCCAGGCATAGAGTCCGCCTTCTTCCGGAAAGCGCGTTGAAAGCTCGGCAATCACCAACGCCGTGGGGACAAAAAATAACAGCGCCGCCAGAACCCACAGCGTAATCGACGAAGTGCCGTTGTGCGCCGCCGCCGCAATCCAGCGCGGACCCAGCACCGTCACGATATTGAACAGCATCACGTCCCAGAAACCCATCACCCGGGGAAGTTGTGGTTTCGGTGCGGTGGGAGCCGGCTCGCTCACGCCGTGGCATCCAGCGCGGGAATCAATTCATCCTGTTGAAGAAAATTGCGAAGAAACGGGTCCGAAGATTTTTCAAGCTCCTGCCAGGTGCCGAAAAATGCGATGCCGCCGTCCTGAAGGAAAATCAAGCGGTCGGCGAGCTTCTTTGCGAGATGCGTGTCGTGCGTTACCACGATCGACGTCTTCTGAAATTTCTTCTTCAGTTTCACGATCAGGTCGCTCACGTGCAACGCCATCAACGGGTCCACCATGGTGGTTGGCTCATCGTACAGAATTGCGTCGGGATTTTCCGCCAGCGCGCGCGCGATCGCGACGGCACGCTTCATGCCCGTGCTCAAGTCTGACGGAATCCGGTCCGCGAATTGCGTCACCTCGAGCATTTCCAGAAGTTCTTTCACCTTGGCGTCGACCGGGTCCTCGTGCGAGCCGCGCGACGTAAGCGGAAACGCCACATTCTCTTCCACCGTAAGCGAATCGAAAAGCGCACCCGACTGAAAAACCATCGTCACCCGCCGGCGAATCTCGGCGAACTGCTTTTCGTTCCAATCCGTCACGTCCTCGCCGGCCACAATGATTCGTCCCGAATCCGCTTTTAAGAAACCGAGCAGCAGCTTCAGCGAAACGGATTTGCCCACGCCGCTGCGCCCCAAAATCACGGCCGTCTCGCCCTGATTGACGAAAAAGCTCACGTCTTTCAATACGGCATTTTCGTCAAAGGAAATCGACACGTTTTGGAATTCGAAGTAGTGGTCGCTCATCGCTTCCTGCGCCCGTCCAACCTCACCCGCGCTTCGTCATAATCCGCGGGTGAATTCATATTCTTGAATAGGACGCCCTCGGAATCAAACGCTTTCCATTCCGCAGGTTCGATATATTCCACTCGAACGCCTGCAAGGCCGTCTGTAACCTTTCGCGTGCCCCGATTGAGCGCGCCGCGAATCACCTGCTCGCCGCGTTTGTTATACATCGCGCAGAGCGGTTCGGCTCCGCGCTCGTTCATCGGCAGGACGGCATCCGCGTTCGACCCCAGCGCGCGATCCACAAGAAATTCCAGCCACTCGCGCGTAAGGTAAGGCAAATCGCACGCCACGATCAGGTTCCAGGGCGCAACGCTCGCACGCAACGCCGTGGCAATTGCGCCCAGCGGCCCTGCACCGGGTAAATCGTCGCCTACTACACGCAGTCCGAGTGGGGTATACGCCGTGCCGCCGATGATTGTCGCCGGAGCGCCCGTCGCAGACGCCGCCAAATTTGCCGCGCGCACAACGAGCGCTTCACCGTCCAATTCAAGCAGCCCTTTGTCGCGTCCCATGCGTGAGCTTTCGCCGCCAGCCAAAACGAATCCAGCGACCTGGCTTACCGTTTCCATTTCGCTTCGCGCCTCTTGCCGCTACCTTGCCCTGCTCGTCCATTCGCTCCAGCTGACCACTCCTAATTCCGCCTGCGGAGGATCCGGCAGCATAGCGAGAAATTCGAGCAGGTTCCCGTCCGGGTCGTGGAAGTAAAGCGAAGCGGCGGGCATCCAAGCCAGTACCACCGGCTCGTCGGCGGGGTTGCCGGCAAAATCGCGTGGCGTCACATTCGCAGCGCGCAATCGCGCCGGGGCTTCAAGTAAGTCCGAAAGATCCACCGTAAACGCAACGTGAAGGCTCATTCGCTGAGGTGCGCTGCCCACCTCCCACACGCCGAGCATCGATCGGCCTCGCCCGCCGATCCAATAGAACGCCACTTTGCGCTCGGCAATCACGTAAGCAAGTTCCAGCCCTAGAACATCGCCGAAAAACTTCATCGAGCGTTCCAGGTTGCTGACCGTCAGGTGGCTCTCAAAAAGATCGCGAATAGGGATCAAAGTCTCTCCGTGATCGATACGCCCTTGTCGGTCACCCTTATTTTCCTGGCCGTTTGATTCCGAGTTCGCGAAGCTTCTCCTGAAGACTTTGCCGGTGCAGTCCCACTTCTTCCGCCGTGCGCGACACGTTCCAGTGATGGTCTTCCAGCTTGCCCTTCAAATACTCGATCTCGAATTTTCGTTTCGCCTCGCGAAAATCCGCTTCCGCCAAGAAAGAATCGCTGGCCGAGGCTCGCGACGAAGCTCGCGAGCCCGAAAAAGCGCCGGTTCCCCGCCGTATTTCCTCAGGCAAGTCGTCCGTCGCGATTTCATCCCCCTTCGTCAAAACCAACGTGCGCTCCAGCGCATTGCGCAATTCACGCACGTTGCCGGGCCAATCATAACGCCGCATTAAATCCATCGCCTCGCGGCTCAACCCTGCGTGCCGTCCGTGCCGCGCACCCAGCTGCGCGAGGAATGAATCGACCAGAAGCGCCATGTCCTCTTTGTGCGCGCGCAACGCCGGAATTTCAAGCGTCACGACGCGCAACCGGTAATACAAATCCTCCCGAAAACGTTCCGCGGCGATTTCAGCAGGCAGGTCGCGATGCGTCGCGCTCACCACGCGCACGTCGACGTCAATCGAATTCGACCCGCCGAGCCGCTCGATTTTGTGGCTTTCGAGCGCGCGCAGCACTTTCGCCTGCGTTACGGGGTTCATGTCGCCAATCTCGTCGAGAAAAAGGGTGCCGCCCGACGCCAATTCGAATTTTCCCTTCCGTTGCTGGGCCGCGCCCGTAAACGCTCCCTTCTCGAATCCGAAAAGTTCCGACTCAATCAAATTCTCCGGCAGCGCCGCGCAGTTCACGGCCACGAACGGCCCGCTGGCCCGCGGCGACCTCGCGTGAATCTCCTGTGCGAGCAAATCCTTACCCGTTCCGCTTTCGCCAAGAATCAGCACTGTCGCGTCCGTCGCAGCAACGCGGTCTGCCATCTCAAACACTTTTCGCATCGCCGCGGATGTTCCCAACATCCGCCCGAATTGTCCTTCCGCTATAAGCTCGCGCCGCAGCCGCGCGTTTTCCGCGCCAAGCTCCTCGATCCTCAGAATATTCGCGACGCGCTTTCGCAGTTCCGCGATATCGAAACCCTTCACGATGTAATCAGACGCGCCGTTCTGCAGCGCTTCCACAGCCGTTTTCGCGGTATCGAGGGCCGAGACGACCAGCACCGGAATCGCGTGATTGTTTTCTCGCAGCCATTCCAAAAACGAGAGGCCGCTCTCCCCCGGCATCACCAAATCGAGAAGAATCAAGTTTGGATGCTCGTTCGCGCGGCCCACGATCGCTTTGCGCGCCTCGGCGGCGGACCCGGCTTCGGAAATCTGGTAATTCCCTTCGAGCGCGCGGCGTATTCCGTAACGCACCGAAGGCTCGTCATCCACCACCAGAATCTTTCGCATTTTCTTAGCGCTCCCCTTCCTTGGCGAGCGGAAGACTCAAACGAAACCGCGTGCCTTTGCCGTTTCTCAGAGGACTCTCACACGCCACCGTGCCGTTCATTTCGTCCACCCGCCGCGCCACTATCGACAGCCCAAGGCCCGTGCCGGAAGCTTTGGTAGTGAAATAAGGTTGAAAAATCTTCGCGCGCAGCTCCTCCGAAATCCCCGGGCCATCGTCCTCCACCACAACTTCCAGACGATCCCCGTTCGGCGTGAGACTTACGCGCAAACGCCCGCCGTCCGGCTGCGCTTCGATCGCGTTCACCATCAAGTTCGACAACACTTCGCTCAACGCGTCCTCAGACGCGAGAACCGAAACTTCGCCAACCGGATATTCAAATTCAAGCCGGACGTTCCGGCGTTCGGCGTCTCGCCCAAAAAGCGCCGCCGTTTGTTTCGCGAGATTCACGGCCGCAACTCGTTCGCCGTTCACCGACGGCTTCGCATAACGCAGCAGTTGCGTGAGCTTCGCGCTCATGCGGTCGACTTGCTCCACCACCAGTGCGCAATCGCGCCGCACGTCGAGCGGCAACCCCGGATTTTCTAGCTGCACCTGAAGCACGGTCTTCATCGAGCTAAGCGGATTGCGCAAGTTGTGCGAAACGCTCGCAGCCATTTGCCCGAGCTGCGCCATGCGTTCCCGCTCCGCCAGTTCGCGCTCAAGTCTCAACTTTTCCTCGATCAAGCGGCACAGGTCCACCATCGGGGTCAATTGTTCGACAAGAAATTCAAGCGCCGCGCTGGTTTCGCCGGTCAGGTAAGAGCCAGTCGATGCCGCTTCGAGCAGCCCGATTTCCTTGCCATCCTTCATCAGCGGCACTTGCACCTCGTGTCCCAACCCGCCTGGCCCTTCAAGCATTTTCTGCGCGGGATCGCGCGGGATCGAAATGCGCACTGCAACAAGTCCAAACTCGCCGCGTATGCGCTCTTCCGCTTCAGCGATCAGCCGCGAGACATCTCCACGCCGCGCCGCTTCCTGAAGCTCGCCCGTCAATTTCTGCAAGCGCCCGAATCTCTCGCGAAACGTCCGGTGCAAAGCGGGGCCAATCAAGCGCTCCAGTGGCTCGAATAGGAAAATCAGCACGAAGATCAGGATGCTCGCGGTAGCTTCGGGCGGTAGAACGGGCTCGAGCCAGCCGCTGACGCGCCGCACCAGCGCGAAGTAAAGCAGTGCCACAATCATCGCCGTGAGCGCGTACACCAGATTCCGCTGCGCGCCGAAATCCAGGAAATCGCGCCGAAGCGCGAAGTACACCAGAGCGAAACCCGGAATCGCGCCGAGCACGACGATAGCGGCCGTGACTGCGTCCCACTGAACGGCCGAAAACGTGATTGGCAAATGGTCGAGGCTTAGTAGAACGAACACCGAGGAGGACGCGAACAAAATCCAGGCGGATAGGTGGCGCTCCGTTTGCGATCTTGGACGGCGGAAAATCCCGAGTTGCAGCACCGCACAAATGAATGAACCTAGCAGGAGATTATCGTGGCCAGTGAAAAGGAACCCGCCGACTGTTGTCTTCCAACTAAGTACTCCGCGATGGAGAATCACGAACGCGCCCATGCCGATCTGAAACGCCGACAGAAGATAGCAAAGGAAAGTGATAATCGAATGCCACCGCGTTGGTTTTATGCGGCGGACTTGTCGGGAGTATTCACCATTCGTCTGCCAAATCAGCGGCACGAAGAATAGCGCCCCGAGGCCGATCAGCACCCTGCAGAGAATTTCTGTCGCCGTTGGGATTGTGCCGTACTGAATCTGCGCATTCGTCTCCAGCAATCCGCCGGCGTACGTCAGAAACAGCGACAGCACCAGGAAGAAGAGCAGCCGCTCGAAAAGGCGCGGACGGCGATGGCCCAAAATCAAGGCGAGGATGAAGAGGTAGACCAGTGTGCCGGCTGTGAAGCCGATCAGACGAATATTGAACAACGCTACCACCGGTTCTCCCATGGCACCTGGATTCTACCTTGGATGAATTGCAACTCAACACCCAAGTGTCGTAGAAACCTGACATTCCACCAAACATATGAAAATAATAGCCTTACATGATAACATCTCCTCGCCGGCATCATACAGAATGTTGGCTTTCGCCTTGACAGTCCGAACAATCATGCTATATTAGCACTCGCTTGAGAGGAGTGCTAAACCCATACACTCCTTCCCTGCGGTACTCAGCACACTTCACCGGAGGAATTGCAAAATGGCTTCGAATATAACGCCGTTACAGGATCGAATCCTGATCCAACGGCCCAAGGAAAAGGAAACGATCAAGGGCGGCATTATCATCCCCGACTCGGCCCGAGAGAAACCCTATGAAGGCGACGTCATAGCCGTGGGTCCTGGTCGTTTTGACAACAGAGGTCAAAGAATTCCCATGGACGTTAAGGTCGGCGACCGTGTCCTGTTCGGCAAATATTCAGGAAACGAAATCTCCGTCGATGGCGAAGAGTTCTTCATCATTGAAGAGAAAGATGTCCTCGTCAAGATTGGCCACGCTGCCAAGGCAGCCGGCGGCAAAAGGTAACTCCCGGAAGTGGCTTTAGCCCCGATAGGGGCGCAAGCCGCACCGGCCAACTCGTAAGAAAGCTTTCAAAAATTTCAGGAGGATTACGATACATGGCAAAGCAAATTGTGACTGGTGAGAATTCCCGCCAGGCAATTCTGCGCGGCGTCAACATTCTCGCGGACGCCGTGAAGATCACACTCGGTCCCAAGGGCCGCAATGCAGTAATCGAGAAGAAGTTCGGCGCGCCGATCATCACCAAGGACGGCGTCACTGTCGCCAAGGAAATCGAGCTGAGAGATCCGCTCGAGAACATGGGCGCGCAGATGGTTCGTGAAGTCGCTTCGAAGACTTCCGACGTCGCCGGTGACGGCACCACCACGGCAACCGTACTCGCTCAGGCAATCTTCCGCGAAGGCGTGAAGACCGTTGCAGCCGGCGCGAGCCCGATGGCGCTCAAGCGCGGCATCGAAAAGGCCGTCGAAGTCGCCGTCGAGGAAATCAAGAAGTTCCACAAAGACGTCAAGGGTGATATGATCGCGCAAGTCGGCACGATTAGCGCCAACAACGACAAGCAGATCGGCTCGATCATCGCCGAAGCAATGAAGAAGGTAGGCAAGGACGGCGTCATCACCGTTGAAGAATCCAAGACGATGGAGACGACGCTCGAAGTGGTCGAAGGCATGCAGTTCGACCGCGGCTACCTCTCTCCCTACTTCGTCACTGACCCCGACCGCATGGAGTGCGTCATCGAAGATGCGCGCATCCTCATCCACGAAAAGAAAATCAGCTCGATGAAGGACCTGCTTCCCCTTCTCGAACAGATCGCCAAGATGGGCAAGCCCCTGATGATTATCGCGGAAGACGTCGAAGGCGAGGCTCTCGCAACGCTCGTCGTCAACAAGCTCCGCGGCACTCTCCAGTGCGCTGCCGTCAAGGCGCCTGGCTTCGGCGACCGCCGCAAGGCGATGCTCGAAGATATCGCGACGCTCACCGGTGGTAAGGCCATCACGGAAGATCTCGGCATCAAGCTCGAGAACGTGAAGGTCGAAGACCTCGGCCGCGCCAAGAAAATCACCATCGACAAGGACAACACCACGATCGTCGAAGGCGGCGGCAAGCCTTCCGAGATCGAAGGCCGCGTGAAGCAGATCCGCACGCAGGTCGAAGACACCACCTCCGACTACGACCGCGAGAAGCTTCAAGAACGTCTCGCCAAGCTGGTCGGCGGCGTGGCGGTCATCAAGGTCGGAGCGGCAACTGAAACCGAGCTGAAGGAAAAGAAGGCTCGCGTCGAAGACGCCATGCACGCAACCCGCGCGGCAGTCGAGGAAGGCATTGTCCCCGGCGGCGGCGTGGCTCTGGTTCGCTGCATCTCCGCTCTCGAAAAGCTCAAGCTGCACGATGACGAAGCCATCGGCGTCAACATCGTGAAGCGCGCCCTCGAAGAGCCCATGCGGCAGATCGCTTTGAACGCCGGCAGTGAAGGCGCCGTCATTGTCGGTCGCGTCCGCGATTCGAAGGACGACAACTTCGGCTTCAACGCCGACAACGGCGAGTTCGGCGACCTGGTCAAGGCTGGTGTCATCGACCCGGCCAAGGTCACTCGCCTCGCGCTACAGAACGCCGCTTCCATCGCTGGCCTGATGCTCACCACCGAAGCCTTGGTGGCCGACATCAAGGAAGAAACGAAGGGAGCTGGCGCGTCCGGCGGCGGCGGTGGAATGCCGGGCGGTGGCGGCATGGGCGGAATGTACTAAACTCAGCCGTACAAGCAGCATTCGCCAACTCTGTTCAAGAAAGGGCGTTCCGATCAAATCATCGGAACGCCCTTTTCTTTTTGGCAGTTCGTAGCGCCGCCGTCTCGCTGATCTTTTGCCAGCGGGGAATCACTCGTGGGACTTCCCGCTGATACCGCTGATACCGCCGATATTCCTCTCCGAAGCGGTCAATGAGTTCATGCTCTTCTAGCGCAGTGATGAGGTACAGCCAGGGAAACGCCGAAACGAACAGGATGTACACCCCGAGGTAGTTGATCACGACGGCGTGTCCGAGCCTCCGGAAAGTAGCGAAGGTTCAAGGCTGGGCCGAGCTACCGAATCTTTCTGTCGACCGAGCTTTCAGTTTTGCGGCCTCTTCTTCCCGATTCCTGGGTGATGCATTTGTTTGCAGCGAACGCAGAAGCCGACTCGAGATTTCGGCAATTTCATCGACGGCAGCCTCAAACGGCGCTTCGTTTGCCTTCGACGGTTTGTTAAAACCGCTTATTTTCCTCACGAACTGAAGCGAAGCATTCCGAACCTCTTCCTCAGTAACGGGTGGATCGAAATTGAATAGAAGCTTGATGTTTCTGCACATTAACAATCACCTCCAAATGTCAGAACTCTAGATTTGCGACCGCAGAAGACGGTCCTTTCTTTATCTGGGCGATGACTGGGAACATATGCTCCGAGAATTGCCTCTCCCGCCATTTTACAAGGTCTTCCTTTCAGCAAATCCAAAAATGTCTCCCAGGGAACAACCGACTGGGAAGCAATCCCGGCAGATCCGATTCGCGCCATTGCCTCCGGTTGGCCGACGACTTTGGAATCGCATCGCTTCGATTAACACTTCCCGGCCGGAAGCCATATGCGATCCCGAGCAAGTACACGCCGTATTCAATCGCGCTTGGCTTTCTTGTCTTCGCCTTTCAAAATCTGCACGATGGCGATTATGGTGTTCCAATTCCGTGTCGTCGCCCGCACACCGAACAGTTTGTCGATCTGCCCAAGATAGCCGATCGTTTTTATGTGGCGACGGT
>Ga0210394_10001921_pt1 | contig 30766 bp, 29 predicted proteins | sample IncBWC12MmetaG_FD_160121 | JGI IMG/M metagenome (GOLD analysis project Ga0210394, IMG submission 160121) | Forest soil microbial communities from Barre Woods Harvard Forest LTER site, Petersham, Massachusetts, United States - Inc-BW-C-12-M | ecosystem: Environmental > Terrestrial > Soil >... | reverse complement strand
GCACTGGAGAGTGTGGATGTGGGGACGCTGAAGGTAGTGGGGAGGGTGGGAGTGGGAACCGTGCCGCATGAGGTGGCGGTGAGCGATGACGGGAAGATCGCGGTGGTGACGAATTATGGGGCGCATCAGGATGGGACTACATTGAGCGTGGTTGATTTGGATGCGTTGAAAGAGATTCATCGGGTGGAGTTGACGAATCTGACGGGGCCGCATGGCGTGGAGTTTTTTGATGGGAAATTTTATTTCACGACGGAGGGGAGCAAAAAGATTGCGCGGTACGATGCGGCGACGAATCGGGTGGATTGGGAGCAGGAGATCGGGCAGAACCGTACGCACATGCTAGTGATTGCGAGGGATGGAAAGACAATTTATACGGCGAATGTAAATTCGGGAACGGTCACGGCAGTGAATTCGGACGGGAAGAATTGGACGAATACAGTGATTGCGGTGGGCAAAGGGCCGGAGGGCATTGATTTGTCGCCAGATGGGAAGGAAGTGTGGGCGGCGAATTCGGGGGATGGAACGGTGTCGATTATTGGGACGGCGTCGAAGACGGTGGTTGCGACGGTGGATGTGGGGACGAAACGTTCGAACCGGGTGAAGTTCACGCCGGATGGGAAGTTGGTGTTGATTTCGGATTTAGGGAGTGGGGATTTGTTGGTGATGGATGCAGGGACGCGGCAGGTGGTGAAGAAAATTTCGATGGGGAAAAGCGCGGAAGGAATTTTGATGCAACCAGTTGGGACGCGGGCGTTCGTCGCGGCGAGCGGGGATGACAAGGTGAAGATCGTGGATTTGAAGACGTTGGCGGTGGTGGGCGAGATTGACGGAATCAAGGATGCGGATGGGATGGGGTGGAGGAGGTGAGGGGAAAGAGAGGAAGAACCTCGGACTTTTGAGCCATATCGAAAACGAAATGGGAACGTGCCGCCTACTATATTTTGGAATTCCCAAGGGATCAAATAGGTTGGTCCTGGCGAATTGAACCTGGGATGCGTGGCTGGCATTCTCGATGATTGCGCCCGCGAGAAATGCGTTAATTGAGCAATAGAGGTATTGCGTTCCCGGAGCGCGTTTCATAGGGACGGAATAGACGGTGCGCATCCAGTCTGACGATTGGTCCAACGTGTTCTCGTTGCCCGGACTCGCCGGATCACCGTCGTCAGCGTCAAGACCTGAGCGCATGTTCAGCAGATCTTTGACGGTGATTTTCTCCTTATGGTCTTTCGGCAAGCCTGGCAAATAGAGCGAGATCGAGTCGTCAACCCTATGGACGAGACCCTTCTGAATGGCATCGCCGTTGAAGTAGTGTTCGCTTACCAGCTCACCGTTGCGCACAATGACAATGCCTTCAGATCATGGTTCGGCTCTTGGTCCATGCCGGAGTAAATCGATTTCCGCGGGAAACATACAGTGGTCAACGGCAAGGCCCCGCGACTCTGGCATCGACGCTGCCGCCTTGGAGTCGGTTGACGGGGCGCCCCATTTCGCACTTGAACCGACGATCGTAGCCCGACCATCGGGCCGATCATAACAGCAAAGCGCGTGGGCTCATCGCATACCTCCATCATAAGACGGAACGAAATCGGCTTCAGCGCCCCGGACCTGAAGGTCCGGGCTGGCGTCGGCAAGCTCGGGGCGCACCCACTGGAAACTGCACTAAGAAATAGGGCACAGCGGGGTAGGAGAGGACTATACTGGCGCCGAGTGGGACCTGCGAAGTGGGCCCGATAGGGGTCGGGTACACATGCTGAAGCCTATGCTGCGGAAGTGGGCCCGACAATCGAGAACCGGAAACACAGGCTGAAGACCCGTGCCGGCGGAAGCTCGATCGACCGATGACGACGAAATCGAAATGGAGGTCTGGGCATGAGATGGAATTTTGTGTGTGTTGTGCTCATGGTGTTGTTGCACTCGTTTGGACAGGATCAGCAAAAACCTGCGGACACTACGACGGCGGCTGCGGCCGAAGCTAAGCCCGCGGTCGATGCGGCTGTGGCCAAGCTGGTGAATCCGGTGAAAGCGACGCCGACGTCGATTGCGGCGGGGAAGAAGGCGTATGGACTGGATTGCGCGATGTGTCATGGAACGGGTGGAGCTGGAGACGGGGATTTGGCGGCGGATATGAAATTGAAGTTGAAGGATTATCGCGATGCGGAATCGTTGAAGGGAATGACGGACGGCGAGATTTTCACGATTATCGAGAAGGGGAAGGGTCAGATGAGCGGGGAAGAGGGAAGAATGAAGGCGAACCAAATTTGGGATGTGGTGAATTATGTGAAGAGTTTGGCGAAGAAGTCGTGAGGGTCGACGGGCGTTAGTCGAGAGTGCCTCAAAGCGTGGAAGACGCAGAGGAAGAAGTTTACGAATGCCGAGCGGAAGTGTTTAAGAGATTAAGAGAAACCCGAGACCCCACATGCAATAGTGGCATGTGGGGCACCGCTACAGCCCAGTTCTCGAGCAGTTCGATGTCGGACCCTTCGACAAGCTCAGTGCAGGTTCTGAAGGTCCGACCCCCTGAAGAGAGACCCCAAGACCCCAGATGCAGAAAACGGGAGTGGTCACCCGGCACCAAGGACATTTGATCATCGCTACGGCGGGCGTGCCGCGCGTACGGCGCTGCGTGAGTCTGGATTTGTACCCAGTGCGTACGGGCTGGCTAGTGTCTGCCGCGCCGCTGGATCATGGATGTAGCGTTTTAGAAGGCAGAGGCGGTGATTGAGATCCTTCACCCGCAAAAGACGCGGGTTCAGGATGACAAACTTCATTGTTGTGTTGTTGTTGCGTTGACGAGATGAAGAAAAACGCAAAGGCACGACGAAGAGAATTATTTGTGTTCAGTGGAGAGGTCGGAGAGTTTGGTTTCTTCGGGGACGTCGGCGGGGCTTTCGAAGTGGAGATGGTAGCCGTCGGGGTCGAGGATGTGGGTGTCCCAGAGGCCGTTGCCGACGAAGGGTTCTTGAGGATTGAGGCCGCGGGATTGGAATTCACGATAAAGCGCGATGGAGTCGTCGCATTGGAACCAGATGGACGCGCCGAGGCCTAGTTTTTCCGCGGGGATGCGGGTGGCATGAAAGGACTGGAGCATCAGGGCGGCAGCGCCGCGTTCAAGCCAACACCAGCGGATTTGCTCGGGGGCGTCCGGGGTCCATTTGTGCTTCATGGTGAAGCCGAGACCATCCATGTAGAAGCGGAGCGAGCGGGGCATGTCCGTGACCATGAAGAAGGGGACCACTTGGGAGATGTTGGGGGACGGGATGGGTGCGGTGGACATGGGGCGTAGCATGGCGTAGGTGGGGAGTCGGGAGCAAGAGAAGAAGTGTAAAAGTTTCAGAGCAACAGACTTTAAGAGTAAAGAAACCCCAAGCCCCACCCTCAGAAAACGAGGGTGGGGCATCCGAGCATGGCCTCCCTGCGGCAGGCACGCGCGGAGCCGGGCCACTTCGGTCGGGATGACAGAGAGGGAAAACCCAAGCCCCAGACGCAAACGCAGCGTGTGGCGCACCCGCAGGAGAAGAAAATGGTGGTGTGGTAGAATGGTAGGTTTAACGGTTGAGAGAAAGAGTAGGTAGAACAACACGTATGGCGGAATATCCATTGGTGGACAACACGATTTTTGAGGCGGATGAGGAGTACATTCCTCAGCCGGAACCGGAACCCCAGGCACCTTTGTGGATGGACGGAAGTGTGCGGATTGGGCTGCACACATCGATTGCGGGGAGTTATCTGAACGCGCTGGAATCGGCGAAGAAGCTGGGGGCGAATGCGCTGCAGATTTTTTCGGCGAGCCCGCGAATGTGGCAAGTGGCGAAGGTGGGGATACCGGTTTCGGACGCGAAGGCGTTTCGGGCCCGGAGGGAAGTGCTGGGGCTCGGGCCACTCGTGATTCATGCGAATTACCTAGTGAATCTGGCGGCTACGCAGCCGATGCTGCGGACACGGTCGATTCAGGCGTTTCACGAAGAGTTGGTGAGAGGCACGGTTCTAGGCGCGGATTATCTGGTGGTGCATCCGGGGGCGAGGGGCGAGGCTTCGGTGGAGAGCGCGATCGCGACGATTGTAGAGGGCGTGAAGCAGGCGGCGAGGCGCGTGCCGTTGGGGAAGATGCAGATTTTGATTGAGAACACCGCGGGGATGGGGACTTCGGTCGGATCGCGGCTGGAGGAAGTGGCGGCGATTGTGAAGGGGCTCCGCGAAGTGAATGTGGGAGTGTGTTTGGATACGGCGCATCTGTTTGCGGCGGGGTATGACATTAAGAGTGCCGCGGGGCTGGAACAGACGATGGAGTTGATCGAGCAGACGATTGGGCTCGAGAATGTGCCGGTGCTTCATGTGAACGATTCGAAGATTGCGTTGGGCGGAAGAGTGGACCGTCACGAGAATATCGGGGAAGGAAAGATTGGGAAAGAAGCGTTTGGGAGGATTTTGAAACATCCGCGATTGGGAACAGTTCCGCCGGAGGGATTACCGGGGCGGGCGTTTTTGTTGGAGACGCCGATTGATGAAGTTGGGGACGACCGGAGAAATGTGGCGAGACTTTGGGAGTTGGCGGGAGCGGAAGGGCCAGAGGCGGAGAAGGGATTTTCGATGTTGACTCCGGCGATCAAGCGGGCGATGGCCAAGAGCGGCAAGAAGATGAGCGCGAGGCATCTGCCGGGGAAGAGGAAGAAGAAGTAGATAGAAAATAGAAATTGGAAATTCGAAAATCGGAAGAGGTGCTGGCCGCATTGAGTTGGGGTGAGGGTCGTCGATAGCCAGAAGGCGGTGGGAGAGGACGGGTCGTGGGGGATTACAGGCCGCAGGAGATTGAGGCGAAGTGGCAAAAGCGGTGGAATGAAAACCGCGTGTTTGAATCGGAAGCGGATCCCAAAAAACAAAAATATTATGTGCTGGAGATGCTGCCGTACCCGAGCGGGACGATGCATATGGGGCACATGCGCAACTATACGATTGGCGACGTGGTTGCGCGGGTGAAGAAGATGAAGGGTTTCAACGTTCTCCATCCCATGGGATGGGACGCATTTGGATTGCCTGCCGAGAATGCCGCGATCAAGAATCACACCCATCCGCGGATCTGGACAAATAACAATATTGCGGAATTTCAGAAGGTGCTCCGGCGCTTCGGGTTTTCGTACGACTGGCGGCGGGAAATCTCGACGTGCGAGCCGGAATATTACCGGTGGAACCAGTGGTTTTTCCTGCGGATGCTCGAGAAAGGGTTGGCGTATCGGAAGAAGAGCCGTGTGAATTGGTGTCCGAAATGTTGCACAGTTTTGGCCAATGAGCAGGTTGTGAATGGCGGGTATTGCTGGCGGCATGAAGATACGTTGGTGGAAGCGCGGGACATTGAGCAGTGGTTCTTAAAGACCACGGCGTATGCGGAGCAGTTGTTGGATGATTTGAAATTGTTGGAAGGTGGATGGCCGGAACGGGTCATCGCCATGCAGAGGAATTGGATTGGGAAGTCAACGGGCGCGAAGGTGTGGTTTCCGATAGAAGAAAATAGAAAAGAGAAAAGACAAAAGAGGGAAGACCAAGGAGCCATTGCGGAGACGCAGAGGGCCACAGAGGGGCACGGAGACGGCGCGAAGAGAATTGAGATTTTTACCACCCGGATTGACACGATTTATGGGGCGAGTGCTTTGATTTTGGCGCCGAATCATCCGTTGGTGGAATCGTTGATTGTGGAAGCAGAAGGCGCTGGTATGAAAGCTAGCGCTACAGAGACGGACCAGCGTTTGGAGAAGTTGGCGTCGATGAAGCAGATGTCGGTGAAGATGGAGGATATTGCTACGGCGGAAAAGAATGGATTTTTTACTGGGCGGTATGGGGTCAATCCGTTCAATGGCGAGAAGATTCCAATTTGGGTGGGGAATTTTGTTCTGATGGAGTATGGGACCGGAGCGATTATGGCGGTGCCGGGGCATGACGAGAGGGACTTTGAGTTTGCGAGGAAGTTTGGGTTGAAGATTCCGGTGGTGGTCGAGAAAGAGGCGGATTCCTCAGCGGCCAAAGCCCCGGGCTCAAGCGGATCAATGTCGGAGTGGAAGCCTCGAAGCTCGGGACAAGCTGAAGCTGTGCCCCCCGGTGCTTCAACAGAAGTAGAAAAGCCGTATACGGAGTATGGGGTTAGTGTGAATTCGGGGAAGTATACGGGGATGAAGAGTGAAGAAGCGATGGAGCGGATGGCAGGGGATGCCGAGGTTGCGGGATTTGGCAAGAAGGAGACGATTTTTCGGTTGCGGGATTGGGGGATTTCGCGGCAACGGTATTGGGGAACGCCGATCCCGGTGATTTATTGCGAGAAAGATGGGATGGTGCCGGTGCCGGATGCGGATTTGCCGGTGTTGTTGCCGGCGAATCCGGAGTTGACGGGCGAAGGAGAATCGCCGCTGGCGACCGATCCGGAATTCGTAAATGTGAAGTGTCCGAAGTGTGGCGGCGCGGCACGGCGAGAGACGGACACGATGGATACGTTCGTGGATTCGTCGTGGTATTTCTACCGGTATTGCGATCCGAAGAATGACAAGGCGCCATTTGATTCGGCGAAGGTGGGATATTGGTTTCCGATTGACCAATATATTGGCGGGATTACGCACGCGATTTTGCACCTGTTGTATTCGCGGTTCTGGTGCAAGGTGATGCGGGATTTGGGATTGATTCAGCATAGCGAGCCCGCGGCGCGGCTGTTTACGCAAGGGATGGTGCAAAAGGGCGGAGTGGCGATGTCGAAGTCGAAGGGGAATGTGGTGGGTGCGATTGAGATGGCGGAGAAATACGGGGCGGATACGGGGCGGTTGTACACGTTGTTTGCGGCTCCGCCGGAGAAGGATTTGGAGTGGAGCGAGGAGAGTATTGAGGGGGCGTGGAGGTTTTTGAATCGGGTTTACAGGTTGGTGGAGAAGGGGACGGTAAGTGGAGAGAAGCAAACCCAAGACTCACCGTTAACAAACGAGGGTGGGGCACCCGAAGTTCAGTCAATTGCGAACCTCAATGAAAGCGAAAAGGCATTATTGAGGAAGGCGCATCAGACTTTGCGGAGGGTGACGGCGGATTTTGAGACGCGGTGGCATTTTAATTCGGCGATTGCGCAGATTATGGAACTGACGAACGCGATTTATGCCGCAGAGAATTCCGTGCGAGCGGAGGTGTGGAAAGATGTGCTTGAGATTCTGGTGCTGCTGTTAGCGCCGATGACGCCACATGTGGCGGAGGAGTTGTGGGAGATGTTGGGGCATAGCGGGGGATTGTGGACGGTGAGCTGGCCGGCTTTCAACGCGGAATTGGCGAAAGATGAGGAAGTGGAGATTGTGGTGCAGGTTCTCGGAAAAGTGCGCGGTCGACTGAAAGTCGCGTCGGGGACGTCCGAGGAAGAGGTGGTGAGGTTGGCGAAGGTGGATCCGGGCGTGGCGGCGCACCTGGTGGGGAGGACGATTGCGAAGGTGATTTTTGTGAAGGATAAGTTGTTGAATATTGTGGTGAGGTGAGGAGAAAGTTCTAAGTTGCTAGTTTACAGTTTTCAGTTTCGGGGAAGGGAAGAGAAAAAGCAGTTGCACACAGAGGATACAGAGGGAAGCGCACGGAGAGCACAGAGAACGAAGAGACAAGACGCGGAGATCCGGAGATCGAAGAGAGATTCCTCGCTACGAAGACTCCGCTCGGAATGCTGCTGTTACTTGCGTGCGGGACGATAAACGGAGAGGCAAGACGCAGGGAAGAACGCAAGAACACAGTAGGAAAGAAGCGCAAGAGCGTCAAAGTGAAAGGTGCAAGAGTTTAAGCGAATGGGCGTGAGGTGAAGATGATGGATGGAGCGACGCAAATGCAATCCAAGGTGGAGCTGCCGGGGAAGATGAAGGCGGAACTCGGCGGGATTGTGGTGCTGGATTTTGGGGGGCAGTACACGCAACTGATTGCGCGGCGGGTGCGGGAGCAGCAGGTGTTCAGCGCGATATTGCCGTGCACGACGGCGCAGGACGAAATACGGAAGCTGGACCCGGCGGGAATTATTCTGTCGGGCGGACCGAGTTCGGTGTACGACAAGAATGCGCCGAAGTGCGATCCGGGCGTCCTGGCGATGGGGATTCCCGTTTTGGGAATTTGCTACGGGATGCAGTGGGTGGCGAAGAATCTGGGCGGAAAAGTGGAACCGGTGGAGAGGCGCGAGTACGGGCCGGCGCTATTGAATGTGGAGCGAGGCGCGAGCCAGCTTTTTCGGGATTTTCCGGAGAGTTTGAGGATATGGAACAGCCATGGGGATAACGTCCTTGAATTGCCGGCGGGTTTTCATAAGACCGGGATGACGGCGAATGCGATTGCGTCGGCGGAGGATCCGAAGAGAAGGATTTACACCGTGCAGTTTCATCCTGAGGTGAAGCATACCGAGCGCGGGACGGAGATATTAAGAAATTTCTTGTTTAAGGTGTGCAAAGCGGAGCCGAAGTGGAGCGGGGCGGCGTTTATCGAGGAGACCGTCGAAGCGATTCGTTGCAAAGTGGGAACGCACTATGCGATTTGCGGGTTGAGCGGGGGAGTGGACTCGACAGTGGCGGCGGTACTAGTGCACCGCGCGATGGGAGCGCGGCTGACGAATATTTTCGTGAACACCGGGCTGCTGAGGAAAAACGAGTTCGAACTCACGCTCGAGATGTACCGGGAACGATTGGGTTTACACGTAATCGGGGTGGATGCGACCGACCGGTTTCTGGACAAGTTGAAGGGCGTGAGCGACCCCGAGAAGAAGAGGAAGAGTATCGGGAACGAGTTCATCGAGGTGTTCGCGGCGGAGGCAGAGAAGCTGCAGAAGGGCGAAGCCGGGGGAGACATCAAGTTTCTGGTGCAGGGGACATTGTACCCGGATGTGATTGAATCGGTGTCGGTTAAGGGGCCTTCGGCGACCATCAAGACGCACCATAACGTGGGGGGACTGCCGGAAAAGATGCCGTTTGGGCTGATCGAGCCTCTACGGGATTTGTTTAAGGACGAGGTGCGGAGTATTGGAAAAGACTTGGGATTACCGGACGAAATACTGGTCAAACATCCCTTTCCTGGACCCGGACTTGCAGTTCGGTTATTAGGCGAAGTTAACCGTAACGAACTTTCTACTCTCCGGGAGGCGGATGCCATCGTGGTGGAGGAGATTCGGGGGGCGGGACTATACGAAAAGGTGTGGCAGGCGTTCGCAGTACTGCTGCCGGTGAGAAGTGTGGGAGTAATGGGAGACGGGAGGACTTACGGGCTAACGGTGGCGGTGAGAGTCGTGCAGTCCGAGGACGCGATGACGGCAGATTGGGTGAGATTGCCGGGAGAAGTGCTGGAGAGGATGTCGACGAGAATCGTGAACGAAGTGCCGGGAGTGACGCGGGTGGTGTACGACGTAAGCAGCAAACCGCCGAGTACGATCGAGTGGGAGTAGGGCGAGAAAGTTTTTCACAGTTGCTGAGGAAATTTACGGATTTACAAAGGTTCCAAGAAAGCGAAAAAGGCCTGAATCGGTGGGATTCAGGCCTTTTTGTGACCTTCAAATTGTGCTTCGGAGGGCGGGGGCTCCGAAAGAAGCCACTACCTATTGGCCATTTTCTGAGCCATATAGAGAAGCAGCTTGCGATCTTCATCGTCAGCTTTGCTCAACAAGCGGCGCAACTTGTTGAGGTACCGAGCCTCTTTTCCCGTGCTGCCCCAAGCGATATCGTCCGACGATTTGCGCTTGGGTAGGTTCGGGAGCTGAGGGGGTTCCTCGCCGTCGTAGAAGAGTTGATAAAGTGGGGATTCGAGAGCACGCGCCAGCTTTTCCAGCGTTTCGATGGCCGGAACGGTATGGCCATTTTCGACGCGAGAGATATAGCACCGCAGTAAGCCGGTACGTTTCTCGATATCACCCTGGGAGAGTTTCTTTTCCTCGCGCATAGCGCGAAGCCTGTCACCGATAATCATGGGTTGAGTATTCTACAAGTAGTTATCAATTGCAACTATAAATGTCTAAGCGGTGTGAAGTTTCTAAGCGGTGTGAAAAAGGGGAGGGTTTGGGGGTACCGACGTGAAACAGTAAGAGAAATTCAGGGTGAAGAAAACCCAAGACCAACCCTCAGAACGCCAGGGTGGGGCACCCGGCGGAAATGAAACCGGTGAAAAGTTTGGAGTTTAAGAGTGGAACAGCGAAACGCGCGCTCCGCCTGTCTGCCGCAGGCAGGCTCGGGTTGACGACTCTGCGAGAAAAGTGCGGATCTAAAGACCCGCCACTACACGCGCCGAGGACGCGAACCGCCAGGGCGGGGAGAGCGGAAGGGCATGGACAGAGGGGTTAAAATAGCGTAACCAAAGAGAGATGGCTAACGTCCCAGAATCAGAGGAGACCGACGTGCCGGTGGCGGCTGAGGCCGGAAAGGCCCAGGAAGCGGTAGCGGCACGGAAGGTCGATGACCGCGAACTTGTGCGGCGAGCCCAGAACGGAGAGAAGGAAGCGTTTGAAGTTCTGGTGAGGAAGCATCAGGGAAGAGTTTTTGCGGTGGCGGGAGGAATCCTGAGGAACCGCGAGGATGTGGAAGACATCGCACAGCAGGTATTTTTGAAGGCGTACTTCTCCCTAAAACGGTTCGATCAAAGGTCGGCATTCAGCACTTGGTTGTATAAGATTACGGTGAATGAATGTTGGGACCTGTTGCGGAAGAAAAAAGTCAGGCCGCTGGTGTTCGAATCGGAATTGAGCGAAGAGCAAGCCCACGCATACCAATCCACAGAACAAAGCACGGAGTATGCGGGAGATGTAAGCGATCAGTTAGAGACGCGGCAGCTGCTAGAGCGCTGGCTGGATTGCCTGGAGGAACGGGACCGTTCGATGCTGGTGCTGAAGGAAGTGCAAGGGTTCACGGTGGAAGAGATCGCGGAGATCATGGGGATTAACGGAAACACGGTGAAAGTGAGATTATTTCGCGCGCGGCAGAAGATTGCAGAGAAAATCAGACGGAGAAAACGGGCCGCAGGAGTTTAGGGTTTTTGAGATTTGGAGTGGAGAAAGAATGCAGGGAGAAATGAGGTAAAGCAGAATGAGCGAACTCCCGATGGGTGGGAAAGTGAATTGCGAGCGGTTCTTGAATGAACTGGAAGAATTGCCGACCGACGGGCCGCGGGGCGCGACCGCGGAGGAATGGCTGACGGCGCTGTCCGACGAAGCGCAGGAGCACGCCGCGCGATGCGAAAACTGCGAAGCGGCGCTGCAGGACTTTGCGGTGACGCGACGGACGCTGGAGCGGATGCAGGAGACGTTGCCGGAGGCGGGGCCGTGGTTTGCGCGGCAGGTGATGCAGGCGATCGAAACGCAGGAAGCGGCGCTGGAAGAGACAGTGAATGGATTCTGGAGCAGCGTGCGGCGGCTGGCGCCGCGGATGGTGGCGTTTGCCACGGTGGTGCTGATGCTGGGAGGAACGTGGGCGTTTGAAGAGCGACGCGCGGCCAAGTCGCGAGGGCCGGAATTGTTGCCGGCTGAAGGAATTTTTGAAGCGCTGCCGAGCACACCCGCGAACGACGACGTGGTTGCGACGAACTATGAGGAGCCGCAGCGATGAACCCTGATTCCCTGCGAAAAGCGCGAATCTGGCTGGCGGTGGTGTTTCTGGTTGGCGCGGCCATTGGGGCGGTGTTTGGATACAGCTTCGGGCACAGAAGTTATGCGGCGGTGCTGAACGCGCCACAACCGCAGATCGGCGAGCCGGAGCGTAGAGCCAAGCGCGTGGCGGACATGACAAAGGAGCTTGGTCTCAGCGCGGAGCAGAGCGCAAAGTTCGACGAGATTATTCGCGGTGCGCACCAGGATATGAAGGGAATCCGCGATGGGGCGGAGAAGCAGGTCGATGTACTGCGGGAAAAGGCACGGGAGCAGATGCGTGCGGTGCTGACCGAGGACCAGAAGCCGAAGTTCGAGGCGATGGTGCAGAAGATGGATGCGGCGAGGAAGCAACAGCAGCAGTCGTCCGGGAAGTAACGCCAACCTGTAGGAATACGCTGAAAATATGAATTGGGGATTGGGGGCTTGGGATGGGTGTGTCCATGAACCGAAAATGGAAAATAGAAAATGGCGTCAAGACGCAGATGCTGGTAAGAAGAGGGACGCCTAATGCAGAGGACACATTGGGAAGAGCACCGGGGGCACACGGTTGGGAGAAAGAGTAGAAGTGGAAGAGTTTCAGAGTGGAAGAGACGGCAGATCCCTCCGTACGTGAACTCCGCGTGGCTGCGGCAGGCAGGCTCGGGATGACAAGCGATTTTGGTTGGTCTGCAAGACGCGAGGATCGAAGAGGGATTCCTCACTGCGCGGACTTCGTTCGGAATGGCGGGCGTGCTTGAGGATGGGCCGCCGGCTGGAAGCCAGCGTTACAAAGAGAAAAAGCACCGCCCACACTCACGGTTTAGGCACCGGGCCCGGTCTGTGGAAGCAGCGGAAGGAAACGAGGAACGGGAATGGTGTAACGTCTGGGGGCCGAGTTGATCGTATGTGGATGGAGGAGAGAGCAGATGCAGGTCTATGTGCGGAGGGAGAAGCCGGAGAAGTGGGGGGAGTGGCGAAGGAGAGTGCGGCATGGATGGGGGATACCGTTTGCGATGGTGGAGTATGGCTTGGAGTGGGTGGCGTATGCGTTGGGCAATTGGAGATTTTTGGAGGTGCTGGAGTATTTGGGAAGATTTGGTGTGTTGGTGGCGGTGATTTTTTATTTTGCGGAGTCCGGCGACCGATTGAAGCAGAAGCATTATCAGGCATGGCAGGTGGTGAATTCGGCGGAAGGGAAAGGCGGGAACGGGGGAAGGATTGAGGCTCTCGAGGAATTGAACCGGGATGGCGTGTCGTTGGTGGGAGTGAATCTGGCTTCAGCGTTTTTGATGGGAGTGCGGCTGCCGAAGGCGAGGTTGGCACGGGCGAACTTTGATGGGGCCGACGTGCGGAATGCGGAGATGGCGGGAGCGAGCGTGCGGGATGCGAGTTTGCGAAGCGCGAATTTTCGCGGGGCGCGGCTGGAGGGAGTGTCGTTCGGGGGGAGCGTGTTGAATGAAGCGGATTTTGTGGGGGCGGATTTGAAGAAGGCGGACTTGACGGGAGCGAATCTGGAGAATGCGGATTTGCGGAATACGGAGATGGAAGGAGTGAAGTGGCAGTCGGTGCGGAGCGTGAAGCGCGGGAATGTTTGGGGAGTGAAGAACGCGGCGGAGTTTGTGGAGTGGGCGGTGAGAAATGGGGCGGTGCGGAAGGAGGAGGAATGAAGGAATCGAAAATGAAAAATCGAAACTAGAAAGTAGAGAAGAGATAACAGAGAGGACGCAGAGGTAAGAGCGCAGAGGGTCGAAAGAGAAAGCAGGTCCCACCGCTGCGCGGACTTCGCTCGGAATGACGGGAGTAATTGCAGTGGGCCGACGGGTGGGGGGCAAGACGCAGCGGAAAGGCACGGGTCTGAAAACCCGCCACCACTACGAAAAGAAACCCGAGCGGGGGGAAACAGCCCGAGGAGAAAGACTGGAGTGGCTGCTGGCACACGTCTAGTGCTGCGGGTTATTTCAGGTGGCGCATGAGGGCGGCGGCGGAGCGGGTGGCTTTTTTGATTTCGGAGAGGGGATGGCTGTCGGAGGCGGAACCGTCGAGAGAGTCGGAGAGAAGGTCGGCGTTGGCGGAGATGACGCAGAGGAGATTGTTGAGTGCGTGGGTGATGACCTGGTTTTTGGTGAAGGTGAGTGCCGGAGTGCCGGAATCGTCGGGAGGAAGATGGGTTTGTAGATCGCGATCGAGGAAGAATTGGGATTTAGCGTTTTCGAGGGCGGAAGAGACGGCGTTATGAAGGGCGGTGGGTGTGAGCTGGTCGAGGGCGATGCAACTGGAGGCGCCGCATGTGGCGGCTTTGGTGTCGAGTTCGGGGATGGAGCGCGAGAAGAGCGCGATGATCGGCAAGGCGGGATATTCGGAGCGGACTTTTTCGACGTAGTGCAGGCCCTGGAAGTTCCAGGCATGGACGTCGATTGCGACAGCTTGCCAGCGGCCGAGAGCGAGGGCCTGGAAGAGATCGGCGAGAGAATCCACGGGATGGACGTGGATGAACGCAGCGGGTTCCGCCAGGAGCCCGGAAATTTTGTGCCAGGACGAATTTTCGCCGAGGAACAGGATTTGAAAGACGACGTCTTGCATTAAGCTTTATAACCACTCCACTTAGAATTTACTGCGAGAGAACCCTTCGAGATCGAAGAAGGATTTCTCGCTCCGCGGACTCCGTTCGAAATGACGGCGTTTGCGGATGAACTTGAGGTCTGGCCCTCAACGGATGTTCACGGGATCGGTGCTAACTGCTCCTTATAAAAAATCTGACGCAAGGAATTCTCTTACATCGAAGAGAAAACCCTCAGGCCTAGAACGCCTGAGCTACAGGTTGTTTTTGTCACACGGCTCTCTAGGAACGCCTGGTGGGGAGGGCGTTCGTCAAAAGCGCGAAGTGCTAATTGTCACTCGGCCGAGGACTGCTGCTTTCACCCGAAGAAAAAAGGCGCTCGATCTCCGGGAGCAAGCGATCCGGAAGATGGCTCTTGTGGACGAAACTGTCCGCGCCGTGGCGGCGGCATTCGTCGGCAAGAGAGAGACCATAAAGTTCAGAAAAGATGATCACCCGCAGGTCCGGACTGGAGAGGCGGATTTGCTGTGCAGCCTCCAGCCCGTTAACCCGCGGCATGCTGAGATCGAGGAGAACCAGATCGGGCTTGTGGACGGATGCAAGGTGTACAGCATGCAAGCCATCACTGGCGGTCCCAACGATCTCAAACCCTCCGGCGAATTCGAGATAGTCCCGCACGGAGCGGAGGGCCGTGGGGGAATCGTCGGCGATAAGAACGCGAATGGATTTCATTCTCTTCTGAACCGGTATGAATCCATGATGAAGGAAAGTAGGCGAAGGAGGAATTGAGGGGAATGCCTAGTGAATTTGCACTAGCTCGGAATGACGGGTGTGATTCAGGTGGGCCGACGTGTGGGGAGGCAAGAGGCGCGGGAAAGGCACGGGTCTGAAGACTCGCCACTACCAAGAACGGAAGGGACGCGCAGGCTGAAGCCTATGCCACGGGGGGATTAGGGTTTGATGATTTGGTTGCGGATGGCGTAGTGGACGAGTTCGGCGACGGAGTGAAGGTTGAGCTTGACCATGATGTTGGCGCGGTGAGCTTCGGCGGTATTGACGCTGATGCCGAGGAGGTTGGCGACTTCCTTGTTGGATTTGCCTTCGGCGAGGAGCTGAAGGATTTCGCGTTCGCGCGGGGTGAGTCGGCTGCGAGTGGGTTTCGGAGTGTCCGAGGGGGAAGCGGCGGGGGCATCGTGAACGGGAGTGGCGAGCCGGGTAGAGAAGTAGGGCTTGTGCTGGCTGGCGGCTTCAACGGCGGCGAGGAGGACGCGGTCGGCGTCGTCCTTGAGGATGTAGCCGCGGGCACCGGCCTGGACGACTTGCTGAACGAGGTCGTCGGATTCGTGCATGGTGAGAATGAGGATTTCGGTGGCGGGAGAGACGAGACGAATTTGCCGTGTGGCTTCGACGCCGTTGAGGAGAGGCATGCCGATGTCGAGGACGGCGACGTCCGGTTTGAGCTTGGCGGCTTTGTCGACGGCATCGCGGCCGTCGGAGGATTCGGCGCAGACTTGCCAGCCGGGGCGAGACTCGAGGAGGGAGCGCAGACCGGCACGAACGACGGAGTGGTCATCCGCGATCAGGATGCGAAGAACGGTCATCAACAAGCTCCGTCGGAAGGGGCGGAAGAAGGGTAATGGTAGCGCGAACGGTGGTGCCGGTGGAGCCGGAAATAATTGCGAGGTGGCCGCCGAGTTGGGCCATGCGTTCGCGCATGCCGAGGATGCCGACGCCGAGGCGAGGACCCTCAGGGGCTAAAGCCCGAAGATTTTCTCCGTTTAACGGCACGACTAAAGCCATGCCCTCCCGAGACGCGGTAACGTTTTCTTGTGACGGCGCGGTCCTTCGAGGTGCAAGGTGAACTGAAGGCGGGTCCTCGTGTGGTGTGCGCTGGCGCGGTTCGGAGTTGGGAAAGAAGCCGTGGCCGGAGTCGATCACTTCGAGGGTGAGGTGGCAGTTTTGTTGGGTAAGGCGGATTTGGGCGGTGGGGCTGCCGGAATGGCGCTGAATGTTGGCGAGACTCTCCTGAACGATGCGGAAGAAAGCGATTTCGAGAGGTTGCGGGAGGCGGTCGAATTGGGTGTCGGCGAAAAAGTGGGTCTGGATGCCGCTGCGCTCGGTGAAGCCCTGGGCGTATTCCTTGAGGGTGGAAACCAGGCCGAGATCATCGAGAAGCGGGGGGTGGAGGAGATAGGAGAGGGTGCGGATCTCGCGGGACATCTGCTGGGTGAGGGCGCGGGCTTTTTCAAGGGAGTGGGCGGCAACCTCATCGTGGGACGTGAGAGATTGGCGGACCTGGGCGAGGCTGAGATTGATGGCGAGTACGGTTTGCGCGAGGCCATCGTGGAGTTCGCGGCCGAGGCGGCGGCGCTCTTCGTCCTGGAGATTTAGAAGGCGGGTCGAAAGATTATGGACGACGCGCTCTGCGTTTTTCATTTCGGTGACGTCGGCGAAGGAGTTGATGACGCGAATGATGTTGCCGTTGGCGTCGAACTGCGGGACGGAGCTGCCGAAAAGCCAAAAGATGCGATCGAAGCCGGAACGGCGGAAGGCCATGAGCGCGTCGTGGATCGGGGTGCGAGTGCGAAGGACGTAGGGAACCGGATGATCTTCGTAGGGAAGAGGCGCGCCGTTCTCGTCGACGGCGAAGATGCCGAGTTCGGTGAGGTGTTTGCCGACGCCTTCGCCTTCGGGGATGTCGAACATGCGATGCGCGGCGCGATTGGCGAACTCAACGACGCCGTCGGGAGTGAGAAGGACGACGGCGAAGTAGAGATCCCGGACGAGAGAACGGAAGCGTTCTTCGCTGGTGCGGAGAATGGATTCGGCTTCGATGCGCTCGGTGATGTCGCGAACGATGACCAGAGAGCAGCGCTGGCCGCGAAGTTCGACAATGGATGCGCTCATCTGGCCGATGCGGATGTGGCCGGACTTGGTGCGGAAACGAAACTCGAAATCGCGGAGCTGGCTGGACTTCATGAGCGTGGCAAGGGCTTGATCGCGGCGGTCGATGTCGACCCAAAGATCCATCTGGCCGGGGGTTTTGCCAAGGACCTCTTCTCGGGAATAGCCGGTGAGGCGAGTAAAGCCGTCGTTGAATTCGAGATATGGGCCGTTGGGGAAGGGATTGATGCTGAAAGCGTCTGGGCTGTTGCGGAAGGCGGTCGAAAGGACCTCTTCGGAACTGCGGAGAGCGCGCTCCGTGTTGAGGAGATGATCGGCGATGCGATGCTGGCGGCGATTGGTAAGGATGAGGCGGACGGAGGAGCAGAGGACGGAAGCGGAAACGACCAGCCAAGCCAGGGACATTTGTTCGCGGACGATGGCGCGGCCCATGAAGATGACCAGGAGGGGAATCGCGATGGGGAGAATTTGCGCGTTGAGAAGCCCGGCGAGGCGGGCAGGAGAAGAAGAAAGACGCGAGGAGAAGGGCTGATTCCAGTTACCGGCGAAGACGATGATAATGAAGCCCGGTACCATCCAGAGGAGATCGCCCCAGCCGGAGGAGATGCGAACATCGACGATGGCGAGCAGATACTCGATGTCGGCGAGCACGAGGGTCAAGAAAACGACCGACAAGACCAGAGAGAAGTTGCGGAACCAGGACGGAACGAGGGCACGGGAACGAAAGAAAAACGCCAGGGCCAGCACGGAATCGCGGGCGATGTAGACGAAAAGAATCTGCCGAAGGAGCGCGGGCTGGTTGGCTTGCCAACGCGAAGGGGAATAGAAGAAATAGAGATAGAGAGTGAGGGCGAGGATGGCGACCTGGAGGAAATCGAGGAGGCGGATGAAGTCGATGCCGGAGGAGTCTTCCTCGGAGAGAGGGAGAAAGATCATGAAGACGGGAGCGGCCCAGACGAAGAAGAAAATGTCCGAAGGCCAGGGGTTTTGCGCCGCGCCGGGGACGAAGCTCTGGTAATAGGAACTGATCGCCTGGCCGAAGGATTCGAGGGTGAAGGCGGCGGCGAGGAGAAGCCACAGTTGGCGGGGATAGCCATAGGAGCGGCTGGCGGCGTAGTAGGAGCAGATGGAGGCGAGAACTACCATGGCGAGATCGAGGGAGTTGGAGATGAGGAGATTGGTAGTGAGGGAGCGGACGAGCTCGAGGTCCAGAACGAGGAGCAGCGCGAGGAGGAGACCGATTGCGACCGCGACGCGAGAGAACCTGCCGGAGGGGAGCACGAGGACCTCGGGAGGAGTGTACAACAGGGAAAAGGGGAAATGGAAAGTAGCGAAGCGAATTCCAAAAACCTCGCGGATTCCTCAAGGGCTAAAGCCAGACGCGAGGACCGAAGAGGGACGGGCGCGATGAAACCCAAGATGCCGGCCCCTTCCTGTGTGTCAGGGCCAGCTGAAGGCGCGGCGCTACAGCGAAGGATGGGCATGTGATAAGGTGAGCGGCGCTAGAGTGCGGAGGAGGGGCGATGAGGCGAGGACGAGTGGCATACGCGGCGGGGATGTTGGCGGCGGGGTGTTTGATGGCGGGAGTGTGGGTGCGTGGGCAGGGAACCAGCGGGAAGTATCACGCGGCGGGATTGGCGATGGCGGGGGATATTGCGTATCCGATGAATAGCCAGGCGCCGGGATTTGTGACCTTGGATGTGCGCCTGAGCGCGTCGGGAACGGCGCAGAATGTGACGGTGGTGCGCGACGTGGCGCCGTTGACGGCGGCGGCGCAGGGCGCGTTGACGAGTTGGCAGTTTACTCCTGCGACTTTCGATGGGCAGGCTGTGGCGGGAGTGATGCGAGTGAACGTGGCGTTTAATCCGTACAATCCGAGCGGCGTTGGGTTGCCGGGGGAGTCTCTGCAGGCGGCGAGCGCAGGGTCCAGCGGAGATTTTCAGCCGGCGCAGGTGCTGAAGGCGAATTATGCGACGTATCCGCCGACTACGGTAGCGTCGGGGACGATCGTGATGCAGGTGCATGTGGGGAGCGATGGGAAGATTCATCGGGTGAGTGTGGTGAGCGGGAGGATCGGTGGGCTGGTGGGAGCCGCGACGAAGGCGGCGAAGGCGTGGAGTTTCTCGCCAGCGACGTACAAGGGCCAGGCGGTGGGGTCGGATGTGGTGGTGGCTTATGTGTTTGCGGCACCGCAGGCGGGGACGAGATGAGAGGGTGTCAGTTTTGAGTTGTAAGTTTCGGAGAAGAAGTGGAAGAGTGTAAGAGTCCGTGAGTTCAAGAGTGTAAGAGTAACCCCAAAAACCCACATGCAAAACCGGCCCTTCGTCGCTCTGGGCAAGCATGTGGGGTAACCCGCACCCCATTCGGGGAAAATAGATGGGCGCACGGGCCAAAGCCGATGTTACGGACCGGAGGGGGATAAAAAAAAGGCGGGAGGCTTGCGCCACCCGCCCGGTGATTCACAGAAGTGGTTTAGAGAGGTTGAACGTTGGAAGCCTGCAGGCCCTTGGGGCCGCGGACAACCTCGAATTCAACGGCCTGTCCCTCGTTGAGGGAGCGATAGCCGTCCGCCTGAATCGCGGAGAAATGGACGAAAACGTCCTCGCCGCTCTGGCGTTGGATGAAACCAAAACCCTTGCTAGCGTTAAACCACTTCACTGTTCCTTGTTCTTTCACAGATGTGTTCCTTTAAATATAAAAGCTATCTGGTGCACTCTTTTCCGGACATCTTTTAAGGGAAGCCGGGCGTCTTTCGCTGATTCCGAGACACCGCGGTAAAGCGGGTGGGAAACAAAAAAAGTCCGCAAGTTAAACCTTGCGGCGCTTTCAAACAAAAGGCGAAACAAGAGCAACAAACGCAAAAACAGCATAGCACGGGTTGTGGTTCTGTGCAAGGGGAATGTGAGTGGCAGGGTGGCAGGTTTTGTGTGGGTGAGGAAGGAGGTAAGGAGTATAGTCGTGGGGATTTTGGTGAGACTTTGGGGGGAGGCAGGACGTAGGTAGGCGTGGGGCGGTCTGTCCGGGCGAAGAAGTGAAATAGCTCCAGAGTGCAAGAGTGAAGAGAGAAGAGCCCGAAGGGGACGATCCAAGAGGGATTCCTGCTGCGCGGACTCCGCTCGGAATGACGGATCTTCGTTTGAAAGAGTGGAACGGCGATGGGAGGGAATGTGCTGACGATACGGAACTTGAGTAAGACGTACGCGGGCGGGGTGCAGGCTCTGAAGGGGATTTCGCTGGAGATTCCGACAGGGATGTTTGGGTTGGTGGGGCCGAATGGGGCGGGGAAGTCGACGTTGATGAAGATATTGGCGACGTTGCTGGAGCCGGATGAGGGGACGGCACAGCTCGATGGATTGAATTTGGTGGAGCGGAAGGACGAGACGCGGAAGATCCTGGGATATCTGCCGCAGGAGTTTGGAGTGTATCCGAAGATGCCGGCGATTGATCTGCTGGAGCACCTGGCGGTGATGAAGGGGATTACGAACGCGAAGGAGCGCAAGGAGATTGTCGAGGCGCTGCTGCAGCAGACGAATTTGTGGGACAGCCGTAAGAAGGCGCTGGGCGGATATTCGGGAGGGATGAAGCAGCGGTTTGGGATTGCGCAGGCGCTGCTGGCGAATCCAAAGCTGATTATTGTGGATGAGCCGACGGCGGGGCTTGATCCGGCCGAACGGAACCGGTTTTTGAATTTGCTCAGCGGGATCGGGAGGAATGTGGTGGTGATTTTGTCCACGCACATTGTGGAGGATGTGCGGGAGTTGTGTTCGCGGATGGCGATTATCAGCCAGGGGAAGCTGTTGCTGGAGGGGAAGCCGGCGGAGGCGCTGGAGAAATTGCGGGGGCGGGTGTGGAAGAAGATTGTGGCCACGGACGCAGAGCGGGAAGCGCTGGAGAAGAGCATGACGGTGATTTCGACGCACCTGCTGGGCGGGTTGCATGAGGTGCGGGTGTATAGGGAGGCCTCTCCGGGGGAGGCGTTTGAGCCGGCGGAAGCGGATTTGGAGGATGTGTATTTCTTGAATTTGGGAAGTGGGGACAGGAATTGAGGGAGGGAAAATAGAAAGCGAAATCGGAAATTTAGGAGAGTGGACGGTTACACAGAGGTCACCGAGGGAAAAGAAGCCGTGGAAGAGTTTCCGAGTGGCAGAGAAAGCAGGTCGCTGCGGACTCGGTTCGAAATGACGGGAGCGAGGAGTGTCGAGGGCAAGACGAAAGGGGAAGCACGGGTCTGAAGATCCAGCCTGCGGCAGGCAGACCGCCACTACGGCGTGGGGCGGTGTTTGAAGGCGCATACAACGCGAGGTGGATTCAGTGGCGCTGGGATGAAAGCCGGCCTTACATGAGGGCAGCGATGCGTGAGGCCAGCGGCGGGTGAGGTCGGCGGTGTGTAGAGCCAGAGGTGCATGAGGAGCGCGGAATGTTTTGGACATTTTTCTGGTTTGAGATGAAGTTGCGGATGCGGAGTGTGTCGACATACATCTTTTTTCTGATTCCGTTTTTGATGATGTTTTTTTCGGTGTCGGTGTCGGATTTCGGGCCGATCGGTCCGGGGAAGATCTTGTTGAACGGGCCGTACGCGCTGCTGAATTGCTTCGCGCAGTTCACGGCTTTTGGGGCGATTCTGATCGCAGCGATTTTCGGCCCGGCGATCTTGCGGGATTTCCAGCAGGACACCTACGCGCTGATTTTCACAAAGCCGGTGAAGAAGTTCGATTATCTCGGAGGGAGGTGGCTGGCGTCGTTCGTGGTGACGCTGTTTGTGTTCAGCGGGCTAGTGCTGGGCGGGATGCTCGGGACGGTGATGCCGTGGGCGGACAAGACGCGGATGGCGCCGGTGCATTTGATGGCGTATTTGAAGCCGTTCTTCAGTATCACGGTGATGGATGTATTTTTTCTAGGGGCGCTGTTTTTCTGCGTGGCGGCGTTGTCACGTAGAATTTTCGTGGTGTACCTGCAAGGCGTGGCGTTGCTGGCGCTCTATTTGGTTCTGGCGATTTCCGTGGTTACGACGAACAAGCTGGAAAGATTCTGGCCCTCAGTGGTCGATCCGTTGGGGTTGGTGTTCATGACCAGCATTATGCGGTATTGGACGGTGGCGGAAAGGAACAGCCGGCTTCTGGAGTGGACTGGGCCGTTTTTGTACAACCGGCTGCTGTGGATCGGCATAGGAATCGTGGCGCTGGCGGTGACGTATGCGTTTTTTCCGATGTCCGCAGAGGTGCTGACGGGAAAGAGAGCGAACCGGAAGGCCATGGAAGCGGCGGAGGCAGAGGAGCAGGAGAAGAAGATCAAGCTGCGCGGCGTGGCGCAATTGCCCGTGGTGACGCAGGAGTTTACGGCGCGGACGACGTGGATGCAGTTCTGGTCGATGACGCGAATCCGGATGCAAAATATTTTGCGGGAGATTCCGTTCTGGGCGATTGCGTTGCTGATGGTACTTTTCTGCGGGATCAACGGATATTTCGCGGGAGAAGTGAGCGGGGTGAAGGTTTGGCCGGTGACGTACCTGATGCTCGGGGTGCTGAATGGAGGCGCGAACCTGTTTTTGTACATCGTGGTGGTGCTGTACGCGGGGGAGTTGATCTGGCGGGAGCGCGATGTGCGTTTCGACCAGATCCACGAAGCGCTGCCGGAGAAGGACTGGACAGACTGGCTGAGCAAGTTCGCGGCGCTCGTGCTGGTGCAGGTACTACTGCTGACCATCGTGCTGGTGGTGGGAATTGCGATGCAGGTCGTGGGCGGGTTCTATCGATTCGAGATTCTGCAGTATTTGGCGGAATTGTATGTGATCTGGCTTTCGCAGATGGTGATGGTGGTTTTTCTGGCGCTGTTCGTGCACACGGTGGTGAGAAATAAATTCGTGGGACACGCCATCGTGATCGGGCTTCTCTTGCTGATCCCCATTCTGTACCGGTATGGAATTGAGAACCGGCTAGAGATGTATGGAGAGGTGACGCCGTATACGTACTCGGACATGAACGGGTACGGGCATTTTGTGAAGGCGTTGCTGTGGATCAGCGTGTACTGGTTGGCGATTGGCGGATTTCTCGGCGTACTGGCTATTGCCCTGGCGAGGCGCGGGACGGATACCAGCGTTAAGGTGCGGATGAAATTGATGCGGGAGAGATTTCCGCGATTGACGGCGGCGGCGGTCCTGAGCGCGGGGGTAGCGTTGGCGGCGGGAGGATGGTTCTACTACAACGCGCATGTGTTGAACGTATACCGGACGACGTTCGTCGAGCGGCACCGCGCGGCGGAGTACGAGAAGCGCTACAAAAAGTACGAGAAGTTTCCGCAGCCGAAGATTACCGATGTGGTGGTGAACGTGGATATTTTCCCGGAGAGGCGGTCGTTTCAGGCAACCGGGCACTACCTGATGGCGAATCGAACGGACCAGCCGATCGCAGAGATTCACTTGACGGAAGGGAAGGAATCGATCGATGAGGTGAAGTTTGACCGGGCGTTCAAGAATAAATTGAGCGACAAAGGGCATTTCTACGAGATTTACACGCTGGAGCAGCCGCTGCCGCCGGGAGAAACGATGCGCATGGATTTCCGGGCGTCCGCAAATACCAAAGGGTTCAAAGACGGGCAGGAGCGGGCGGAGCTGGCATACAACGGGACGTTTTTCGACCGGGACTATTTCCCGACGCTCGGATATTCGCGGGGGATGGAGATCGACCAGCCGGTGAGGCGAAGGGAAGAAAAGCTGGGCGAGTACGAAGAGATGGCGCCGCGCGGCGACCCGTACTACTCGAATATCAATTTGTTTACCGGGGATTCGGAGTGGGTGACGTTCAAATGCGTGGTCAGCACGTCGGCGGATCAGATGGCGATCGCGCCGGGATATCTGAAGCGGGAATGGACGGAGAACGGGCGGCGCTACTTCGAATACGACATGGGGGAGCAGCGGATTAATAATTTCTATTCGTTTTTGTCCGGGCGCTTCGACGTGAAACGCGACAAGTGGAAGAACGTGAACCTGGAGGTGTACTACACGCCGGGACATGAATACAACCTGGACAAGATGATGGAATCGGCGAAGGCGGGGCTGGAGTATTACGAGAAAAACTTTACGCCGTTTCAGTACACGCAGTATCGCGTACTGGAGTTTCCGCGGTACCGGTCGTTTGCGCAGTCGTTTCCGAACACGGTGCCGTTTTCGGAGTCGATCGGGTTCATCGAACGCATGAAGGGTAAGGATGACCTGGACCTGTTGTATTTCGTGAACGCGCACGAACTAGCGCACCAGTGGTGGGGACACCAGTTGATAGGTAGCCAGACGCAGGGATCGAACATGATGAGCGAGACGCTGGCGGAGTACTCGGCGCTGCAGGTGGTGGAGAAGAAGTACGGGGAAGAAAACATCCGGAAATTCCTGCGGTACGAGCTAGACCGCTACTTGCGAGGGCGCGCGGGAGAGGTGCGGCACGAGCCGCCGCTCGCGCTGGTGCAGAACGAGCCGTACGTCTGGTATTACAAGGGCGCGCTGGTGATGTATGCGCTGAGCGACTACATCGGGGAAGACAAGGTGAACGGCGCGTTGCGCGGGTATCTGGAAAAGAATCGCTACGCGACAGGGCCGTATCCGGATACGCGAGGGTTTGTGCAGGCCATGCGGGGGGCGACGCCGTCGGAGATGCAGTACCTGGTGGACGATATGTTCGAGTCGATTGTGTTGTATGAGAACAAGGCGACGTCGGCGGTGGTGACGCGGGCGGGTGGGAAGTACAAAGTGGCGCTGGCGGTGGAAACGGGAAAACGGAAAGCGGATGGATCGGGGAATGAGACGCCGATGGCGATCAACGATTTGATCGATGTGGGAGTGTTCAGCGGGGAGAAGGAACATTTAAAGAAGCTGTACATGGAGAAGCAGAGGTTCAGTACGGCTAAGTCGACGGTGGAGGTGGTGGTGGACGAGAAGCCGACGTATGCCGGGATCGATCCGTACAATAAATTGATTGATCGGAATCCGGAGGATAATTTGATTGCGGTGGAAGAGAAGAGGTAGGGGTTCGAAGATAGAAATTGGAAATCAGAAAATGGACATTTGAAAATCGGGACGAGGGGTAACACAGAGGTCACGGAGGAAGAAAAGAACGCACCGCACAGGAAGTAGAGTGCCTCTGGCACTTGCTTTATTGCGACCAGGAGTGGAGGCGGGGTAGCCAGCGGTGGACGTGGGCGCAGTAGGTGGTGTAGTCGGCGCCGAATTTGCCGCGGAGAGTGGGTTCTTCATAGAAGTAGACGAAGAGATGGACGGCGAAGACGACGGCGACGGCTGAAGCGATGACCATGACGTTGGCGTGGCCGAAGACGATCCAGAGGCCGAGCCAGCCGACGAAAAATCCCACATACATGGGATTGCGCACATAGCGGTAAAAACCAACGACAACCAATTTTTGCGGGGGAGCGATGGGTGCGGGTGTGCCTCGACCGGTGCGGCCGAAATCCCAGATGCAGCGGAGGGCGACGGCAAAGCCGAGAACGGAGGGAATGGCGGCGAGCCAGCGCCAGCCGGCGGGGGCGGTGTTGTTGATTTGGAAGCCGAGCCAGGGAGGGAGCAGCCAAAACCAGAGCGCGAAGAAGGCCGCTCCGATGAGGAGAGAGGCGATGGTGGTGAGCCAGACGGGGGCGGGTTGTTGCTGGGAGAGGATGGGGGTGGTTGGCATGGGGACCTCCGGAAGGCAGGAGTATGAAGAGAACATTGAGAATAGAAAAGGGAAAAGAAAGAGAGAGGTGACGCGGAGGCGGACAGGGAGTGGGAGAAGAGGCTGAAGTGAAATGGTTTAGAAGGAAGGCCATCCTTCGGATGGTATGGATCGAAAAGGGATTCATCGCTCAAAAAACCGTGCGATGGAGAAGAGGTTTTCGCTTCGCAGACTCCGCTCGGAAGGACGGGTGTAGTTGAAGGTTGGCCGCTAGCGCGGAGACAAGACGCAAGGAAAAAACACGGAGCGCGACCGAAGGCGAGGCATTGGGGAAGTTGACCGTGACGGTGAAAATGCCGGGGGACGAGCCGTTGCCCAGAGACGGCACGTTTTTGTTGCGCGGAGTGATTCCGGGAATGTATACAGTGGTGGCGGTGGAAGATGCGTGGGGATTTGATTGGTTGAAGGCGGGAGTGCTGGCGCGGGACGTGCAGAAGGGGCAGAACGTGATTGTGGGGAGAAGGGGCAACGCGACAGCGAATGGGTTGTTTGCAAAGAGGGACGCTGGTTGCAGATATTGGTTAGAGGAGGAGGGAAAGATGGTGGAGGAGAATCTGGTGCTGGTGCGCAGGTGGTTTGAGGAAGTGTGGAATCAGAAGAGGAGGGAGACGATACGGGAATTGGTGGCGCCGGAGTGCGTGGCGCATGGAACAAGCGAGACGGGAGGGGATTTGCACGGACCGGAGGGATGGCTGGATCTGCATGCGCGGCTGGTGAATGCGTTTCCGGACATGCACATTGAGTTGCAGGATTTGGTAGCTGTGGACGACAAGGTGGCGGTGCGATGGAAGGGGACGATGCATCATCACGGCGATGGATTGGGGATACCGGCGAGCGGGGCGGAAGTGAAAATTGCCGGGATGGGATTTGCGCGGATTGCGGGCGGGAAGGTCGTCGAGACGTGGGATCTGTGGGATCGATTGGGGATGTTCCAGCAGATCGAGGCAGCGGCGAAAGCGAAGGCGGCAGAGGCGTGAGACAAGGAGGCGGAAGTACAGGCTGAAGCCTATGCTCCTTGCGGAACTGTCAGGACTATTCTTGAGAACGTGTCGCCTACGGCGCTCGGTTTTTTGAGGCAGATTACCCAGCGCTTACGGGCTGGGCTACTGTATGGCGCGCCTCTGGCGCTTCGGTGGAAGGGCGGTCGGTCGGTTTGGATTGCCCTTGACTGGAAAGGGCCCCGTACGAGTCTCCAGACCCGAACAAAAAAGATGAAGGAGATAATCGCTATCCACCACGGCCTGAGCACCATCGGAAACAAACGAACTATTGATAGCCAAGCCCACCAAGGTATTGACGGTTCGGTCAAAGTGAACGGGCCAGCCCACTACCTACGAAATCGGATGCTACAACCTGCACAGGCTAGTACGGAGGGTAGGCGAAAAAATGGTACTGGGTAGCTATTTGGGAGGAGGCGGCGGAACGGTAGGATTTGGACATGTGGGACTGGCTCGTGTTTGTGGCCTCGAGCGTGTCGTGCGTGCATTTGGGGTTTGAGATGGTGCGACGCTTGGCGGCGATGCAGGTCCAGGCCGGCAGCGGAAGTTGAAAAACGACGGAGGAAAGAAGGAATGTCCCTATTACATTTTCGGCGTGTGGAACGGAGACGGACGGCCCGGGCAACGATGTGCATGAACGTGGTGGTCCACGGAGAAACAGGGCCCGGGGCAAAATTCAAGTACTGGACGAAATCGGTGAGCGTGAGCGCGTTCGGGGGAGTGGTGCTGCTCGAAACGATGCTGCCGGTGGGGCAGGAGTTCCACTTGGCAAACGAGCACAACGGGAAACAGGCGCAGGCGAGGATTGTGGCGGTGCGGCAGACCCGAGAAGGACAAGTGCACGCGTCGTTTGAGTTTACGGAAGGCGCGGAGAGGTTTTGGAGTATGACGTTTCCGCCAGCAGGAGCGAAGCCGATGCGGAGGCGAGCGCCGCGCGTGGCGGAGGCGTGAGGAAGGCAGGCAGTTTAAGAGTGGAACAGCCTTTGCGTGTAAGGGTGTAAGAGAAGTATCCTGAAGTCCCATCGATCGAACAGCGCTCCTTGCTGCGCGGACTCCGCTCGGAATAACCGGCTCGGTGCCGATCAGTCGCAGTTCTACGAAGTATATTAAGCCAAGCCCTCACGTAGTTCTGCGGTATTTACCACGACAGGAACGCCAAGGCCCTCCGACAGAAAACGAGGATGGGGCACCCATTGAAATAGAAATTGGAAAATGGAAAAGAGCGAAAGATAACGCTGAGACGCGCAGGGCCGCGGAGAAGAGGAACGAGGGGCGGGTACCTGGAGAGGGTTTTTTGCTTTGCGATTGGTGGTGCGAGAGGGATAGGCTCGGGGGATGCAAAAACGAAAATGGATGACGATGCGTGGCGGCGGTGTGTGGGCGCGGGCTGCGGTGGTTTGCGTGATGTTGATGGTGTGGTTGGGTGGCGCGAGGTTGTGGGGGCAGACGGCCGGGGAACGGGCGCGATGGAAGGCGGAATGGATTACGGCGGCAGGGGCGCCGCAGCGGGATGAGGTGGTGCTGCATTTTCGGAAGGTGATCGATGTGGGAGCGACGGCACCTGGAAAGTTTGTGGTGGAGGTCAGCGCCGACAATCAGTATGTATTTTTTGTGAATGGGAAGCGCGTGGGGATCGGGCCGAGCAAGAGCGATCTGTCGCACTGGCGGTACGAGAGGTTTGATATTGGGCTGTATTTAAAGGCGGGGAAGAATGTGTTGGCCGCGACGGTGTGGAATTTCGGGACGCATGCGGCGATTTCGCAGATGAGCGATCGCGTGGGATTTCTGGTGCACGGAGCGGACGAGGCGGAACGCGCGGCGGATACGGATGCGAGTTGGGATGTGGAGGTGGAGAAGGGGATTACGACGCTGCGGGCGGAATTGCCGGGATTTTATTATGCTGCTGAGCCGGCGGAGCGGCTGGATGCGGAGAAATTTGATTGGGATTGGAATAACGAAACAGTAGGGAAGAACAGCGGATGGACGAAGGCCGTGACGTTGGGACGCGGCGCTCTGCGGGGAGAGAGAGATGCGCCGAATAATTGGCAGCTTGTGACGGATCCGTTGCCGCCCATGGAAATGAAGGAAGTGGCGAGCGGAAAAACGGTGCGAACGGAGGGGAATTGGCTCCCGGGAAACACCGCGATCACGGTGGCGGCGCGGTCGAAGGCGAGTTTCTTGCTGGATCACGGGGAATTGGTGACGGGTTATCCGGAACTCAGTGTGACCGGCGGCGCGGGAAGCAGGATTCGATTGACGTATGCGGAAGCGTTGTATGACGCCGAGGGGCAGAAGGGAAATCGGAACGAGATTCAGGGAAAGCATATTTTGGGGTTGGCGGATGAGTTTCTGCTCGGGGAGGAGGTGGAGAGCGCTGGCGTGAAAGTCAGCGCCACAACAGAAGGAGGTTCGGCAGGTAAGACGCCAGCGCCACCACGAGAAGCAGAATTTATGCCGCTGGGGTGGAGGACGTGGAGATATTTGCAGATTGATGTGGAAACGCTGGGGAACCCGGTACGGATTGAGGGATTGAAGACCTGGTTCACTGCGTATCCATTTGAGGAGAAGGGATATTTCCGGGCGGACGATGAAACGCTGAAGAAGATTTGGGAGATTGGGTGGAGGACGGCGCGGCTGGATGCGCATGACACGTACATGGACACGCCGTATTGGGAGCGGCTGCAATACATCGGTGATACGCGGATTCAAGCGCTGGTTTCCTACGCCGTTGCGGGCGACGACCGGCTGGCGCGGCAGGCGATCATTGCATTCAACCATTCCCGCATTCCCGACGGGTTGACGCAGAGCCGCTACCCGTCGTCGTTAGTGCAGATGATTCCGACGTTTTCGCTGATGTGGGTGGGGATGGTCTACGATTTCTGGAACTATCGCGGCGACGATGAATTTGTGCGCGCGCAGCTTCCCGGCATCCGCACCGTTCTGGATTGGTTTATGGCGCGACAGAGGAAGGATGGATTGCTCGGGAAGATTCCGTGGTGGCCGTTTGTGGATTGGGGAAAAGACTTTAAGGATGGCGTGCCGGAGCAGGGAGAGGATGGCGGGTCGTCGGTGATCACGCTGCAGTTTGTGGAGGCGCTGCGGTACGGAGCGGAGATGGAAGCGGCGTATGGAGATAAGCATGTTGCGGAGATTTATCGCGTGGCCGCAGACGACGCGGTGGCGGGAATCTGGAAGTCGTGCTGGAACCAGAAGTATGGGTTGTTGGCCGATACGCCGTCGCAAGACCATTTCAGTCAGCATGCGAATATTTTGGGAGCGTGGCTTGATGTGATTCCGCGGGAGAAGCAGCAGGAGGCGCTGAACAAAATTTTGTCGGCGAGCGACAAGGTGTATGAGGCGGATGGTCCGGTGGCGGCGCTCACGAAAGCGGAGAAGTATGTGCCGGTGTTTTCGGCGGCAGGGCCAGTGCCGGAGATGACGCTGGCGACGTATTATTTCCGATTTTACCTGGCACGGGCGGTGGAGCATGCGGGAATGGGCGAGCGGTATTTGTATTTGCTGGCACCGTGGCAGCGGATGGTGGAGTTGGGATTGACGACCTGGGCGGAATCACCGGAGCCGACGCGGTCGGATTCGCATGCGTGGAGCGCGCATCCGAATTTTGATTTGTTGAAGATTGTGGCGGGAATTCAGGCGGCGAGCGCGGGATTCGCAAAGGTACGGATTGAGCCGCATTTGGGGGTGTTGAAGAGTCTCGAGGCGGGGATGCCGACGCCGAGGGGGATGGTGGAGGTTTCGTATGCGCGGTCGGGCGAGGGGTTGGAGGCGGACGTGACGTTGCCGGTGGGAGTGACAGGAGAGTTGGAGTGGCAGGGAACGGTGGTGGAGTTGCATGGGGGGAAGCAGAGGGTAGTGCTGAAGAGATAGCAGTTCATCGAGAGAAGACTAAAGATAACCCAGAGACGTACAGGGCGCGGAGAAGCTCGAAGAGGGATTCCTCCGCTTCCCGACCCGGCGAGCAAAAACCGCGCGGAAGACAAAGCCCGGGTCGCTC
>Ga0210394_10001920_pt1 | contig 30773 bp, 23 predicted proteins | sample IncBWC12MmetaG_FD_160121 | JGI IMG/M metagenome (GOLD analysis project Ga0210394, IMG submission 160121) | Forest soil microbial communities from Barre Woods Harvard Forest LTER site, Petersham, Massachusetts, United States - Inc-BW-C-12-M | ecosystem: Environmental > Terrestrial > Soil >... | reverse complement strand
AATGGTCGGGGCGAGTGGATTTGAACCACCGGCCTCCTGGTCCCGAACCAGGCGCGCTAGCCAGGCTGCGCTACGCCCCGAAGGTGCGCACTCGGGCGCAGGAGAGAATTGCCCGGGTGACAAGCTCAGAATAGCATAGCTCCCCCATGCAAAACTAGGACACGCTGGCTGATGTGACGCCGGATTTTTACGCGCGGGCGCCGTGGTATAGTGATTTTCGGCGCTCGGGAATTTTCCCGCGGGCGCGTCTGATTGGGAGAAAAACGCGATCGATCGTTCGCGGACCCGCATATGCCCCTGATGGAGCGAATACAAAAAGATCTGACGCAAGCGATGATGTCGAAGGACGAATTGCGCTTGAGCGTGTTGCGGATGGTGAAGTCCGCGCTCAAGTACAAGGAAATAGAAAAGGTGAGGGCGCTGGAAGACGGGGAGGCGCTTCAGGTGTTGCAGACGCTGCTGAAGCAGCGTCGCGAGTCTGTCGAGCAGTTTGCCAAGGGCGGCCGCCAGGACCTCGTGGATAAGGAAACGAAGGAAATCGCCATTCTTGAAGCGTACTTGCCTGCAGGGGCGTCTGATTCCGACATGAACGACGCAATCGAAGCTGCCATCAAGGAAACCGGCGCGAATTCGCCCAAAGCGATGGGCGCGGTGATCAAGGCGGCCAAGTCGCGCCTCGAAGGCAAGACCGTGGATGGCAAGACGCTCTCGGACCGCGTGAGAGAGAGACTCTCCAAGATGGCGTGAGAACGAAACGAATGTCGAGAGGCGACGTTTAACGGCCACCACGAGGACTCAAGAGTTAGCAGTTAAGAGTCGAGAGTAGGACGCGAGCGGCAACTTCTCTCGGTTTCCGGTTCGATTCGCGTCTCTCATGTCGACTTTCGCGGCGTTCCCCGCGTATTCTCCCACCGTGCCCCTGCCTGAAACCATTCCCGTTCGATACACGGAGGAAGACGCCGGATACGTCACGGTGCGGCCGCTCGTGCGGCAGACGTTTCGCCTGGATGAACTCTTGGACATGATCCTCAACGTTGCGGGGAAGGACCTGACCCGCGTCCGGCAACTCCTGCACTCCGGGACCATCGTGTATCATTTTTACCGGTATTCGTGGGCGGGATTCGATGCCGACGCAACGGAGCTTGCGGCAGCGCTGGCGAAATTTCCGGACTCCGATCCGTCGCGTCCGTTTACTCCCGGGACGTGCACCAACGCGGTCTTCGACGATGCCGGAACAAATCCGAGGCACCTGCTGGATTTGCAGCGAGAGGCAGCTTCGCGTCGGCGGATTTTTCGCGGCCAAAGTTTTTGGGAACGCCTCCTGGAAATTGCCGCCGAAGAAAATCCCGCCTATCAAAAATATTCCTACAGCCGCCATGCAGATCTCTACCGGCTCGCTCTCAACGGAGAAAACATCACGCGAATCGCCGAGGCGGCCAATCGTTTGGCTACAGGGCCGGTGCGCTCCGCGCTTCGCGTGTTGCCTGGAGCGGCGTGTATTGTGTTCGTTTGCCCACGGTAGCCGAGCCATTGGGACGAGCTTGCGGCCTGTCGGCGTTGGCCGCCGCGCGGCAAAGCCCGCGCTGGAGCCCCGTCCGGCCTCGAACTGCAAGTTTTCCGCAACGCGCAGTCCAAAACTTTCTCGAACGCAGAACGATTTAGGCCATAATGCCGGGCGAGCGCGGGAGTGTCCGTCTTTCGTGGCATAGAGTTTAGCCTGCGTGGTTATCGCCTGCGTGTGGCGCGGAGCGCCGAACGCGGAAGTCGCAGATCCTGACCGCGTCGGGGGCCCGAGTGACCGTTCGCCTGTGGAGGTGATTGTTGGCCACCAAACCCTGGAGTTCCACCGCCCCGCCTTCGGAATTCCGGCCGTACGTGGATGCATCCACCACGCTGACGGAGTTCAGTTGGCGCGCGGTGATCCTTGGATCGCTGTTCGGGATTTTGTTCGGAGCCGTTTCCGTATACGTCGGACTGCGCGCCGGGCTTACCGTGTCCGCGTCGATTCCGATTTCAGTGCTTTCGATCTCGATCCTCCGCGCATTTGGCCGCTCCACCATTCTCGAAAATAATATCGTGCAGACCACCGGCTCGGCAGGAGAGTCGGCCGCGGCCGGAGTGATCTTCACGCTCCCGGCGCTGATTTTCCTCGGCTTTTCGCTGAACACCGAATACTGGCGCGTCTTTTTTCTCGCGCTGATCGGCGGATGGCTGGGCGTGCTGCTCATGATTCCGCTGCGCCGCCAGCTCATCGTCAAGGAGCACGGCAACCTTACATTTCCGGAAGGCACCGCTTGCGCGGACGTGCTCGTCGCGGGCGAGCGTGGCGGCTCGTTCGCCGGCCGCGTGTTCTGGGGCCTCGGACTCGGCGGCGTGTACACGTTTTGCATGAACACGCTCGGCATGTGGCCCGGCCAGCCCGAATACCGCCCGAGTTGGTTGCCCGGCGCGTCCTTCCGTGCGGCGATCACTTCGGAATACCTGGGCGTCGGCTACATTATCGGCCCGCGGGTTTCGGGGACATTGTTTGCCGGCGGCGTGATTTCGTGGCTCGTCCTCATGCCGGCGATTAAATTTTTTGGCTCGCTCTCTCCCACCGTGCCGCTTTATCCCAGCACCGTGCCGATTCCGCAGATGACGCCTGACCAGCTTTGGGCGAGCTACATCCGCCCGATGGGCGCGGGCGCCGTCGCCGCGTCGGGGCTGATCACTTTGATCAAGACGATGCCGACCATTTACTCGGCGCTGACAGCGGGACTCGATGACATGCGCAAGGGCAGGGAATCGGCGGCGGCGATGGACCGCACCGATCGCGACCTGTCGATGCGCTTCGTCCTGATTGGGTCGGCCGTACTGCTGGCGATGATGTGGGCGCTTTTGAGATTCAAGCCGGTGCCGGGCGCGCAGACCGGGGCATTCGCCAACTTAATCGCCGCGATCTTCGTCATCGTCTTCGGCTTTCTATTTGTGACCGTCGCTTCGCGCATCAGCGGCCTGATCGGCAACTCTTCGAATCCGATCAGCGGCATGACCATCGCCACGCTGATGGCCACCTGCGCCGTGTTTCTTGTGATCCACTGGACTGCGAATGCCTACGCCGTGCTGGCGCTGACCATCGGCGGCGTGGTTTGCATCGCGGCCGCAATCGCCGGCGCGACTTCCCAGGATTTGAAGACCGGTTACCTCGTCGGCGCAACGCCGTACCAGCAGCAGATTGGGCTTATCGTTGGCGTGGCCGTCTCCGCGTTCGCGATCGGCGGAACGCTCATTCTGATGAACATCGGCCTCGCGCAGTACAAGCCGGTTCAAATTCCGCTCAACATCAACAGTCTCCCCACCGGCGTGGAGCGCCAGGACAATTCTTTCCAGCACAACGACCGGACGTACGTGCTCGTAAACGCTCTCGGATCGAGCGAGGTGCCCGACGGGAAATATCTGTACGATTCAGCGACGAATCAGATCGAGATTCAATGGGTGCAGGGTATCGGCAGCGATCAGGCGGCGGCGCCGCAGGCGCGGCTTATGGCCACGGTGATCAGCGGCATTCTGAATCAGAGGCTTCCGTGGCGACTTGTGTTTCTTGGAGTGTTTCTCGTGATCGCGATCGAGATTCTGGGCATCCGGTCGCTGCCGTTTGCCGTGGGCGCCTACATTTCGATCGCCACGACGATGGCGATGTTCGCGGGTGGGATCTTGCGCTGGCTGATCGAGCGCGGGACCGAACAGAAGAGCGGCGCGGAAAGTGAAGTCAGCCCCGGTTCGCTGTATTCGAGCGGGCTGATTGCCGCGGGCGGCGTCTTCGGGTTGCTGGCGATTTTTCTGAACTTGTTGCAGGACCCGGAACTGGGCAAGCGCCTGCCGCATTGGCTCGCGAGCTCGCTGTTTCTGCCGTGGCCGGCGAAGATTTTTGCCTTCGGCGAGAAATTCATGCCGCAGGCAAGCCAGTCGCCGTGGCTCGGCGTTGTGATGTTCCTGTTGCTCGCGTCGTCGCTCTTCTTTTTCGCTCGCAAAAAACTTGATTGATCTGAGCCCTCGTGCTCTTGTCGACGCAGGCTTGAGTGGCGCGGCCATTCTTGGCTGTGTGGTTTTGTAGACGTTCGATAAGCCACCGATTCGAGTAAAATCGCAAACCCCGCACAGCGAAGAGTCACTGTGCCACCAAAATCTTGCGTGATAGACTCGCGCGCATGAGCGACAATCTTCCGAGCCGCCGTGACATCCTGCTGGGAACGGCCGCGACAATCCTGATGCAAGACGCTCTCCAAGCCGACTCCACCGATTCCTCCATTTGCTTCTTGAGCGCCATCGAGATGGCGCGTCTGATCCACGCAAAGAAACTCTCAGCGCGAGAAGCTCTCGACGCGCATCTGAAACAAATCGTGCGCGTCAATCCGAAAGTGAACGCCATCGTCACGCTCGTGCCGGAGATGGCTGCCGATGCAGCCGCGAAGGCCGACGAGATGCAGGCGCACGGCGGAAAGCTGGGCCCGCTGCACGGCCTGCCCGTCGCGCACAAGGACCTGCTCGAAACGCGCGGCATCCGCACCACGTTCGGTTCGCCGCTCTTCAAGGACTACGTCCCGGCCGAAGACGACATCGTCGTCGAAAGAATGCGGCGCGCGGGCGCGATCATCATCGGCAAGACGAACGTGCCGGAATTCGGCGCCGGGTCACAGACATTCAATAAGGTGTTCGGAGCGACGCGTAATCCGTATGACCTGACGAAGACGTGCGGCGGTTCAACCGGCGGCGGGGCGGTCTCCTTGGCTTGCGGGTTCGCGCCCGTGGTCAGCGGCACCGACATCGGCGGCTCGCTGCGCAATCCCGCCGCGTTTTGCAATGTGGTTGGCTTCCGTCCCACGGTCGGCCGCGTGGCGAACCCGAAAGCGTCCTTCGCGTGGTCCACGCTGGGCACCTCGGGATGCCTCGGCCGCTCGGTGGCCGATCTTGCCTATGTGCTGAGTACGATCGCCGGGCCCGATCCTCGCGCGCCGCTTTCCATCGACGAGGCGGGTGAGATTTTCGCGCGCCCGCTCGACCGCAGTTTCAAAGGCGCGCGTGTGGCCTGGTTCAAGGACCTCGGCCTGCCATTCGATCCGCGCGTGCGCGCCGTGGTAGATGGCCACCGGAAAACGTTCGAATCCCTGGGCTGCATCGTCGAACAGGCCGAGCCGGACTTCGTCCCGGCGGAAATTGCGTTTCGCAGCCTGCGCGCCTTGGCTTCGGCGGGCGCGCATGGCGCACAACTTCGCGATCACCCGGACGCGTTCAAGGACACGCTAAAAGGCGAGATCGAAGAAGGGCAGCGGCTGACGGGGTCGGGCGTCGCGAACGCGGAGGCCGCTCACGCCCGGCTCTGGCGCACCTTTCAGGCTTTCCTCGAAAAATATGAATACTTCGTGCTGCCCACCACGCAGGTTCCGCCCTTTGACGTGGACACTCCGTACCCAACGGAAATCGCCGGCATGAAATTCACAAGCTACATCGACTGGATGAAATCCTGCTGGTACATTTCGGCCACGGGCAACCCAGCCGCGTCGGTCCCCGGCGGCTTCACGCCGGAGGGCCTCCCCGTCGGCGTCCAAATCGTCGGCCGCAACAAACAAGACTTCAGCGTCCTGCAAATGGCCCACGCATTCGAACAAGCTACCGGCTTCGGTAAGAAGCGACCGAGCATCGCGTAGTTCGGGCGGCGCGAAGTAGCACAGCCCCTCTTGCCTGTGCGGTTTTGTAGGCCGTATTTGCGCTATCAAACATCCTGCGGTTTCAAAAACCGCATAGTCAACAGTGCCTGTGCCACTTAGGCTGCCCCTCCCGGCGTTCCTTTTAGCCAGTCGGTCATGGTTTCACCGCGGGTTTCGCTCCGGGTTGCTGGTCTTGCACTTCGGCTCGAAGCTTCCATTGCTCGCAAGTTTCCTGGAAACTATGCTCGTCGTTATACTGGGAAGAATGAAAGCCATCCACATCCTTGCCTTGGGTTGTCTGCCGGCGATTGCGGCGGGCGCGGCGCGCGCGCAGAGTGTGGACCGCGTGGACTCGCTCTCCGTCTCGATGCAGGCGCAGATTGGAAACACCGTCGAGATTCAGTGCGTGGGGCCGACCGCAATTCCATTCACGCCCGTTTCAGGATCAACGAAGACGCTCAAGTGCGGAGATTCGGTCACGATCGCTGTCGGGCGTCGCGATTCCTATCTCGTCCGCACGGAAAATGGCTCCACGGGTTATGTGGAGGCGAAGTTGCTTCCGACCGACCCGTGCGTGCAGACGCGCTACAGGTCCACACAGTTTCGCAAACAGTGGGTTCCGAAAGTCGGATCGATGAGCAAGGATGAATTCTGGAAATTCAAAAACGAGCTCTACCTGCAAGTAACTCCGGACGACGTCGCGGTTGCGTACAAATGCCTCAATTCGGCAATGGATGAAGAGCAGTCTCTGGGCGGCATGGCGGGATACGCGAACACGGTGGCGTTTGACTTGGGCGGCAGCGGGCGATCATCGTCCGGCCCCGATGCAAAGAACAAGCTGATGAAATTCACCGAAGCTCTCGAGTCCCAAGTCGTCGCGCTCGCGTTATTGGACAATGCCAGCACCGCGCAAACGTTCGCTTACGCCGAAAGGCACGATGGATTGCTCGCGCGGTACAACGCTCTGGTCGACAAGCACAATAATTTCATCGATTTCATGGGCCAACGACTGCATCAACTTGACAGCACCGCGCCGGCCGCGGCGCCCGGAGATACTTCGGGCTGGCGCGGAATCCTGGATGGCACGCTGCAAGGGCTCGCGGCCTTCACACCGCCGAAACATCTCGTGTGCGCCAAGAGCGTCGAGGAATCGCAATACGGGGACCCGGTGCAGCCGGGCTTTATCTATCTGAATGCTAACCCGGGTTCAAGCGCCGATTGCGCGGAGAAGTAGCACAGCGACTCTTCGCTGTGCGATTTTGTAAGCTGCGGTAAGCCAACAAACTCATCTGCGTTTGCAAACCACACAGTCAACCCCTCGATGGACTGGGGGTTAAAGAGTGGCTGTGCCACCTAGTGCCTAAGAATAATTCAGAATCTGCACCGGCTTGCCGGACCATTCGGCGTACAGCTGCTCGATCGTGCGGCCAATGGCGAATCCCCAGGAGAATTGCCGGTAATTTTTGAAGCGGTCGGGCACGACGTAGCGCTCCACGGCTTCTTCCACCGGAACGCCTGCTTTGTAGGATTTCTCCGCCTGTTCGGCCAGATCGTCAAAACAGGAGCGTATCTCCGCGACGCCCTCCTGCCCGCAAACTTGGCCGTGTCCCGGAACGAAAAGCGTGTTGCGATCGAACGTCGCGAACTGCGCGAGCGTCGCGCGCCAGCGTGTCGGGTACCCGTTGATGTTGACAGGGTACTGCCCGCCAGTGAGCAAGTCTCCGGTGTAAATCACGTTTTGGGACGGCACGCGATAGATCAGGTCGGTGTCCGTGTGTCCGATATACGCTTCGACGACGACGGTGAGGCCGCCAAGATCGATCTCGATCGGCATCTTCGCGGGATCGAGCGCGTGATTCGGCAGAGCGAGGACAGTCTCGGAGACCGGCTTGAACATTCCAGTCAGGCCTTCGATGTCGCTCTTGGCGTGCTCGCGCTGGCTGTCAGTCTTCGCATCGCGCACTCGCTTTTCCCACGGCTCGAGGAACGTGGCCAGATCCTCGGCCTGCCATTTGGTGTAGTGGGCGGTGATGCGCGAAGGAACGTCAATGTGCGCCCAGATCGGGATTCCCGCGCCGCCATAGACCGAGTTGCCCAGCGTGTGGTCGAAGTGCCAGTGCGTGTTGAGAGCCGCGCGCACGGGCAGTTGCGTCACGCTGCGCAGGGTTTCGAGTTGAAACGACGAACCAATGGTCGTTTGGAACCCTTCGACGATCAGCGCCGCGTCGCGCCCGATGATGAATCCGCCGTTGCAGCGCGCCTGCAGGCCCTTCGAACGGTCCGCGATCGTCGCGTACAGGCCATCACCGATCTTTCGAATCGAGGCGAAACCCTTGTCGGCGAGCGGTTGCTTTGCGATGCGCGGGTCATCAAAGAGCGGCTCGGCCAGCGCTGGCACGGGCGCGAATTTCGTGGTGGCGTAAAGCGCGCCCAGGGTTGACGCTCCGGCGAGGAATTTTCGCCGAGAAACAGAAGTCGAAGAGTTTTTCATGGGAAGCTCCGGAATTCTTGGTGAAGCATACTGGTTTCGCAGGAGCCCGGCAACGGAGTTCTTATGACGCAGGCTTTTAGCCTGAACTTTCGATAAAAATTTGGTTAAGACCGGGCGGGCTTCTTAAAACCGTCGTACGCCAGTATCGAAAGCACGACGAGAACCCACACCGGAAAAACCCCCACTCCCGGGATCGCTTCCGCGATAAATCCGGGCAGTAGAGCCCAGCGCCTCCCAAAAACCCAGAAGAGGACAAGCGCCGTGGCGAAATCGACCGCGATCTGCGCGGGCGGCAGAAATGTGATCCAGATAGAAAGGACGTCGGAAACCGCCGCCACGCCGAAGGCAATCGCCACCTTGCCGCGGGAATACCGCTTGGCAGGCTGGGGGGTGGTCGTTGGAGCCAGGACGATTTCCTTCCCGGTTTCTATCGTGGGATCCATGTGTTTTCCTCCCTCCCGTTCTGATATTGATCGTGCCACGGTCGTTCGCGTACCGCAAGCGAGGTGTGTAAGGGAACCCGTGAGCCGTCGAAGGACTACTGCTGCAATCTTCTAATTCTCCAACACTTAGTGTGCCTTGCAAGATTGGGCAAACCTCATCTTCACGCCCATGTCGAACTAGTCCGCCCTTTGCTATAATTGTGTTCCCACCCTAGACACCCTAGACGAGGTAAAAATGAGGCAAACGCTCTTCATCCGATACTTTACAATCCTCTGCGCGCTCACCTTATTCGGCTGCAAGAACACTGCGACGTCGACCGACTCGGGTGCTTCGGCCGGCGGGGAGAGCACTCCTTCTGCCGCCGTCGCCAACGCCCCGGACACTTCGGCGCCGCCCTCCAGCAACGACTCGGGTTCGACTGTCTCGAATCTCAAGGCCGTATTCACTCCCAAGCTGATCGTCGTGAAACCCGGCACGGAAATCGTTGTCGTGGCCGATCAGGCGGTCAGCTCGAAAACGAGCAATTCGGGCGATCAGTTTGACGCGTCGATCGCGGAGCCCGTGGTTGTCGGCGACCGCGTGGTAATTCCGAAGGGCGCGAGGGCCAGCGGAACAGTTCTGGACGCGAAATCGGCGGGCAGGTTCAAAGGGAACGCGGAGCTAACGGTGGCGCTCAATTCGGTCACGGTCAAGGGTAAGGAATATCGCCTGAAAACCTCGGAAGTCACCAAGTCGAGCAAAGGGCGAGGCAAGCGTACTGCCGAAGGGGCCGGTGGCGGTGCCGTGGTAGGTGCGCTGATCGGGGCCATCGCCGGCGGCGGAAAGGGCGCGGCCATCGGCGCAGGCGCAGGGGCTGGCGCGGGCACTGCAGGCGCGGCGATGACGGGCGAGCGTGACGTAACGATCAACTCCGAGTCGAAGCTGTCATTCAAGCTGGAAAACGCACTCCAGATTGAGCCGAAGTAAGCTTCCCCTGGGTTGGATGCGCGGCGAGAAAGCAATTTTCCCGCCGCGCTTTATTTTTAGCGATTCTTCCTGAACCTGTGGTATACTGCTTTCGCGTTGATACATCGGTTGTTTGGTGTGGTTCCTCTGGTTGCGATAGCACGAATTGAGATAACCCCGCCTTTGATTTCCTCCGTAAGTTTTCAGCGTAACTAAAACTAATAGCCGGCACCGCCGGTGGGGTGTACGTGCAAGTTCGCACATGCCCCGCGACGGTTTCCCCCGGCAGAAAAGACAAAGTAAGAAACATGCAGAATTTTTCAGAATTACAGATTTCAGATTACACGACGGAGCGGTTGGCCCTCGCCAAGTTCGTGACCCCGACTCCGGTGCAGGCTGCGGCGATCCCGCAGGCTCTTGCGGGCGGCGACATCCTCGCAACCGCGCAGACGGGAACCGGCAAGACGCTCGCGTTCCTCATTCCGGTGATCGAGCGATTGCTCGCAGGGAAAGCCCGGGGCATTGAAGCTCTCGTGCTCGTTCCCACGCGCGAACTCGCCATGCAGGTGGTTGCTCAGTACGATGCGCTTCGCGGGAAGCAATTGTCCCCCGCAGCCCTCGTTGCAGGGGGCATGCCCGAAGCTAAGCAGCTTGCGGCGATCCGCGCAGGCGCGCGGCTCGTCGTCGCCACTCCCGGACGCCTCGAAGACTACCTTGGCCGCAGCCTGTTCAATTTCAAGGCGCTGAGCATCCTGGTTCTCGATGAAGCGGACCGCATGCTGGACATGGGATTCCTCCCGGCCGTTCGCAGGATCGCCTCCGTTCTTCCGAAGGAGCGCCAGACGCTGTGCTTTTCAGCGACACTCGAGGCTTCCGTCGTGCATCTCGTGAAGGACTACATGAAAAATCCGGTGCGGCTTGCGTTCGGGTCCACTCTAAAGCCGTCCGAGAATGTGCGCGTCCAGGCGTTTGAAGTTTCGCCCGGCTCCAAGCAGGAAGTGCTTCAGAATTTGCTAGCGAAGGAAACGGGAAGATGCCTGGTCTTCGCGCGCACCAAGCGCGGAACCGACAAACTCGCCCGGAACCTGAATCGTGAAGGATTCGCCGCCGCCGTTATCCACGGCGACCGTTCCCAATCCCAAAGAAACGCGGCGCTGGCCGGATTCCAACAGGGACGCTACCGCATCCTTGTCGCCACGGACGTGGCGGCTCGCGGCATTCACGTACAGGACATCGCGCACGTAATCAACTACGATCTGCCGGAAATCGCGGAGAATTTCGTGCATCGCGTGGGCCGCACAGGCCGCGCGGGCAAGCACGGCGTCGCGTCCACACTCTTCGGGCGTGACGAAAGATCGGAAATGCTCCTTCTCGAGCGCACACTCGGAATTCGGATGGAACGCATGCCGGTTGATTTCTCGCCGTCCGCCAGGCCGGAACGACCAACAGTCGATCGGGAATCCTACTCCTCGGCCCCCGTGCCGGGCATGGTGCGGCTTCCAGGCGAAGTCTTTCAGGCGCGCCTCGAAAACTAGCTGAGAACAAGATTTGCCGGAGGGCTGCGAAGCGGGGAAGCTTTCCGGCATGATCCCGGAACAATTCCAGGCGCCAGAAAGCCTAGACCAATTAAACTCAATAACAGGTGCGGCAGCTAGCGCCGCTTCCATTCCCGCCGCCCGAACGTGTATATGAAGCTGACCGACGTTCGCAAGTTGGTCTGTCCCTGGATCGCCACGTTTGAATTGAAAAATGAAGTGCGCAGGTATTCGACTTCCGGCCGCACTGACAATGCCGACGAGATCCGGTATTGAAATCCCGCGCCGGCCGCCCACGCTGGGTGGTTTACGAATCCCCGGACCAGCGTTCCATCGCTCTCGAAGTTCACACCGGTCTCTCTCGCCCCACCCACCAGTACTTGCGCGTGGATGTCGAATTTGCTCCGCCGAATGGGATAGAAAGCCGGCCCGATCATGTACGTCAAGATGTCCGCGCTGCGACCGGTCTGAAACGCGTCGAAGGAACGCGAATAGCCCACTTCCAGTTTCGCCCCAAAGCGCGCATTCAGATCCGCGCTTCCCGACACCAGGATCCCCATCATCGCCAGGTTGCCCTGCGAGGGCACGTTCGACTTCATGTACGAGTACCCGACACCGCTCTCAATCACCGGCGCGACCCCCGCAATCACGGGCCCCTGTGCGCGCACCTGCGACGCCAGTCCCAGCGTGACCAGCAGGAGCCACAGTTTGAAGATCGTTCTCATAAGCCGTCGTCGACTCCTCGCTTCACTTACCCACGCCACGCCGTCGTAACGACCGTCACCTGAGGGTTGGAAATAAATCATGCGCCTAGATGAACCCCAGATTGCTGGTCGGAAAATTCGCCAGGTTTGAGAAAATGGACGGCAGGTTCGCCGCACTGACTCCAAACCACGTCGCCAACGTTGCCGCATATTGATCCAGCGCCGTCGTGGGGATCCACCGGCCGTTCTGGTCGGCGTCGTCCGGCCCGCCCAGCGCCAGTGTCGGGAACGTTCCATAGATCGCGTTGCCCTTCACCGCTCCGCCTAGAATCAACTGGTGGCCGCCCCAAGCGTGGTCCGAGCCGCCGTTGGAGCCCGGTTCCAGCGTGCGGCCGAACTCCGACAGCGTAAATGTGGTCACTTGATTGGCGACTCCCAGTTCCTGTGTGGCTTCATAGAACGCCGACATACCCTGGCTGACAGCCGAGAGCAGCTGCACCTGCTGCGGCAATTGGTCTGCATGCGTGTCGAATCCGCCGTAAGCGCAGAAGAAGATCTGGCGTTTTACCCCCAGGGCGCTTTGCGCCGCAATCACCTGCGCTACCTGCTGCAATTGTTGTCCCAGATAATTGGCCGGGAATTTTGTCTGCAACGGCGCGATATTCTTCAGCGCATCCGACAGAACCTGCGCGAACTTCACCGCTTGTCCCGTTACCGCGTTCGCCGCCTGCACCATCGACAGGCCGCTGTCGAAGGTCAGCAATTGCTGAGTCGCGGCATATCGGGCCTGGGATGCCGCCGTCGTATCGAATCCCTGCAGACCTGGCGGCTGGCCGGGGTCCATCGAGAAAGGCCTCGTGGTGATGCCGGTGCAGAAGACGGGACTGCCGGAGATCGAGAGAATCGGCGGGAACTGCGCGGCGGCGTTGAACGTCTGGACATTGTCGGCGACCTTGCCCGCCCATCCGGAAACCGGTGTCCCGGCGAGTTGCGCGCTCTGCCACTGGTCCTGCTGGTCGGAGTGCGAGAAAAGATTTTCCGGCAGATTTTTGAACGCACGGTATGTTGCCTGCGTCGTGGGCTGCACCAGCGTTCCCACGTTCGCAACAATCGCCAGTGATTTTTGATTGTTGAAGTATCCCTGCATCTCCGGCATGTCCGGGTGCAGCCCGTAGATCGATTGTCCGTTCATTTGCAGCGGCAGCAACTGGCTTTGCGGCAACGCCAACACGCTGCGGGCTTGCAAATACTGCGTGTACCGCGAGTCTGTCGGCACCAGCATGTTATTGCTGTCATTCCCGCCAAACATAAAAATGCACACCAGCGCTTTGTAATCCGTTGTGCCTTGTGCCAGCGCGCTCACCAGCCCGAGTTTGCTCAGTCCGCTCACCAGGCTCGCGCCTGCCGCCGAGCAGCACCCTAATCGCAGCAAGTCTCTCCGTGTGTGCCGTGTCATCTCCCGCTCCTCTGCATTAGTGCTGCACCTGATACATAGACGACGAAGTGTAAAGATAAATCGCTGCCTCTGCCTGGCCCGTCGTGTCCGTGGGATCGACGGCAGCGACCGCAGTGAGAATGGTTTGTTTCATTTGTGTCGGCGTGCTCCCGTGCAGGAACAGTGTGTCAAGCCATGCCACCATCAGATCCGGAGTGCCGGCGCCAATAACGGGACTGAAATCCAGCTTCGTGTTCCCCCCGATCGCCCCGTACACCGCTGCATTGATGAAGTTCACGCGGTTCAGGCTCGTGTTCGTGGCGAATATCGCGAACTCGGGTCCATTCAGCGCGGTGCCCGCAATCGGATTGACCGGCGGGAAGAAATTGAACACCGTCGCTGGATTAAAAATGTCTTGCGACATGTTAGAGCCCCACTGCGCAAACCCTCCCGCGTCGGTTTTGGCGTGGAACGCCCGGGCAATACTCGCGATCATCACCACTGGTTCGCGTAGCTTGCCGTCTGTGACAGACACCGTCGCCGGGTTGTCGCCCCGTCGCGCTTCCGGATCCAGCAGGATCGCTGCGACCGTCGCCTGCAAGTCGCCGCGTTTCCCTGACCCGTAGCTGTTAAACGTCCCGCTATTGAATGCCGTGGCGACGCGCTGCACGTACGCCGGGCTGGGATTGCTGGTGACCAGGTGCTCGATCATCTGCTTGGCCACGAACGGCCCCACGTTCGGATGATTGAAAATGATTCCCAGGGCCGCTGCCAAATCCTGCTCGGCGCTCTGGCCCGCCGGAATCGTTTGCCCCAGAATCGTTTTTGCTCCGCTATCGTGCAAACCTTCCACCGCGATCATCGGACCGCCGTAGTATTCCGGATTGTGATTCTGCGACGGCTTGCCCGGCGTGGGCGGATATGTCCATCCGGTGAACGCGCGGCCCAGGTCCATTACGTCGTTTTGTGTATACGTTGGGATCGGATTTCCGCTGGTGTCCAGCACCGGTGTTCCGTCCGGATTCAACTGGTTCAATCCTAGGCAGAACAACTGCATGAATTCGCGCGCGTAATTTTCATTCGCGTGCTCTCCAGGCGGAGGCGCGTCATTGTTCACCATGTTCAGGAAATTGCCCATCGCCGGAGTCAACGTCACATCCGTCATCACATTCAGGTAATTCCCCAGCGCATCCTTGCTGAGTGCGCGCAGGTAATTCGTGTACCCCAGCGGGTCGTTCACTGTCTGTGCGCTCACGACCCAAAGTTCGTTCAACGCCAACGCCGTGCGCATGCGCAACTGATCCCCGCCGGCAATTGCATTCAGGAAAAACGACTGCTGCACATTGTTGACACTGTCATTTAGCCTTGGGTCCGGATAGGGTGTGACCGCCGAAGCGAACTGGTTCTGCAGGTACGTATCAAAGCCGGTCTCCACCACTTGGTTCACGTTTTCCATGTCCGGCCCGAACGAAGCCTGCTCCAGAAAACGGACCGCCGCCGCCGAACTCTCGGGCGTGCCCGCAGTCGTCACCGTCACATTCAGTCCGTTGGACGTTCCACCACCCGGCACGGGATTCGTCACCTTCACAGTGACCGTGCCCGTGTTCGATGCGTTGCCGATCCCGGTGATCATCGTCGAAGTCGCGTAAGTCACCTGCATCGGCTGTCCGCCAAACGTCGCCGTGGACGTGCTCACAAATCCCGTCCCATTCAGCGTGATCTGAAAGGCCCCGAGTCCCAGAGTCGCGGGAGTGATCGACGTGAGTGCTGGTACCGGATTGGTCAGCGTCACGATGGCGCTGTCCGATTTCGCGGGATTCGCATTGCTGGTCGCCGTCACGGTAACGCTTCCCAGGCCCAAAATATTGTCCGGCGCGGTGTAATTGCCCTCAAAGTCGATCCTACCTACGGTGCTGTTTCCGAAATTCACTCCGTTCACCGACCACGTCACGCTCAAATCGATCGATCCCGTCACCGTCGCTTGGAATTGCTGCACGTTTCCCGCCCCAAGGGTGGCGGTTTTCGGAGAAACCGTCACGGTGATATTCGAATTCGGGCCGACCACCTGCACGTTGAACGGCGCAGAAGTCGAGCCGCCCGGATCGGGATTGACAACTGTGACCGGCGCCGTACCTACTTGCGCCAGTGTGGGTGTGCCCACGGCAACCAATTGCGTCGGCGCAACGAAAGTCGTGCTGAGCGCCATGGCGCCGAGGTTCACGATGGACCCGGGAGTGAAGCCGGTTCCGTTTACGGTCATCGCAAATTGCGTGTTCGCCGTGAGTATCGTGGGTGCCACGCTACTAATCACGGGTATCGCATTTTCCAGCGTTACCGTCGCACTGCCCGCCCGCGTGGGATCCTCGACGCTGGTTGCGGTCACCGTAACCGTGTTCGGGGTCGGCAAAGTGAGAGGCGCGGTGTAAGTGCCGTTTGCCGCGATGGTACCACTCGTAGGGTTGCCGCCAGCCACGCCGTTTACTGTCCAAGTGACACTCAGGTTCAAGGCTCCGGTGACCGTGGCCGTGAAGGCCTGTTGATTGCCGGTGCGCACCATGGCCGTTGCCGGCGCCACTACCACAACGACGTTGCCCTGTATCACGAGGTTCACCCCTGCGGAAACGCTTGCCCCGGGGTTGGGGTTATGTACTGTGATCGTCTGTGTTCCCGCTTGCGCACTCGTCGCCGTGCCCGTCGCCGTCAATTGCGTCGAGGAAACGTACGTCGTCGTGAGTGCGGTAGTTCCCATATATGCGACGGCGCCCTGCGCGAAATGTAAACCGGTCAGCGTGATCGTGAACGGGCCTTGGGCGACGCTCAGCGGCACCACGCTTGTCAATTGCGGGACTGGATTATTCAGCGTGGCGCCGACGTTTCCGAGTTGCCTGGCATTCGACGTTTCGGCGGCGGTAATGGTGATGGAGTTGGGTGTCGGCGGAAATTCCGGAGCGGTGTACATTCCGCTCGCGTCAATGGTCCCAAGCGTCGCATTTCCGCCCGCAATTACGTTGACGGACCAGTTGACTGCGGGCTTCGACCCGTCGCCGGTTTTAGCGGTGTACTGTTGCTGCGTTATCCCGGGGATGGTCGCGCCTGCCGGGGTCACAGTCAATGCGGTCAGCCCCGGGCCACCCCCTGCTCCCGGGTCGCTCGGCAGAATTAGCTGGGCGCACCCGCCCAGCAATACCACCAGTGCAGCGAGCATCAACAGTGCGGAACGCTTCACGGCCTTTCCCCCATCGCTTCCTAATTAAGATTAAGTTGCCGCCTACCTACACCCGGGCCATCTATTGAGCGTCGGGCGTTTTCAAACTGCATTTAGACTGGTTTGGGAAGAGTACGGGCATTAATCGATTGGCACCACTGACCGCACGGCCAGAATCGGAGCACCTGTTCTGCGGTCCCTGTAGGGCCGGAACCGTCTAACGGACAGTAAGTTCCATGAGGTCGATGAAATCGACTTGCCAGGGCTTTTGACTCAAATCGAGCCGTGCAACGGTTACCGGCAGGTCGAAACGGCGCGGCCCGGCGCTTCCGGGATTGAGAAAGAGGACGCCGCCGTGATCCGTGCGTGCAGGTTTGTGCGAAGTCCGCTGGCAATGAGGTGGAATCCGGCGGCGACGGGATCAAGGCCGAGAGAGTGAACGTCGTGCAGGACGTAAATCGTCGCGAGGTCCGTTTCGATCACTTCGGTTTCGGGAAGGGCCAGCGCCCACGGGTCGGTGTCCACATTTCCCCGCACCGCAAAAACGGGCGCAAGAGTCTTGAGCTTCTGGAGTATTTCCGGATCGCCCACGTCGCCGGCGTGAATGATTACGTCCGAACCTTCGAGCGCGCGCAGAGCCTGCGGGCGGAGCAATCCGTGCGTGTCCGAAATGACGCCGATGATTTTTGGGATTGCGGCTCATGTCGCTCGCGCTCGCTCGGAGCGGTCGGTCAATTGGCTGCGTGTGATTCCGATTTGCGCTTCTTCGCGATCCACGCGCGAACTTGCTCCTCGAGAATATCGAGCGGAATCGTGCCGTTGCGCAGCACCACGTCGTGAAAGTCGCGAATGTCGAATTTGGGGCCGAGCTCTTTTTCGGCTAGTGTTCGCAGTTCCAGGATTTTCAACTGGCCGACTTTGTACGCGAGCGCCTGCCCGGGCCAGGCGATGTAGCGGTCGACTTCGCTGGCGATGAAATCGCGAGAAGCGTCGGCGCCGACGGAGACCATGTAATCGATGGCCTGCTCGCGCGTCCAGCCCTTGGTGTGCATCCCAGTGTCCACCACGAGCCGCGACGCGCGCAGAATCTGCCCCTGCCAGTAGCCGTACATTTCATACGGAGTTTCGTACATGTGCAGGTCAGGGCCCAGCGTCTCGGCATACAGCGCCCAACCTTCCGTGTACGCCGTAAATTCCGAGATCTTGCGAAAGTCCGGCATGTTCGGAATTTCGTAGGAGAGCGCGATCTGCAAATGATGGCCTGGCACGGATTCGTGCAGGATCGTGGATTCGAGGCAGCAGCTCGTCTGTTTTTCGGGATCGACCGTGCGCATATAGAAAAATCCGGCGCGCGAGCCGTCCAGCGCGGGCTGCTCGTAGTATTCGGAGGACATGCGGGCGCGATCGGCGGGAATCGCCGCGACGCCGTAAGTCATTCGCGGCAGCACCTTGAAGAGGCGCGGAAGCTCGGGATCGACGCGCTTGGCGACGTCGCGGCCGTGCGCCAGAATTTCCGCCTCGTTGTGAAAACGGAAGCGCGGCGCGTTCAGCACCTGGTCGGAAAATTCGGCGGGCGTGCCGGTGAAATGGAGTTCATCGCGAATCTTGGCCATCTCGGCCTGGATGCGCGCGACTTCCTTGAGGCCGATTTCGTGAATCTCATCGGGCGTGTAATTCGTCGTGGTCATTTGGCGGACGAGGAAGGCGTACATCTCCTTGCCGCCGGGCGCGGCGGAGAGGCCTACCGTGGCGCGCGTTGCCGGCAGATACGTTTTCGCCACGTAGTCGCGCAGCTTGTGCCAGGCGGGCAGAAAATTCTGGTTGTACGCATCCAGCGCATCCGCGCGAAGGCGCGCCTGATCCGCCGGCGGAATCGAATCGGGAAATGTTTTGAACGCCCCGAGCAGGGGGCTCTCCATCGGGTCGCCTGCCATCTCCGTGTCCAACTGCTCCAACTCGCGGTTGGCAACGAGGCGCGGCTGGACTCGCTCCTGCGCAATCGCCAGATTCGCCGCGGCGATGGTTTCGTCCGCCCATTTCAGCAGAGCGCGCAGGCGGGCGATCTGGTTCTCGTAATCCTTTACGGTGTTCGCGGGTTCGACGGGCACCGTACTGAAGATTTCGAGGTGATCGCCGATCATCTGATTCACGCTGTAAAACGTGGAGATCGTGTTCGCTTCCTCGATCTTTTCCTTGAGTTGCCGGTCAAGAAGTCCGTAGCTCAGCCGGTCGCGCGCCGGAACCGATGCGGTGGGGATCGCGTGCAGCCGGGCCGTGAATTGCCGCAGCGCCGCGATGTATTCCCGCTTGTGCTCGGGGGAAGGATCGTTCCATCGGTCGTTGAATTCGGTATTGCCCGCGAACGTGGCCTGCCCCGGATCTTCGCGGAGCAGGAATTCGTAGTAGTCAGAAAAGAGCTTTTGTAGGCCCGCGGCTTGCGCTCGTGAGAAAGGCGCAGCACCAAGGACAATCGTCGCGATAATCGCGGTCAGTAGCAGCGGCCCGGCAACGCGCCCGCGGGCGCCGTTGCACGTGTCTTGTTTCCCTCGGAATGATCGGAATTGGGCCACAGCATTCATGGAATCAGATGGTAGAAGGTCTACTCGTTCTTTGCCAAGTCGAGATTTCGCAGACGAGGTCGTCCGACAGAGCGGGGCTCACTGCAATTTCGCGTATTCCTCTTTCGCCTGCTTCAGAATGGGCACGTCCGTGTCGGCGTCCTTCCATTGCGCGAGAAAATCCTGGTAGGCGACCTTCGCATTCGTCGGATCCCCCGCAAGCGCGTAGGCCCGGCCCAGTCCCAGGTGCGCGAGCACGCCAATCGGTCCGTTGACCACCACACTGCGGCTATCGACAATCTTTTGGAATTCCCCGACTGCTTCTTTGCCCTGCTTGGCGGCTAGATACCCTGACGCGCGAATATAAACCGGGTAGAGCGCGATGGAAATCGTGCTGCCCCCATTGGCTTGGCCCAGCTCGTAAGGAACGGAAGGAGCCAATTCGTCAGCCATCTTTGAATAGTCATGACGCAAGAGTGCTTGCTCGGCGCGCAACGCAGGTCCATACATGAATTTCGCCAAAGTATCTTCGGGAAAGCGCTTCGTGAAATCGTTCTGCAAGACTTGGGTGCGGTTGGTGTCCCCTGCGAAGGCCAGCGCCAGCGCCGCCATGTACTGGACGTCCCGACCGTTGGACATGGCCAGGGCGTCTGCAGCGTGGCGCTTGGCCGCTTCGGCGTTCCCGAAGAGCGCTTGGCGCACGCCGGCCTGCGCTTCATAATACGCCGCCGTCTCCTTCTCCTCAGCATGAACCGCCGAATTGACGGCCTGCCGCGTCAATTCTTCCGCCCGCCGGAGTTGCCCGGAAAATGCGGCCGTATCCGCGTGCATGGCCAAGAGCGCGTCTTCGACCCCCGGTTTGCCCGACGCCCAGGCCATTTCCTGCGCCATTCCAGCCGGGTCATTCTTCAAAAACGAAAGCTGGTACATGGACGTCCGCAAATAGGCGGAATCGAGCTTCTTCGCCTGTGCTTCCTCGGCTGTGGCGCGGGCCTCGTCCAGCCGGTTCATACACAGAAAGCCCGTGAGCAAGTTCGAATAATTCAGGCCGCTGGGATTCAGCCGAAATGCTTGCTGCGATTCAGCGAGCGACTTGTCGTAACGCCCGATTTGGGCGTCGATCGCACCCAAATTCGTAAACGGAATTTCATCGCGCGGATAGCTCTGCGCCCACAATTCGTAGGCTCGCATCGCTTCTTCCAGGTTCCCGGTTACGAAATTATGGTAGTGCGAATCGATGTAGAGTTTCTCGCGCTCGCTGGTCCGATCGCGCAGTTCGTGAGCCTTTTTCCCGTACTCGGCCGCCATGCCCGGCTCGGCGAGATTGTTATACGCCGTAGCGAGGGCCGCGTAGGCCATCGCGAAATTCGGGTCCAGCTTGATCGCACGCTGCAACGGCGGAATCGAGGCGGCAAAATCGTCCGCGCCGGATATTTTGCGGCCCAGGCTATAGGCCTGGAGAGCTTCAAGCGAGGATGTGGACGCCTGCTCCACGGGCGTATCGAATTTTGCCACCGTCGTCAGCGATTCGCCCAACTTCCCGCGCATGTCCGAACCGGCTTTTGCCAGCGCGCTCAGAATTTGGTTCTTGTCGGCGGCTTCCTCCTGAGCGCTGGCCAGCGTTTCGCCATTTGCGCAGTTCACCGCTTTCAATATCAGGGTGTATTCGTTTCCGATCTGCGCGATGGAGCCGTTCAGGACGGCTGCGCTCGACGTGCGCTGGCAGACCTCCAGCGCGGTCTCCGGTGTGACGCGTACGTTCGGCGACTGCTCCATCAGCTTCAGCGTCTGCTGAATCCGCTCTTCGGAGAGCAAGCTGAGGAACGGCGATTGCTCGAGCTGCACCTCGAGCCCCTGCCGCAGCGTTCCGTCAAAAACGGAATCGCCGGTGGTGTTTGTGAAATCGGCGAGCACGATGGTGTCTTTTTCGGAAAGCTTCGGCGAAGCATGCAAGTGCCAATACCATCCGCCCGTCGCCAGCAAGGCCGCAATCAATGCACCTCCGCCGATCAGCAAGCCCTTTCGCCGAGACTGGCCGGCTTCAACGGATGCTGCTGGAGCGGATGAAACGTCCGCGGCCGCCGCTGGTCCCCGGCCGCTCGACTTTTTTTTTGCTGGTGGCGGTGCGGCGGCGTCCTCCTCGCTGGAAGGCTGCGCGAGCGAGCGCCCCGAGGTCGTCTCGCGTTGCAGGCGCTTTAGATCGGCGCGCAGATCGGAAGCGTGCTGATAGCGCAGGTCGCGATCTTTTTCCAAGCCCTTGTTAATAATGCGTTCAAGCTCGGGAGGAATTTCGCCGTTGAAGCGAACGGGCGCCACCGGCGCTTTGTGCAGGATAGAATCGAAAATCGCGGCGGTGGTGTCTCCCCGAAACGGCAGAACTCCTGTGGCCATTTCATACAGCACCGCGCCCGTCGAGAAAAGATCGCTGCGCGCGTCGAGCGGCTTGCCGAGCGCCTGCTCCGGCGACATGTACGCAATCGTTCCCAGCGTGCTGCCCGGACTGGTGAGGTGCTCGCTGTCCGCGGCGATCGTGGTCTGTGTATCCGGGCTTGCCGCTGAACCCCTGGCGGAACCAACCTTGGCCAGCCCAAAATCCAGAATTTTCGCGTGCCCCCGGTCGGTAACGAAAATATTCGCGGGCTTGATGTCTCGGTGGATGATGCCCTTGCTATGCGCCGCATCCAGCCCTTCCGCGATATCGATTCCGATTTCCAGGAGGCGGCTCAATTCAAATCGCCGCTCACCGATCAGATGCTTGAGCGTCGCGCCCTCCATGTACTCCATCACGATGAAGGCGCGGCCATCCTCCTCCCGAATGTCATGGATCGTACAGATATTGGGATGATTGAGCGCTGACGCGGCGCGCGCCTCCCGCTGGAAGCGTTCCAGCGTTTGCGGATCCCTGGCGACGTCCTCGGGCAGAAATTTCAGCGCGACGAACCGGCCTAGTTTGGTGTCCTGGGCCTTGTACACCACACCCATTCCTCCCCCGCCCAGTTTTTCGAGGATGCGATAGTGGGAAACCGACTGGCCGATCAGGGATTGGAGGTCGGACATTGTGGCGCATTCTAGTTGTGAAGCTGCCCTAGGTCAATCAGGACAAAAGGATGCAGAGCATTCCCGTTCGGAATACCTGCCTGACTGAGAATGTGACGACGGCAAATTGGTCCTCTATGTTCTTTGGGTGCTGGCGGGGACGTCCGCTTCTGGAGTACGATCCAGGAATTCGAGGTCCGCGCGCCTGAAGTCGAAGTCTTCCGCTTTTGCGGAAGTGGATTCAACCGCGCTGGGCGTGAGTTGGGAGCCGACATGCAGCGAATTTCAAAAATTCTGACAACGATCAGCGCGGCAATCCTTCTAGCTACGACTGCGCGCGGAGCCACGATTACCGGCACGGTCAAAGGGCCGGACGGCGCGCCGTTCAAGGGGGCTTTCGTTTCGGCGCAAAACACGAAGACGAAAATTACCGTGAACGTGCTGTCGCACAAGGACGGCGCCTATCGCGTGGAAGATTTGCCGGCCGGGGAGTATGTGCTGCGGATTCGCGCGGTGGGGTATCAGGCTGATCCGCGAACCGGCGTTTCGCTCACTTTGAATCAGTCCGCCTCCATGGATTGGGCATTGAAACCCGGCATCGTGCGCTGGCGCGATCTTTCGCTGTATCAAGGCGAGAAGCTCATCCCGAATATTCGCGGCAAGGAAATGGTTTTCGGACCCACGTCGAATTTCCGCGACGCGCCCTGCCAGATTTGCCACGGTTTTCAGACGCGCATGGCTTCGGTGTCGCGAGACATCGACGGCGCGAAAGACCGCGTCGACTACATGCGCACCCGGATGCATTTTCTCCTGGGGAGCATGGTCAGCGACGAACAAGCCGACAAAGTAGCTTCCTTCATCGCGGGCGCGTTTGGCCCCGATTCCGCGCTGCCGAAATCGCCGGCGGATTTGCCGGAATACAAAAATCTCGTGCGCACGTTTGACGAAGACGCAATGAACATCGTCTACGTCGAATACGATTTGCCCGGTCCGAATCGCATGCCGTGGAGCGCCGCGCCGGACAAGGAGGGCAACCTCTGGATGCCGTATTACGGCGGCGCCAACAAGATTGGCAAGCTCGATCCGGAAACGGGGGCCGTGAAGGAATACGACGTGCCGAACGAAAACGCGGTGGCCATTCATTCCGCGTATCCCGCCGCGGACGGCAGCGTTTGGCTCGCGGAATTCGGACTCAACAAGCTCGGCAAGTTCGATCCGAAGACCGAAAAGCTTACCGAATACGCGGACGTGTACACGCCAGGCAAGGAAGGGCTCGTCGCCGGCGGCAGCAAGCACACCGTGCGCGTCGGTCCGGACGGAGCCGCTTGGGCGAGCGGAACGCGGGTCAGCCACTTCGATCCGAAAACCGGGAAATTCACGGACTTTGGCGAGCCGGCCTACGGCGTCGTCGTGGACAAGGACGGCAACTGCTGGTTCTCTGAGTACAATGCCGCCGGAAAGATCGGCCGGATCGACGGAAAGACTCTCGCGGTGAAAACCTGGGATCCGCCCGGAAGCAACACCGTGTACTCGCGTAGAATTCAGATCGACGCCGACGGTATCGTCTGGTTCAGCCAATCCGGCGCGGGCCAAATCGGGAGCTTCGATCCCAAGACGGAAACGTTCAAGAACTACGCGCTGCCCGGACCGAACGCCAGCCCTTACGCGATGAACCTCGATCGCAACCACGACGCCTGGTACTCCTCGGAATATCTCGACGAAGTGGGCCGCTTGAACACGACGACCGGCAAGGTGACCGAATATCCATTCCCGCATTCCGAAATTACGTCGCGGGAATATTTCCTCGATGCGCAGGGCCGCATGTGGTACGCGACGCCCTCGAACAACAAGGTCGGATATTTTTATCTGGCCGGACAAGGCGGCCAAAGCGCCGCGGCAAGGAACGCCGGCCAGTAGCAGGAGGATGCCATGAATCTTCACGCCAGAAACAGCACGCTAATGGTTGCCGGCGGCGCAATCGTTCTCGTTTTCGTTGGCGTTTTTGCGCTGAGGTCCTACGGCCAGTACGGCTACTCGAGATACACGAGTCCGCAGGCCAACGTCGCCGCCACCATCGCGGGCAAGAAAATCACGATCGACTACTACGCGCCCTCGACGCACGGACGGAAAATCATGGGTGGCCTCGTCCCGTTCGGGGAAGTCTGGTGCACCGGCGCGAACTGGGCCACGAAAATCACGACCGAGGCAAATCTGCAGATGGGCACGCTAAAACTTCCCGCCGGGAGCTACAGCATCTGGACGATTCCAGACGCGAAGGAATGGACGCTGATCATCAACAAGCAGACGGGCCAATTCCACAAGGATTACGATTCTTCCACCGATTTCGGCCGCACTAAAATGGAGTTGAAAACGCTGGCCGCACCCGTTGAAACATTCAAAATCGATCTGCGATCCGACGGCGGTAACAAGGGAACGATGGCGCTCGATTGGGAAAGCACGGAAGCGTACATCCCGTTTACCGTATCGGAATAAATCCGTCCCCCTCGAACCTGTCTACGGAATCGCGTAGCTCAGTCCCGTCGTGAACTGCATGGAATTCTTCTTGAATCCCGTCGGCGGATCGTTCAGAAAAGAGTCGATCACATTCGCGGTGAAGCCGAAGCCCTTGTAAACGGGAAAGGTAATCCCCACGGTGGTGTATATAGAGTACGCGCGCGTATTGTTCCACGCCGGGCTTGCCGCAAACACCTCGTTTAACGCGATTCCCTTGGCGAATTTCACGGCATAGATCTCGGAGAAAACGGAGTCGATGAGGTTCTGGTCTTGAGACGCCGTCTGGAACTGCTGCTTCTCGTAGTCCACGGACCCTTTTAAGTCCAAAGATTCCTTGTCTCTGTGAATCACGCTCCAGCCGAATCCTCCTCCGTAAAGTTGCTGTAGATTTAGGCCTTGAGAGAAGTTGTGGTCAAAGGCGACGGCCCCCAGCGCGAAAACGCGTGGGCTGAAGTACTCGTCTCGTTCGGCGCCCGCATGAAAGATGGACGTTTTTACTTCCGGCGTGCCCGGCTGCGTCACCTTGCCGTATGAGTCGCTGAAATCCACGAGGGTTCGGTTGCGCGGCTAGAGCCAGCCTGCCGTGGGAATTGCGCGAAGCAGTGCAATAGAAGTGTTGAAGCTCACGCTGTTTTGCGTGGCCTCGACCAAGGAAACGCCCACGGAGGCTTCCCCGCCCCAGTCCTGGAAGATATTCGGGTGGCCGAACGCCTTGTGGAAACTGGCTTCATCCACGACGTTGCCCAGATCGCCCACCGCGATCGTTTCGGACGGTTTCCCGGCGCCGGAGTCCACCTGAACCGTTTTGCTCGTAACGGTGAGTGTTCCGAGCGGGATCATGCCATCCTTGTCGCCTCTCGCGAGCTTCACATCCTTCTTGATCACCGCATATCTTTGAGACGTGCGCAGTTCCTGAACCTTGCTCAGGTCGATTGTAATTTCCCCCATCGTGTCGCTCTTGAACTTGGCCGAACCTCCGATGAAGCCCTCGAAGTGCCCGATCAGTTTTTCGCCGTTCGGGAACACGACCGTGTCGGGCTCGGGCTTTGAGGCTTGCGAGCGGACACCCGGCGCTGCGAGGAAAACGAGTAAGAGTGAGGCGATCGCTGCGCGCTGTCGAGCGGCTGATACCTGTGCGCGATCAGAAAATTTCAAGCTCAACCTCCTGTGTATCTGTCAGCCCAAACGAGGGATTTAAATCTAATACGCCAGTTTGTGAATTGCTACACGCAGGCCATCCAGTGAAGCAGCCGCGTTCCCAGGCGCGCTTTGATAGGGCGGTGTGCGGCGGCAAGATGCCCTTCCCCCTGTCTGAGCTCTTGTTGCCACGGTTGACGCTTACTCTAGCAGGAAAATCGTTGTGTTGCGGGCAAGAGAGGCGTAGCATGCGCGACACAAAGTCCCCTAGTCGGAATCCAGGCAAACGAGACATTTCTAGAGCTCCTCGGAGGTTCGTCTTGAAGAGCTTAAAGTGGTTTGCTGTGTCGCTCGTGGGATTTGCGTTTGCGAACACGCTTGCCGGATGCGGAAGCAATAGCGTGCAACAGCCACCTGTAGTGACAATGGGAGCGGCGCCAGCCACCGTGCAACCCGGCTCGACGGCGCAGCTCTCCGCAACTGTCACCAATGACAGTTCGAATTTGGGGGTCAACTGGATTGTGACCTGCCCCGCGGCCCCATGCGGCGCGGTTTCACCTACTACTACGGCGAGTGGAGCCACCACGACCTACACCGCTCCTGCCATTCCGCCGGCGGGCGATTTGACGGTCACCATCACAGCGACCGCGGCGGCTGGCGGATCGATGCCCGCGTCCGCGAGCTTTAAGATTCCAGGCATTACTGTAAGTGTCGCGCCGCCGAGCGCGACTCCATTGCATGTGAACGAAACCGCGCAGATAACCGCGAACGTAACAGGCGACACAGCGGGAAAAGGGGTGATTTGGGCGGTATCCTGCGCTATAGCACCCTGCGGGTCGGTAGCTCCCACAACGACGGGGAGCGGCATCGCGACAACCTATACTGCTCCCGCCGCTCCGCCAGCCGGCGATATGATGGTGACCATCACCGCTGCCTCCCAGACAAATCCCGCTGCGTTCGGTTCTGTCACCGTCACGATTACCGGGATCACGGTATCCATCTCGCCGTCCTCCGCCAGCGCGGAGTCCGCGGGCACACAACCTTTCATCGCCACAGTGAATAATGATTCCAGCAGTGGCGGCGTGACCTGGAGCCTACAGGTCACTCGCGAAGTATGTACGTACTATCCGAACCCCTCTTGCCACCCTGTTACCTTTACTTGTACCGTTGGCTGTGGAAGTTTCTCGCCTGTATCTACGGCTAGTGGAGTGCCGACAACCTACACGGCGCCTGTGAAGCCGCCTTTTGGGACCGTTGCCGCGATTGCAACTTCTCTCACCAACACGCGCGCAAGGGCCACTGCAAGCATGACGATCCGGCCCATCTCCGTGTCGGTCTCGCCCACTTCGGCCAGCGTTGCGGCGAGCGCCACGCAATCGTTTACAGCAACAGTGACTAACGATGGGTCGAATGGCGGGGCGGGAGGCGGCGTCACCTGGACCTTAAAGCAAAACGGAATCGCTTGCTCGCCAGGATGCGGCAGCATCTCTCCTGCAAGTACGGTCAGCGGCGCGCCCGTTACGTATACCGCGCCTGCGACGGTGCCTGCGTACCCCTTATTGACGATCACCGCAACTTCTGTGACCGACACGACCAAGTCGGCGCGCGTCGTGACTACGGTCACAACCGCGAGCGGCGCGGCTTGCGGGGCGGGCTCGGGCAGCGAGTCGCTGCTAAAGGGCCAGTACGCTTTCCAGCTGCAGGGCTTCCTTACGGGCGGTTTTGTGGCCCTTGCCGGAAGCTTCACGGCCGACGGAACGGGAAAGATCACCGGCGGCGAACTGGACGCCGCGAGCTCGGGTCCGCAACCAATCGACACCACAAAGAGCTTGTATTGGGTTGGCCCCGATCATCGCGGTTGCATGACGATCGGCGGGACCATTTACTACCGATTTGCTCTTGGCTCGATCAACTCCAGCAATATCGCCACTGCGGGACACATCATTGGATTTGACGACACGACCGGCACGGGCGTGCGCAGAGCAGGGACACTTAAGCTGCAGGACCCAACCTCGTTTGTCGCCATCAAATTCAAGGGCAACTACGTCATTGGATTGGCTGGCGGGAGCGTAGGCGGTAACCGGGCTACCGTTGCCGGGACATTCACGTCCGACGGAAACGCGGCAATTACCTCGAGCAACTTGGACCTCGACGCTGGAGGGACCATCACAACCAACATTGCTTCCGCCCCGGCCGGGAGTTTCACGTGTTGTGACGCCGACGGGCGCGGGACATTACAATCCACCGCCGGTGGCTTCGCGACCAGCCTTGTGCTGTACATGGTCAACAGCGGCGATGTCTTCTTCGAAAGCACCGATGGCGTCTTCAGCGGCGAAGCCATTGGCGTGCCAACCGGGACGACATTCAATCAAGCATCGCTCACGGGCTCGGCTGTCATCCGGGAAACGGCGCAATCCAGCACCGGTCCTCTCGTTGATGTAGCACTCGCCACTGCGAATGGGACCGGCGGCCTCAATGTCACGGACAATACAAATAATGCCGGCACATTCAGCAGCGCCACCACCGCCTTCACATACACGGTGGCGTCAAACGGCCGCGTGACCCTGATGGGCAGTACCAAGCCCCCAGTGTTCTATCTCTACGGCCCGAACGCGGGATTCTTGGTGGGGACCGACTCCAACGTGGAATTCGGAATCATCGAAGCACAGGCCGCCGGTCCATTCAACCCCGCGTTACTTTCCGGTGTGTACATGTTCGGGACGGAAAATCCCTCGGCTATTTCGGTCACTCTCGAGACCGGCGTGGCGACCCTGGACGGTGCCGGGAATGTCACCGGGACGTTGGATCAATCGAGCTCGGCAGGATTGGCGCAGAACCAGAATGTCAGCATACCCTACGCTGTGGCGGCCGACGGCACGGGGAGCTTCGGCAGCGGCACGACGGCAATCCTCATATCGGGCAGCAAGCTGGTGTTCATCAACAACACGAGCAACACGCCGGCTATCACCGTTGTCGAAAAGTAGAGAGCGTTCTTGCGTCATGATTCGATGGCGCCGGGTTGTCCGCAAGCGACGTCCTACCCTTGGACCCAAATTGCTAGAATTGACGCGAGACGGTCAAAGGAAATTTCGTCCTCAGGCCGTCGTCGCGCTTTGACTCCCGGAGCGCAGGCGCTTACACTTGCGCCAATGGGTTCACGCTCGCGATATCCGGGCTCTGCTTACAATCGTGTCAGTTGGGGCGGAATGCTCACGCCGGCGATCCGCAACATCATTATTGCGTGTACCTGCGTGCTTTTTCTCCAGACCATCCTGAAGCTGATGTTCCCGCCGTCGTACACAGTATTTTTCAATCATACGTTTGGCCTCGTTCCCTACTACGTGACGCGACGGTTATACGTGTGGCAACTGTTTACCTATCTGTTTCTCCATGACGGGATCTGGCACCTCTTTTTCAACATGCTGTTCCTTTATTTTTTCGGAATGGATTTGGAAAGGACGTGGGGGACTCGCCGCTTCTATGAGTATTACTTCATTAGCGGAGTCGGCGCAGGTTGCATCACGGTTCTGATCAAGGCCCTGCTGGACATTCACGGCACCGGTTCTTCCATCGCGATTCCGACGATCGGCGCGTCCGGGGCCATCTTCGGCGTGCTAATCGCCGCGGCTATCATGTTCCCCGATCGGCAGGTCTGGATCTTTTTTGTGATCGCGGTGCCGATGAAGCTTCTCGCCGCCGCGTCGATCCTCATCGAGTTCTTTCTTTCGCTCGAGGTGGGCGGAGACAACGTCAGCCACATTACGCATCTGGGCGGCGCACTGGTGGGATATTTGTATCTGCGGCGGGGCCTGTTTCTCTACCGCTTCCGCAACGATTACCTCGATTGGAAGCGCCGCCGCGCGCGGCGAAAATTTGAAGTCTATATGCGCGACCACAAGAACGAGCCGCCTCCGGATTCCGACGACCGCTGGGTGAATTAGAAAGAAAACCAGGGAAGAACAGCGCCAAACGTTACGGCGCCCGTCCGCCGCGCCCAGACCGTTTAGCGCCCGCCCTTGTTTTCAGGCGGGCATCCGTAGCGCCGAATCCTTGCACACACGTGCCCGCCTGAAAAGAAAGGCGGGCGCTACAACGCCTCAGATTCCGTTGCGGCGAACCTGGCCCTCGTCGCTGCCAATCACGTGAAATTTCATGAAGTTCGTTGTGCCTCCCACGAAGAGCGGCGTGCCCGCCACGATCCCCACGACGTCGCCGGGATGAACCAAGCGCTCTTCGAGCAGGCGCTTTTCCGCGGACTGAACCAGCTCTTCGATATCCTGCACTTTGCCGATGGTGCGCGGCAACACGCCCCAAAAAAGCGAGAGCCGGCGGCGCGTCTCTTGAATAGTTGAAAACGCGATGATCGGCCGGCGCGGGCGGTGCTTGGAAACGAGTCGCGCTGTCGAACCGGTCTCCGTAAATACCGCGATCACTTTCATGTGCAATTCCTCCGAGGCGTGGCAAATCAGCTCAGACGCCGTTTCGGCGATGTTGAATTGTGAGGGCTTCGGGCGCAGGACATTCGCATTGTTCGCTTCCGCTTCCCGGATGATGCGATCCATCATCTGCACAGCTTCGAGAGGATAGTTGCCCGAGGCAGTCTCGGCGGACAGCATCAGCGCGTCGCTGCCGTCGAACACGGCGTTGGCCACGTCGGAAGCTTCCGCCCGGGTGGGGCGCGGATTCATGGTCATCGATTCCAGCATCTGCGTCGCCGTGATCACGGGCCGGCGCGTCTGGCAGGCCATGTTGATGATGTGTTTCTGCACGACGGGAACTTTTTCCGGACTCATTTCCACGCCGAGGTCACCCCGCGCCACCATCACGCCGTCCGAGACGTGAAGAATTTCCTCCAGGTGGTCGATCGCCTCCGGTTTCTCGAGCTTGGCAATCACCGGGACATCTTGTTTCAGGCGGGAAATGGCCTTTTTGGCCTGCAAGACGTCCTTGGCGGTTCGCACGAAACTCACGGCCACGAAATTCGCGCCTTGCTCCAGCGCGAACACAAGATCCTCGTGATCCTTCTCGGTCACCGCGGGAATCTTCAGTTTCACGCCGGGCAAATTGATACCCTTGTGCTCGCCA
>Ga0210394_10001919_pt1 | contig 30775 bp, 21 predicted proteins | sample IncBWC12MmetaG_FD_160121 | JGI IMG/M metagenome (GOLD analysis project Ga0210394, IMG submission 160121) | Forest soil microbial communities from Barre Woods Harvard Forest LTER site, Petersham, Massachusetts, United States - Inc-BW-C-12-M | ecosystem: Environmental > Terrestrial > Soil >... | reverse complement strand
CTAGAATGACGTCTTGTTGGAAGGGCGGTTGTCCGGAGCCCAAGGCGCGCATGCGCCGGTTTCGCCGCCAGAACATAGGCCCGTAGCTCAGTTGGTTAGAGCGCTACCTTGACACTGTATTTGCAAATGTTGAAAACAAGTGTTTTCAATGCCTTAGAGGACGCAGTAGCACGGAAAAAGAAGCAGAAACAAGCATCCGCTGTCACAGTTTGGTCATAGCTACAGGCACAGGAAAAGGCTCCTGGATTTGATTCCAGGAGCTTTTATTTTTCTAATCCCAAGTTATGGCCTAGCCGAACTTCGGTGGCCTTCTGAATCTCCTACTGGACCCCAATGATGGACCCAAAATGCCCGAGAATCTTTGTCGACCAGTATTGACCTTCTAGATCGCCATAGTGGTCAGTGCAAACCACAACGATCAAGAAAAGCCCAAGAGCCTGAAACAGGGAGATATTGGAGAGATGAAAAATGGTCGTTACGAACCAATTTCAAAGACGCATCAACTCAAACGTTTCATACAAGCCTAACAGCAGAGCAAAGTTTGCATGAAACGCCCATCTCCTCATTGCGTTCCTTGTGACGCTAGACAATCTTGGTGAGTCGCGTCTTTAGATCGTCAAACTGACTGGCCTCAGCCCGAACATTCTCGTGCCACCATCGCCTCATTTCCAGCTTGTGCTCCGCGTCCAGGGGATCGTACAACTCCGACATCAGACTGACGATAAAAGTATCACCCCGACCAATTGCTCCACCGACGCTGACGTTCTCGAACGCACGACGGATAAAGACATCCTCTTCGTTTCGGCGTCGCTCCAGTTCTCCCACGTATTCGGCCAAGAAATCATGTCCTCGATGTGCATCCTCTAGGATTTTTTTCAACTGTTCAAATGGATCTGGCTGCAATTTTGCAGGTGTGCTCATTCGATCACCTCTCGTGCTCCGTTTAGGTATGTAGCACAAAACAATGTTAAGTCACAATCCGGTTCCTCAAACCTCGACTATTCCCCTGATTTGACTTACATTGTTATTTGTGCATCCCGGCAGTCAGCGTGATGGCGCAAGGGGGGAATTCATTAGCGCATCGCTGACAGAAAAGAAGACGCGCCCGAGCGGAAACGGCACCGTCGTCGACTTGTTTTGCGGCGCCGGGGGATTCTCACTCGGTGCCCACCTGGCCAAGTTTCGAACGGCCGCCGCGGTTGACATCGACCAGAGGCTCACAAGCTCATACAAGGAAAACTTCCCCCATTCCAATCTTCTTCATGCCGATATTGGAGAGATCGGCTCGGCGGAGATACTCCGGTCGGCTAGGCTAAAACGCGGCGAAATAGTTGGCGTAATTGGCGGCCCCCCTTGCCAGGGATTCAGCCTAATCGGCAAACGAGATGGCCGTGACCCTCGCAATAAATTGGTCTGGCATTTTCTTCGGATCGTTCGGGAACTCCGGCCTCGATTCTTCATAATGGAAAATGTTCCGGGACTTTTGTTAGGCACGGCAAAGACTGTCCTGGAAAATGCGCTTTCGGAGTTAAGAGGGTTCGAGGTTGTTGGACCCATTGTAATAGACGCCATGAGCTTCGGTGCGGCGACCAGGCGAGAACGCGTCGTGATCGTCGGCTACAACAAAGCCCACGTCGCCACTCTCGGCGAAACCGATATTCGAGCTGCGAAAAACGAAAGCAAGCACTCCGTCCGCGACGCGATTGCCGATCTACCGGAGCCGGCTGACTGCGACTGGCTTCCGTATAGAAAAAGGGCCGACTCCGAACTATCCTCTTATGCCAGGCGCGCTCGATCTCTGCCCGCGTCCCATCTCGGCTCGGCGGAGAGCAGGGAACGGCTTGCCCGCAAAGAAGTCTCGGGCGTCAAACAGACCGTTCATACTGCCGATGTCGTGAAGCGTTTTGGACGCGTTCATCCCGGCACTACGGAGCCGATCAGTCGTTGTCCGCGACTCGAATGGACTGAACCCGCGCCCACATTACGCGCCGGCACCGGACCTGACCGAGGCAGCTATCAATCCATCCGGCCTATTCATCCAGCCGCCGACCGGGTAATTACAGTCCGCGAAGCCGCCCGCTTGCAAGGATTCCCCGATTGGTTTCAGTTCGACGACACCAAATGGCACAGCTTCCGGATGATCGGCAACAGCGTTTCCCCGCTCATGTCCGAAGCCCTCCTGCGACTTGTGTCCGAACGCCTGGAACCCTAAACCACGAGCGGATAATAAGTGGGGTAGTAGCGATAGAACTTCATATAGCTTTGGATCATGCTGAGCGACTCGGGCCGATCTTTCGCAAACGCGAAACCGATCCTTTTCTCCACACCCTTTGCTGTGTTGTTAAAAATTACACGATCAAGAATGAACTTTTCCCGCAGGCTAAGGTCGGGGACTTCGACTCGATGCAGCTCCCAAGATAAACCGGCCAGCTCGAAACTCCCGAGCTTGGTCCGAGTCAGAAACCCCGCGATGTCCGCACGCCTCAACACGATGCCTGTTAACGTCACCATCTGAACGCTGTCCTTGTAGGCGTAGCAGCCAATCGGCTGAAATACCAGGTCCGGACTCTCCTTGATCGCGGCGGCAACAACTCGTTTGAAGGCCTCGCAAAGAATCTTCGGATATCCCGTTTCCGTCATCTGTTCGGGCTTTATGCCGTCCGGCAAGAACTGTGTGCCGAGAAGACTCCGGAGCTTTTCCAGACGCGCACCGAAAACTTCCTCATCGGCGGGCACGCCTTGAGGCGCCAGCTTTTCCGGCTCTGCTTCGAACGTGACTTTCAGAATGTCGTTTGCCAAAAGGCCGGGAATGATCGCCTTTACATCATTGAGTTGATTCGCGATTTCGAGTCCTCCGGCATAGTCAAGCCAGGCGAGAATATTTTTCACCCGATATTTGCGGCGATACTTGTCCAGATTACGGATGAATTCACCGCTGTCGCAAAACTTGTGATCGATACAGCCAAAAGGCACGTTGACCTTCTGACGCGGCAGGACCCACTTCTCTCGCTCGATAGATAGCATCTTGTTCATCGCAAACTGATAATGGAGCAGCTTGAAATCTTCGAAATAGATCGCGCCAAAGCCAACGTACAAATAGTCCTCGAGGGGTTGCCAACGATCCAGGTAGCCGAGCAGATCCACAAACACCCGCCGCTCAACGTACTTGTTTTGTCTGAGATGATACGGTACGGACGTTCCGCTCACGGCCGTTTCGCCTCCGCGAGAGTGCGATCAAAGCATGTGCCGCCAACTTCCGCGGGGCTTTCATCCGGAGTGTCGAATAGGAATTTCGATACCCTCTGGATGTCCTCCACCCTTCGAGAAAAACGGACTATGTTAACCTTCCCATTTCCGAATTTCGGCAATTCGGGATCAAATACTCTGCCGCCCAGCTTTGAGTCCTTGTGCCAGTTGGCCGATGGTATTTCGTCCTTACGGGCACGCAGCATTTTCAAGTCAACCCGCTCCGTGCCGCGGAACAACTCCTTTCTGGTTTTTGCCGGGAGAATCTTCAATCTGTTTGTGAAAGTAGTGAATCTTCTTAGGCCGTCCCTCATTCTCTGACGCACTTTGAGGTAAACGACCGAATTCCCGTCAATGCCACGTTTCGTCGTCGTGACGGGCAGCAGTTTGGGGTCCATCGAGGAAAAGCTGACAACGCCCGCTATCTGCCTGAACTGCGGATGGTAGCTGGGAGTCCCGTCGCCCCAACCGGTCAGCATAGTCTTGTCCTTATATAGAACGACACGATCGTTGCAAATGACCGTCCATCCAGCTTCATCCGAACGAAATTCCGTGGGGTCCTCGTCTTCATCGTGCGAATAAGGGGAATAGAATCCGCAAATCAGTTCCACGCGCACGCCATCTACATTTCCCTCGAACAGATAAGGCGCAATTCCCCGTTGCTTTTTTGAGATGCGTTTCAAGTCAGAAATTCTGAAAGTGATCGGAACCGCCGGGACAGGCTCGCCGTTAACTTTGACTTCGAAGCCCTTCTCCATCAGTACGCTGTAATACTGACTAACCGCCGCCCTGAACTCCTCGACGAAACCTGTGGGCGAGCCGAACGACGCGGCTATAGCGGGGAGCAGATGCCGCACGACTATCGTCGTGCCCGGATTCTTCGGGTCCCCCTCAAGGCGCTTGATCGGAAGTTCCCATTTGTCTTCGGTCGTAAACCAGTCCCGCGGAAACGTCACCGAAAACCCGGATTTCTTTGTGCGACTTACGACCGTGCACTCCCTTCCGAGTTTGAAGATCGCTCGCTTCATCCCGATCCCGTAGACGCCAACCATCGGGAGAGTCCTGTCCTCCTTCATCCCAAACGGCCGCCCGAGACGAAAAGCCGTGTCCACGATGTCGTCGGGTATGCCGCCACAGTTATCGCTAATGCTGAACTCCTTCCCCGAGAACTTGAGGTGTGCGTAGCTACCGCGATACGGGCTTTCCGCATCGGGTTTGTACCCGCGTGTGCGCAGCACTCCATCCACGCAGTTGTCCAATAGATCGAGGATCGCCTCGTCAAGCTCCACGTCCCGCGTAAACATTTCGACGAAGAATCGCTTTGTCGGTGTCGCGAGTATTTGTTCTGTCTCAGGCATATCAGCTCTCCAAGAAACGCGCAACTTTTGGCAAACAGTCCTTCGGGGTCCGTAACTTGCATTGCCAAACCACCAATACCTGCCAACCCATGCGTCGTAGTTTCCGAATGTTCCGCTCGTCACGCTTGCGATTGCCTTCCAACTTCGGCCCCCAGAATTTCAAATTGCTCTTTGGCAATTTGCCCAATCTGCACTTTGCGTGGGAGTGCCAGAAGCAGCCGTGAACAAAAATCACCTTCTTTCGTTTTCGAAAAACCAAGTCCGGACAGCCGGGCAAAGTCTTGACGTGAAGTCGATAGCGGTATCCCACCACATGGAGGGCGCTTCGCAGTACGCGTTCCGGCGCAGTATCCTTGCCCCGGATTCGAGACATCAATGCGCTGCGCCGTTCAGGCGTCAAACGATCCATGGAGCCGTCTCGCCTTCGGTGAATGTGCGAAGTGGCGATGGTCCAGAATGTTTGCGAAGCTAACCGCCAATTCGCAACCGAGCCTCAAGTCAGTGTTCACAATAGGCTCGCTGTCGAGCCTCCCGAATACTAATTGTTTCTCATCGTCGGCGTAGTCAACTTCGAGCCACATCCATTCCATCAGGCCGGAATGTCGATCCGCAAATTCCACCTTTATATGATCGCCACGCCTATACTTTGTCACTGTCTCCCCATGTTTCCGGATTGTATCATCCGACTTGATCGGTGGGTGTCGGGGTTTGGAACCTACGCAGGATGACGCACCGCTCGGAAAGAAACTACGGTGTGGGGATAAGATCTCGTCCGGGGATGCCTGCGCACCTCACGACGTTCGGCACACGTGCTCGAAGTTGTCGTAGAATAGCCATGTTTTGAGACAGGGTATTCGTCAGTGCATAAGCACGACACATAGTTAGCTTTGTCGATCATATTTCTTGAAAGGCGTTTCTTTGGAAAGTGACCTCTTGGCCAGAACTAGTGTCCGGATTCAAAACGCGTCCGTTTACAACACCCGGATTCAAAAGGGTGGTGCCCTTATCGAGGAGATGCGCCAACTTGTCAGATATTGGCACGAGGGACCGAGGGAAGAAATCAGACAGTCTGTGATCCGCTCAAATGTGCTAAACAAAACCACTCGCGCTCGAGCTTCAGACATTCTCCGTAGAACTTTTATCCCGCGGTTTGTTGATGGCGCACCGCGAAACGCCTGGCGATTGATTCGCCCCCTCGAAGACCAGAATGCCTCACCGCAACTTGTCAAGCCGCTTTATTACTGGGTAAGTGCCAAAGCAGAACCTCTAATCTTCGACTTTTGCCAAGACTACCTTCTTCAGCGCCTTGGGGCGGCCCGTGCCGGGATCACCGTGGAGGACGTTCGTGTGTGGCTGGTCAGTAGGGGATGCGCATGGTCACCCGGAGTGACGATAAGGGTAGCTCGGGGCCTTTTGGCTACGCTCCGCGATTTTGGTATCTTGGAGGGCAGATCTCAGAAACGACTTGCGAGTTTTATCTTACCAGTTGGATCTTTTGCGTATCTTGCTTTTTGCTTACACCGCGAGGGCGTCCTTGGGCGAAACTTGGTATTTCATCCGGATTGGCATCTCTTCCTCCTGCAGACGCCCGCAGTGGAGCATTATTTCTTGGAAGCGCATCAACGCCGACTAATCGCGTATCATGCTGCAGGAAGTACCATAAGCATATCGTTCCCTTGTGAGAAAGTGGAGGATTACGCGCGTGTTGTCGTTGAGCGATCGAATTAGCCTGCTTGAGGCTGATCTCATAGCCATCCCGCCTGCGTTCATCATGGCGAGAGAACTTCCGTTCGCCATTTTCCGGTACGACCCACTTGTTCAGGATGAAAACGAGTGGCTTATGCGGGGTGAAGTCCAGAAGCTTGCAACTCGTGTCGAAAACAAGACCGGACGAAAAGTTGGTTTACTTTCCCTTGCAGACCTGTTCTGGAAATCGGTCCACGAATCGGAAGCCCTTGACGTACTCGTAACTCTCGAGCGAGAGCACGGTTTCGATGCAGCACAGCGGCAAGTAAATCAGTATTTGTCCGACCCGGACTTCCGGCCCCTTTGCCCGATGCTCATGGAAGCCGCTGCCGGTCTAAAGGAAACGTCGCTTATGTTTCTGATTCACGCGACGGTTTTTGCGCCTGGGGCCTATCGTGTGTCATCTCTCCTCGAGCAATTAGGTGGCAAAATGAAGATTCCTGCGGTGCTCTTCTACCCAGGAAAGTGGAATCACACTCTGAATTACATGGGTTTGAGGTCCGAGGATCAAGCACTGGGCAGCTATCGGGTGAAGATTTATGGGAGAGATTCATGACGAGGATTGCCGACTTATTGAAGGGCGATTTTCGCAAGCCCATTGAAGAGATCATTAAGGTCAATAACACCGATGAAGAGACTGTTTACACCGAGTTGACCGAATATATTGCCACGGATCGCATTAAGAGCGAATACGAGCGGCTCTTCCGGGCCATGGCGGATGCGCCAAAAACGCCGAACGAGGGTGTAGGAGTTTGGATCTCTGGTTTCTTCGGATCTGGTAAGTCTTCGTTCGCGAAGAACTTGGGCTATGTCCTGGCGAATCGGACAGTCCTCGGCAAGTCGGCCAGTGCGTTATTCGTTGCTCAGGTCGGGCAGAAGAACATTGCCAACTTCGTAGAATTTCTCAACTCCAGCATCCCTTGTGAAGTTTTTATGTTCGACGTGCAAGTAGACCTCTCTGTGCAAACGAATGCAGAACGGATCGCTGAGGTCATGTACCGCGTTCTGCTTCGCGAGCTTGACTACGCCGAGGACTACGATATTGCTGACCTTGAAATTGAGCTAGAACGGGAAGGCAAGCTCGACTCGTTCAAAGATCTCTGCCAGCGGCGATATAAGGATGATTGGCGTCGAATCCGTAAGGGCGCCCAAAAGTTCGCTCGGACGAGCGCAATTCTTCATGACCTTGAACGAGGCACGTACAAATCCGAGGACACCTGGCTGCAGTCGGTAAAAGCCCGTCCTGTGCAGCGACTCACCGTGAAGGACATTGTAGACCGCTGTTTTGACCTATGCGCAAAGCGACGGCCAGGGAAAGCCTTCGCATTCATCGTCGATGAAATGGGGCAGTACGTCGCCCGGAGTGGCGAGAATCTTGAGAATCTTCGAGCGGTCGTTGAGCAATTTGGTCGCGTCAGCTTGGACAGGCTCCGCAAACGCGAGATACCAGGCCCAGCTTGGATCATAGTCACGGCTCAGGAAAAGCTCCAGGAAGTCTACAACTACATTGCCAGTGGCCGTATTGACCTCCCAAAGCTCCAGGACCGCTTCAAGTATCAAATCGATCTTTCACCGGCGGACATCCGAGAAGTCGCCACCAAGCGTGTTTTGTCAAAGAAGGAAGAAAAAGAGGCCGTTCTCCTCGACATGTTCAAAAAGAGTGGGCCTGTTCTCCTCCAGAACTGCAAACTGGAGCGCACGGCACGTCGAACAGATTTCGGCGAAGATGATTTTGTTCAGTTCTACCCGTACTTGCCACACTTTATCGACCTTTCGATTGACATCATGACTGGCATCCGGCTTCAGCCAAATGCCCCGAAGCACCTTGGCGGAAGCAACCGTACCATTATCAAGCAGTCTCACGAGATGCTCGTCTCAGACCGTACGCACATGGCCGAGGAGCCTGTTGGCGCTCTTGTGAGCCTCGATATGATCTATGAACTTGTGGAAGGTAACATCCCATCTGAGAAGCAAAAGGACATCCTAGACATTCGCCAACGCTTCGAAAAGGATAAGGACTACCCTGGCCTCGCCGCTCGCGTTGCCAAAGCAGTTTGCCTTCTTGAGTTCGTCCGCGATCTCCCTCGCACATCGAAGAATATCGCAGCGGTGCTCATCAACAAGGTAGATGGGCAGGCGCCGGTTGCAGCTGTTGAAGTATTGCTACTCCGTCTGAAAGAAGCACAGTTCGTCCGTGAGACGGACGATGGTTGGAAACTCCAGACAGCTCAAGAGAAGAATTGGGAACAGGAGAAGCGTGGCTACGCTTCAGTGAAACGGTCGGAGCGTAACGAGATCCTGCGCCGAGCCGTCACCGAAATCTTCTCCACCGCCAGGGCTCGCCAATACAACTACAACGGTCTGCGCACATTCAATGTGGGGCTTACCCTCGACGGGCAGATTCTCCCACCAGCAGGGCAGATACCGATTGATCTTCTGAGTCTCGACCAGAGTGAAGACTTCGCCAAGCGTCAGACCCAAGTCGGCTCGGAAAGTCGCCAGGACGCCAACAAAGACCGAATCCTTTGGCTTTTCTCCATCCACCCCGAAGCGGAAACGCAGATGGAAGACCTGCATGCTTCTCAAAAGATGATTGACAAATATGGGCACCTCACTGGCGAGCAAACTGTCACCGATGTGGAAAAAGGATTACTGGTTTCCGAGCGCACAAACCAGGAGAAACTTCAAACAAAGCTGACCAATACCCTGCGCCGCAGCGTGGAATCAGGTGTTGGCTTCTTCCGTGGCCTCAAGTTTGAGGCCGGTGATCTAGGCGCGGATTTGCCCGCGATGATACGAGGGCTCTGCGCAAAGGCAGTGCCCGATCTTTACCCAAAGGTTCAAATGGGTTGCCGTCAGATGAACGGGGATGAACCAGAGGAATTTCTTAAGCAGGCAAACTTGAACAATCTTCAACCACTTTTCTATGCCGAGCAGGGCCTGAATTTGGTCGCGAAGGAAGGCAATCGCTACGTTCCCAATACCAAGGCAGAAATCGCTCAGGAGATTCTGACTTACTTGCAGCGAGAACATGCCTACGGCAACAAGGTGACGGGTGGTCAAATCGCAGATTATTTTGGTGGGATCGGATACGGATGGGAAAGAGATGTCGTTCGTCTTGTTCTCGCCGTTTTGTTCCGCGCCGGTAGCATTGAGGTCACACATCAAGGTCGCCGCTATCGGAATTACCAGGAGCCGCAGGCTCGAACTCCACTGATCAACAACGCCGCTTTCAAATCTGCGAGCTTCGCACCGCGAGAATCTATTGACTTGAAGACGCTTTCTTCCGCGGTCAAAAGTCTTGAAGACATGCTCGGTCGCGAGGTGGATGTAGAAGAGTCAGCGATCGCAAACGAATTCCAAAAAATGGCGCGGACGGAGAAAGAAAGCATCCTCCCGGCCTTAGCCCAGGCGCAAGCGCACCGCCTGCCTGTGGCCAACCAACTACGCGAGTGGATCGAAACCCTGGACACTGTGCTGAGCAGTCAACCGGACGACTGTGTACGCATGCTCGCCGGGGAAGGTAAGAGCTTTCGCGAACTTCAAGATAGCGCGCAACGAATCCGGGCGTTTCTCACCGAGAAGAATCTGGAGATCATTGGCCAAGCCCGAGCCGCGCTAGAAAATCAAGTTTCCGTCCTTCATGCAATTGGCCAGGACGATGGCGTTCAATCGCAGGCACATGCGCTTCGCGAGATTCTGGAACAGCCAGGCTTACCGGAGCAGTCTGCGCAAATTGCAGGTCTGGCCCACGACATTGACGCCGCCTATCGTCTTACATTCCAACAACTTCATCTCCGTCGCTTTGAGGAATACAGCAAGGCCATCGAAGAGGTACAAAACCAGCCTACATTCGCGCAAGCTAATGAAAACGCACGCGAAGTTGTACTTGCTTCACTCCGCCGTCGCGCCGTTAGCTCTTTCAGCCTTCAGCCATTTGGTGTTGAAGAGGTAAGGACGGGGGCCACCGCGCGCACTCTCGAAGAGGATCTGAGCTTGCTTCCGGCTCTTCGTGCTGGCGCTCTCGAACAGCTACGCCAAGCAGTGCAGTTGCTGCCGAAACAGGAAGATGGCGTGGAGATCATCCACCTCAGCGACTTCTTGCCAAGGTCTCAGCCACTTGAGGATTTGACCGATGCTGAAATCGAGCAGGCTCTTGATCGGCTGAAGGACAAGCTTTTCAGTCTGCGCGAACTCAAGCGCAAGGTGACCTGGGATTGATACGATGACGCCGAAGGAAGTTTTCGAGGACAGTTTTCGCATCGCCGAGTTGCTCCTTCACCTCCACCGACTGCTGGAAAATGATGGGTTGGTGACTGAGGGTGAATTGGGGATTGGGCTTAGGGAGATGCTCGGAACAGCTCCGGATGAGCAGCTTCACCTTGTCCTTAATTCTCTCTTCCTGGGCTGTATCCGAGAAGAAGCGAATGTCCCAAGCGCCACCATGCGACCGCAGTCACTATCGAATCTTCTACGGCAGGCCGTCGTTTCGGGCTGCACAGCATATGAAACCTACCTTTCAACGATGCTGGCGACACACATCTTCACAGTGATTGAACTGAAGCAGCATGAGTTTTTTCCAAACGAAGGCGACGTTGTTAAATATTTTGACGGATTATCCTTTTCCATCGGTGAAGCATTCCGACTAATGAGCCTCGATGAACGAGCCGTGTTTCTCGGCAACAAGATCGTGACCTTCGTTCAAAAGAAAAACCTTGGCTCAGTCGGGGGACTCAAGACGGTGGGGCTCTTGCTCGGACTGGACTCCCCCTGGGACCTAGTTGCGCACCATCTGGCCCGAGAGCGCAAGGATGTCACAAAGACAGTCGCGGATTGCATTGAGCGGCGCAACGCTATCGTTCACAGGGCGGACCGAAATCTCGGCGACGCTGGTATGGAGAAGCAGTCCATCGCCTACGCATGGACCCGTCAGGCCGTGGATACGATCGGGCACGTTTGCCTTGCTTTTGATGAGTTGGTGACGATAAGGATGGGCCAGTTCCGGGAACTTCTCGACGCGCGGAAAGAGGCAGATCATGTCTGACCTTCGCACATTCACGCTCTGGGCGCGTCAAAAGTTGGTCGAAGAGACAGAGGCACTTTTACTCCAGGTCTACGGCGTGGAGACGGACGGCACATTTCTTCCAAAAGCGAAGCTGCCCATACTGGCCCGTGTTCCTGAGGCAATGGCGACGCGAAAGCGTCTTGAGAAGTTGTTTTCTGACGAACAGGAGGCAGGCATCACCGCAGCCGATGCTCATCAGAAGCTGGTGAAAGAAGTCGCCTTCACCCATCTGAACCGCCTTGTGGCCTTCAAGCTTATGGAAGGCCGGAAACTGATGCGCGGCGCCATCGACCGTTATCACGATTCAAACGGCTTCAAGATTTATTTGGCTAATCACGATGCAGACTTGAAGCTATTCGAAAAAGGTAGCATGCCCCTTGACGATTTTGGCGAGGGGCCGAACGACCGCGCCTATCGGCACTTTCTGCTATGGCAGTGTGGAGAGCTGGCGAAGGAGGTGCGAGTTCTGTTCGACCCGGGAAATCTTCCCAGCCTCCTCTTCCCTCGTCCCCGCGTTCTTCGGGAGATCGTTGACGCTCTTAACGCGGAAGACATGAAAGCAGCGTGGGCGCCAGGGAACGAGGAGACCATCGGTTGGATCTATCAGTTCTTCATCGCAGAAGAGAAGGGCGCTGCCTTCGATCGGGTGTTCAAAGAAAAGAAGAAATTCCAGAAATCCGATATCCCGGCTGCAACCCAAGTCTTCACACCGCGCTGGATTGTTCGTTTCCTTGTCCAGAACAGCCTCGGACGCCTTTGGCTGTCGATGCACCCAGACAGCAAGCTTGCTGAGGCTCTCGAATCGCTTGTTCCGCTTCCCGCAAATCCTTCCAAGCCTGCATTGAAACCAGTTAAGGAAATCCGCGTCCTCGACCCGGCCACGGGCACGATGCACTTTGGACTTGTTGCATTTGATTTATTTGTCCGAATGTATCGTGAAGAACTGGAGAACGCGGGCAAGCCGGGCTGGCCAACGCATGCTTCAGTTACGAAGGAAGAGGATATTCCCGCCGCCATTCTTACAAATAATCTTTTTGGGATAGACATTGATCTCCGCGCAGTTCAGTTGGCCGCATTGGCCCTGTATATTCGGGCGAAGACTACAAATAAGGGAGCCGTCCTGACCGATAGTAACCTGGCCTGCACCGACGTTGCGATTTTTCGCGGACAGCACTTGGCCAGCGTCGCTAAAGAAATCGGCCTCCCTCATGGGATAACTCGCGACTTGCTACAGAAGTTCTGCGAAAGCGTAACTGAAGCCAGCATGATGGGCTCGCTGGTGAGGCTTGAAGAACACTTCAGGAATATCGAGGCGGAAAGGCTGCGCAAAGCGATTGACGACTATGTTTCTGTGAAGTCTAAACAGGGAATCGATGAATCGTACTTCGGCAACGAGACAAGCAAGGGCCTGCGCTTGCTAGACGTATTGGTTCGCCGCTTCGACGTAGTCTTCACGAATCCTCCTTACATGTCCAACCGCAACATGAACCCCGAGATGTCCAAGTTCATGAAGCTGAATTACAAGAAGAGTAAGGGTGACCTCTACTCTGCCTTCATCGAGCGCTGCGCCGAGCTTTTGGCGGATGGCGGCCGACTGGCAATGATCACCCAGCAATCATTCATGTTCATCTCGAGTTTTGAAGACCTCCGTTTAATGCTCTCAAACGCCACAGCCATCGAGACGATGGTGCACACTGGCCCTCGAGCCTTTCCCGAAGTCCAGGGGGAGAAGGTGAACACGACAGCTTTCGTCCTCCGTCGTGAGAGTTTCCAGTCGGCGCGTCAGGACTCGGTCGGGGTTTACTTCCGTCTAGTCAAAGAACCCGATGCGCGCGCCAAGTCGATGGGATTTGAGGCGGCATTGGCCCGAATGAACAGAGGCGAGGGAGACCCACGGATTTATCGCTACCTTCAAGCGAACTTCAGCGCCATTCCCGGAAACCCATTCGTCTATTGGATTACTGATGGACTTCGGTTGAAGTTCCAGGAGTTTAGTCGACTAGGTGAGTTCGCCGATACTCGAAGGGGCTTGACTACGGCGGACAACTTTAGATTCATGCGCTATTGGTGGGAGGTTGGCTACGGTCGGATCGGACTTCATTACCCAACGGGTAAAGATGCAGCGGAATCAGGCAAGCAGTGGTTTCCCTGCGTGAAGGGCGGGGTTTTTCGCAAATGGTATGGCAATCGGCAGTACATCATTAACTATGGAACTGATGGCAAAGAATTGAAAGCGTGGGCTGATCCCCTTTATGACAATTCGGGCTGGTCAAGGATTATCAAATCTACAGATATGTACTTCTTGCCCGGGATAACATTCACCGCTGTAAGCTCGGGATCGCTTTCATTCCGGATTGTTCCCGCCGGATGCCTGTTCGATCAAGGAGGAAATTTCATACATGTTCAAGACAGCGAGTTCTTAAAAGCACTCCTTGGAGTTTTAAATTCTAGGATATTTGCCTATTTTCTGAGGGTCCTGAACCCCACGATTAACGTTTGTGTAACAGACATTTCCAATGTGCCAATCCCACCTAAGCTAGGAACTGAATTGGCAGAGTTGGTTCGCGAGGCAGTTACGCTTTCACAGGCAGACAGCCTTGAGTCTGATCAGACTTACGAGTTCTCTGCTCCTATCGATTGGCCAGATGGCAGTATCGCTGTTTTAGATCGTAGACGTGCACTCGGTCAACTCGAACAAAGGATCAATGAATATGTTTATTCTCTATATGGGATCTCGACCACTGATCGCAAGTGCGTAGAGGACGACTTATCTGAGCCTGTAGAGACCGCAGAGTCAGAAGATATCGAATCTGATGCTGATGATGGAATTGAAGTCGAAGCAGATGAAGGCCCCGCTATGCGCACTGAGGAAGTAGCCAAAGAATGGGTCAGTTATGTAGTCGGAGTTGCACTTGGGCGGTTCCAACCAGGAATAAGAGATGCACTGGGTAGCGGACGATTTAATGCGACGGTTGGCGCACAACTTCGAGACATGGCAAGCGCGGATGCCATAATGGTGATCGAGGAAGGTCACCCTAACGATCTAGCTCTGCGCGTCGTCGAGATTCTCAGGTTAATCCACGGTGATACCCAGGCAGAACAGATCATTTACAAAGCCACGGACACACAGGGTGCCATTCGGCAGTTGGTGGAGGAATATCTGCTCGGTTCGTTCTTCAAAGAGCATGTTAGACGTTCACGGAAGCGACCGGTCTACTGGCTGCTCCAGTCCCCAGACCGCAAGTACAGCGCGTACCTTTTCCATGAGGGAGCCACGGACCAAACGCTTGCGATCCTTCAGAGCAAACGCTACCTCGGTGGGCGCATTCACATACTCGATAACGAACTCCAGGAGGCGAAGAGGAAGGAAGCTCTAGCCAGCGGTCGCGAGAAGGCGATCTGGGCAAAAAACGCTCGGGAACTCGCTGAAGAGCTTGATGACCTCAAGGCCTTTGACCACCACATATCGGCAGCCAACAATGTGCCAATCAAGGACGCGCACGGAAAGCCAGCCACGGCCCGTTGGTCCCCGGAGTTCGATGATGGTGTCCTGCTAAACGCTGCACCGCTCCATGAGCTCGCGCCTTCATGGAAGCGCGTCGATGCGAAGCTTGATCTCAAAAAAGCTTGGAAAGATCTCGAAAGGGGTGAGTTCAACTGGGCGAAAACGGCCATGCGCTACTGGCCCGAACAGGTGCTCAAGGCCTGCTCAAAAAATAAGAGCTACGCCATCGCTCATGGCCTGGCCTAAGGGAACGATATGGGAGTGATCCTCGACGAACTCAGGCAAGTTCTAACCAAGCATATTCAGGATCGCGGCTTGGTGGCTTGGTTTGATCCGGACCGTCACTATGAATCGGTGCTGAGCCAGATCCAAATCTCTGGCTGCCAAATGCTTGTTTACGATGGTAGCTACTACGCGTTGAGAGCGGCAGCCGAACCCTTGATCCGTGGTCCCGAACCCTCCAGAGTGCTGCTCTACCTCCCTGTCGAATATGATGACGCTCACCTCCCTCTCTCTGAGCTACTCACCCTTGGCGAGACGCTCCGTCCCGGCGTCATGGGTCAAGGGAACACGAAGCTGGCGGTGATCGCACGCCGGGCGCTCAAGGGTCGCGTAGCAGAGACACGCCTTGTACGCTTGGACAGGGAGATTGAAGAGAATCGTCTTACGCTGGCGGATTTGGAATCTCTGAATCGAGATGGGAGTGACATAGCACTCCCCACGGTCTTGACCGTTCTGTTTGGGACGCCGGTAGCGGAAGAGGCGGCACTGGATTTTCTTGCTCACTCTGGTCGAGATGCGGAATTGAACTCTAAAAGTGCTGTAGCCGACTGGGCCCAGATACTGAAGACCCATTTCGGTGTTGCCGCGACGGACCAACAGTCTCCGGCTGATGTGCGAGTAACCCTAGCTCGGCAAGTACTCGCTGCGGATCTTCTGGAGACTCTGGGCGACGGCACGCCAGCAGCACTGAAGTCTGTCCTCACTTCGAGGGATTCTGCCGTTTGGCGGCGGTGCGCTTACTTAGCCCGTGAATGGCGAAATCGCCGCGATTTGGCACTTAGCTATCGCCAACTCGCGCTCACGGTCGAGAAGGCTTTGCATCTCGAATCGATCGAGTTTTCCGAAGAGCTCCTACAGCGGGTAGTCACATTCGTGGGGCTTGAACGCAGGCTTCTCCGAAGTGTCGCCTCTCGTCTTGCTGGCAAAGAAGACGCCGCGTTGGCACAGATCGCCGAGGGGCGCCGCGCTGGGTTCTGGGCCGAACAGGAGCCCGACCTGCAAGCAGAGTGGACTCTAGTAGCGCAGGCTGCGCACTTGATGCGTCGAGCATCGGACATCGAGTCAGCTCTCAAGCGGCCCCTTACGGCTGCTGAACTCATCACCGCCTACACGCGGGATTCGGATGGCTGGTGCGACGTTGATACATTCCATCGGCGTCTGGAAAAACGCGCTAGTAGTTTGGAGTTTGCCATGGCAGATCCGCCGGCGGAAATCGAGCAACTCGTCGCTCGGGCACGACATTGCTATTCCCAAATTGCTAGTTCCTTAGCCGAAGTCTTCTTGCGGGCGTGGAAGGCGGCTGGCTTTGGCGTGAGTGGCTTCTATCGCCAGTCCCAGATTTTTGAAACTGTGGTTGCGCCATTGTGCCGAGAGCATCGCACTGCTTACATCCTCGTGGATGCTCTCCGCTTTGAGTTAGCGCGTGAACTGCCCGCACTTCTTGGTAAAGAATTTGACGTGCGCTTGGAGTGCGTCGTTGGCACGGCGCCTTCTATCACAGAAGTCGGTATGGCGGCCCTTCTCCCCGGTGCCGCCAGTGGATTGCGACTTTCTGCCGCACCTAAGCTCCAGGTGACAATCCATGACGAGGTTCTTCGTAATCGGCAGGACAGAATGGACTACCTGCGGAACAACGCGGGTGTACCGTTTGCGGAATTGAAGCTGGAGGAGCCGGCGAATTTCAAGCGTAAGCTAAGGGAACTGAGTGCAGGTCCGGCACTTGTGGTTGTGACATCGCGCGAGATCGACCAAAGTGGCGAAGATCAAATGACAAACACGCGCGAGCATATGGAGAAAGTTTTGAGTCATTTGTGCCTGGCGCTGCGGAGGCTAGCCGAAAACGGCGTAGAACGGTTCGTCATTGCCGCAGATCATGGGTACGTGTTTGGCGAAGACTTGGCGGAATCGGAGAAGATCGATCCACCCGCTCAAAATGGGGCGTTACTGCACCGGCGAGTTTGGGTGGGCAGAGGCGGCAGAGCCAACGACAGCTATCTTTACACGACGCTGGAGAAGCTCGGAGTATCGAGCGACCTCGAAATCGCAGTGCCATGGAACCTTGCTGGCTTCCGAACTGCGGGACCGACGGCCTACTTCCACGGCGGGTTATCACCACAGGAAATTCTATTGCCCGTCCTGACTTTGACTCCTACCGCTTGGACGGGGACGCAGAGCGCAAGAAAGTTGCTCTGGGAGTTGGCGCTGGGGAGTCCCAAGATCACCACGCGCTTCATGAGTGTCCGAGTGACTGGACAATCTCAAGGGCTTTTCGAAACTGATTGGCCTAGGGTGAAAGTGGAAGTCCGTGCCGCTGGCGAGCCGTGTTCAATGCCGGTCAGCGGCACGTACGGCTATCTGGAAGCAACCGGCGACGTAGAAATGCGCTCATCCGGGACCGATCCAAAGACGACGGAGTCGAATACTGTGACGTTGATGCTCACTGGCAAGGTTCCGAACACCGGAAAAGTCACTGTACACCTCTTGGACGCCGCGACTGGAGTCGAGCTCAAGAGAATCGAGAACGTGGAGGTGTCGATTGCCATCTGAATCATTGGTTACATCCGATGATCTCGACCGCAAAATTTCACAGGTATTCGCCGGCAAGGTGGTCCGAAAGGAGTTGGTCCGCAAGATCAAGTTCGGCTCTACCGTGCCCGTCTATGTCCTTGAATATTTGCTCGGAAAGTATTGCGCAACCGACGATGCAGTGGCAGTGGAGGCCGGGCTGAAAATTGTGAACTCTACGTTGACCGAGAACTTCGTGCGTCCTGATGAGGCAAACAAAGTCCAATCTTTGGTCAAGGAGAAAGGTCGCTACACGCTTATCGACAAGGTCAAGGTTCGCTATCTCTCCGAGGATGACAAATATTGGGCCGAGATTGTGAATTTCGGCACCAAGTTTGTACACGTGCCGGACCGATTCGTGCGGCAGTTTGACCGATTGCTGGTGGATGGCGTGTGGTGTGAAATCGAATTGCGGCACGAATACGACGAGCAAGCGGCCGGCAAGCGCAGCCCGTTCTGGATTGATGATCTCAAACCGATCCAAGTGGCGACCTTCGATGTGAAAGAGTTCGCTGAAAGCCGGCAGCGATTCACGACAGACGAATGGATCGACCTTTTGATTCGAACCATCGGTCTCGAACCGGTCAACATGAACAAGCGTCTCAAGATGCTCTACCTACTTCGGCTAGTCCCATTGGCCGAGCAAAACTACAATTTGGTGGAGCTGGGGCCACGCGAAACCGGAAAAAGCTTCGGCTATCAGCAACTCTCGCCCTACGCCATATTGCTTACTGGGCCAACGACAGTCGCCAATCTTTTTTACAACATCGCCACTGGTCGGATCGGCCTCGTAGGGTTGTGGGATGCAGTCGCCTTCGACGAAGTAGCCGACCTCCAGAAAATGCCCAAGGAGGTGGTCACCACGCTCAAGACTTACTGCGAATCGGGTACCTTCGCCCGCGGTAAAGAACAGATGAGCGGAACGGCCTCAATCGCCATGTTCGGCAATACTAACCAGCCGGTGGACGTAATGGTCCGCTCGTCGCATCTCTTCGCGCCGATGCCGGAGGTGATTCGCGAAGACATGGCCTTCTTGGACCGCATACACTTTTACATCCCTGGCTGGGAAATTCCGAAGATGCAAATGGCCATGTTCTGCTCAGGTTACGGTTTTGTGGTGGACTATCTTGCTGAGGCCCTGCGCGAGATGCGTCGGCGGAATTTCACGGAACTCATTGACCGGGACTTCGGCCTCGGATCTCAGCTCAAGAGTCGTGATGTGAAAGCGGTACGCAAGACAGTCGCCGGCCTGGTGAAGTTGATACATCCGCACGGTGAAGTCTCCAAGGAAGAATTGAGGGAGTTGCTCGAAATCGCGATGGAGGGTCGTCGACGGGTGAAGGAGCAGCTTAAGAAAATGGGGTCCTTTGAGTTTTTCCAGACGTCGTTCTCCTATATCGACAAAGACTCGGGCGAGGAACGTTTCGTAGGCCTCCCCGAAGAGGGTACTCGGAATGTTATTTCCAGCGACCCTCTGGAGCCCGGCTCGGTGTATGCCGCATCGGTGGATGACCAGGGCAAGGTTGGATTGAACCGCCTTGAGGTTGGATGCGCCGCAGGGACGGGCAAATTGAAGCTCGCGGGCGGGATCGATGGGGATATGAAGGAGTCGATTCAGAGAGCGTTCGGCTACCTCCAGACCAACAAGGTAAAGCTCGGGATCGCCTCGAGTTTTGATCTGACTGACTTCCACGTCGAAGCGATCGACCTAATGCAGAACCACGTCCCATGCGAATGCGGCACGGCGCTGGTTGTGGCGGTTATTTCAGCCGTGAAGCGTGCGCCAGTGCAGGCGGCTCTTGTCATTCTCGGAGATATCAGTATCCAGGGGAACATCAAGGGTGTTCAGACGCTGGTCGAACCCTGCCAAGTAGCGATGGAAAACGGAGCACGGCGAGCGATGATTCCCATCGAGAACCGCCGTCAATTTCTCGAAGTATCAGGCGATGTAGCCGAACGATTAGACCCGATCTTTTACGGAGACGCGCAAGTAGCCGCTAACAAGGCGTTGGGAATCACCTAGGTATTGTGGGTGAAGAGCGGATGAAAGAGAAAAAGTTCGAAAGCGAGACGGCCATCGGCGACCCATGGGAAGATCTGGTCATCAGCATTCTCTCAGTGAATCAATACTCTTTGGAGCGCACATATCGTTGCCTTGAGGGCTTGCGCGAACAGGGATTGTTTGACCCCAATAAGCTCATGCACTGGGGACAAGCTGATATTGTCAATCGGCTGAAGTCAGCTCGATGTGACCGGGGGCTATTTATGACCAACTTGTTTGCACTACGTCTTAGCCATCTTGGTACGCTGATTCAGCGTACCGGCATAGACGCCTCCACAAAAATCATCTCAAGCCGCGACGCTAAGTCTATCGAGGCGCTGCTAATGCCAGTGAGCGGAGTAGGTCCGAAGGTGATTGCGAATTTCTGTCTATTACGCAATATCGACAGGTAGTGATTCATAAGCGGTCACTCTCGCCATTTTAGCCCAGGCGCGTCCTCTGCGCCTGGGCTCCAAAAAGGGAAAGCGGGTAGCCTATTGGTTCTCCTCCTTCGAACTACCGGCTTTTAAGATTGTCTGTGCAGCACTGAAAATCCGCGCTGCGGACTGATTAGGAATTTCCTTCTCGCCTTGTAGCCAGTGTTGAATGTAGCCGCGTGCGGCTTCTGCGCCGGGCAACCCGAGCGACTCGCAACAAATGAGAGCGACGGATTCGGCCTCTACTTCCCGGATGTTCCGGTCCATGTGTTCTAGGTCAACAAGCTTTTGAGAAGTTGTGTGGCCAAGGACGACGTGCGCGATTTCATGCAGCGTGGTCTTGAGGGGAAGCTCTGCAATTGGACTAATCGCTATCTCGCGTTGACGTGCGAAACCTTGCACGTTGCCGTTGATTTCATCGAATGGCGCGCGGGTGATGCCGAGCGTTTGCAGGGCGGCGTCCAGGTCAAAGCCCGGGATCGGCTGCTCGTAAGGCGTTTCTCCCTCGGTCTGCGCCAGAACAAACCAGTAATTGCGGAATACAAACCGTTGCCGCACCTCGTCCTGAATCTCTTCGCTCTCTTCGATTGTTTCCGATGCTGCTTCGCCCGTCACGCGCTTTTTGTAGGTCACGGGCATACACAGGCAGAGGCCCTTTTCGCCCTTGCGCACTTGGCGCTTCAGTTGCAGCCAGCCTTTATAGCTGTTGAGCGGTCCCGGTTCAATCTTCCGGCTGATGCATTGTTCGAGGGCGAGTAGTGCATTCCCAAACGAGTAGTTATGGAAAGCGGTATACGCTGCAAGGAGTTTCCCCGGAGTGTGGACCGCGCTGTGCAACAATTTTCCCCAAGTCGCATGTTCTTGCATATTCGTCATTGTTGTTTCTCCTTTTTCCTTTTTTCGAGCGGTCTTGTGCTCGAAAGAAAGAAGCAAATTCCCTTCATAGCGGGCTCATTGCGAACGGGCGCGCGCGCCGTCAAGGGCGGCGGTATGAGCCGTTTATTGGAGCGAAGCGGAAACCCTTGACGGAACAAGCGCGGGACCGGGCGCAGCCTCTTGCGGAGAAGGGAATTTGCGGCGGGACTGTTTTAATCGTGGAATTGAATCAGGGTTGGTGTTCTGAATGCTTTGCGTGGGTTTTGACTTGCTGCACGTAACCGTTGGTCAATCCGGCTGTGGGAGATCCGGTGTTGTAGTAGGACAGAGCGGAATCGAGGGCGGCGAAGCCCTCACCGTGAATGCGAGCTGTTTCTGCGTACGTAGTAGAAAGAAGAGCAGCCCCGGAACGGAGATTGGTGCAAGGGTCAAACAGTTGTTCGGCCGTGAGATGCAAAAGGGCGGCGTGTTCACTGTTCACTTGGAGCAGCCCGATGCTGACGGTGATGCCTTGCGCGAGAAGCCATTTCGTCCACGCAATCGCTTCTTCGAGCGATGCAGGTTGTCTTTCAAGGGTGATGGTACCGCGATTCCATCCTTGGCGGCGGGCGAACTGGTGGGGACGGTTAATGCTGAGGGCGTAGGGATAAAGCGCCGATTCGGTGCGTGCGATGGCTTGGAGAGTGCTGACAGGGACGTTCGCTGCGCAGGATTGCGCGAGCGTTCGGAAGGAGGTAAGCGAAATCTTGGTGTTGGGATTGGCGGTGGGTGTCTGCGCAAAAGAAGTGGTTCCGGCGACGGTGAAAAGCGTTGCGAAAATGATCTTTGCAAGGCGCATTAGAAATTCGTGGCCGAGAGCACAGGAAGATGGAAAAGCCGCGCCCAGCTTGCGGTACTGGATTGCTGAATCGCCGGAATGCGGGTGTTTTTGGCCCAATAGTCGTTCGCGGTGGTCAATAGAATGGTGGGATGTTCGAGAGCGGAAGAAAGAAAAGGCCATACGAGGATCTGTTCGTAGCAGATGAGCACGGCGGCATTTTGATTGTGGACATGGATTGTTCCGCGAGCAAAGAGGTTCATTGGCACGCCTTCATCACCAAAAGGCTTCCACATTGCGATCGGAATGGGAATGCGCTCCTGATAGAGCGCGGTATTGTCCTCCCCGCGTGCCAGCACCACGTTCAAGTAGCGGTTCTGGTCAAAAGGATTTCTCGAATCGCCGTGTTGGGTTATGCCAGCTCCGATAAGGACGGTGCGGTGCTGCGTTGCGACCGTGGTTAAGGTATCTCCCCAAAAAGCTTCCGTGGATTCATTCCAGTTCGTGACCAGGTGTTCCGGGAAGAGCAGCACCGCCGCATGAGACTCGATGATGGTGGTTTGCATGGATTGGTGGGTGTTGTATTCAGTCGTGAAATCGGTGTCTCCCTGGCCTGAACCCCCATAGTTTGTATTGACCGCTTCCCATCCTGCAGGGAGCTGCGGTTGCGTGTACTGAAAGTGAAAGACAAAAACGCAGAACGTCAGACATACTACGCTCTGTGCTGGCTTGAAGCGGAAGAGACTCAGAAACGCGATGATGAGTGCCAGACCGAACCATTTCGAGCCGGGGAAAAGAACGCCTGCAGAAAGAAGGGGCGAAGCCCATCCGATGATCCCGAGAGGCGGCATCGCGGTGAGCAGGATGCACACTGGGAGAGACAATGCGGCTCTTCCTCGTCCGCGCGTGAAGAGCAATCCCCAAGGCAACGCCAGCAGAGACGTGGCGGCTAGGCACAGGAACAATCCAATGAGCGGCGTCCCCTGGAGTCCAAAGAAAGCGCGCGCACCGGGGATTAGCGGCCAGCCCGCCGCCGCATAGTAGCAGAACATAGAAGCATAGGCGTGCGTTCTTGATTTCGCGTGACAGGCGAGCAGCGGAGCCACGAGGGACAGAGGTAAGGCGGCGAGGTGGCCGCCCCATGCGACCGCCGCCGTCGTGCCGGCAATGGCGGGAAGCGTAACGCTACTCCTGAGGGACCTCCGTATCGAATGTCCACAGCGGGCGGAGATGATGCCGAATCGAGACCTCTGGAATGGCGCCGTAATAGCGGCTGTCGAAGCTGTAGCTGTTGAACGATGAGATGACCCACACGGTTCCCGGTTCGACTTTGTAGGTGCCATAGGGCCACGGGTCGAGGGGCCTTTGCAAGTGGTCGCGGAATCGACCGGCGCTGTTGGGAAGGAGTTGTCCATTGACTCGAATTCCATCTGCGCTCACCTTGATTTGGTCGCCTGGAAATGCGACGACGGGTTTGAGAAGAGGCGCTCCGCCATCGGAGCAAGCCCCCAAAGTGCGATATTGACGGCTGAGGGAAATGGTTGCTGCCGCCCCTTGCGGACAGAACTCAACAAGATTCGCGTCCGGCGAACGGCTGGTGATGTAGAAGCCGAGCGGAAGGGACGGTGTGAGATTAAGACGGATGCCAAAAACCCAGCCTGCAATGAGCCCGAGAAAGAAGGGCGAGGCCAGCAGGCAAGCCCAGAATACAGCGCGGCGGAGTCGTTGACGTAGTTCATATAAGCCAGGTGTCTTGAGTTTCAGGGGAATCGAGAGACTGAGCGCCATCGGTCATGACCTCGTTCGTGAGTTCTGCGTGCGATTGGGCCGGGGCGGGCAGGTCTTGCGCCACGCCCCCAATGACAAAAAACTTGTGAACGCTGACTTCGTAAATATAGCGCTTGCATTTGTCCTGGCCGACGTAAGGGCGCTGATCGAGGGTTCCTTCGACGTAAAGATTTGTGCCCTTTTCAAGTTCCGTCGCAAGCATCGCTAAATCCCCGTAGAAGACGAGACTGAACCAATTAGTGTGCTCGGCAGACTTGTCGTTGCGAGTGAAGCGATAGGTTTGGCCAAGCCGGGCATTCGCAACGGGCACCGAGGACGGTAAATAACTCAGTGTTGGTTTTGCTGCGAGGTACCCGGCGAGTTGAAAACGGTTCTCCTGCATGGTTTATCGCTTCAAATTGATATCCAACCGCTCCACCAAACCCTCTGGCGGGTGAAGTTCAGCATTCGCTGGTGGTGGAAGCTGGTCGAACAACGTAGCTGTTTCGGGACCACCGCCGGATGACGAAGGCGCTCGTCGCCGTGGGTGTGCTCCCGACGTCGGCTTTGGCTTGAAGGCCAAGACCGGGAGTGGGTCTTGGGGCGAGAGCCCTCCGTCGTGAATCGAATAAAACTTTGAGGGGGGAGGGATTTCGGCGCGAGAACACAGGATCGGGTCAAAGAAATAGAGCATTTGTCTGCCGTAAATGGGATGGTGCCCGGAAACAAAAATCAGCATATCGCCCGGAGCGATAATTTTCTCCTGATGTCCGGCGCTCTCTTTTTTCGGGGGCCGCAAGCGCATGATTTCGTCGGGTGTCATAAGCGGACGCTCGATCTCGTCCATGTGAGTGCTGACGTGGTCGAGGACCGGAGACATGCGCGAGCCTGAGAAGTTGAACGATGCTTTTCGAATGGTCTGCGTGCCCGTCATTTTGCTGAGAAGTTCGGCAGTGTCGTATTGGTTGGGAGCAAAGGCGACGCGAACCTGGCAGTTGCTGACGATGCTCTCGTAGCGGCCGTATTCATCCACGATTTGGCGAATGTCCTGCGTGATGAGGTAGGCTTTGAGGCCAAAGCCAGCCATATAGGAGAGCGCGTCCGCGAAAATTTCCATGCGCTTGAGCGACGGGAATTCATCGATCAGGAACAGCAACCTGTGTTTGTTGCTGAGTTGCTGGGGGCCTTGAAAATCGAGTTTTTCCGTGAGGCGGTTTACGATCATTGTAAAGATGAGGCGCATGAGCGGGCGAAGGCGAATCTTGTCGCTCGGTGGGACTACGAGATAAAGCGAGACGGGCCGTTCGTGATTCACGAGGTCTTGGATCGTAAAGTCGCTCGCGGAAGTGGTACGGCTGACCAGTGGATCGCTGTAGAGCGTCAATGCCGTTTTCGCTGTGGATAAGACGCCGGAGAAATCCTTATCCTCCTTGTCCAGCATTTCCTGGACTTTCTCCTTCACGACGGGATGGGTGCGCGTCGGTTCGCCTGTGGGAAGCCGCCACTTATGAGCGTTGTCTTTGTCGTGCGTGTAGGTAAGAAGCTCCGTGAGGGTTTCGCGGAAGTTGAATCCGGGTCGCGTGAAGACACCGGCGAGAAGGCTGAGAGAGGCCTGCCGGCCTTCAAGGGCGGCGGCGTAGCACACATGGAGGATCATTCCGGCAGTGATGGACGCGGCAGCGTCCTGCCAGTAGCGTTCCTGTGGGCTATCCTCTCCGGTGCGGACGAGCATGTTCGCAATGTTTTGCGCGTCGGAAACATCGCGGTCAGTGAATAAGCGAATTTCCGCGAGCGGATTAAACCGGGAGGAGTATTCGGGCTCTACGGGCGAGAACTTGAAACAAATTTGCCCCGACTGGCTGCGAAAACCCGCGGTCTTGGCCCAATTCTCACCCTTAATGTCGTAGACGACGGTGCTTTCCGGCCACGCCAGGAGTGTGGGAATGACGATGCCTACGCCTTTGCCGCTCCGTGTGGGAGCAAACGCAAGGATATGTTCCGGGCCGTTGTGCCGCAAGTAATGGAGGTGCTTGATGGATTGTTCATGCCAGCCGCCGACATACACTCCCTGCGTCGTCTGCAACAAATTGGTTTCCAAGATATCGGCTTTCGTGGCCCACCGCGCCGAACCGTGAAGGTCCTCGGTGTTTTTCGAGAGAGCCTTGGTGCGGGCGAGATTGAGCAGAAAAAAGACCGCACCTGAGGCGAACGCCCCACCAACAATAATGCCTGCGCCGATGAGCAAGGGAAGTTTGATTCGGATGTCCCCCGTGTTTCCCTGTGTCCACACCCAGATGAGCCATTTATAGGGTGCGTAAATGTAGACGGAGCCTATACGGACCAAGGCAGGGCCAAGCGCGGGCTGATATTCAAAGCGCCAGGCAACAAATTGCGTGGCAACAACATTCGTCAAGAAAAGGCCGATGAATCCAACGATTGTCGGCGTCCAGTAGAAGCCGCCGACATACCCCGGGTCCCTCGGCTTCCGGTATGCAGTTACTTCTTTCACCGTTCTAGCTCCTGCGTTCTGGTCCTTTCCCGGACGGGGAGCACACGGGCATGGTCGTAACTGTAGGCGACGCGAACGTTTTCGCCGATAGCCGGGATCATATCGAGAAGTTCTTTCCGGTGGATAACTGCGGTATGCGAAGTGATTTGCTGAACGAGGTTCTTCTCGGTATCAGCGATAATTCTGCCCCGGTAGGTGCCGCTGTCGGTCTGGGCGTGTTCAACATGCGCATCGGCAGCCATCTGTTTTAATGCTGATTGGAGGCCGCGGGGCAGTTCTCCGCCGCCAAGCAGTTTGCGCACGTCGGTGCCCGTGGTTTTGTCGTGAAGTTCTACGGCCCCGCTTCCGGGTTGATGCACAGCTACGGTGGTAGTGGTCTCGCGTCGTTCGGTATCGGACTGTGTTTCGAGAGCGGGAGTGGACTGGGCTTTATGTTTCTCCTGGGCGCGTATGTCCAATTTCTCGATGAGGTATCTCAAGTCCTGGCTGTCCGCGGGATCGAAGAGCAATTCGTATTCAATTTTTTCCCGTTCGGTGCGGGCGATTGCGATTTGCAGGGTAGTATCCCCGAGGCTTTTCGGTCTGCGTTCACCGTTTAATTCTTCGAGGTACTCACGGGCGAGAGCTGCGTCCCGGTCAAAGGTCGCCTCGAGAATATCCTGGAGTTCCTCGGCATCGAGCGGCACCCGGCCAGTAGCATCGGAATCAAAGTACGTTTCGAGATATTGTCGGGGCCAGGTGATGAGGTCGTGGTCGAGTTCGGAGGCGAGCAAGGTTTCTAGCTGCCGGGTTGAAGCGGCGGAATTTGCGAGACTGGAGATTTCGTGGTCCACGGAATTTATGACTACATCCTGTCGAGTGGCCGCGATGTTACTCTTCATTGAGGGAAACCTCCCAATCGGTCCAAGAACCGATTTCGGGGAACTATAGGGCTATGTAGTAATACATATAGCATACATATAGCACCGTTGGGGTGGTGCATGTCAATATTTAAAGTGGTAGGCCAGTTCCGTGTATGCGGGTTCCGTCTGACCGCTGGCAAATCGGGTCCTATAATTAGGGTCAATTGGAAGTAGCGACCTCATCCTGCGCGCTTGGGATGGGAGGAAGATCGAACCACAAAGATTTTCTTCGGTGTATTCGGGATAGTCGGCTGCGGCGGTTCGCAGGTCAAAGAGCGTACAACCATTCAGCAAGGTTTTCGTTCCGGTTGTACGGAGCGAATTTGACCTGCGGCAAAACAATCGGTACATACTTGAGTTGAGCTGATTCACAGGTTCCGTAAATGTCGCAATATGATGCGTTCACCACATGGTAGCAATCATCTAGCAAATCCCTCGCAAGGGATCCGGTACGTGCTCGGTGCTGAGTTAGAAAAAGGTCGGAGCGAACCATGGCATGTGAAACTCTGTACGAGTTCGAGAGCAAGAGTCTCTTGGCAACCCAAGTTAAATGAGATTCAAAAGTCGCCGAAATCACATCATTCAGATGTCGTTTCAGTATTTGGCGTGAGTATCTGTTCCAGTTCCTCCGTATAAATTGATCTAGAGGCAATGCCGTCAGGCCCTTCCGGTCTTCATACTGCTTCTCTCGTGATTCTTGCCGAAACGCTTGCACTTGGCGCTTTCTGTATGAGACAAAGCCGTCCGCGCGTTCATCAAAGATACCGTCTGAGAGCTTGTCGACCTCTTTCAATAGAAAGGCGCAGTTCTCTCGGGTCTCAAAGATTGACACGGCTTCTTGGTCGTTGTTGGCTACCCGTGCTTCTTGTCTAAGAAGGTGAGGGGTTTGCTGAATACATGGAAAACCTGCAACTACAAATGACCGAAATCGTTGCAGCAATAGCGGGGCATTTTGCCGTGACATTTGCCTGGTTCCAACAAAAGATTTCGCCAGTTCATAGAAAACGTGTGGACTGAAGACCAGCTCCAGTCCATTGCCGTTGAGCTTTGAGCGAAGTGATTGCGGGTTGATGGAGCTATTGCAAAGCAAGTTCCAGATAACTGTGTCTAGGTATACGTAGTTCAAAGGCGCGCTCACTCAAGCGGGCAGTTAAATAACGAATTTTAGCACCGTCACTGATTCTCCGCGCCGCTGGTAATCACCAAAGCAATCTCTGCCTGCGCTGCGAGCTTGTCCCAATGCAGGGATTGCCTCATGCGTTAGTGGTCAGAGTCAAGTGGGAACGGTCTTCTTGTTGGCACGCTTCTTTTTCGTGCGGGAGTTCCTATAAATCTCGTCTACGTCGAGTCCATCGAAGGGTGCCTGTTCCTCGAAGTCCAGTAGAAGGCGTCCAAGGTCATCGCCGTCGAGGAAACACAGTTCCTTGCCGAACGCGCTACAAAGTACTTCAGCGCGCTCCTGAAAGTCTTGGTTCACCGGCGAAGGGCAAATGATGAGAACAGTCTGGTACGTAGTCTTGTCGATCTGCCCAAAAATCTGAGCCAGTAAGACTGCTCCGGGTTTGTTACGCAGTGTGATGCCATTGTCGCCCTTTCTAGAGGGGAGCTTCGCAAATCCCCACATTCGGCGCTGCTTGGTACCAATGGTGCCCCTACAACTCAGGTCGTATAACTCAATTCCCTTATGTGCCAGGATTTCCGTATTCTTGAGGTGGCGGCCAAGCAAAGAACGCAGGCACAGCTTGTCCCTGTCCTTGACACAAGCCTTGCAGTTTTCGTCGCTCATCTGGGCGCACTTTTCCCCTAACTCAACGAGTTTCTCCTGGACCACTGAACGTTTTTTCGAAGGAATGGACTGTTTGTTAAGAATGGGCTGGAGTTCAGCAATTTCAGCCGCATTAATCATGGTCTGGTGAAAGGTCACCTCGCCATAGGCTCTCGGAACATCCAGCATGATCACGTTCCCAGAGATTCGGAAAACGACGTTTGTGATACTTTTCAACCGGGGGATCTGGTCTGAAACCCTCGACACTGTACTGCGGAGAATTTTGAGGAACTGCTCATTAGGCACAAGCTCCAAAACCTCAAGAGCGTTGTCGATCACCAAGGCAGCATCGGTTATGGGATGGCGCAATGTGCTTATGTCAATGAGCGTAAGTCCGGGATAAGACTTAATCGCGATGTTGCTCACCCCACCTGTGAGCACTACTTGCGGAGACTGATACACCCTGTCCGTCCAGAAGGCGACCTCATTTGTATCGGGGTCTAGAAGCCGAAGGCGCGGATGCAGGAAGAATCGAGGGGCACCGTAGCGAGCGATCTCAAATGGGACCGCATACGGGCGCTCCTTCTCCTTACGAATGAGCATGACTAGCAGTACTCTTAACAAGTTAGCGAGTGATTCGCGGAACGAGAGCGGGTCAGCTGAAGCGAGGTCTGGCATCTCGTCGAATTTGAAAGTTGAGAGCACATCCTCAATTTCATTATTCTTCGTCATCCGGTCGAGCGTGCCTGAGATCTTCCCTAGCAAAGCTGTAGAGTAATCTCTGATAGAATCAAACGGAATTTCCTTCGGAATCCAGAGTTTGCCGCTGTCTGATGTTGCTCCAACGCCCTCTTCCAGTAGTGCGTTGGTTATTGGTATCCGATAAAAACTCTGGCGACGCTGGCTGCGAGGGTTCTCCTCCTCGGCACGGGCGAGGCTTTTAGCTGCTAAGTTTTCGTCCGCATAAGTGATGTTTGTGGGCGTTGCAGCGTCGGCTTGAGTGATCGCGTATTGGGCTCGCTTCACGCTATCAAATGTGCCTATCTGCTCCAATAGCGGCTTGGTCAGAGTCATACTTGAGAATCTGACTGAAAAGCCCTTTGCAAGCAGTTTGACGATTTCGTCGCGCTGTTTCACAGTGTGGCAGACTATGATTGCTTTTCGGACTTTGTAATCGAGGACCGCGAACCCAAGTTCAAGTTGTTCCACTTGCTTCATAGCGAACGACGGCGTCCAGTAGTTATACGAGGAGTGCCAAGTGAGAAATACTTGAACGAGATCGGCTTCTGGTTCATCTGCGAGTTGAACTTGAAGATTGTTGAGACCGCCGGAGCCTTGGTGCAAGAATCGGGCCATTTGTTGGCGAGCCAAATTGAGTGAAATCTTTGCATCGTCCGAGAACCGCAATAGATAAAAGCTGGGCTTGATACTAATGCCGTCTTTCCGCAATTCCCCGGATAACCGCTTATTCCCAGCTGCCTCATCCGATAACTCACTGATGAGCTCAGGCTTAGTCATCTGGCCGATCTCTGAATCGGTCTTTTCCAGGAACTGGTTGGCAAGGGAGCGAAGCTCATCGATACTGCGACCGCGAAGGCTGAAATGTGCCAATTTCGGGTCAGAGTAGGCCATGTTTGGCAGATGTTAACAGAATCCTTCACGAGATGTATTACTTCGTTGTTATCGTCCCAAGGCGATTACTTCAGCCGCGCGTAAGGCGGCCTGTCCGGGGAAGTACAACCTCGCCTCGCGGACCTGGAGTTCGGTTGGGGGACGTTAAGTGGCGCGAGGATTCGAGGCTCGCGGCGGACTGTCAAATCCCGCAAAAAATAATCACAACTCATTCATCTGGCGGTTGCGCCCGGATTGCGGCGTAATCGGATGGAATTCAGAT
>Ga0210394_10001917_pt1 | contig 30782 bp, 22 predicted proteins | sample IncBWC12MmetaG_FD_160121 | JGI IMG/M metagenome (GOLD analysis project Ga0210394, IMG submission 160121) | Forest soil microbial communities from Barre Woods Harvard Forest LTER site, Petersham, Massachusetts, United States - Inc-BW-C-12-M | ecosystem: Environmental > Terrestrial > Soil >... | reverse complement strand
AAGACCGGCAGGACGCATCCATGTAGCTCCGGGGCCGTTCTGATCCGTCAGAGTAATATGATCCGTGGTATAGCTAAAAATCAGCCCGTTAATGAACGAGGTCGAAATAACCTGGTCGACTCGCGCCACCATGTCGAGGCCAGGTCCAACAAACTTCGTTTCAATCGTCGGGAAACTGTTCTGGATAAAACCCCATTGCGGAACTGTTGTTACCGTGCTCCAAGTGTCGTGAATGTAGCGGAAAGTTGCTTTAACGTTGGGCGTAAAATTGTGATCCAGGCGGAAGAGTTCTTCCCGCCAATCGGTAGGAGTGGAAACAGCCGCATCGTAGCAAGAAGCGATACTCGAATTACACCCGGTGTTCGAAGTTGGAGCAGGGATAACGCCGGTGGCCAGTAGAGCGGCAGCGTTTGGATCGTAGGTATTGGAACCCGGCAACGTGACTTGATTCCCCGGGAAGGTCTCTAGGAAATTGCCTGAGCCTGCCGCATTTTTCTGCGGACAGTCGGGAAATTGCGTTCGCAGGAAAGTGACCTGCTCTCCCGGACCCGCGAACGGACAAACGTCTCCGAAATATCCGTTCCGCTCTGCGACCGAAGGGACTCCTTGATTGAACTCCGTCGGTGTTTTTTCGCGGCGAACTTCTTCGGAGAAAAAGAAAAAGGTTTTGTCCTTCGCGGTGTTGTAATGACCGGGAATGAAAACCGGACCGCCGATGGTCCCGCCAAAGTCGTTCCTGCGATAAAGAGGAGCTTGGGTGCCAATATCAAAATAATTGCGGGCATTGAAAAGTTCATTGCGAATGAATTCGTAACCGTCCCCATGGAACTGTGGCTCGCCGGATTTAGTGGTCACTAGCACGGTTCCGGAAGCGCTGCGTCCAAACTCTGCTCCATAATTTGAGGTCATCACCTGTAAGTTGGCGATCGCATCCAGGCTCGGGTAAACGATCAACGTGCTCGAACTGCCGTTGATTCCCGCGTTCAGCACGTCGCTCCCGTCCACGTCAAAATTGTTGTACTCGACGCGGCCTCCATTGACGCTGTATTTCACGCTGCCCTTCATTCCCACGAGGGCTTCATCCTGACTTGTCTGGTTGCTCACGCCCGGCGCCAGGGTAATTAACTGCGTAAAGTTTCTGCCGTTCAACCCGAGCGAGGTGACCTCTTCCTCCGTAATCGTGCCGCTGATCGCTGGATTCTCAGTCTCGATTTGAGTTACTTTTCCGGCCTCTACGTTGACGGATGCGGTAGCAGCAGCAATTTCGAGATTCGCATCGGCACGCGCCGTCTGGTTCGGACCGAGGACCACGGAAGAGGCTTCAAACACTTTGAAGCCCTGCGCCGCAATACTTACCTTGTAAATACCAGCGGCAAGCCCTTCCACTTTGAACTCGCCTTGCTCATCGGTGCTCGCAGTTCGAGCCACCCCTTTTTCGTTAGTGATAGTAACGGTTGCCCCAGGGATAGCTGCGCCAGAGGAATCATGGACATTTCCGACAAGGGTCCCAGTTTTCGACGTAGGTTCAGTATTTTCCTGGCCCTGTGCATTAGCCACCCAACAAAAAATGAGTACTGCCAGGACGAATACCACAGCCTTCATAGCCTTCACGGCAAACTACCTCCTGAATGGTGTTGTAGACCGGCCAGTAGGCGAGCTAAATATCGCTCCTGAAGCATCCCGGCTTGCTGGTTGTGGATAGTCACAGCCCGCATGGGGCTTTTCGATCGCGTCCCCCTCGGGGACGTAATCGTCGCTGGTTTTGAGGTCGTCGCTCTTAAAAGGAGCTCAAAAGGCCGCGCAAGATGTCCGCAAGTTTCACTCCGCCAGGGAAAAGGGAACAGTGCGGCTCCTCTCACTACATACGTCTCTGGATTTCTATCGAACTCACGCCTTGCGTGCTTTTGGCACGCACTCCAGCAAGCACTCGAAAAAGCTTTTCGCAAAACGCGAGACGCTAGGCCAAAGGCGAGGCCAAAAAAACACGCCTCCAGAAATTCTCTGGCGGCGCTTACTTCAAAGGTGGACGAATAGCGACGGTATCAGTAACAGGACGCCTGTTACTGCTTGATGTCATAAATATGAAAAGGAAGTAACAACACGACTGGGTTCAAATTTTTCTTCCGCACGCCGCGACAAAAATGTCCGAGCGTACCTACTGAGGAAATCTCTGTCTCGAATCGCTGTTCGGATGCACAAGTCCGGTCGCAAAATTAACAACGTGTCTGCTTCCTAAGGCGTTTAGAGTGAATCGCTAACATGACTTGCCACGCAAACGAACGTTTGAATCGGCGTGAAATTCTCTCAGCGCGGCCCGCAAGATTTCTGAAAACCGTGTGAAGCACTGGAGAAGTTTCTTGTTACGAAAAATTCATGCGGACTCAATTTCCGTTTCATCTCACATTAACATTGGCCCGCGATAGTCACCGTGCGAGTTTGACCTACCGAGCTCTGAAAAGGTCATTGGCTGGAGAGTGCCGCGCTCGAATTGCGGTCGTTGATGCTGTCCCGCCACTCCGTCTTAAGATGCTCGACTGAATAGTATCTAAATGCGGTCTCACCCTTATCCCAAGAATGACTACAGGAGAAAATGATGAAGAATTTCACGCGGTACTGTACTGTGGCAATCTGTCTAGGGGCCGTCTTTTTCTTCGGCTCCACGTGCTTTGCCCAATCACTTCCGTTCCTCGCAGTGGGTTCTACTGGGTCCTTCAACGCATTCTCGGTTGGCGGAGCCTCGGGTACCACTCCGGTCTGCACAAACGTTCCCAACGGCTCCACTATCGCCGACTCAACGAACGTTTATGTTTGGACCGAGAGCGGCAAGACTGGACACACGTATTTCAACGGCGTTGATAACCGTAACGCCGGCTACGCACAGCAGAATGCAAAGGGCTGGATTGAGTGGGCTGGCTCGGCGGATGGCACCACGCTGACAGCGGTTTGCGTTTATCTCGCTACCGACTCGATCGTCGGTCAGAGGCTTTTCTTCGCCACCAATACCGGCGGCACGCCAGCAGGAACCATCAATTTCGGCGGCGGCTGCTCTAGCGGTTTCCCAATCCCCGGAGACAATGTTATTCCTTCCGGAATTCTCCCGGCGGACACGCCATTGCCTGCACCGGTTTGCAGCGCACTCAACGGTCAGGTATGGAACGCAGCCCCCAGCGACATTCGGGCGGAAGATGCGTCCTTCGGCACCCAGCGCGTATGCGCCAGCTATGCAGCAACCGGAACCGGACTTGGATATGGCTGCACAACGAGCCCGTCGATTATCCACAGTGGTGTGGGAGGAAGCAGCGGCTCAGTTCAAACTGTAACCTATGCAATCGCTGGACAAGACCCGATTACTTCAACTCAAATCGCCCACTCTACTGCGGGTTCTGACGGCCATCCGTTCGTTACCCTGGCAGCCGGCGGACAAGCAATTCTCGTACTTGTAAACACACACGACACGACCAGCGACGGATTCGGCACATCGGCATTGTTCAATGTGAACCGTCCTGACCTCGCTCGCGTTTTTTCCGGCGCCGCCACCCGCACCCGCGACATCATTCCGGGAACTGGGTTGCTATCGAAGCCTCTTACAGCTCTGGTTCGTGAACCGCTCTCTGGGACGTTTAACACTTTCGAGTTTCAGGTAACCCGCACCAAGGAATATGACTTGAGCCAGGAAGACTTGGCTAACAACGGGGGTGCAGAGTCTGCCAACGGAATCGGAATGGCCACTCCGTCGGGATGGGTATGGGAAGGTGGATCTGTTTCGGGATCCGTTCTGGGTAACCCGCTCGATTGGAAAAAGACTTCAACAACCGGACTTAAGGTTCGAGTGATCGGGACCGGTGAAATGGTTTCCACTCTCGCCTCCAACTCAGCCACAGACGCAGCCGGCAACTCACTAACGAACCAGATCGGCTACACCTTCTTCAGCTTCGGCAACGTGAAGCCTGCAGTCGGCGCCGCCAAGTATTTGCTGGTTGATGGCGTTGATCCCCTGTTCGATGGCGCGAGCGGTCCAAACCAGAACCCGGGCGGAGTAGCATCCGGTACGCTGCCCACTTGCACTGCGCCGTGCAGCGGCGCAGTTACACTCACCAACATCAAGAATGGTTCCTATCCAATCTGGAACATCCTGCGCGTAATCACCACCGGTACGTTGGGAGCTACGACGACCAGTGGAGCTTGCGAGTCAGGAGCGACAGTATGCCAGATGGTGGCAGCGTCAGAAGCGTCTTATGCGCTGATCCCCGATCTGGTTCCTTACTCCTCGATGGAAGTATTCCGTTCGCACCAAACCATCAAGGATAACAGCGTAAACTTCGTCCAACATAACGGTTTCAAGCACTATAGCGGAATTGCCAACACGCCTTGCGGTTTCGCTCCAATCACGGGTGCTGCAATCCAGTACGAGTGCGGCGGTGACGTTTCCGGTGCTCGATTCCTGATTCAACAGGAATTGGATGCCAACACGGACACCAATGCAGAACTCGTTGGGTTCGTTCAGTAGCTAATAGTTACCACTGTGGAAGAGGCAGGCTGCAGTCGGCAGCCTGCCTTTTCGCAGATCAACTTAAACCGCGTGGATGGTCTTCCTATTGATGACGGGGAGTCGCACTCACAATTTATGGAGCAGGCGAATGAGGTTTGGCAGCTCGCAAACTTTGGTCTATTTTTTTGTTTCAGTCCTTTTCTTGTTCTCAAATCCATCCTCAAATACAGCAATCGCTAGCGCGCAACAGCAGCAGGAGACGGCCGTTGAGCCACGACAGCAGCGAAATAGCGCGCCTACGGACCCCATAAAGCTGGTCCCGAAAAAGAAGGGACCCTGGCAAGACGACGAGGATTTCGATTCATTATCGATTGCCCAAAGCAATCTGCAACCGCAGGCGCCTCTGGTCGGGGCAGCGGACAAACAGCCGGATTTCACGCGCGAACTTATTCAGGTTCACTGGCGTTTTGGCGACCCTATTGATCTCTGGGTGATGAAGCCTGCAGGCGTGGAGAAGCCCCCGGTTGTTTTGTACCTATACGGGTATCCGTCCGATACGGATCGCTTCCGCGATGACCGATATTGCCAGAGAATCACGCGCGGCGGTTACGCCGCCGTTGGTTTTGTGTCAGCACTTACCGGGCACCGCTACCATGATCGCCCGATGAAAGAATGGTTTGTGAGCGAGCTGCAGGAATCGCTGGTAGAGTCCACGCACGACGTTCAGATGATCATTAATTACTTGTCTACCCGCGGCGATCTGGACATGGACCGAGTTGGAATGTTTGGACAAGGCTCCGGTGGCGCGATTGCTATCCTGGCTGCGGCCGTGGACCCGCGAATTAAAACTATAAACCTGATCGATCCCTGGGGTGACTGGCCGGATTGGATGGCTACTTCAGAGAGGGTTCCCGACGCAGAACGTCCGAAATACGTTACACCTGATTTTCAGAAGCAAATCGCTGCCTTCGATCCCGTCCTTTGGCTGCCGAAATTGGCGTCGCGCCCGGTACGGATTCAGGACGTCCTGGACGACCCGTACACTCCAGAGATTTGCAAGAAAAAAATCGAAGCAGCAGCTCCTAAGTCTGTAGAAATTGTCCGATACGACGACATCCAAGCGCTGCATGTGGCCTCGTACGACGGAAAAGCTTTTGACTGGATCAAAGAACAACTAAAACCGGTTTTGAAAGAGAGTGTTGCGAAGTAAACGGTCGAGCGCGGGTACCAGTGCGCAAATTGGGCACGGGCTTACTGGGCTGGACTTAGCGGTTGCCGAGCGGAAAATTTCTACGACCCGATGACGTGGAGGAGTAATGAGAAATTCTAAGTGCCTTATGGTCGCGAACAATGCCCCGACATTTGCGACCGTCCGCTCATTCATGCTGTCTCTCACCGCAGTCATCAGCATGCTAACGCTCACAGGTTGCGTCACGAAGCAAGTCGCTCCGGCTACAGTGCCTGTGGTGACTTTTCAACTTCTGCCTCCGAGCACGATTCAGGCCGGCGCACAGGCGCAATTGGTCGCAGTTGTTATCAACGATCCGAAAATGATGGGCATCGACTGGAATGCGAGTTGCGTGAATACGAATTGCGGCTCGTTTAATCCCGCGCATACCGCCAGCGGCCAAGCGACCACCTATACGGCTCCGAGCGCTGTGCCACAGGGCGGAGTGAATCTCGCCGCACGCGCCACGGCCTCGCCCGCGCAAACAGTTGTTGCAAACGTGGCTATCTTTACGAACGTTCAAATCAAATTGACCGGATTCCCGGCATCTCCGTTGGGAGCGGGTAATACCACGACGCTGATCGCAGTTGTGACCGGCGACCCGAATAATCCGCCTTTAGGTGTGGGTTGGTCGTTGAATTGTACTGTGGCCGTATGCGGCACTCTCAGCACGCAGAATACAGCCAGTGGAGTTCCCGTTACCTACACGGCTCCGCTGACTGTGGCCACACCGTTCACCGTGACTTTCCAAGCCACTCCTTTAGCCGACACTACACAGATCATTTCCGCCACCATCACAGTTAACCCTGTTTCCGGCGTCACGATTGTCATCACTGGCCTTCCAAACACGATTCAAGCCGGTAGCACGGCGAATGTGACGGCCACAGTCTCGAATGACCCCAAGGGCGGTGGTGTAACGTGGGCCGCAAGCTGCACAAACTCCGCGGCTGCGGGACAATGCGGAACATTTACGAATCCGCCTATGACAGCTAGCGGTGCACCGATCACTTATACTGCGCCCACCACGGTGCCGGCGGGCGGGTTGCCTGTGACTATCACCGCTACGTCAGTAGACAGCCCGGCTGTCGCCACTGCCATTACCACCATCACGAACCCAACTCTTTCGGTCACGATTTCTACGCCCCCTCCGTCTTCCATGGTTGTGGGCGCCTCGGCTCAAGTGATCGCGACACTTCAAAATGACACGATGAACAAGGGCGTGACCTGGTCCGCGATGTGTACACCCGCAGCGGGAAGCAATTGCGGCTCGTTTAGTCCTATAGCAACCACCAGTCTTATGGCGACCACTTATCAAGCGCCTTCTATTATTCCCACTAATGCGGGCGGAGTAGTTACCATTCTGGCTACCACTGTGGCTACTCCTGTGGCAACAGCAATGGCGACGGTGACCATCACAGCAGCGAACAGCGTTTCGATCAACTGGACATCGGTTCCTCTAACGCCCCCATCCACGCTACTGGAGGGTGCCGAAGCAACTGTAAGCGCTACCGTCGCCAACGATCCCACCACTACACCCAACGGCGTAACCTGGTCGGCTACCTGCACGGCCGGTACTGGAGGGGACTGCGGTTCATTCACTACCAATCCGACGGCTAACGGCTTGAACACAATGTATCAGGCACCCACAGTGCTACCTCTTAACGGCGGCATCGTAACCATCACGGCTCAAGCGCAGGCGGCTCCGAATCCGACCATATCCAAGCCGGTGACGATCGTTCCCCCCACACTAACTGTCACTATTAGTTCTACCATTCCCACTTCCATAGAGGCCGGCAACACGGCGAGCTTCACCGCTACCATCGCGAACGATACGACCCCACCGTCTGGTGTGAACTGGAGCGTAACCTGCACCGGTGGCACTGGAACGAACCCTTGCGGTTCGTTCAGCCCCGTTAATACAGATACCGGCGTCGCGACAACCTACACAGCTCCAGCTACTCCGCCGAGCCCCAACACCGTGACCATTACAGCCACATCTGCCGCGACGGGCGTCACGGCGTCAGCCAGCACTCCGCCGATACCGATTATCGCTAACACCAGCGCAGGATTACTCAATGGCCAGTACGCCTTTAACATTTCGGCACAAAATGGTTTTGGGTTCTTCGGCGCTGTTGGAAGCATCACTGCGGATGGCCAAGGTCACATCACCATGGGCGAAGAAGATACCGCCCCTATAAACAACTGCGGCGCGTCCTCCGTTACAGCGATAACCGGCACCTACACGGTGAACTCCAGCAGCGGCACTGGAACAATCACATTGAATACGGGAAGCAATTGTTTCGGAGCAAGTGGTACACAGACGTTGGATTTTGCGGTAGTAGGTACTTCTAGCCCGGCGACGCGAGCACTGATCAGCGAGTTTGACAATAGCGTCGGGAGCGGCAGCCTTGATCTTCAAACTTCCGCTGCTTCTATTTCCGGGGGCTATGCATTTCTGTTCAACGGCGAGGACCTGATCAACGGCGCGAACGGTAACACCGGCCTCAGTACCACGGACGTTGGAGGAACCATGACCGTGTCGGGCAGCACTATAACCATCACAGGGGATGTGAACGATCAGTCCGTCCCAGCGGTTACACAGGCGTCTGGATCCGGTAACTTTACCACCCCCAATACGCCGTTTGGGCGCAGCACGGTCAGCATTACCGGCACAGGCAGCCTAAGCGGGAATATGTACGTTTTCTACATAGTGAATTCCGGCGAAATGAAGTTCCTTGAAATTGACGCAGCGAACTTCGCAGAGATAGGAACAGTATATGCCCAAGGATCAGCTGCTTTCTCTGGACCCTTTGTATTCACGTTCGCGGGAGTGGACGGAACGTCAACTGCGGTAACCAACAGTACAGTGGTGGGTGGCGGTACGCTCACTGCGACCGGAACGAGTCTAACCGGGGTCTTAGACTTCAATGACAACGGCCTGCAGACGGGTTCCGGCGGCGCCTCCATCAGTGGCACGCTCACGGCTGCAACTGCTGGGCGGGGCACCTTCACTCTTGCGGGAGGTCCGACGGGGATTAGCAAGTTTGCGTACTATCCGACGGCCAACAACGGCATGCTGCTGATGGAACTGGATAACGGTTTTGCGAGCATCGGCGACGTTTTGCCGCAGACCGGCACTACGCTGGCCTCTGGGAATTACGCGATGAACTTCACGAATGCGACGGCCGGAGTTTCTTATCCAGAGGTGGATGCCGTAGGCCAAGTCACGTCGGACGGCACGTCGACGTTTCCCGCCGGAACTGTCGATTTCTTCAACACGACCGGCAACTTGTTCCCGGACTCCCCGCTGACTGGCACCTTTGTAGCCGCGGGACAAGGACGTTACACCGGAACTTTCGCAATTATGCTGAGTGCAACCACCACTCAGACGCAGAAAGAAATTTTCTACGTCGCGAGTCCGAGCACCATATTATTCATCGAGGCCGATCCATCGTCAGATTCGTTAGGCGCGCAGACGTCAGGCGTCATGCTGATCCAATAGTTCAAGTCGGGAGCGTTGGCGCAGCCAGAGGACGAGCGAGATCAAAAGACGCATTCGCACAGCGGGCTTCGCAGCGCCCACAAACAGGTCTATCTCCTCAACCGTGCCCGACTCCGCGATCCCGGTATTCGTGCCGATTTTCGTCCAAAACATAGCCACCTGTTGCGTCCTTTTCCCAAGCGTGTCGTCTCTACCAATGAAGAACGTTACCCGAGGAGGGGTAAACAATGAGAGTTTCAGAGACTGACAGGGAAAGGCGGGTCGAAATCGAGTTCCTGTATCTTGACCTGGACGCCTGCACCCGCTGTAAGGGGACTGATGCCAATCTTGAAACGGCACTTCGCATACTGCAAGAGGTTCTGCAGGCCTCTGGAAGGGATGTTTCGACGCGCAAAGTGCTCGTGGATTCGGAAGAAACCGCGAGGAAACGCAAGCTTTTGTCGTCGCCTACTATCAGAATCAATGGCTGTGACATTGCCCTGAAGTTTCGTGAAACTCGGTGCGACTCTTGTGCCGGAGCCTGTGCTTGTGGCGGCGGCATAGACTGTCGGGTATGGGTCTTCGGAGACAAGGAATATGCCGAAGCGCCCGTCCCGCTGATCGTAAACGCTCTTTTATCGGAGATTTACGACAGTCAGAGTGCTAACCGTACAGCATCCAGTCGTCCGTTCGAGCTATCGGAGAACTTGAGGCATTTCTTTGAAGCAAAGGCAGCAAAGAAAGCGGCAGAATCATGTTGCGTCGCTGAGGAAAAAACGAGTTGCTGCGAGCCATCCGAGAAATCAAGTTGTTGTGGTTCTGGTGAGCAAAGCACGGTTGCAACTTGTGGATGCCAATGAAAACAGCGCAAGAGAACACCGATTCTCAGGGTGTCTGGGAGGATTTTCATGGGCGTCTTCGATCATTCGTCTCACGCCGCGTGAAGCAGCCCGCCGATGCAGAAGATGTGGTGCAGGAAATCTTCCTCCACATTCACAGAAATCTCTCGACTGTGAGGGATGAGGCGCGGCTGCCAGCATGGATTTTCAAAATCGCGCGCAATGCGATTGTGGACTATTTTCGTAAGAATGCTAGGCCTGCCCTGGGTCTTGCCGAGGATTTCGATTTGCCTGCTCCAACGGAGCAACCTGAAATCGATCACTCTGCATTCAAAGAGCTCGCTCACTGCCTTGAGCCAATGATTGAGGCTCTTCCAGAATCATATCGGCACGCGATCCGTCTTACCGAGCTAAGAGGTGTGGCACAGTCGGAGGCAGCAAGGCAGACCGGCCTTTCGATCTCAGGAATGAAGACTCGGGTCCAACGTGCACGGCGCAAATTAAAGACCATGCTGTGGCAGTGCTGTGAAATTGAATTGGACAATCGCCGTGGCGTCGTTGCCTATCAGAAACGAAGCGGTAGTTGCTGCCCTTGCGTCGCGGACAGGCAAATCGCACCCTGTGCAGGCTCAACTTCAAAATCAGCCCGCACACGCAAGGAGAGAGACCGGTAGATCGCAATCGAGAGACTGCCTTCGGGACCGTCTTCAGTGCTCCGAATTCTCTGGACACGATTTCTAGAGGGATCTATGAAAAGGCGCGGACTCACCAGAAGAGCGTTCCTAACAACCGCGAGTGCAACCCTCGGGGCCGCGGCTGCCCCTTCGCTTGGCTTCCCGCAGGAATTGGGAGCGCCACGACGCGCTTACGGGGAACGGTCGCCGTTTGAAAAATCCGCTCGCTACTTTCCAGAGTCCATCACACCGGCATCAAGCTATAGCAGAACGCCATTGCAGGATCTGTTCGGCATTATCACGCCCTCCGCATTGCATTACGAGGTTCATCACTCGGGAGTGCCCGAAATCGATCCTCGCCGTCACGAGGTAATGATTCATGGCTTGGTAGAGCGACCGTTGATTTTCACGATGGAGGACTTCCATCGGTTGCCGTCGGTCTCAAGAATCCACTTCCTTGAGTGCGCAGGCAATAGCGGCGGCGAGCAGATAGGACGACCAGCCGCCAATCCGCAGAGGAGCCACGGTCTTCTGAGCTGCAGCGAGTGGACAGGCGTCCCCCTGCGGACTCTATTGGAGGAAACAGGATTGAAGCCGGGTGCCACCTGGATCGTGGCGGAAGGCGCGGATGCAGGCCGACTAGCGCGCAGCATTCCTCTTGAGAAGGCGCTTGATGACGTGTTGGTGGCTTATGCACAAAACGGCGAAGCCCTCCGCCCGGAGCAGGGGTATCCCATCCGACTCGTGGTACCGGGCTGGGAAGGGAATGTAAACATCAAGTGGCTGGGGCGTGTTCAGGTGGTCGATCAACCTTACATGACGGCGTATGAAACGGGTCACTATACGGACCTGATGCCTGATGGAAGCGCGCGACAGTTCACATTCGTAATGGAAGCCAAGTCTGTGATTACGCGTCCCGCGGGTGGGCAGGAACTATCTGGTCCGGGCTTCTATGAGATTACTGGACTGGCATGGTCGGGCAGAGGACGGATCACCAAGGCTGAGGTTTCGACGGATGGTGGCAAGGGCTGGCAAGACGCGCAGCTCAATGGGCCAATACTGCCGAAAGCAGTTACTCGCTTTCGCTTCCCCTGGTGGTGGGATGGGAAAGAAACCTCGCTTCAATCGCGATGCACGGACGAAACCGGCTACCTACAGCCGACTCGGGAGGAACTCGTGGCGGTACGCGGACTAAACGCAACCGACCATTACAACGGCATCAAGGTATGGTACGTCCAAAAAGATGGGAAGGTGAGCCATGAACAAGGCTAGGCTCTTCATACTTTGCGCAGCGATCGCTGTAGCCACAGCCGCAGTTGCGCAAACTCCAAGTTACAGACGCGGAAGGCCGGCGAGTGCAGAAGAAATTCGCGAGCGCGACATCTCGGTGGCCCCGGATGGCTCCGGGCTGCCTGTGGGACACGGCACGGTCACGCAAGGACGACACGACTATCAGATGCTCTGCGCGAACTGCCATGGAGATCGCGGCCAAGGAATGTTGCAGTATCCCGCGCTTGTTGGAGGTCAGGGTACGCTGCGGAGCAAGAACCCGATGCGGACGGTGGGCAGCTACTGGCCTTATGCGACGACCGTCTGGGACTTCATACATCGCACTATGCCGTATGCCCGACCAGGAAGTCTTACGCCCGACGAGACCTACGCGGTTACGGCGTTCATTCTGTACCTGAACGGAATTGTCGACGAAAAAACGGAGTTGAACGAAGCGACGCTGCCTCGCGTGAAAATGCCGAATCGGGACGGATTTGTTGGCGATCCTCGCCCGGACATGCCAACCAAGAGAGTCGACAAATAAGTTTGGAAGGGAAACTAGCGATTCTGCTCGAAGTCGTGGGCGAGGAGAACTTCCTTCGTTCCGACCTGTAGATTTTAACATGCCCAAGGTATGGTTGCCCTAACCTGGCGCGCGAGGGCGGGACGGGCCCGCCCCTTTACGCAGCTTCAGCCTGCACTTCAACTCCTATGAACACCGAACGTGTTGGCTGCGTTAACGCACGGCGCTGAAACCGTGTGTCTCGCCCAGTTGATCGAAGAACGCGCCCAACAACCTGCCGTTATTTTTTATCCGGGCCACTTCGGTGCCGGTGCCTCCAGGCACATCAATGTTGCCGAAGAAGCCGTTGGCATACACGAAGCCGTGGAACACCTTACTCGCATCTTCGTACAGGCCTCCCACTTCACCCGAATCATTGACTCCGACGGCTGTCGTGGAAGTTGAGGTCGGGTAGTCCAGGCTGTTGAAAACTCCGCCGATCAAAGTGAAGCCGTGGTTCTTGTTGCTGCTGTCGATCCACGCCCCTACGACCTCTCCCAGATTATTGATGCCCGCGGCCTCCGTGGTTGTTGCGCCGGGATAATCGAATGAGCTATATACACCCCCGCTAAGCAGGAAACCGTGGACATTGCCGCTGGCATCGCCGTAAAACCCGACGATGTCGCCAGCATCATTGAGGTCAAAAGCTGTGCCATTCCCGAAGCTCGGATAATCGATGTTGGTGAAAGTGCCGCCAACATCCTGGAACGCGTGCGCCGTGTTGCTCGAGTCCGTATAGTATCCGACAATTTCACCGGAGGCGTTGATCGCCGTTATGTCGGTTGCGACTGCGCCCGGGTAATTCACCGTACTGAATCGCCCGTTCTTAAAGATGAATCCACTGTCATTGGACCCCATGGTGTCGGGGCTGTAGTTGAAAGCACCCACTTCGGTATAGTCATTGAAGTCGAAGACTACCGACAAGGCCGCCCCGGGATAATCCACACTGACGAAGTAGTATAAGACGGAAGGCTGGTGGGCCACCGAACTCGAGATATCTCCCGCTGGCGCCGCCACCTGCGCCGGATGACGGCGCATAAGGTTCAGAAGACTATTGGGTCCTGGGACCGCGCGCCCTAGGTTTGGAGTCTGATAGGCGCCGGCCGATTGTGTTTCTTGCGCCGCGCTGTACCGACAAACTCCGAATAGCCCAACTCCAAAAGCCAGCAGCACAGTTACTTTCAACAGTTTGCTCATTTCTCTCTCCTTTCGTAAATAAACTTGCATTTCCAGTCGGGGGCGTGTGGCTCCCCTCCTTTTGCGAAGTGACTTAAGGAATCACTCCTCACCCCTATATAGCGGGATTCTCTGTCCAAAAGGGTCACGGAGATGTAGGTTCTAAGGGAGGGGTCTGCCACCAAGCAAGATAGACGGCTATCGACCCAGCTGAAATGGCTGCTGTGTTACCGGGCACTAATTGCGATTGCGGGCTGGGAGGCGGGGAGTTTGGCTAGTGCGGTGTCACAGCGGTGGATATTCTGTTCGACAGCTTCCGGGAGTGTGCCAACCTCGATACCGTCCGGATCGACGTGGCTCGGATGTTCAATGCGGCGCCACGCATCCCGGCTCTTGACATACCACGAACGAGCTTCCGTCCAGTTCGCTCGTCGGTTCTCACCGTTTAGTCCGGGCTGTCCTGCTGCCAGCAGTTTCAGGTCACCTAAACCACTGTACGCATCTGCAGCCGCATAGAGCGCCTCGGGCTGAGCTCCAGAATCGGCAAGCATTGGTTCAACAATATTTAGCGTTTGATGATAGTAGTCGGAAGCCTGCGTTGCATTGCCGGACTGCGCCTCCGCCTGTCCCATCAATCTGACGCACGCCGCGAGGCCCGCTTGCGAACGGCCGTGGCCTGCCTCCACCTGGGATTTGATAATCGCGCAGCCCTCGCCGAAATCTTTAAGTGCGGCTTCCGGTTTATGGGCGCGCATCATATTTGATCCGCTAGCGAGGTAGAATTCTCCCAGAATGCCGCGATCCCGGGTGTTTTGCGGCGACGATGTAACCAACGCGCGCATCATTTCCATTCCCTTCTGCATGTACGCCACACTTCCAGCCGCGTCGCCGGTCTCGCTCAAACGCGTAGCGACATTGCCATATTCGATGGCCAGACCTCGCTGTAACAGCGTGTTCTTGGGGTCCACCCGAAATAGTTCTTGATGTATCGCTAGATCTCGCATGTCGTTCTCCAGCGCAAGTTGGTGATCTCCCGCGCTGTCATATATGCCGGCAATGTGACCGTAAGCGCGTCCAACGCCACGCGCGTACCGGATGTCCGGCGAGCGCTCGTGAGCCTTCTGTGTGAACTCAAGTTCTTTTCGGTAGTACGAGAGAGCAACGCTGCGATCCGTGGGCCCGTACATATCTCCGACGTGGCTCAAGTCGACCCCGTATCTGTAAATGGACTCGGGATCATCCGGCTTGATTCGAAGGATCGCTTCATCGATGACTACAGCTCTGCGAAAATTGTCGTTCATTCTTTGGGACCCGGCTGGGCTTTGGGTATCCGCGGTTTCAGCTGCAACGGCATAATCGAATGACAGTTCGTCCAGAATTTTCGGATCGTTGGCGTATGCACTGTTCAGAGCCTCGGAGATCGCAATGGCACGATCGATGTTTTCGCGCGCACCAGATCTATCACCGGTGGCGCCTTGTTGGTGAGCTACCAGGCGGTGAGTAACCGCCAGCGCCAAACGGTCATTGCGGTCGCTTGATTTCGCTCCGATTTGTTCACGAATCCGCAGCGCTTTCTGATAGCTGTCGAGGCTTCCCTTTGTATCACCGAGGCTGCTCTGCAAGTAATGACCTTGCACCAACCCAACTCTTTCATAAGCGGTCGCTAATTCCCGCTGCAAAGAAAAATCACCGCGGGATTCTTCAGCCAGACTATTGAGATATTGGAGAGCGCGATCGACGATCAGTTTTCTCGCGGGTGTGGAGCCGGGCAAGTCCTTGATGGAGTCATGGACATCGAAGATCAGCGAGTTGGCTAGACTGCGCACATCGTTGAAGCGGCGCTCGGCGCGCGCTCGCTCGGACCTGGCGATGTGTGCTTGCCAGAGCGTGGCGACCAAACCTCCTGCCAGACTAAGCACCAGGAGAATTACGGCAGCGACGCCCAGCCTATGTCGCCACACGAATTTACGAGTGCGGTAAGCCAGCGAGTCCTCATGCGCAAGTACGGGTAGTCCAGTCAGGTAGCGGCGAATATCTTCGGAGAATTGTTCGACGGAGGAGTAGCGGCGCTGTGGTTCCTTTCGCAGAGCCTTCAGCACGATGTTATCCAGATCCCCTGCCAATACGTTGCTGAGTTTCAGTGCGCGCTCTCGTTCGGGCCTGTGCTGTGCAAGCTCCGCAGCAGCCCGTTCGCTTCCTGATCCCTCTGGCGCCGAGACGCGCAACGCCGCTGCACTTGGTTTTTCAGGTTCCGTATCGCAGACAGCTTTCATCATTTCTTGTGGGGCATCCGTGCTCACGCGATACGGCAACTTTCCTGTTAGAAGTTCATAAAGGATGACGCCTAGGGAGTACACGTCGCTGGAGGTGGAGATAGGCTGATTGCGAACTTGTTCCGGGCTGGCGTAGTCAGGCGTAAGCATTCGCAGGAGTGTAACGGTTTGCTGCAAGTTGGCTTCGCCGCGCTGCGGATCCAAAATCTTGGCGATGCCGAAATCGAGGAGCTTTGGCGCACCGCTGGCGGTAACGAGGATATTGCTAGGTTTTAGGTCGCGATGCACCACGAGGTTTTGGTGGGCGTAATGCACGGCGGAACAAACCGTACGGAAGAGCTCGAGGCGTTCGCGCACGCCCAAGTTCTTGTTTGCGCAGAACTCGTCAATGCGCTGGCCTTCCACAAATTCCATTACTAGATAGGGGAGCCCTTCCTCAGTTGTGCCGCCGTCCACCAATTGTGCGATGTTGGGATGGTCGAGGTTGGCTAGGATTTGCCGCTCATTTTGAAAACGCACGAGAAAGAAGTCCGTGCTGCGCGGGCCTTGAATGATCTTGATGGCGACCTGCTTGTCATAGCTACCGTCGGCGCGGGCAGCGCGATAGACGTCTCCCATGCCACCGCTGGCCACCTTTTCAATGATGCGGTAATGCGATATGAGCCGTCCAATGAGCCGCGATGCATCACCAATTGCGGAGTTGCTCTCCTCTGCAAAGGCCCTGCCGGCCATTTGCACCGCGGGCGCCTCGAGAAAAGTTCCTGCGCGCTGGCGATAAGCAAGCAGCGATTCCACTTCGCGACGTAATTCCTGATTTGCGCCGCAGGCCGAATCAAGAAACGCGGTCTGCTGCTGCGCATCACGCTCGAGCGCTTCCTGGCACAGCTGCTCGACCCGCGTCCAACGATCAGCATCCATCGCCTTGCTCCGCGCTCATCTCACGCAGCAGCCACAACTTGGCCAACCGCCAGTCGCGCTTGACAGTTTCATCGGAAACACGCAGAACCGCCGCAGCCTCCTTCACGCTGAGCCCGCCGAAAAAGCGCAGCTCGACAACCTCGGCTTTTCTTTTGTCGACTTCGGCCAGACCTCGAAGCGCGTCATCGAGTACCACAAGCTCCTCGGCAGGCTCAGGAGTGACGTGTAGGCTTTCGTCGAAAGTGATTTGTCGTGCGCCGGCGCCGCGTTTTTTATAGTGGCGCGAACGGGCAAAGTCCGTGAGGATACGCCGCATGAGGCGCGCACAAACTGCGAAGAAATGATTGCGGTCTTGCCAAGTCACACGCCCGCCATCCACCAAGCGCAAGTACACTTCGTCAATCAGAGCAGTGGCCTGCAGCGTGTGGTCGGGACGTTCGCGCGCCATGTAGCGCTGTGCGCTTCGATGTAATTCGTTATAAACAAGCGGGGTTAGCCGGTCCAAAGCTTGAGTGTCGCCACCGCTCCAGGCTTGTAGCAACTCGGTAATTTCGTGGGACGAGGGCATGGGTGTGCCACTCCGCCGACGCGAATAGTTCCCTTGGTTGGCCAGAGCCTAACATAGGCGTCCAGACTTTTCTACCGCAGCCGTCGGACATCCCATTTTCACGCGCCAGAGAATTTGTCGCGACCTTACCCGTCCCGCCCCAAATTCCCGCTATATAGGGTAGCGAGACCCTCACGAAGGATTTTCATAACGCGGATCCCAGGGTGCCATTTCGCAATTTCACTCACACGGAAGGAGAAGACCCATATGTCACGTCTCAGGATTCTGTTCATGCTTGCTGCTGTGTTGCTTTTCGGGTCTTGTTCCATCTCCGCCGCCACTTATGCGGTAGGAACTTGCAAGCCGACTCTTCCAAGTTTCTTGAGTATTTCAGCCGCCGTGAGCAGCGTCCCGGCTGGCTCAACGATCGAAGTTTGCCCAGGCACCTACGCCGAACAGGTGATCATCTCAAACCCGTTGACTTTAGAAGGCATCTCCAGCGGCGGCTCGGCTCAGGTCGTGATCACCGTGCCCGGCGGAGGTCTTCCAGCGACGTCGAGCCTACTTGGTGCCCTCTCGCCGCAAGTGTTAGTGGAGGCGACTTCCGGTCCAGTAGACATCACGAATATCACCGTGGACGGGTCGGCCTTCGTCGCCAATAGCTGTGCGACGATTCTCGCCGGAATCTACTATGACCTCAACTCCTCAGGGACTGTCGATCAGGTCACCATCCGCAACGAAATCAATTCCGTCTGCGGTTTTGGGATACTGGCTGAAGGCGGAACTGCCAATGAGCTCCTCACCATTGAAAACAGCAGCATCCACGCTTTTGATTACGTTGGTATTTGGTTTGACAGCATTCAATTGCCCGACGCGCTCACTGCCATCATCAAAAATAATTACATCGAGGGCGGCATTACCGGCATTTACATAAACGCTGGCGTCCTCGGCAGCGTGACTGGCAACCTCGTTACCTCTGCTTCCCAGACCGCGATATTTGCCGGGTCCTCAGTACCTATCTCAAGTAACACCGTGACAAACTCGCAGGCTGGGATATGGATCCAACAAGCTCCCGGGATCAGCGTCATAACCAACAAACTATCGAACAATTATGTAGGGATCGAATTCTTCGAGTCTTCCGGCATAACCGTCAAGTCCAACACCATTCTTAAGTCCTACATCGGAATCGAGTTTGATTGCAATGCCGGGAACACCGTATCGGGTAACGTAATCAACGACGCCACCACTGGCCTCGACCTTGTTCCCTCGGGCTCAACTTCGAGCGACGCTTTCCTCAACGTGGCCACAATTCGTAGCGCTGGTTGTGCAGCCGCGCGCCCCGCTTCGAAGTCACCCCCCACTCCGTTCAACCATCGTCCCAATTGACGAGCAAGTTCGGGTGACACGGGAACACAGAACAAGTCCGCCGAGACGCGATTCACGCGCGGGCGAAGAAGTGTGCTTGCAGCCAGAAATACGCTAAAGAAAAACTATTGCATGCTCCGGCGTCGTTAGAGATAGCTTGTTAATCAGGCGTTGAGAACATTGCAACGGCGTCCAGCCGTGTTCGCTCCTTTAATGTGCGCACGGGCGCTCAATCTGGATTACCCGTCTGGACCGAAAATCCCGCTATATAGGGCATGAGGGCAGACTAGCCCCAAAACGTAATGGAAAAGGAGGATATATGAGCAAGCTTTCGAAAGTAACGTCATGCAAAGGAGGATTCTCCATGCATGTCCGTTCGATGTTTCTTTTCCCATTCTTGGCCATGCTGTGCTTTGGCACGACTCTTCGGGCTCAGGACCAATCCAATGAGATCGTGTGTTCTACAACCACAGCCTGCAAGACGGGGTTTGTTCCGCTATTCACCAGCGCAGGGGGTAGCGCGAAGGTAAGCGACTCGAACATCAGCCAGAGCGGAGGTAGCATTAGCATTAGCGGGAACGAAGCCGTCACCGGCAACATCAGCGGCACCGGTAATGTTTCGGGCGGTGCAGGAAGTTTCACTGGCAATTTGTCGTCTGACGGTATCGTTTCTGGTTCAGGAGGATCTTTTAGTGGCAACGTGGAGATTGGGAGCGAGCTGCAATTGCCCAATTCCAGCTTGGCGACGGGCAACATCCTGAAGGGTGGGAAGCTATTCCTTCACAATTTCGGCATTTCGAACACGTTCCTTGGCCAAAATGCGGGGAACACCTTTGAGATAACAGGAGACAACAACACCGGAACTGGAACCAATGCGCTGAAGGGCTTGACTACGGGTTGCTGCAACACTGCCAGCGGGAACAATGCGCTTTGGCAGAACACCACTGGCAGCGGCAACACCGCCAGCGGGGACGGCGCGCTCTATGCCAACAGCAACGGCAACAACGACACCGCCATTGGGAGATGGGCGCTCATTAGCAACAGCACCGGCAGCGGCAACACCGCCCTCGGCGTCACTGCGCTCCAGCTCAACACCAGCGGCGAGTCTAACACCGCCCTCGGTTACCAAGCCCTCCAATACAACTGTCCGTCCACGTGCAATTCCAATTTCGGTGAGGGCAATGAGAATACTGCGAGCGGATATGAGGCTCTTATCAGCAACAGCATCGGCAACGACAACACCGCCGACGGAAGCCATGCCCTCCAGAACAACACCACCGGCGGCGGCAACACCGCCGTTGGAGATTTTGCTCTCCAGAGCAACACTCTAGGAGGCGGCAACACAGCTATAGGTGGGACCGCCGATGTTTCCAGTCAGGATTTATCCAATGCTACGGCGATAGGCTACGGCGCTGTGGTCAATGCCAGTAACAAAATTCGCTTGGGCAATACCTCCGTCACCGTTGTCGAAGGTAACGTGGCATATACCTTCACTTCCGACAGAAACCAAAAAGAGAACTTCCGGTCAGTGAACGCCGAAGCGACGCTCACTAAACTCGCGAGTCTCCCGGTGTCCAGTTGGAACTACATCGGCCAGGATGCCAAGCAATTCCGTCACTATGGACCGGTGGCTCAGGACTTCTATGGCGCCTTCGGCCATGATGGTGTCGGCAACATTGGGACGGACATTACGATCAACTCCGGGGATATGGATGGGATTCTCATAGTAGCGGTGCAAGCCCTGGAAAAACGCACGGCGGAGCTTGCACAGGAGAAAGAGCGGCTGGCAGAGACTGTGGAGGCTTTGAGGGCCGAGCTCGATTCGCAGAGAGACGATCTGGCGACGATAGCTGGCCATCTGAAGCGCCTGGACCGACAGGAACTGGCCGCAGTGGGCCCTGCGGGCCGGCGCCTAACCCCGAGCATCACGCCTGCTCTAGCAATCATGCCGTAGCCGTGGTAGTTCGAGAATCACATTACAAGATTTGCAGGGACGGGCGAGTCAGGGTAACTGGCTCGCCTTTCTCATGTGTGCCGAGCACGTTCGATAGCTTGGAGGTGAAAGTCCTCTTCACAGCCTGATGGAGGTGAAGTGATAGCGAAGCGCAAGGGCCTAGCCGTGAGGCGAGGTTTGAAGCCCATAAAATTAGAAGCAGGGAACTGGGTAGAAGGTTGGTTAATGAAGTAGGAGCAACTGCGTGAACATTCTAGAAAGTAACGCAGCCAAGTTCTACCGCGAAAGGTTCGATTCCTTTCAACACAGCATTCAGGGAATTGCAGAAACGGAAGTACGGGGAAGGATAGATTCGTTTTAGATAGGGCTGCCGCGAGGTGAGATAGTTCTTTGAGTGATGGTTTGGTTTGCTGCGATAACCATCTTGGTCATGCAACGTAAGCGACAAGACGGCCAATCCCTCACTCAAATAGTTTTCAATAATGCTTCGCCCGGCCTAAAACATTTATCCCTGAAATAATCAACGAAAGTTCTTCGCCTCAGGAGCGTGCAGACAGGAACGGAAAAGATTTCATCGTTTTTTACGACTCTCCCTTCAGAGAATTAAGAAGGGAAGGGGTTTTAGAATTTTCGGCGGACAATCTGGCGGAAAACAGCCACGGTGCTATAGTTTGAGTAATCCCTCTTTCGAGATGACCGAATCAAGAATCACGGCGCGCGTAAGACTGACCCGACAAGGGGCGGCCGGCGTACCCATTTTCTCTCCGATTTCGAACGTCTGCGATAACTGCGGGCGAAAAAGCAAAGAACGTCTTTGCCACAAGTGCAAGAACGATCCGAAAGGGAAGGTGAAAGCGCTCTTCAGGGTTCGGAAGGCCATTTCCCTTTTTCAGTAAGCGATCTACTCCCCTCACAACCGGAGTAACTGATTACTTTCCGATAAAAATTCTCGGATTCCAAAACGGTTAGCCGAGCATACAATGGCGTCGAGCATTCCTTCAAAAGGAAGTGCGCTTGGCGAAAAACCTACTACCGGAAGATATCCGGGATGCGTATCAGATCGAAGAAAGACATCATGCATTTTCTATTCTCAAAATTGATTTTCCTGAACAGTGGAAAGATCTGATAGAAGTTTTACGCGAATTTAAACTCACCAGAACTGACTTTGCAAAGAAGGGCGGCAACAAATCGCCAATCGCCCGAGCCATCGATGGGCTCTTTTTCAAACGCGGCTGGGTGGAAAAGAGCTTCGACATCCAGGTATTGGCGGATGGACAGGAAACTCTCGCCCCCACGCACCACGTGGACTATTACAAGAATCGAATTGCCGTCGAGACCGAATGGAACAACAAAGATCCCTTTTTCGACCGCGATCTCACTACTTTTCGACTCCTTTTTGAACTGAACGTCCTCAGCGTGGGAATCATCATTACGCGCGCTGATGAACTTCAGGAAGTCTTCATTGAACTTGGCAAACTAACGGCCGCGGGCATGTCCACAACACACATGTCCAAGCTCATCCCCAAGATGTATAATCGCGCTTCCGGTGGGTGTCCTATTCTCGCTTTCGGGATCACCAAGAAGAAATATGACGCTAATGCGTGAGCTGGGACAGTGACGATTAATCCCGAATCGGTCGCGAAGTATGCCGGCCGCTTCTCGACCATTCTTGCCGATCCGCCTTGGCGTTTTTCAAATCGCACCGGCAAAATGGCACCCGAGCACAAGCGGTTACACCGTTACGAGACGATGAAGGTTGAGGAGATCTGTGCTCTCCCGATATCAACTATCGCTTCCGAGAAATCGCATCTTTATCTGTGGTGTCCCAATGCGCTCATCGCATGGGGACTTCAGACGATGAAAGCATGGGGATTCGAATATAAGACGAATATCGTGTGGCTTAAGGTCAGGAAAGACGGCGGACCCGACGGCCGGGGCGTTGGTTTTTATTATCGCAATGTCACCGAACTTGTTCTCTTCGGCACCCGAGGCCAGCTCCGAACAGCACAACCAGGCCGGCGAATGGTAAATGTCATCGCCACGATGAAACAACGCCACTCACAAAAACCGGTCGAGCTTTACGACATGATCGAGCATTGCAGCCCGGCACCGTTTCTCGAATTATTCGCCCGCTCGCCCCGTAAGGGTTGGGTGCAATGGGGCGATGAGATTCCTCCAGGAAGGGCCAATTTGTCGAAGGAAAAGGTATCACCGCGTCCTATGGAGGACGGCATGATTCGTCCGTACCGAATGCCTCAACTGCCCCTCACGTTCTGACAAACTCAATTATTCGATAAACCTGTTCTTCTTGATCATTCTTCTGACCAGCTTTTCATTACCGCCGCTTCAAGCTCGTCCTGCCGTGCTTTCACCGAGTGATCGTAATGCTTGGAAGTCACCGCGCTCGGAGCGTGTCCCAATAACACCGCTACGTTTTCAATCGAAACGCCGTTGTGTAAAAGCGTTGTCGCAAAAGTATGACGAAATCTATGAGGATGTCCGACCACGCCGGCGGCTTTGAAAACCCGCGCAAGCGTTCTCTGCCAATCAGCGACCGCACTTTTCGGGAGGCCATTCCCGGACCAAAAGAAGTAAGTAGAAAAGGTCTTTATCGAATCCAGCGCTTGGATCACCGTCTTCGGAATCGGCACCCAGACCGGCGAGCCCGTCTTCTGGGTGTAAATGAAGATCTTCCCGTCCTTCACGTCGCTCGTCTTCAGGCATACACAGTCCCTAATTCGAAATCCAGCATAGCGTAGGACCAGAATAAAAGGCTTTACTTTCTTGCCGTAATCGCTGGACATGGGATAGAGCTCGGGATATTGGTCCGCCGCCCAGAGGATCTTCTCCATCTCAGAATCGGAGAAGGGAAGTTTCGGAGTATGTTTCGCAATCGGGGCTTTTAGTTTCAGCGCCGGATTGTGCCGGGTCCATCCCCGTTCCTCGGCAAAGCGGAAAAACGTCCGCAGGCGTTCGAGTTTCTTCCGGTAACTTATCGGAGCCAGTTTCCAAATTTCCCGGTATTTTGATAGATCATTCCGGCGAAACCCGCTTAACCTCGGTCTTCCCGAAGGCCACGGTCATCTCATTCACAAGAAGCTCATATTTCCCGACCGTCTCTTTTCCCAGCTTCCGTGATTCGCAGTCCGCAATGAAGCGCTCACCGGCGACGGCTACGGTAATCTTCTCATGCGCGTCGTCCGGATCGAGCTCGCGCAGCATTTCTTCCGCCCGGCCCCAGCTCGCCGTGTCGAGCGCCTTCCGCACACGCTTACCGTTCACGCTCCCGAACATCCAGACCGGGCATTTGCACTTTTTATAATCCATTGACCGGTGCGGGCAGGCGGCAAGGTGTCTACGATAGAGGTGAAGCATGCCCTGATAAATCCTGTGCACGTATTGTGTCCAGGACTCAATAATCGTCCATAGGCTACTGAAAATAAGGGTGTTGCAATATGGAGGCGGGGGGAGTCGAAATATATCGCGCTACTGATTTTGCGCAACTTACAGAAAATCCTAGACGCTCAAGAATCTAAAAACGCAGAATTGGGCGAATCTGTGTACGTACGGTGTACGTGAGTGAGACTGAACGCGAACTCTCGCAATAGAACAAACTGTAAATGTTGAAGAGGGGTTAATATCCCGATGAAAAGCTAACAGGCGTCGAAAGGATTGTCGAGTTATTCGATGTTTAGGGTTTCTCCCATTTGGAAAGGAACCGAAGACCTAGATGAATTTATTCCAGAAGAAGTCAGAAGAATTCTCGCCTAACACGTCGCTGGCGGCCTGACCTGCGCTCTGCGTTTCGCCGCTACAAAGTCGTTCGGTCGGCACAACTGAAACGCGAGGGACGGGGTGGAATAGCTTAATGCGAAACTGGTACTAATCTCGTACTTGGCGCGCGAAGCGGCTTACGTTAGGCTAGGGCAAATTTGTCGCCAAGGAGACGTACGCAATGATACAACAAGCCCCAACGCAGCCGATGTTGGCGTGTGCGCAATGCAGAAGGACGTTCGGACAATCGGATCTGGTGTCGATCGCCGGGAATTGGGTTTGCGGCGATTGTAAGGCGGCGTTTTTGAGCCGGATCGTGGCGGGCGGACCTGCTGCGCCCTCTTCACTCCGTTACGCGGGTGTCGGCATTCGATTCGGCGCTCGCTTCGTTGACGGTTTGATGTTTATCGTTCCGTTTCTAATCGTCCTATTCTTGCTTCTGCCGAACATGTTGCGAACGGCGGCGGCCAATAGGGCGCCTGCGTTCAACGGAACCTTTGTGCTGGGCGCCCTCGTTTTTAGTTTGTTTTATGAAGTCCTGATGCTGCGCTACTGGGGAGCCACGCTCGGCAAAATGGCTTGTGGACTTAAAGTCGTACGCTCTGACGGAACCAGCCTAGACTGGGGCGTCTCGTTTGGCCGCTTCTTCATGTACAACGTGGTAATCTCCGCTGTCCCCATTGTTAACTGGATATTGCTCATCACTACAGCCATTATGGCTGGCACGGACGAGCAAAAGCGTGGGCTGCATGACCGGGTATGCGACACGCGTGTGATCTACAAACGGAGCTAGGCGTGAGTCTGAACCTGAACCTGTTCAGTTCCGTTCCGGGCAGTTCCGAAACGCCCGGCTTCTCAACGGGTGCAGCCACGGGTCTGCCGCAAACTGCGCAGGGGACCGTCATATGCCCCAGCTGCGGCGGCCCTATCACGCCAACAGAGGCACCGAGCGGATGGCAGAACTGTCCCTACTGCTCCAAGCAGCTGCGAATTCGAGTCTGGCCGGTTGCGCGGCAGAAAACGAACGTAGTATCCGCGATGCCGGAGCAAGCGACATGCTTCTTTCACCCGGAGAAAGCGGTTGAGGCTTGTTGCCAGAGATGCGGCCGCTTTCTGTGCGCGCTGTGTGACTTGCAACTCGGAGCGGAGCACGTTTGCCCTTCGTGCTTCGAGCGCGGGCGCGCCGATTCTGGGCGGGATGGCAGCAAAGCGGAGTGGCGGCATCGTGACATCCTCTATGATTCAATCGCGTTGACGACCGGCTGGGGCTGGATTTTGTTTTGGCCGCTGATTATCGCTGCGCTGCCGGCGACCATTGTTTTGCACGTCAAGTTCCGAAAGGCGCCGCGTTCCTATTTGATTCCGCGCTCGGGCTGGCGCTTCTGGGCGGCGTACCCGGGGTTAATCTGGCTGCCGTTGCTGATCACCAGTGCATTCTTCGTGAAGTGGATGGCGGGGAGACACTGATTGCAAACAGCATTCCGGAAAATATCGCGCATCGGCAGCCTGACGGGCGGGACGAAGTGGTATCTAACCGAAGACTGTTTGCTTGCGGCCAAGCGCGTGATGTACGCAGTCGAGTACCGGCGGTTCTACTTGCGCGACCTGGAGTCTATTGTCGTTTGGCATAGCCGCACGTGGCTATTGCGGCCGGCAATTCCCGGCGTGCTGGTTCTCGCGCTCGGCGGTTTGCTATGGCACTGGCTGAATTTCACGGATGGCGCGATTGCCGGAGGCGCGGGTCTGGTTTGGGCAGCGGTGGAGCTGGGACTCGGGCCGACGGCGCAGTCGCGCATTCGCACGGCGGGAGCAAGCGTTGACATGCCGGTGGTGAAGCGAACGCGTGGCGCCCGCAAGGTCCTCGCCAAGATTGATGCAGCGGTTCGTGCTACTCGCGGCGGCGCGATGGAGCAGCCGACCGCGACCATCGGCCGAGCCGAACCAGCCACGCCCTCCAGCCAAACAAACTCTGAATCAGTTAGCGCAGCCGCTCCCATCGGGGATGTAACGTAAGCGAATGGCTCCCGACACGTCAGCCGCGCCTAGTGCCGCGACCGCGGTGTTGCGCTTGCGCCATGCGCGTTGCTTGTTTCATCCGCTGCGCGAGGCGGCGGCACGCTGCCCACACTGTCAAGGAACGTTTTGCCGCGAATGCGTTACGGACGAGGACGATAAGCTCGCCTGCCCGCCTTGCCTGCGCCGCATGAAGCGTCCGCCCGCACCGAAACCGTCACCGGCACGACAGTTCCGGCAGGTCCTGGCGGGATTTATAGCGCTCGCCTGTTTGATGGCACTTTTTTTTTCTTTACTGCAGTGGCGCGCGAATAGGCCGGAACTGCATCTGAACTTCGGCGGAGCTAGCGAACCTCGGTTGCCCGGACCAGTTCATGAGTGAAGCTGCGGTGGCTCCGCTCGCTGCGCAGCGTGGACACTCGGTATCTGCGCGAGCGCGCCGAAGCCGCCTCGGCGCGCTCGAAGCGCTGGAAGGCGGATTCGCGCTGTTTCGGTATACATTCGGGCGCGAGGCGTGGCGCTATTACGCCGGCGCGGCACCGCTCGCGTTTTGCTTCATTCCGACGTGGGTGATTAACGGGCAGGTTCGCGTATCCAACGGCGGACTGCTAATGGAGGCGCTGATATTTGCCGGGGCGTATCTGCTGCGCGTGTGGGCGATCGCCCGCTACATGCAAGGCGTTCGTGAGCGCGCGTTCGGCGTCCCCAGAGCGAAACTCGCGGGTCCTGCGTCGAAGGCAGCTGCGTTGGGACGCCTGCTGGCAAGGAAAATCACTTTGAGCGCCGGTGCTTTGGCTACGCTGCCCACCGTTGCAGGGGCGTCGTGGTTCTACAGCGCCTGCCAATTCGCAAGCCTCGAGGCCTTGGAGGACTCGACTGAGCGGCATTCCATTCGCGGCTGTCTGACACTTGCGGGCGAATGGTTCGGCGGCGGGCTGCTTCTTTTTCTGATGCTTTTCCCTCTTTGGATTGCCGTGTGGCTGAACTGCTTGCTCCTAGCGATAGTCCTGCCGCAACTGCTGCACTCTATATTTGGGGTGGACACTCTTTTGTCGACGCAAATGGGCGCCTACTCGCTAGCTAGCAGTTCGGCGTTCTGGCTTTCGCTTTTCGGGTGTGCCTGGCTCGCGCTTGATCCGGTCGTCAAGTGTACGTTTGTGGTTGTTTATAAGCATTTGCGATCGCGACGCGAAGGAGATGACCTGCGCGCCTTACTTGCAAGCCTGCCAATCCAGCAGAAGAAAAAGGCAGAGATGATTGGCTCCGCCGGAGATGTACGCGGCGCGGGGATCGCTTCGTTGGTTATCATTGCCGTGATTCTGCTTAGCCCCTCGCAAGCAACCGCCCATTCGACGCAAGCGTCGCCGAGCCACAGCGTCGCAGAAACAGCGGCCGATTCTACACGCCAGGTACGCGTTCAAGAATTGCGTCAAGCCCTGGATAAGGAATCGCAGCGCGCGATTTATCGCTGGCACGACACCGAGCACCCGAGCCCGCCCACTTGGTTCGACAAGATGCTCGACAGGATTGGAGACGCCATCAAGAGTGCCTGGGACGCCTTCTCGAATTTCTTGCGGAATCTTTGGCCGCGAGGCCTAAGTTTTTCGCCGTCGGCGGGTGGCGGGTGGCGGCTGAAAAGTCTCCGATTATGGCTGGCGCTGGTGGCGGCGTTAACCTTGGCGGTGGGTGTGACGCTATTTTGGCTTCGCCGACGCCGCGATGCGCCCCAGATTTCCATTCCCGTGGCTGCGGTGCCGCTGCCCGACCCGCATGACGCGGCGGTTGCGAGCGAGCGTTCGGAGGAGGAATGGTTTGCGTTGGCAAACCGGTTGGAAGGCGAGGGGAATTTGCGGCTGGCGCTGCGGGCGGCGTACCTGGGCCTGCTCGCCGGATTGGCGCAACGCGCATGGCTGACGATTCGGCGCGACCGCACGAATCGCGAGTATCTCGATGAGTTTACGCGCCGATGGCGGCGGCGTCCGCAAGCGGCGGTCGAGGTGCGCGCGGAAGTCCCCGAGCAACTGCGCGGCAGTCTGCGGCAGTTCGATCGCGTTTGGTATGGTTCTCATGCGCTGACGCCGGCGTCGGTCGCTGCGTACCGCCAAGATCAACGTGAGTTGCTCACCCATGTTTGATAATAACTCCGGCGAAAGTACGGCGCTCAACTGGCGGGGTCCGCTGCTGGCCTCCGCGATCTTCGCGATTGTATTTTCCGTTCTGTTGCTCATGGCGCATCAGAATCAGGCGAATACCAGTGAGATGGGATCCAGCTTGCGTCAGGACCCTTACGGCGCCAGCCTGCTGTTCGATTCCTACGAGCGCGCTGGGTACCATGTTAATCGCAGCCAGGATCAGGATTCTCTCTCCGATCAGAACGCGTCGCGGACGACTGCGTTTTTTATCGGCGGGTATTATTCTGATGATTGGGAAACGGAAAATGGAAAGCTCCGGACCGGAGCGAAACTTGTTGGACGAATAGAGAATTTTCTAGCCCGCGGCGGACGTGTTGTGGTGGTCCAGCCTGCCTGGAAACTAAGTTCCCAGTCTCAAGGCTGGGAAGTTGGGGACAAGTGGAACCCAGGTCAACACGAGGCGGTTCCAACCTGGGTTTCTCCCGACGTCCGCGAGATGCCGCCGGGCAGCGAGGCGATGTATCTCGCCGCTGAGGCTCCGTGGCTCAATACTGGTGCCAACTGGACCGCGCTCTATGCGGCACCAAAGGACCCCGGCAACGCTGACTCCTCTCCGCGTGTTTATCTCGCAATGCTGGACGTCGGAAAAGGGGAATTGGTCGCCGCGAGTCAAGAATCCTTCTTGTTGAACGAAACGATCAAGACGCATCCCAATCCAGTATTACTGGATTTTCTCGCGGGCGGACGACCAGTGATTTGGGTGGATGAAACACTGCACGGACTGCGCCAAGAGCCGGGCGCGCTCTGGCTGGTGCAACGCTACCGGTTGCAAGCAGCGTTGTTGCTTCTCTGGGCCACCTTGCTGGTTTTGCTCTGGAGTCTGAGCGGCGATTTGGTGCGGCGTCCGCCGCGCGACTGGAGCGCGGAAGTCATCCGCAATGGCGAGAGTGCTGGCGTGGCCGGGCAACGCCTCCTGCAACGGACCATTTCGACTGATCGGGTTGTGGCGGAATGTTGGGAGCAGTTCGACCGCCGCTGGCCACTGGATGCGAAGGCCATTAGCACTGATCCCGGTTGGGGGCCGCGACTGCGCGCCGCGCTCGCGAAGGCCCCTTTGCCCGGGTACAAGGAATTGACAGAACTGATCTGCGAGCGGCGCACGACTGCAAAGGGCCTGCTGCATCTGGCTCAAGCTGAACGCGGCGGGCCGGATACAGTTTCCGCTTCGCCGAAGACGGCTCCTGAGGAGGCACGAATCACATGAACGAGGAACCAGTACTGGATTCAGACTTGCCGGCGCGGTCCGCGAGCGCGGAAACGCAACCGAAGGCCGCGCTCGCGGCGGTCACCAGCGGCGCGCGGCGCGTCAGAGAGAAGCTGGGCCGTGTGATTGTCGGCCAAGACGAAGCGATTGATCTGACGCTGGTGACGCTGCTAGCTGGCGGGCACGCGCTGATCGAAGGAGTTCCCGGAGTAGGGAAGACGCTGCTGGCGAAGGCGCTGGCACGCGCGGTGGGTGGCGAATTTCAGCGAATTCAGTTCACGCCAGATCTGATGCCTGCGGATATCACCGGGACGAGCGTCTTCGATTTGAAGTCGCAAGAATTCCGCTTGGTGCGCGGGCCGATTTTCACGAATTTTTTACTGGGAGACGAAATCAATCGGGCACCAGCGAAAACGCAATCGGCTCTGCTGGAAGCCATGCAAGAGCGTCAGGTGACGATCGATCGCGCGAGCTACGCACTGCCGACGGTATTCGTTGTTTTCGCAACCCAAAACCCGATCGAGCATCAGGGCACCTATCCGCTTCCAGAGGCGCAGAAGGACCGCTTTCTCGTAAAAATTCGCATGGGCTACCCGACGGCGGAAGACGAAAACGAACTGGCGCGGCTGGTGGCGCAAGGCGACGCGCCGGAGCGCCGTCTGACAGAGGAACTGCGCGTGCCAGTTTTGCGGCCGGGCGAAATAGAGGAGTTGCGCGCGGCGACGGCGCGTGTGCGCGTCAGCGTTGCTGTGAGCAACTACATAGTCAATCTGGTTCGGCAGATGCGGCAGCACGCGGCAGTATGGGTTGGGGCTGGGCCGCGG